>Cebus_capucinus_imitator_PRJNA485217_SSR056__coassemble_660_pt1 | contig 24552 bp, 21 predicted proteins | sample Cebus_capucinus_imitator_PRJNA485217_SSR056__metabat2_low_PE_012 | metagenome-assembled genome bin Cebus_capucinus_imitator_PRJNA485217_SSR056
GGGCGGGGCTGTGAAGGGGGGAATCGAGGTTCACAGAGTGCACACAATCAGGACCTCTACATGATCTTGTTTGCGGACTTTCCCACGCCCTTCCCTTTTATCGGTACTTACGCAAACATCATCTGCCTCTATAGGATGATTCATCTATAGAGGCAAAAGCGGGGCACCCGGATGGGCGCCCCGCTTGGGACTCAGCTATGTGAGGAGAGCCTTTAGGCCTCGAGCGCCTTCTTGGCGATGTCGGCCAGCTCGTTGAAGGACTCGATGTCCTCGTAGGCCATCTGGGAGAGGACCTTGCGGTCGAGCTCGATACCGGCGAGCTTAAGACCGTGCATGAACTGGCTGTAAGAGATGTCGTTCATGCGGGCGGCAGCGTTGATACGGGTGATCCAGAGGCTGCGGATCTCACGCTTCTTGTTGCGGCGATCGCGGTACTGGTACTGCAGGGAGTGCTGCACCTGCTCCTTGGCATGCTTATAGGAACGCGATGCCTGACCGTAATAACCCTTCGCGCGGTTAAGGACGGTGCGGCGCTTCTTCTTGGCGTTCACGGCGCGCTTGACTCGTGCCATAACTAATCAACTCCTAGGAAAAAGAAAAGGGGGATGAACAGGTGCGTGGCTTAACGGCCAGCGAGACGAGCGGTGACGACCTTCTTGTCGGCAGCGGCGATCTCGCCCTCCTGGCGGAAGTTGCGCTTACGCTTGGTGGTCTTCTTGGTGAGGATGTGGCTCTTGAAGGCCTTGCAGCGCATAAGCTTGCCGGTACCGGTGCGGCGGAAACGCTTCTTGGTGCCGCTGTGCGACTTCATCTTAGGCATGAAACTCTCCTGTCTTTCCTAAACTTACTTGGTGGACTCGCCCTTGTCGTCCTTCTCGGGCTTCTCATCGAAAGCGCCCTTGATGGGAGCGAGGACCATCAGCATATTGCGGCCTTCGAGCTTGGGAGCGCTCTCAACCGTAGCGCACTGCTTAAGATCCTCGGACAAGCGCTCGAGCACGTTGAGACCCTGCTCCGGATGGGCCATCTCGCGGCCGCGGAACATGATGGTGATCTTGACGCGCGCGCCCTTCTTGAGGAACCGCAGAACGTGACCCTTCTTGGTCTCGTAATCTCCTACGTCGATCTTGGGACGGAACTTCATCTCCTTGACCTCGACGCGGGACTGGTTCTTACGAGCCTGCTTGGCCTTCATGGCCTGCTGGTACTTGAACTTGCCGTAATCCATGACCCTGCACACCGGGGGGTCCGCGTTGGGCGCGATCTCTACCAGGTCGAGGTTCTGATCATCGGCGACGCGCTGAGCATCACGAATGCCGAACACACCGAGCTGGGAGCCATCGACGCCGATCAAGCGGCAACGCGTCGCGGTGATCTCGTCATTGATGCGGGTGTCATCAGACTTAGCTATGTCCTTACCTCCTTCTGCATACCAGACAAACAAAAAACCGGGAGCTTATAGGCAGCCCCCGGGTTCCACATGTATGCAAGCACGACAAGATGCCGTGCTCGAAAGTACGTTGTAGGACCAGACAGCTGCTCATAGGCGCCGCAAGGTGGGGACGTGCGTCCCGCTTTGGCTACTGCTCTCGCAGTGCGTAGCGCATGATAGCATGGTGCCCAAGGTGAGATTCGAACTCACACGATGTCTCCATCGGTGGATTTTGAGTCCACTGCGTCTGCCGTTCCGCCACTTGGGCTTGATGCAACATGCTCCGCTATCTTAGCACAAGCCTGCGCGCTTCATGCGGTTTTCTCAAAACAAAAAAGGACCCGACACGATGCCGGGTCCCCATGCAAGGCATGCTGTGCGCGTTGCTTACTGAGCCTTGTTGGTGGAGCCGAACTCCTCCATGAGCTCCTTGGTGCGGGCCACGATGGCCTCGCGGCCGGGCTTCAAGACCTTGCGGGGGTCGAAGCCCTTGCCCTGCTGGTCCTTGCCGGCCTCGATGTACTCGCGGGTGGCCTTGGCGAAGACGAGCTGCAGGTCGGTGTTCACGTTGATCTTGGAGATACCCAGGGAGATGGCCTTCTTGATCTGATCCACGGGAATACCGGTGCCGCCGTGCAACACGAGCGGCAGGTCGCCGGTCTTGGCCTTGATCTCGCCAAGGCGCTCGAAGGAAAGGCCGGACCAGTCGGCGGGATACACGCCGTGGATGTTGCCGATGCCGCAGGCGAGGAAGTCCACGCCCAGGTCGGCGATCTGCTTGCACTGATCGGGGTCGGCCAGCTCGCCGTTGGAGGTCACGCCGTCCTCGGTGCCGCCGATACCGCCGACCTCAGCCTCGACGGAGATGCCCTTGGAATGAGCAAGCTCGACGATCTCCTTGGTGCGGGAGAGGTTGAGCTCGAAGGTCTCCTCATGGGAGCCATCGTACATAACGGAGGTGAAACCGGCCTCGATGCAGGTCTTGCAGTCCTCATAGGTGCCGTGGTCGAGGTGCAGGGCGACCGGGACGGTCACGCCGGTGGCCTCAACGGCGGCCTTCACCATGTCGGCGCAGACCTTGAAGCCACCCATCCACTTGGCGGCACCGGCGGTGCACTGGATGATAAGCGGGCTCTTGGCCTCCTCAGCGGCCTGGAGAATGGCGAGGGTCCACTCCAGGTTGTTGGTGTTGAAGGCGCCCAGGGCGTACTTGCCGGCCTCGGCGTCCTTGAGCATGTCTGCTGCGTTGACGAGCATAGATAAACCTCCTGTGAAAGGTTGGCCCAATAACGCCGTAAGTGTACCACGCCTGTGGACTAACTGGTATTTGTTTTACGTGGCCTTTTGCTTGTCGAACACCATGGGGCAAAAGAGCGCTCGCGACTCGGGGACCCTCCCCAACCGCTAGTTGCCGTAATGACGAAGCGCGCGGCGCATGAAGAGATTGCCCTCGCGCTCGGCTGCCACCGTGGTGGTCGGGCCGTGGCCGATGAGGCATAGCGTGCTCTTTGGCATGAGCGTGGCGAGCTTTGCCAAGCTCTGGTAGACGGCCCCGGTATCGCCGCCCAAAAGGTCGGTGCGGCCGTGCCCGCCAGGGAACAGCGTGTCACCTACGAAGGCGAACTCACCGGCCGTGGTGGCGGCGAACAGGATGATTCCCCCAGGTGTGTGACCGGGCGTCGAGAACACCTGCAAGCGGGCGTCGCCCACCTCGATCACGTCCCCTTCGGCAAGCAGGCGCGCAGGCTCACCCGGCGCCGGCGTGTCGATACCCCAGCTCTCGTGCTGGTTTTTGATGGACGGCTCGATCATAGCCACGTCCGCTTCGCTGATGAGGAAGGGCAGGTCCTCCCCCAGCGCCGCACGAAGGCCCCATACACCGCCGATGTGGTCGGCGTGCCCGTGGGTGGCGATGGCGGCGATGATGCGCACATCGGGATGTTTGGCGGCGAAGTGCTCGGCCAGGGCCTCACCGTCCCATGCGGGGTCGATCACCACCGCCTCGTCTCCGCTTATGGCGAAATAGGTGTTGGTGGTGACGGGGCCGTTCTCCACGCACTCCACCGTGAGGGTGCCTGTGGGGGTAAGGTCGAGTTTGAATGCCATGGATGCGCTCCTTTGCACGTAGCGGAAGTGTCTGAGAAAAAGGCCCCTCGACATAGCGCCGAGAGGCCGTGGTTGTCACGGGGGATTATACCCAAGCGAGCGCCGTGCGGGCGAGGGCCGAAACCCTCGGCAACCTTCAAGCAGCGGGGCCTTAGCGGCGGCGCTTCATGGTCTTGGAGCCCTCACCCGGCATGATGCGACGGGCGTCGTAGACCGAGTCCACGCGGCTGACACTCGCGAGCAGCGGGTCCAGCCCGCTCGCGTCCGAGATCTCCACCAAGAAGCGCAGGGTCGCGATGCCCTCGCGGTTGGTCGCCGTAGCGGCGGAGAGGATGTTGCCGCCCGCGTCGCCGATGGCGATGGTGACATCCTTGAGCAGGCCCATGCGGTCCAGGCACTCCACCACGATCTCCACCTGGAACAGGGCGTCGGCCGCGCCGTCCCACTCGACCTCGATCATGCGCTCGGGGTCCTTGCGCAGATCGGCCACGTTGGGGCAGTTGGCGCGGTGCACCGATACGCCGCGGCCGCGGGTGATGAAGCCCACGATGTCGTCGCCCGCCACGGGGTTGCAACAGTGCGCCAAGCGAATGAGCAGCCCGTCCCCGCCGCCGCGCACCACCACGCCCGAGCTGCCGGGACGACGCTTGTGCTGGGGCTTGCGGTTGGAGCCGCGCACCTGGGAGCGCGCCTCGGCCACCACCTCTTCGGCGGTCTGGGCGACCTTGGGCTCCTCGGGCTCGGGATCGAGAATCGCCTGCACCTTGTTGCCCACCGCGCGCACCGCGAGCTTACCCGCGCCGATTGCGGCCAGCAGGTCCTCGATATGGCGGTAGTTGAGATGCTCCGCCACGGAGGAAAGCGCGCGCGTGGTGCGCTGGGTCGAGATGCCGTAGCCGCGCTTACGCAGATCGCGCGCCAAGGACTCGCGGCCCGCGGCGGCGTCCTCGTCTTTGGTGGCGCTGGCAAAGTAGCGGCGGATCTTTGACTTGGCGCTGGGCGTACGCACGATCTTGAGCCAGTCGCGCGAGGGCTTTGACGCCTTGTTGGTGAGGATCTCCACCCGATCGCCCATCGTGAGCTCGTGCGACAGGGGCGCCACGGCACCGTTCACCTTCGCGCCCACGCAGTGGTTGCCCACCTCGGTGTGCACGGCGTAGGCGAAATCGAGCGGCGTGGAGCCCGCGCGCAGGCTGATGACCTCGCCTTTGGGCGTGAAGACGAAGATCTCCTGGTCGAAGAGGTCGACCTTGAGGGAGTGCAGAAACTCCTTGGGATCCTCGATCTCGTCGGAGACGGCCCAGTCAAGCGAGCGCTTGAGCCAGTTGATCTGATCGTCCAGGCGCTGGGCGTCGCTGGTCTTGGTCGCGGTGGAGCCGCCCGAGCTCTTGTAGAGCCAGTGAGCGGCGATACCGTACTCGGCCTGCTCGTGCATCTCGTAGGTGCGGATCTGGATCTCGAGCGGGCGGGCGGTGGGGCCTATGACCGTGGTGTGCAAGCTCTGGTAGTTGTTGAACTTGGGCATGGCGATGTAGTCTTTGAAGCGCCCCGGCATGGGGTGCCACAGCGAGTGCACGGCCCCCAGGGCCGAGTAGCAGTCGCCCACGGTATCGCAGATCACACGCAGCGCCACCAGGTCGTATATCTCCGAGAACTCCTTGCCCTTGCGGCGCATCTTCTGGTAGATGGACCAGTAGTGCTTGGAGCGGCCGTTGATCTGAAAACCGGAGAGGCCCAGCTGCTCGAGCTCCTCGCGCAAGGTCTTGATGGTCTCGTCGAGAAAGCGCTCGCGGGCCTCACGGCTCTCGGACACCATGCGCGCGATGCGCTGATAGCCCTCGGGCTCCAGGTAGAAGAAGGACAGGTCCTCAAGCTCCCATTTGATGGAGGACATGCCCAAGCGATCGGCCAGGGGCGCGTAGACGTCCATGGTCTCGCGCGCCTTGAACAGTCGCCGGTCTTCGCGAAGGGCGGCGAGCGTGCGCATGTTGTGCAGGCGGTCGGCGAGCTTCACGATCACCACGCGTATATCGCGGTTCATCGCGAGGAACATCTTGCGCAGGTTTAGGGCCTGCTTCTCGTCCAGGCTGTCGACCTCGATGTTGGTGAGCTTGGTCACGCCGTCCACGAGCTCGGCGACCGTATCGCCGAAAAGACCCGCCACGTCCGAAAGCGAGGTGGGCGTGTCCTCCACCGTGTCGTGCAGGAGGGCCGCGCACACCACGTCGCAGTCCATCTTGAGCTCGGCCAGGATGATGGCCACCTCGACGGGGTGGTTGATGTACATCTCACCGCTGCGGCGCTTTTGGTCGGAGTGCTTCTCGGCCGCGAAGCAGTACGCGCGCTCCATCTGGGCGCGGTCCGCCTCGTTCATGTACTTGGCGGCCAGCGCCTCGAGCTTGTCCCAGTTGTCGGCGCAGATCTCGGGCGGGAGATCCGCGGCGCGCACGTAGTTCTCCATATCCTCGGTAGGCAAAAGCGGAGCCTCGCGCAAGGCCTGGGCTTTGGCGTTGGCGGCGATATCGTTGGTAGAGGCGTCCATGGCGCTCCCCTTCTCCCGATCCTGCGCGAGCGGCTGCCCGGACGGGACCTTTCGGCCCTGTCGTGCTTAGGCGCCCTGCGGGTCTTGCCCATCGTGCGGGGTGATGGGCCGGTTCACTCTTGCAAGCATATCACGGGCCGTAGCGGTGAGCGCCCAGCCCCTAAAGGCCGTGAACTCCAGGCGGGCGGCAAGGCCCTCCAGGTAGCGGATCGATGCCGAGAGGTCCACGTGCCCCGGGTTCTCGGCCATCTCTATGCGTCGGTCGCGGTTGGCAGCGCCCGAGATGCTGAGGAATCCCAGCTCCTCGAAGATCCCCAGACCCGCGGGGACCACCCGCTCGTCAACCGGGCAGCGGGCGTCCACGGCCAGGCACATCTGCGCGATGTCCAGGTCGGTGGCGCAAAAGGCGCGCTCACCGGTCGCACCGACCTGCCGGCGGCACATGGTCTGCAGGGCTCGGTAGAGCGTCACGAGCTCCTCGCGGCGCGGCGCGGTGGCGTCGAGCAGGTTCTCGTTGATGCGGGCATCGCGCTGGGAGTAGAGCAGGTGGATACAGGCGCTCTTGCCGTCGCGACCGGCACGCCCGCTCATCTGGTTGAACTCGGTGCCGCCGAAAGGCATGTGGTAGAGCACCACATGGCGGATGTCGGGCAGGTTCACGCCTTCGCCAAAGGCCGAGGTGGACACGATGCAGGTGAGCTTGCCCGTTCGGAACGCCTCCTCCACGTTCACGCGATCGGCGCGCGTGAGGCCGGCGTTGTAGAACGCGATGGCGTGCGCTTGGGCGGGCACGCGGCGGCGGAGCATGCGGGCGAGCATCACGGACTGGTCGCGCGAGTTGACGTAGACCACGCACTTCTCGCCCGTGGCGACGATGGAAACCAGGCGGTTCTCACGCGAGGTGAGATCTCGCTCGTCCTCCACGGTAAGGTTCTCGCGTACCGCCTCGTCGATGACGGTACGGTCAATGGGCACGATGGCGGCGATGCGGGCGGCCACCCGGGCATCCGCCGTGGCGGTGCAGGCGAGCACCTGCACCTCGCCCAACTCCTGCAAAACACGCGGAAGCTCCAGGTAGGAGGCGCGTTCGCCGCCCGGGGCCCCCGCCATGTGATGGGCCTCGTCTATGACCATAAAGCCCACGCCCGCCGCGGCGAAACGAGTGCTGTGGATGGCCAGGAACTCGGGCGTGGTGAGGATGATGTCAAAGCCGCGGGAGGCGAGCTTTTTGAAAGCGAGCTCGCGGGCGGCACCCTGGATGGCGCCGGTGAGCACACCCACGCTAAGGCCCAAGCGCGCGAGCTTTTGCGCGAGGTGGAAGGACTGATCGGCCACGAGGGCGCGCAGCGGGTAGACGAAGACGCTCGCGCGGCGGTTGAGGATCGCCTCGCGCGCGGCATGCACATGGAAGATGAGCGACTTGCCGCGGCCCGTGCCCATCACGGCGAGCACGTTTTCGCGCGCCTGCAGGGCGTCGAGCGCCTGGGTTTGCGCGGCGTGCGGGGAGCCTGCCCCTATGAAGCTGTGGACGAGCGAGCGGGTGAGCTCGTCGTAGGTCAGCTGCGCGAGCTGCGCGCGACGGGCGGAATCCGGGCGCGGCGCAGGGTCGGCGGCAGGACCAGGGGTCTGCGAGCAGCAGGGCGGCAGGGGCTGGGCGGTAGCGGCACCGGGTTTGCGACCGGGATTCTCGGCACCACCGGCCCGCGATGCCGACGGAGCTGCGATGTCGCCCGGCATGGGGACGATGGCCGCCCCCTCGCCCACGTCGGGGCACTCGTGCACCAGGACGTCTTTGACCATGAGCTTTGGCTTGGTACGGCCCTGCCAGGTCTCGGCCACCGCCTCGAAGACCAGATCGACCGTGCAATCGCAGTTGACCAAGCGCTCGGGGTGAGGCGCGCGGAACATGATGGCGGGAACGCTCGCGCGCCCGTCGGTGGCGGTGAAGCGAATGTGATCGCCCGTACGCCCCACCGCGGCGCGGCCCTCCATGGTCACGCCGGTCGCCGCGAGCAGGGGCACGCGGTTGCCTTGGCCAAAGGGCTCCAACCACGAGATCTGGTTGATGGTGTCTATGTCGAGCTCTCCCAGGCCCACCACGGCCGAGACCTCTCCTGTGTCCTCAAAATCCTCGGCGGGAAGCTCCCGCAGCACCTGATCCAGGCGCTCGCGCAGGGCGGGCAGGTTCTGCGCGGGGCAGGTCACGCCCACCGCGCCGGCATGCCCCCCAAAGCGCGTGAGCAGCTCGCCGCACTTCTCCACGGCGTCGAACAGGTTCACGCGGCCCACCGAGCGGCCCGACCCGCGCGCAACGCCGCCCTCGATCGAGAACAGCAGGCAAGGCACGTGGTAGCGGTTGACGATACGGCTCGCGACGATGCCCTTCACGCCCTCGTGCCAGCCCTCGCCGCCCACCACGATGGCGCGCCCGCCGGTATAGGTCTTCTCCACATGAGCGAGCGCCTCCTCGGTGAGCCTGGCCTCGGTATCGCGGCGTTCCTGGTTGATCAGATCGAGTTTGGCGGCAAGACGGCCGGCATCCACCGGATCGCGGGCGAGCAGCAGATCGAGCGCGATGGCGGGGTCGTCCATACGGCCGGCTGCGTTGAGGCGCGGGATGAGCGAGAAGGACAGGCCGTCTGCCGTGATGGTGGAAAGGTCGGTGCGCGAGGTGGCCGCGAGCGCCACGTAACCCGGACGCACGGTCTGACGCATATGCGCGATGCCGTCCGCCACCAGGGCGCGGTTCTCGGGCGTGAGGGTCATCATATCGCTCACGGTGCCCAAGGCCGCCACCTCGGTGTAGTTGCGCCACAGGCCCGGCTTGCCCAGGCGCTCGCCCAGCACATGCACGAGCTTGAGCGCCACGCCGGCGCCCGCCAGCTCGCGGGAGGGCCCCTCGTCGGCGAGCTTGGGGTCGGTGAGGGGCACGCCGCGGGGCACCATGTCCGAGGCCTCGTGATGATCGGTCACCACCAGGTCGATGCCGCGCTGCGCGAGGTAGCACACCTCATCGCGCGCGGCGATGCCGTTGTCCACGGTGATGATCACATTGGGCGCGCAGGCGGCGACCACGCGGTCGAGCGCAGCCTCCGAGATGCCGTAGCCCTCGTCGAAGCGACGCGGGATGAAGGGGTGCACCGTGGCGCCCAGCTCGCGCAGGGCCTCGGTGAGCAGGCAGGTGGATGTGATGCCGTCCACGTCGAAGTCGCCAAAGACCGCGATGACCTCGCCGCCGCGCACGGCGCGCTCCATACGGTCCGCCACGTCGCGCATGCCGGGAATGATCAAGGGGTCTGCCCAGTCGCGCTCCAGCGAGGGGGTGAGAAAACGCCTGCCCTCCTCGATCGAAGCGATGCCGTGGCTCACCATGACGCGCGCGACGAACGGCGCGACGCCGAGGCCGTGGGCGAGCTCCTCTTCAAGCTTGGGGCTGGGCGCGGCGACGCACCAGCGATGCGAATCCTTAAGCTGCGGCATGACGAACCCCCTTTTCACGGCGGCCCGCCGAGGCGAAGATGGGTGCGGCGAGGTGAGGGGTGAAACGCCTCGGATGCGGTAGCTTCATGACACGATCCCGTACGATAAGGCCCGCTGCGGCAGGCCGAGCTGTTGAACGCATCCATTATACGCATCGCGCGGACATAACGTCGCCGCCCGGCGGACACCGTAAGGCGACGGGCAAAGCGGTGCATCCGCGGCATCGAGCCCAGCATTAAAGATGTCCCTGCAGGTCAGCGCGTCGTGAAGGAGATTTGAAGCACGCAGGCCCGCTGCAGGGTAAAAATCGACAGGGAGTAAGAACGGGGACAACCGGTGGATAACCCGCATGCCCATCTACCTGCGAATTCGCATACCTCAAGAACCTAGGTGGCCTATACCAGTGAAACCCTGCTGGCAGACGCACCGCGCGGACGACCGTGTGCGCGGTGCAAAAGGGGCGCAAGCCACGCGACCGACTCATGCCAGAAGCTGAAATCGCAGGTTATGCACCGTATTTTCAACAGCCGGCAAAACTGATGGCAGCCCCGGATTCCGCCATGCGCACACAAAACCCCGGGGCATAAGGCCTCCGGGGTTTACAGGCGATCGATCGCGGTATGCGCCTACGCGATGGCAAGGTTCACGATCTTGGTGCCGTGAAGCTCGCCGGCGCCCAGCTCCGAGGCGATCTTGCCGGCATTCTCCCAGGTGATACCCGCGCCGGGAAGAATGGTCAGCTTGCCGGCGGCGTGCTCCATGAGCTCGTGCAGACGCGGGAGGTTACCCATGATGGGCGTGCCGGCGACGTCGCCGTGCGTGAGGATGCGCGTGATACCGCGGGCAGCGAGCTGGTCGATCGCCTCAAACTGATCGGCGGGATCGAGCGCGTCGAAGGCCATGTGGAAGGTGATGTCGGGGGTCTTTGCCTTGCGGGCGATGGCGACCAGGCGATCGACGGCATCGTAATCGACGTCGTAGCCGGCGGTATATGCCTGCGGACCCTCACCGGGAAGCGCGCGGGCGATGACGGCGGCTTCGCGTGCGACGGCGCAGGACTCCATGTCACGCGGCACGAGACAGCCGATCACGATACCATCCACGCCCAGCCCGCAGGCAGTGCGGGCGTCGGCCTCCATCATCTGTACCTCCTCCTCGGTGAAGACGAAGTCGCCGCCGCGCGGGCGCACCATGGCCATCACGCGGGCGTCATGCGCGTGCGCATAGGCGACGGTCGCCTCGATCACGCCGGCGGACGGCGAGGTGCCGCCAACCGCCAGGTTGTCGCACAGCTCGATGCGACGGGCCCCCGCGGCGATGGCGCAGGGCACATGGGTGAAATTCTCGGCACAAAACTCAAAGAGGGTGGAGACGGCGCTCATGGCAACTCCTTACACGGGATTACACGGTATGCAGAGCATAACGCGTCGAGAGGCAAGCCAGGGGGTTGCCATCGCGGTCGGCAGAATCATGCGACGAACAGCGTCCCCGGACCGCCGTATCATGGAGCCGTGAACCACTCGTAGATGGCCTGGGAGTAGTACGCCTCGCCCAGCGCGGTGGGATGGCTGATGTCGCGCAAAAAATGCGCGTCGTACTCATGGCCGGAGAAATCGGCGACGTCTGCGCCCGCATCCTCGCACGCATGGCGGATCTGCCCGTAGAGCGCGGCGCGCACGTTGGCGCCTAGGGGTGTTTGATCGTAGAGCCGGCCGTTCATGGGCTGGATAATCACCCGCACCTCTATCCCCAGCTCACGGCACACCTCGAGCACCATCCCCAAGTCCTCGAGCTCCTGCGTGCTTATGTAGCCGCCGCCCTTCTCGCGGATCTTGCCCGTGTTGCTGAGCCACGTGGCGTACTCGTGCGCGTACCAGGCATCGCTCACGCCGTAGTCGTTGTTGGTGCAGATGGCGCGGGCATCCGCGTCCGCCTGGGCGAAGACGCGGGTCCAATCGGGTGCGGCGGGGCCTGCTTGCGATGCCGAGAGATCCGCCTCGCCGCCCGCCTGGGACACGGCCGCCGACGTGCCCGTAGACGCGCCGGCGGCACCGGCGCGTGCGAGGTCCCCGGCAACGGCCAGGCGCAGGTTTGCCGCCCAACCGGCTGCGGCGTCGTCAACGCGCTGCACCGCGCGCGAGCAGGGCAGCCCTCCCCCGCTACGGTCGATGCCGTAGGCGGCCAGGCGCTTCGTCACCCTTCTCTTAAGCGCATCTGGGATGCGCGGGTTATCCATGAACGCCTGGTAGGTGCTTGCCGAGAACATGCGCTCCAGGGCGTAGGCGGGGTTGCGGTCGGACAGGAAGTGCTGCGGACTTGCGAAAAGCACCACGCGCCGGAGGTCCTGCGCACCCGCGAGGCCGCCCAGCTCGATGGCCTCCCATAGGTTGATGCAGCCCGCCTGGCCCAAGGCGAGCACATGGGTGCCGAAGCGACCGTCACCGAGCAGCGTGGCGGGGGCCGCGGCGCTCACGGGCTTGAGCTCCGAAGAGCCCAAGACCAGGTCGGGCGCGCGCAGGGCCGCGTTCACGCTCCCCACGGGCCCGGAGCCCGATTTCTCGGCAGCCACGGCCTCGCGCATGAGGCTTTTCATGAAGTCGAAACTTCCCAGCTGCTCGGCGGTGGGCCGGGTGGTCGCCGCGGCGCTTTTTGCGGCACGGCCCACCGCGCCGGTCGCGGTATAACCCGCGGCCGCAACCGCGACGAGCGCGATCGCCGCCGTGCAGGCGATGAGCTTTTTCACGTGAGACCCTCCTTGGATTCGGTGGCAGATCAAAATCCCGCGTAGGCGGGCGAGGCCGGCGCGCCGTAGGGGCTCATGAGGAAATACCAGGCGAGCACCACCGCGCAGACGAGCACCGCGCACGCCCACGCGAGCGCGGCCGACGCGCTGTCGCCTGCCCACCATGCCCGGAGGCGATCGCGTGTCTCGGCAAGCCCTCGCCCGTTCACAGGCGCACCTCCACCTGGTGGATGATCTTGTTCACGGTGTTCATGGCGTCGCGCTCCACCTCGGTGGGGGCGATCTCTATGCCAAAGCCCTCCTCGATGGCCACGAGCACCTCGATGGCCGCGAGCGAGTCCAGAAAGCCGGCGTCGAAGAGGTCCACGTCGCGCTCGTCGCGCACCGCCTCGTCGTCGCAGATGTCCTCGAGCATATCGAGCACGCGCTCCTCAACGTTTACGTTAGCCATGCAGCATCATCCTTTCCAATATCGTCTGCACTTGCCCCGAGAACAGGGCGAAACCGAATATCACCAGCTGCAACGTGACGAACCGCGACACGGCGATGTAGAGCCCCTCGCGCGTGTGGCGCTTGTGAAACGGGCATCGTTTTTGATAGACCTCGGTCGCGGCGAGCAGCAGCCCGTGGTAGAGCCCGTAGGCGAGATAGCTGGGCGTGAGGCCGTGCCAAGCACCCATGAGCAGCATGTTTGCCATGAAGCCCGCGCACGCCGTGTGAAGCCTCGCCTGCTTGCCGCGAAAGACGCGGCGTTTCATGAGCCCGCGCGTGACGCGCATGAACACAAAGTCGCGCAGCCACGTGGACAGGGTGATGTGCCAGCGATTCCAAAAATCCTTGAGGTCCGTCGCGGCGAACGGGGCGCGAAAATTGCGCGGGGTCCCGATGCCGAGGACCGCGCTCGCGCCCATCGCCATGTACGAGTAGCCCGCGAAGTCGAAAAACAGGTAGAGCCCGTAGCAATAGGCGCGCGCCGTCGCGCGCAGCGCATGGGGCATCGAGAGCGCATCGAGCGTGGGCAGGCCCACGGCGGGGCTCGCGTCCATGAAGTTGGACAGCACGCTCGCCATCACCAGCTGCATCACCGCGCCCACGGCGAGCCATAGGATGCCGTGAGCAAGAAGGTCTGCATACGCATCGCGCGAAAGGCGTCGGTGCGCATCTCGCTCAAAACGGCGTGAGCGGTCTATGGGCCCCGAGGTAAAGGTGGCGAAGAACGTGAGGAAGTACAGGTAGTCCAAGGCGTTTATGCGCGTGATCAGCCCGTCGCGGATCTCGACGACCACCTGGACCGCCTTGAACGTGATGTAGCTGATACCCACGAAGCCCATCACGCCTTGCGGCGTGCAAGCGAGCGTGACCTTGTAGATCGCGAGCGGGGCGATGGTCAGCGCGAGCGAGGCGCGATAGACGGCCATGCTCCTGCCTCCCCGGGTGAAGCTCGCGTAGGTGGCCCAAGTCGCCGCGCTCGCGAGCGCAACGTAACCCACGAAAAAGGCAAGCTGCTCCACGCTCGCCGAGAACATGAGCACGAGCATGGCGCAGCTCGCGGCGAAACCGTAGCCGCGCAGGCTCCTGCCGGTAAGGCCCAGCACGGCCGCCGGCACCGCGAGCACGGCGAGGCAGGCGAAAAACGATGGCGAGGTGTAGAAACCCATATGCGGGGCCCCTCGCTATCGCGCCACCGCGCAGGCACGGGGCGCGGCATGCGGCGTGCCCGAGGCGGGCGCGCCCAGGCGCTCGGCAGAACAGGCGAGACGCTCCCGCGCGGCGGCGAGGTCTGGCTGCCCGAGATTCTCGGCATGAACGGCGACGGGGGCGGCGGCGCGACGACGGGAGGCCGTACGCCCTTCCAGCGCACGGCGATCGACCTTGCCGTTGGGCGTCATGGGCACGGCGTCGATGAAGCGCAGGGTGCGCGGGATCATGTAATGGGGCAGCGCCTCTTTGAGCCGCTCTTTGATGGCGAGGCCGGCGGCGGTGTCGCGCGGGGCGTCCGCCGAGCCGGGCACCACGTAGGCGACCAGGTGCGTGATGCGCCCGTCGCGCTCGGCGGGCACCACCACGGCGGCCTTCACGCCCGCCAGGCGGCGCAGATGCTCCTCGATCTCGCCCAGCTCGATACGGTACCCGTTGAGCTTCACCTGCAGGTCGATGCGCCCGCGATAATGCAGCATGCCGTGCTCGTCCAGACGGCCCTCGTCGCCCGTGCGGTACGCCCGCACGGCATCGCGCGTTTTGGCTGCGGGGGCCACGGTGCTAAACGCGCGCTCGGTAAGGTCGCGCCGGCCATGGTAACCCGCCGCGACGGTATCGCCCTCAATGACCACCTCTCCCCAGGTACCGCGCGGCACATCGGCGCCGGAGGCGTCCACGATGCGCAGGCGGGTCCCCGGGCGCGGGGTGCCCACGGGCAGCGGCGCGGGTGCCGCCGCCATCTGCGGTGTGATCTTTACCGAGGTGACGGCGACCGTGGACTCGGTGGGGCCGTAGGTGTTCACCACGCGCGCGGCGGGAAAGCGCTCCATAAGGGAGGCGGCCACCTTGTTGGGCAGCGCCTCGCCGCAAAAGAGCATGCAGCGCACGGACGGCATGAGGGCGGCGCCAAACCGGGGGTTCGCCAGGCACAGGCTCGCGAAGGACGGGGTCGAGACCCACACGACGGCACCGCTGCCAGCCAACGCCTCGAGCAGGGCCGCGGCGCTCTGCTGCACCCCATGCGTAAGCGAGTACAGCGTGCCGCCCCCGGCGAGCGCGCCGGCAAGCTCGAAGACCGACAGGTCGAACGAGAAGGGCGCCTGGTCGATCCACGTGAGCCCATCGAGCATTTGGGCGCCGCCGCCCAGCGTGAGGTCCCAGGTGCAGAAGTTATCGAAGCACGCCGCGGTGACCTCGACCCCCTTGGGCGCACCCGTGGAGCCGGAGGTGAACAGGATGTAGCACACATCCTCACCGGAAATGGCGCGATCCAGGTCTTTTGGAGAGGCCTCGGGGGTCGCGGCGCCCGGCAAGGCGGGCTTCTCGGCAAGAAGCTCCAAGGTCGCCGAGCCGAGCACGTCGGTCACCGCGATATGAAGCGCGTCGGCCGCCGCCCCCTCGCGCAGCATGAACTCGCCGGGAGCCGTAAGCGTGCTCGCAGGGACGAAGACGACCTCGGCGCTGCGCTCGGTCTCTATGACCAAGGGGGCCGTCAACTGTTTCGCGATGGAGTCCACGCGCTCGGGTGGAACCGAGAACCGGTCGATGGGCACATAGGGCCTGCCGGACATCATGCAAGCGAGAAAGCCGGCGACCATGAGCGGTGACTTGTTGCCGTAGACGATCACGGGCGAGCGGTCTTGCGCGCTCGTGCGGGAATCGAGCTCGGCGGCGATGGCGCGAGCGCAGCCCCACAGCTCGCCGTAGGTCATCTGCTCGCCGGCGCTGTTCCTCACGGCGACGCGCTCGGGTGCGGCGAGGGTATGGGAGAGGATCATGTCCAGGTATTTCATGGCAGCCTCCTATCGATATGCGTGATCTGCCGCCATCCATAGTCGAGCCGCGGCGTTGCACCCACGTGACCGCCCCGTGACGCATCTGTCACGCGGCGCATCCGCCACACGCGATGCAAAAGAAACGAGTTGTGGCATGAAAAAAGCCGTGCACGCGTATGCGCACACGGCACTGCCCAGTTGGACGATTGATTCGGACGCGTTCGCTATGCAAACACCAGGTTCACCAGAAGCATGTAGGCGCCGGTGGCGGCAAAGATTGACAGCAGCATGTTCTTGCGCCAAAGATACAGCCCGCCGGCCACGAGAACGCCTGCGATCTCGGGGATGCCGTGGGCGCCGCTAAGCCACGCAACGTCCTTCACGCAGTAGACCACCAGCAGGCCAAAGATCGCGCCGGGCAGGGCATGTCCCAGATAGCGCACCACGCGCGGCGTCGCGCGCCCGCCCGAGAACGCCAAGAACGGCAGATATCGCGTAAGCACCGTGGCGGCACCGGCGACCAGCACCGTGATGATCTGGGTAACCGACATCTAGGCCATCTCCTCGTTTTGCTCGGCGTCGATATCCGCGGCGTACGCCGGCTCGATGCGGCCGCGCAAAAGCAAGGTGGCACCCAGAATCGCCGCGAGCGCCGGGATCATGAAATCGCCCGCCCCAAACAGCGCGAGCGCGGCCGCGGCGGCCGCAAGGCCGATGAGCGACCCCGTGTGCGTCTTGTCCTTCATCCACTGATCGACGAAGATCACCACAAAAAGCGCCGTCATGGCAAACGAGATGCCCTTAAGGCGCGAGAGGTCGAGCATCGAGCCAAACGCGCCGCCCAGCGTGCATCCCGCGACCCACGACGCCTGGTTGAGCAGGCTGATCCAGAGCATGAACTTGGTGCGGTCCACACCCGCGGGCGGCTCGGTGGCGTAGTTGAGCGAGAAGGTCTCATCGCACATGGCGTAGATAAGGTAGGGCTTGGCTCGCCCGGTCTCGCGGTAGCGCTGCAGCATGGACAGGCCGTAGAACAGATGCCGCGCGTTTACGATGAAGATGGTGAGGAAGGTCTGCAGCGGGTTGAACGGCGCGACCAGCAGCGACGCCACGATAAACTCCGCGGACCCGGCGAAGATGGCTATGCTCATGAAGGTGGGCGCCCACCAGGGCAGGCCCAGCGATGTTGCGAACACGCCGCAGGTGATGCCGGTAAGCAAGAATCCGGTGAGGATGGGGATGGTCACGGGGAATGCCGCGGCCAGCGCTTTTGTGGATGATTTCTTGCTCATATACGACTATCTACTTCCCTTGCTCTTCCAGCCGAGAAACCAGCTCGCCGACCACCTCGGCGGCATCGCCCACCACGCGGTAGGTCGCGTTGTCGAAGATGGGGGCCGCCGGGTCCTCGTTGATCGCGATCACCGTCTGGGCGCCCGAGATGCCGGCGACGTGCTGGATGGCACCGGACGCGCCGACCGAGATGAGCAGCTTGGGCGCGACCGAGACGCCGGTCTGGCCCACCTGGCGCCACTGAGGCAGCCAGCCCGCCTCGACCACGGGCCGGGTGCAACCGAGCTTGCCGCCGAGGAGCTCGGCCAGGCGGCTCATGAGCGGCAGCGCCTTCTTGGAGCCTATGCCGCGGCCCACCACCACGAGCACGTCGGTATCGGTGATGGTATCGGCGGCGTCGTTGCGCTCCAAGCCCAGGACGCGCACGCGCGAGGCGAGGACGTCACCCAGGGTGACCTTGGTGATCGCGCCCTTGCGCGCCGGATCGGGCTTAGGTGCCGCGAAGATTCCGGGTCGCACGGTCGCCATCTGCGGACGGTGCGCCGGGCACACGATGGTCGCCATGAGGTTGCCACCGAAAGCGGGACGCGTCTGCTGCAGCAGCCCCGTGGTGGCGTCCATGTCCAGCACGGTGCAGTCGGCGGTAAGGCCCGTCTTGAGGCGCACGGCGACGGCCGGAGCGAGCTCGCGGCCAAAGGCCGTGGCTCCGTAGAGGATGACCTCGGGCCTGCGGTCGTAGGCGAGACCGGCGATCCAGCGGGCGTAGACCTCGGTCGCGTGCGGCGCCAGGCGCTCGTCCGCGCACAAAAGGACCTCGTCGGCACCGCAGCTCGCAAGCGACTCCGCCGCCTTTTGGGCGCCGTCCTCGCCCGCGGACGCGGCAGAGGTACCCAAAAGCGCCATGACCTCGCAACCCCGCGTGCGAGCGAGCTCGCGGGCGCGGCCCAGCAGCTCGAAGGCGACCGGCAGCGGCGCGCCATCCTCGGTTACCTGGCAAAACACCCAGATGCCCTGCCAGCTCGCGAGATCCTCGGCAGCACCCGCGGCCTCGTCGCGCTCGATGGAGATAGCGTCCACCGGGCAAGCGTCCACGCAGCTCGCGCACAGGATGCAGCTGTCGGTGGGGCGGGCCAGGCGGGCGCCGCGCGGGCCCTCAACCACGATGCCCGCGCTGCCGCACGCGCGCACGCAGCGGCCGCAGCCTATGCACAGGGTCTCGTCGACAACCAGTCTGCTCATAATCCCATCCCCTCGATGATCTGCAGAAGCTCGTTTGCTTGCTGGGGCACATCCCCGGCGACATCCACGGCCCCCGTCGCGCGCTCGGGCACAAAGGAACGCAGCACCTGCGTGGGCGAGCCGACCAGGCCGCACCGCGACGTATCAGCATCGGCGGCCGCGGCGTCCAGAACCCGCACCTGGGCGGCCTCGCCTGCGCGCACGCCGGCGATGGTGGGCATACGCAGCTGCGCGATATCTTTCGAGACGGTGATCACCGCGGGCAGGGCGACCTCCATGGTCGCTGTCCCCTCGTCGGTACCGCAGCGTACGGTAAGCACGCCATCCGCACAGGACACGATCTCGCGCACGTCGGTCACGCAGGGAACATCGAGCGCCCCGGCGATCTCGGGCCCGATCTGCGCCGTATCCCCGTCCACCGCCATTTTGCCGCACATCACCAGGTCGGGCGTATCGCCCAGGGTCTGCAGGCCGCAGGTGAGCGCATAGGTGGTCGCCAGGGTGTCGGCGCCGGCGAAGGCGCGGTCCGACAGCAGCAGCGCGTCGGTCGCCCCGCGCGCGATGCAGTCGCTCAGCAGCGACTCGGTGGCGGGGATGCCCATGGACAGCACGCTCACGCGCGTCTCGCCCTCGGCGTTCTGGGCAGCGCGCTCATCGGCCAGCTGGAGCGCGGCCTCCAGCGCCGCGGCATCGAAGGGGTTCACCACGGCGGCGGCCCCGTCGCGCACGATGGTGTTGGTGCGCGGGTCCATCTTCACCTCGGTCGAGGCGGGCACCGCCTTCACGCACACCACGATGTTCATCTTCTCGCAGCTCACGCTACTCGCCTCCCCTCTTCGCACGTTCATCTTCCAAGATCTCCTCGGCAAACAGGTTGCCGCGGCCAAACTGCCCATACGGGTCGAATGCGAGCTTCACACGGGTCATCTCGCGCACGTGCTCCTCACCGTACATGGTGGTGAGGAAGTCGCGCTTGAGCTTGCCCACGCCGTGCTCGGCCGACACGGCGCCTCCCATGGCCGTGACCTCGGCGGCCCAGCGGGCGAAGAGGGCCTTGCCGGCAGCGTAGTCGGCGGCATTGCGGGGCAACACGTTCACGTGCAGGTGGTTGTTGCCCACGTGCCCCCAGGCCGCGCTTTGCAGGCCTGCCTCGGCGAGCGTTGCGCGGTAGAGGTCCACTACACGGTGCAGGTGCTCGTTGGGCACGGACATGTCGCTGCCCAGCTTGGTGATCACCGGGTCGGTGCGGCGGCGCTCGTCGATGAGCATGTTCACGCTCTCGGGCACCGCGTGGCGGAAGAACCGCTGCCGCTCGCGGTCCACGTCCGTGCGGGCGACCCAGGTATCGAGCTCACTGGCACCGGCGGCCTCCATGGCCGCGCCCACGCGATCGAGCGCGGCGAGCGCCTCATGCTCGTCCTCGCACTCCAGCTCCACAAAGACACAGGCCGTAAAGCGCACGTCCACCGCGGGCAGGCTCGCGAACGCGGCGGAATGCTCACGTTGAGAGCGAAGGATCGCCAGCGCGTCGCCGTCGAAGTACTCGAGCGCGGAGGCGCATCCCAGCTCGTCGCGCACAGCGGCCGTGAAGTCCAGCGCCGAGGACTCGTTCTCGAAAAAGCAGCTCACGCCCCACGTCACCGCGGGCACGGGGAGCAGTGCGAGTTCGAGCTCGCAGATCACGCCCAGGGTGCCGTCCGAGCCGATGATGAGGTCGACGGCGTCCATGTCGTCCTCGACAAAGTAGCCCGAGGCGTTCTTGGTACGCGGCATATGGTAGCTGGGGAGCTGCACGGTGACGGTGCGGCCGCCCTCGGTGGTAAGCGCGAGCTCGCGGCCACGCGCCCGAACCTCGCCGCGGCGCAGGGCGAGCACGTCGCCATCCGCCAGCACCAGGCGCAGCGCATCCACGTGCGGGCGCATGGGTCCGTAGCGATAGCTGCGCGCGCCGCTGGCGTTGCAGGCCGCCATGCCTCCCAGCGCCGCCGAGGCCTCGGTGGGGTCCGTGGGGAAGAACTGCTCGGGCGCCGTCTCGAGGTGCTCCAGGGCGGCGAGGCTCTCCGCATTCCAACCGGCGTGAGGCAGCGTACGGCGAGCCAGCTGCTTACGTAGCTCGGACAAGACCACGCCGGGCTGTACGCGCACGTGGAAGCCACCGCGCTCATCAACGCGAAGGCCAAGGTATCCCGTCATACGCGACAGGTTGAGCACGTGTCCGCCATGGGGTACCGCACCCGCGGCGAGCCCTGTGCGCGCACCCTGGACCGTCACCGGCACCGGCGCGCGATCCTCGGCTGCCGCCTCTTGCCGCAAGCGGCGCAGCACCTCGCACACCTCGTCTTCCGTGGTGGGAAACGAGATGCTCGCCGCCTCGCCCACGCTGCGCGACTCGTCGCGTCGGTACTCGTCAAACCCGTCCGTGACGTCGTGGATCTCTACCATGCAAACCCCCTGTGCGCGCGAAGTCGCCCGGCACCCGCGCTCTTTATCTAAGTGGAGTATCTCCCCAAGATTATGCACGAGGACACCCGCGAGCCACGACCGCGCGCCCCTTTGTGACAGAGCTGTTACACCCCGCGTGCTGCCCTGCGGTATCATCCAAACGTCTTAAGCATGCATCTCGGCAGGTAGAAGGGGTCGCATATGGTAGGCCTGGGCACCATCATCAACGTCGCGCTCATCGTGGTGGGCGGCATCGCGGGCATGACCGGCGGGCACCTGTTGCGCGAGCGGGTGCAAGACGGGCTCATGAAGGCGACCGCCGTGTGCGTGCTGTTTGTGGGGCTCGCCGGCGCCATGCAGCAGATGCTGAGCGTCGCGGGCACGGGGCTTTCCTCGGGCGGGTCCATGCGCATCTTCATCTCGCTAGCGGCAGGCACGCTCGCCGGTGAGCTGCTCGACCTGGAGGGTGCCATGGAGCGCTTTGGCGTGTGGCTTCGCAACCGCACGGGAAACAGCGGCGATGCGGCCTTTGTCGATGCGTTCGTGACGGCCTCGCTCACCGTGTGCATCGGCGCGATGGCCGTGGTGGGCTCGATCCAGGACGGTATCGCCGGCGACTGGAGCACGCTTGCGCTCAAAGGCGCGCTGGACTGCGTGATCATCTGCGTGATGAGCGCGTCGATGGGCCGAGGCTGCGTGTTCTCGGTCGTACCGGTCGGCCTGTTCCAAGGCGCCATCACCTTGCTGGCACGCGCCGTCGAACCGCTCATGACCACAGCCGCCGTGGCGAGCCTGTCCATGGTGGGCTCGATCCTCATCTTCTGCGTGGGCGTGAACCTCATCTGGAAGGACACGTTCCGCGTGGCCAACATGCTGCCGAGCCTGGTGGTCGCCGTGGCGCTCGCGTTTGCGGTGTAGGCGTTCTGCGACCGACAGACTCGCGGGCGCGTTCAATGTCGCTTCTATACGAAAAGCGAGGCTAGCTGCGTTATTTCGTATAGAAGCGACATGCGACTCACCTTTGCCGCTACTCGCCTCACCCGCACTTCGTAAACGCATCCTGTGTGTCGCATCTATACGAAAAGATCTCCGTTGAGAGCATTTTCGTGTAAAAGAGGCATGCGATCAGGCCTTTGCCGAGTAAACGGCCCACAGCGCGTCGATTCGCTGCGGGCCGTCCTGCATTACGGCGTTGTTGTACATGCCGAGAAGTCCGGGCTGCGACTCTTTACGCGCCCCAGACCTCCTGGGCGATCTCGCGCACCAGGGCGAGCTTGGCCCACTGCTGCTCCTCGGTGAGCTTGTTGCCGATCTCGCAGCTCGCGAAACCGCACTGCGGCGAGAGGTAGAGGTTCTCCAGCGGCACGATCTTGGCCGCCTCGGCGATGCGAGCCTTCACCTGCTCTTTGTCCTCCAAAACCGGGCTCTTGGTGGTGATGAGGCCCAAGACGACCTTCTTGCCGGGCGCCACGTAGGCCAGCGGGGCGAAGCCGCCGGAGCGCTCGTCATCGAACTCCAGGTAGAAGGCGTCCACGTCCTCATCGGCGAACAGGTAGGGTGCGACCGGGTCGTAGCCGCCGGCAAAGGCGTAGGTGGAATGGTAGTTGCCACGGCACACGTGCGTGGTCACCGTGAGGTCGCTGGGCAGATCGGCGAGCGCCTTGTTGTTGAGCGTCACGCCCAAGGTGCTCACGCGCTTGATATCCACGGGCTGCAGGCCGGTCTTGGCCACAAAGTCGCCGTCGCAGTAGATGCCCCAGGTGCAGTCGTCCAGCTGGATGTTGCGGCACCCGGCGGCATAGAGCTCGAGGAACACGGTGTGATAGGCTGTGGCGATGGCGTCGGCGAGCTCCTCGTCGGTGGCGTAGACGGAATGCAGGCTTTGCTGCTGCCCGTCCACGCGGTCGAGCACGACCTCGGAGTAGGTTTGGATGGGCGCGGGCAGGGTCTGCTTGGCGACCACGCCATCCTCCTCAAACTGCTTCACAAACCTGAAGTGCTCGATAAAGGGATGGTTCTCGCCCGTGATGGGGCCGCGCACCACCGCCGTGTCCGCCGTGGTCTCCTCGTCATGGAACTTGTAGCCCTCACGGGAGGCGGCGCGCTCGATGCCGCCCAGACCCCACATAAAGTCCAGGTGCCAATAGCTGCGGCGAAACTCGCCATCGGTGATCACGGGGTAGCCGGCGGCCTTTTGCTTGGCGACCAGGTCGCGGATGCACTCATCCTCGACGGCCTTGAGGGCCGCGTCGTCGATCGCGCCGGCAGCGTAGCTTGCGCGGGCTTTCTTGAGAGCCTCCGGGCGCAAAAAGCTGCCCACGTAGTCATAGCGGAAGGGAGCGTGATTGGTCATGGTAGCGACTCCTTTGGTAGCGCCCGGCATGTGCGCGGGCGGTGCGGTGCGTTGGGAACAGCCACTACCTTACCAACGTATTTTGCCGAGCGGAAATACGCGCTCTCGATACCTTGCCATAGGATACACCTATGGCAGAAGCCGTTTCTCGGCGTACCGATAGTCCCCAGCGAAGGCTACTCCCCTGCCGTGATGCGCCGCAGCGCCTCGATGTAGAGCGCGCCGAACTTGCCCGGCGCGATGCGGGCGTGGGTGAGGTAGCCCAGCTCCATGTAGTCGTCCACCGCAAGCGGCACGGACACGATATTTGGCCCGTTGAGCTCGGCGGAGATCACGCCCGAGCAGATGGTGTAGCCGTTAAGGCCCACAAGCAGGTTGAACAAGGTCGCGCGGTCGCGCACCACGATGTCCTTCGCGCTCTCCCGCGCGCTCTGCAGCTCCTCGGCGTAGGCGAAGGCGTTATGCTCGCCCTGCTCGTAGGACAGGCGCGGGAACGGCCCCAGGTCCTCCAACGTCACTGAGGCGTGGCCCGCCAGCGGATTCTCGCTGCCCACAAAGACATGCGGGTCGGCGCGAAAGAGCGGATGGAACACCAGCTCGTTGTCCTTGAAGGCGCGCATGAGCGTGGCGCGGTTGGCGTCGTTGAGGTAGAGCACGCCCACCTCCGAGCGCAGGCTCGCTACATCCTCGATGATCTCGTAGGTCTGCGTCTCCCGGATGCGAAAGTCGTACTCGGGGCCGGCATGCTCGCGGATGAGCTCCACGAAGGCCTCCACCGCGAAACTGTAGTGCTGCGCCGAGATGCAAAAGCGGTGGCGCACCGGGGCCCCTGCCGCGTAGCGCTCCTCGATCAGGTTCGTCTGCTCCATCACCTGGCGCGCGTAGCCCAAGAACTCCTCACCGTCGGTGGTGGGGATCACCCCGCGGCTCGAGCGGTTGAAGATCTGGATGCCGAGCTCCGCCTCAAGCTCGTGCACCGCCGCCGACATGGACGGCTGCGACACGAACAGCTCTTTAGCCGCCGCCGAGATAGACCCCGTGCGCGCGATAGCCACCACATACCCGAGCTGCGTGAGCGTCATAGCTGCCCCTAGATCACCGTGACGCGGCCGCGGGAACCCACTATGCCCTTGACCTCGGCGAGCAGCGGGATGCTCTTGGCGTTGACCTTGGTGGGGATCTCGGCACGCATCATCTGGCCGTCGCATTGCTCTATGTAGAGCTCTACGCGGTCGCCACCGGGGTTGGTAGCGAGCACCGTGGCCAGGCGCGCCATGTTGCCCTGGCTAAAGCGGGCGCTCGGCACCATGACCTCGAACACGCGGGGGCGGTTGGTCTCCTCGTTGAGCTCCAAGGGCAGCACCTCCTGCGCGATGATCTGGTCACCGCGATCGGAGGATACGCCATTCAATAAAAGACCCGCCGGAGAGCACATCTGAGCAATCGCAC
>Cebus_capucinus_imitator_PRJNA485217_SSR056__coassemble_664_pt1 | contig 24308 bp, 16 predicted proteins | sample Cebus_capucinus_imitator_PRJNA485217_SSR056__metabat2_low_PE_012 | metagenome-assembled genome bin Cebus_capucinus_imitator_PRJNA485217_SSR056
CGTCCTCATCAGCGGGCATGCTAAGATCCACCATCATCGTATCGGAAATCAAGTTCACCCGCAGATGATGGCCATCGGCGTTATCGGCCTCATAGCTCGTGTTGTCCTCAGCGGCGTTCTCACTAAAGCCGAGCTCTTTACAGGAGTCGACATACGCAGAAAAATCGTCGTAATCCATCTTCTCGAACGTTGCGGAAAGCGACGTGCTATACATGCTCACGCTTCCGTACTCACTCGGAGGGTCGGGTAACATTGCGGCAAGGCCGGTTGTCGGCCAATCGATTTTCTCAGACGCTCCGTCTTGAGTCCCACCCGAGCATGCCTTACCGCCCACGGCAGCAATCAGGACGATGACCACCAACGCGATCAAGATGAGTTTTCCACGACCTTTTTTCTTCGGCTTCTTCTCGCTCCCCGCAGCTTCCCAATCCATCGTTTTCTCCTTGTCTCCTCGTTCTCGGCGACGTTGCAGATGACGATCATTGTGAATTGGGGAGATGCCGATTTCCTCAGTTGCCAACTGAGGAAGCGAAGCACCTTGGACACTAGCATCTTCTCTATATATGAAACCCTCACGTAGGGAGCGCCATGACCAATTACAAATTGGAGAAAAACGAGTTCGTCATCATGCAGCAGGGCTCGGTCAAGCTCTATGAATCGGGCGAGCTCATCGACATTGAGGAGATCGTCCTCACCAACCTGAATCTCATTTTGGTGAGAAACGTGAACCAAGGGCTATTTCAGCAAACGACCATGCTCAAACGGTGCCCTCTCGGGCAGCTTCATTGCAACGACGACGGCGTGCCTCAGATACTTATCACCAAGGTGCGCGATCGTTGGCAACTTCAGGCACCCTTTATGAATGGGGCCATAGCGATCTCATTTTCCAGCGATGCGAAACGCACCGCCCAGCGCTGGGCGCAAGGAATCGCTCAAGCATCGGTGGGAAACTACGCGCAGATTCAAACCGAGGATGCGCTCCCCGCCGAAGTTTCGAACATAGTTGACGGCGTCACAGGCATGCTTGGCGCGGTCCTTGGCTCCAAAGCGACGCCTTCCAACAAGATCGCGGCGTCACAACCCAAACGCACCCCCATGATAAGCACAAAATGCTCCGGTTGCCATGCCCCCATAAGCGGCAAGCGAGGCGCTACCGCAACCTGTCCGTATTGCGACACCGTTCAAACCCTGTAGGAGGGGACCATGGGACTTATAGACGCTGCCTTCGACTCACTGGAAGGCGTTCTTTCCGATCAATGGAAAGACATTGTCACGTGTGCGCCATTTGATGAGCACACATTGGTGGCGCGCGGAATTCGAAAGCGCAGCCAAGACGGGTTGGGGGCCAACCACGGATCTGAAGACATTCTCTCCAACGGCTCAATCATCTTCGTTCCCGAGAACACGGCAGCCTTCGTGTTTAGCCAAGCAGGCATAGAGCAGGTCATCACCGAGCCGGGTGGTCATGAATACCGCAACGGCGAGGCGAGCGTCTTTGACGAACGAGACCGGCGTGAACGAGGCATCGGGAAAATCCTGCTCGACCAAACGGTCGACCGCCTGGGATTCTCCGGCATGTCCGCCGAGGAGAAACACGTTGCCTTTTTGAACCTGCGCGAGATTCGCGGCATCAAGTTTGGAACCAGAGGACCGCTCGTCTACAACGATCGCTACTACGAAACGGACCTTGAAATATTCGCGTACGGCACCTTTACCGTGCGCGTAACCGACCCCACGCCCTGCATTCGCAATTTTGTGCCGGCGGGCGTGGTCTCCTACAGCTTCGACGACCCCGCGGTTCGCAAGCAGATGCTCTCGGAGTTTCTTCACTCCTTCGTGGTGGCTACAAACGGCCTGTCCTTTGAGCATCGCGTATCGCAGCTCCCCTCCCAAGCGGATGCCGTTGCCGCGCATATCGCCAACGATGCACACAATGCCGGCACATGGGCTGAGCGGTTCGGCATCAAGCTGGTTTCGGTTGCTATCGAGAACATCGAACTTTCCGAGGAATCGCGCGAGCTCATTCACCAGTACTCCGAAAAGAAGATGGGCGTGCGTGCTTTTGAGGGCGTCTCGCAGCAGGCCGCAAACGTCGCCGCGCAACAGCTTATCGCGCAGGGCGTGCGCGATAACGGCCTGGGAGACGCCGGCGGCATGCTATTTGGCATGAACCTCGCGAACGGCATCAACCCGCAAACCGCGCAGCAGGTATTGCAGCCTGCCGCGCCCGTAACGGGACAGACTGCCCAAGCTTCGTATTCGCTCGACGAGCAGATTGAGGCGCTGCAGAAGCTCAAGTCTCTCGTCGACGCCGACATTCTCACAAACGAAGAGTTCGAGGCAAAGAAGAAACAGATGCTGGGGCTGTAGGGGCCCTTCCCCACGACCGTCAGATCGCCCCGTTGCCAAACCTGGTAGCGGGGCGATCCGACGCAAGGCTCGCGTTGGTACGGGCGAATCGAAACGGCTTACAGCGACCGGGCGTAGACCTCCACGGTCGTATGCTGGGGCGCACCGTCGATCTCAAAGGAAAACGGCTCATCATGATCTTGCGCGGTGCCCGAGACCAGATTCACGGCACCTCCCACGATCTTTCCGTCCTCATCGCGCATGATGAGCGTGAGGGTGATGCTGTTTGTGTCCGCCGGCGCGCCTTTCGCAAGACGAACGGTCCCCGTGATGGTCATCTCTCTGCTCGACCGTTTCTCCCCGATGTTCTTGACTTCGTACACCGACGGGTTTTTGCTCGCCGAAAGAAGGTCGAATTCACTCGGCTGGGTTACCGTGAACTCCACTCGATCGGATTGAGCCGCCGCGGCTTCTAAGACCTTCATTCCAGCGTATATGGTCTCCCCGGCATAAATCGAGCCTTCAACCGACTCTTCGCTAAACGTCACCGAGCCGTCTTTGGCATACCCCGTCACCTTATATGCCGGATAGAGGATGTCGTACTCGCTCGTGTTTCTTATCGCAAGGCCGTAGCGCAGCAAACCGGCATCGTCCACGGACCAGCCGGATTCTGTGATGACGAGCATGTCGTTAGAACTTGTCGTATCTGCCGAGAGCACCTCGTTCTCCGCATTGCCGGCAACGTCGCCATCTGATGACTGCAGGGTCTGAGAAGATGACGCGCTCGGCGGCGCGTCAGGCGAGGCGGACTCGCCGCCCTTACCCATCACGGTCCATACCGCGCAGGCAACCGCGGCGATGGTCGCGATCATGGCAGCCACCGCCGCCCATCTGATGGGGTTGAACCTCCGTTGTACCTCCCGACCGGCTGGGATCGGCATGCCCTCATGAGACGACATAGCAGAGGTATCGCATTTTTGATTTTTAGGTTTACCAGGCGTCTTTTCCTGAGATGAAGTGCTCGTAAACCCCCGCGCGCCTGTGCCGTTGTCCGCTGCAGCTGCCTCGTTGTCGCCCGTCGTTCTTTCATCTTCTTTTGCAGAAGAGCCATCAAGGTCAGCGATGCCCTCCTGGACCACGGTGTTCTCGGTATCGCCGCCCACTGCTGTGAGCAGCGCTGCACGCAGCTCGCCGGCGCCCTGGTAGCGCTCCCCGCGGTCGAAGGAGGTCGCCCGGTCGATCACGGCCTTCAGAGAAGACGGCACCGCGGCCGCATCGCTTACCGCCGCATCAAACCCCTCGTCATCGGGACGCAAGCCGGTAAGCAGGTATGCGAGCAGCCTGCCCAGCGCATACACATCGCTGCGTGCGTCGGCCCTCGCAAACCCAAACTGCTCAGGAGCGGCAAATCCCCAGGTACCCAAGGGCTTCTCATCAGGTTTTTGGGTATCGCTCTCCATGCGGGCCAGACCAAAGTCGATAAGATGCGCGCCGTCCGCCGCCACGATCACGTTCGCGGGCGACAGGTCGCGATGAATCACGCCCAGGGAATGCAGGGCCGCTACAGCTTCGCACACCTCGATCATGACCTCCACGGCGTCCTGCTCGCTGGGCCTGCCCTGTGCTTCGATAATCTGCTCCAGCGTGTTGCCCGACACATAATCGTACACGGCGGCAAACATATCGGGCAGCTCGTAGGTGGCGGCGATACGAGGCAGGCGCGGGTGCCTCGATGCGGAAAGCGCAGCCCACACACCGCGGTCGACGCGATCAAGCGGAACTTTCTTGCGAATGAACGGGCCGGCGCCGTCTAGCGTCACGAGTTCGGTCACCCCGCCGCGGCCGCGGGCGAGCAGGCGCTCCACGTGATAGGCGTCATCAAGCCCCATGGCATGCATGACCTGCTCCTCGTTCACGCCCGCTTTCCTCATCCCGTTCATGTGCTCGCGCTACACCTTTCTGGCAAGATGCCCCAACGTGAGACGCACGGGGCATCGGGGGTTGATTCTATGCGGGAACATGGAGGCGTTCCTCAGCTCGCAACTGAATTATGGCACGGGGGCGAACGGGATGGCCCGATGCAACAGCCGCGCCTTATTTCATCGGCCCGGTACCCAGCAGCGTGCGCTCGCCCAGGCCCCACAGCTCATCATCGCAGCGCTCGCGCGAAAAGCGGTGTTCGATGCACCAGATAACTATGGCGTCGCGGCGGTTTTTAGCCCACAGCTCCGAACAGCCCGCCAGGCGAAGAAGACGCTGCGTCTCACGCAAGTTGCAGTGCAGTCCAAAGGCGATCATGATGGCACGGTTGCGGCCCGGCTTGCTTTTGCCGGCAAAGATGTCGTAGAGCTGCGTGCCGTTGATGCCGCATTCGCGTGCTACCTCCGCGCGCTTCATACCGCGGTCCTCCAGCAGCTGTACCAGATAATCGGCAAGCTCTCGGTCGATGGTCACGCCCTCATCCAGGTATGCCTCGGGAGAATCTGCCGCGAGCAGCCGCTTTAGCAGATCCTCGGTCAACCGCTCCTTGTTCATGGCCCCTCCCCCGATCGCACTCACCCATGCCCTCCGTAAAGAGCGTGCATGGGCAAGATGATACCGCAGCGGCCATGCGTGCCGGCAGACGGGTACCATGGTGGGACACGCCATGTGAGAGGAGGGCTTATGGTCGGGATATCTGGGTTGCCTAAGATGATCGGGGTGATCGATGCTGCCGAGCAGGGCGGCTGTGGGGCCACGCGGGCGGTCCTGGCAGACTTTGAGGACGCCCTGCTCGCCTACGACCGCGCTTCCAACACGTCCACCAGCGCAGAAGGTGCAGAGTCTCCACGGTTTGCGCACGGGCGTTTTGAGACATGCGACGCACTGGTCGTCGCCTTTGAGAACACGCCCGCAGTCGAGGCTCTCAGCATGGTTGCGCGCCTTGCGCCCACTCGCGTGTACGGGATCTGTGTCACCTCCGGCACCGTCGAGCTTGAGGACGAGAATCGCTTTTACCCGCTTATCTCGGCATGTGAAGACGCAGGAGACACATGGTGCGGGGGTATATTGCTTCCCCACGCGGGACTTATCGCTCGGCAGTCCCGCTCGCCCCGCATGGGCTTTATGCGCCGCCCACGCTCCGAGACGACCGATCGCTTGATCGCCGGCGTGCGTGCCGGGCTCACCGTGGAGCAGGCCGCCCGCACCTTTAGCGCCACGCCGCAGCAGCTGGATGCCGCCAAGCGAAACCTCATCCTCGCCCGCTCGCCCCTACCCGCCTGGCTGCTCAAATAAAAAACGGGCGCGGAAGGTCATCCCTCCGCGCCCGTGCACGTTACGCCAATGCAGCAACCTGCCTTATTGCAGCTTCACCGCGGTGCCGCTGGCGGTGACCATGAGCATGCCGTTGTCGGCACCCAAGGTCTCGTACTCCACGTCAACGCCTACCACGGCATCGGCGCCCAGGGCGGCTGCACGCTCCTCCAGCTCCTGCAGGGCTTCCTCGCGAGCGTTCATGAGCTCGCCTTCGTAGCTCTCGGACCGGCCGCCCACAAAGTTGCGAAAACCGGCGGCGATGTCCTTGAACACGTTCACGCCGGTGATGACCTCGCCAAAGACGACGCCTTTGTATTCGAGGATGGGACGGTTCTCTATGGTAGGCGTGGTGGTGATGATCATGATGGGCTCCTTAGCCTCGCACGGCCCCATTGCCGCATGCTCGCGTTATACCCCAAAGACCCGTGAACCGTACGCAAACGGTGCGACAATTCCGCAAGCCGTTACAGCACCCAATTACTTGCGCAGAAGATAGTGCACGACGTAGGGCGCGAGCTCCAGCGCGCCCGCAAGCTCCACGTCCTCGCCGGTAAGCAGGTCGGTAAAGCTGCCGTTGAGCTCGCCCGCCGCCACGGTGAACGGCTCGGCGACGGCGTTCACGGCCACGTAGAGCGCCGCCCCGTCGCAGGCGCGCTCAAACAGCAACTGCTTGTTGGTGATCACCACGTTGCGGTAGCCGCCGTACGCGAGCAGGTGCGTCGCCGTGCCTTCGCCCGTTCTCAGAGCCATAAGCTGGGCCACATAGGCAGAAAGCTCGTTCTCGACCGGCGCGTCAAAGGCAGGGCGCAGATCCCAGTCGTGCCCTGGCGCCTTTTGGCCCGTGGCACCCCATTCGCTGCCGTAGTACACGCACGGGATGCCCGGCATGCCAAACAGCACGCCGTAGGCCGGACGCACACACGCCGGGTCGAAAAGGATGCTCGCCAGGCGCGGCACATCGTGGTTGTCGGCAAAACTGAGCAGATGCTTGCCCTGGTAGATGCACCAAGGGTCGCCGCCAAACTGCCTATGCAGCGAATGGGCGATCTCAAACATGTTTTGCGAGTTAAAGCTGGAGTACAGCCCCTTGTAGCACTCGTAGTTGGTGCACGAGTCGAGCATCTCGTCGTTCACCAGCTGGTTGTAATCGCCATGCAAGGTCTCGCCGATGAGTGCGAACTCGGGCTTGAGCTCTCGCGTGAACCCGTGCAGGCGACGCAGAAACTCGCGGTCGAGCGAATAGGCCACATCGAGCCGCAGGCCGTCGATATCAAACTCGTCCACCCAAAAGCGTACGCAGTCAAGGAGGTAGTCCACCACGGCAGGTTTTTGCAGGTTGAGTTTCACGAGCTCAAAATGACCCTCCCAACCCTCGTACCAAAAGCCGTCCCCATAGCAAGAATCGCCGTCGAAGTTGATATAGAACCAGTCCTTGTACGGCGAGTCGCAACGCTTTTGTTGCACATCGCGAAACGCCCAATAGCCGCGCCCCACATGGTTGAACACCGCATCGAGCACCACGCGTACACCATGCTTGTGAAGTGCAGCGACCACTGCCGAGAAGTCCAGGTTGCTACCCAGCCTGCGGTCGATAACTCGCAGGTCGCGGGTATCGTAGCCATGGCTATCGGACTCAAACACCGGGTTGAGAAGCACGGCACCCACACTCATTTTTTGCAGGTAGCCCGCCCAGTCTGCGATCTTTGCTATAGGCGCCGGAGATGCCGCGGCGACCGCGGTATTCTCGGCGGGCAACTCTTCCTCCACCGGCACGTTTTGATGCGCGCACCCACAAAATCCCAGGGGGAAAATCTGATAGAACACCGACTCATATGCCCACATGGATACCTCCAAGATTGACAGCCGCAACCGCCCCATCGTAGCAAAGCGAAACGCGGGACAGCCTCACTTCTCGGCGAACGCGCGGGCAGCGGACGGCAAGTAAAAAGCGCCCGGAATCCCCCGAGCGCTTTGTGGGCAGATATGCATGGGCACGATGCCCCAAAACCGCGGACCCTACAGCAGGCGCAGGCTCACGTCCTTGAGCTGGCGAGCCGAAACAGCGCTAGGCGCATCGCTCATAAGGTCGGAGCCGGAGCTGGTCTTGGGGAACGCCATGACCTCGCGGATGGAATCGCTGCCGGTGAGCAGCATGCACACGCGGTCCAGACCCAGAGCGAAACCACCCATGGGGGGCGCGCCAAACTCGAGCGCGTCGAGCATGAAGCCAAACTGCTCGCGTGCGCCCTCGGGCGTGAAGCCCAGCTTCTCCAGGATCTTCTCCTGCAGCTCGGAGTTGTGGATACGCATACCGCCACCGCCGGCCTCGTAGCCGTCCATCACAAAGTCATAGGTGCGGCTGCCCACGGAGAGCGGGTCGGTGTCCAGGCGCTCCAGGTCATCCTCGTTGGGCTGGGTGAAGGGCTGATGCTCGGCCGCGTAGGCACCGCGCTCCTCGTCCCAGTGGAACAGCGGGAAGTTTACCACCCAAAGGAAGTCGTGGCCCTCGCGCGGCACGTCGAGCGCGTCGGCCATGTGGCAGCGCATACCGCCCAGGATCTCGCAGCTCTCGAGGCGCGGACCGGCAGCGAACATCACCAGGTCGCCCGGCTCCACCTGAGCGCGCTCGCGCAAAGCCGCCATCTCATCGTCAGAGAAGAACTTGACGATGGGGCTGTTCACGGAACCGTCCTCGCGGAAGGCGATCCAGGCCAGGCCCTTGGCGCCCAGGTCCTTGGCCACAGGCTCCAGCTTGTCGATCTTGGAGCGGGCCCAGGTGCCGGCGCCTTTGGCGTTGATGCATTTCACCACGTGTCCCTCGGTGTTGGCGGCGCTGGCGAAGACCTTGAACTTGGACTCGGCGAACACGTCGGTCACGTCGACCAGGTGCATGCCGTAGCGGGTATCGGGCTTGTCGATACCGTAGGTCTCCATGGCGTCCCAGTAGGAGATGCGGCGCAGCGGGGTGGGCATATCGACGCCCACCTTGGCGAAGGCGTCGGACAGCACGTCCTCCAGGGCGCCCATCACATCGTCCTGGTTCACAAAGGACATCTCGATGTCCACCTGCGTGAACTCAGGCTGGCGGTCGGCGCGCAGATCCTCGTCGCGGAAGCACTTGGCAACCTGGTAGTAGCGCTCCACGCCGCCCACCATGAGCAGCTGTTTGAGCAGCTGCGGGCTCTGCGGCAGGGCGTAGAAGTGGCCGGGCTGGGTACGGCTGGGCACCAAGAAGTCGCGCGCGCCCTCGGGCGTGGACTTAAAGAGCACCGGGGTCTCGACCTCGGTGAACTCGCGGTTGTGCAGCGCCTCGCGGATGGCGAAGGTGAAATCGGAGCGCAGGCGCAGGTTAGCGGCCATCTTGGGACGGCGGATGTCGAGGTAGCGGTAGCGCAGGCGGATGTCCTCGCCGGCCTCGATGTGGTCCTCGATTTGGAACGGCGGGGTCTTGGAGCGGTTGAGCACCTCGATGTGCGAGATGAGCACCTCGATGTCGCCGGTCGCGAGCTTGGCGTTGCTCATGCCCTCGGGGCGCTCGCGCACGGTGCCGGTGACGCAGATGGGCCACTCGGAGCGCACGGTCTCGGCGGCGTGGAACGCGGTGCCGCCGGAATGCTCGGGGTCAAACGAGATCTGCGTCACGCCGTCACGGTCACGCAGGTCCACAAAGATCAGGCCGCCGTGATCGCGACGACGCCATACCCAGCCGGTGAGCGTGACCTCCTGCCCGATGTGCTCGCGGCGCAGCTCGCCGCAGGTATGCGTATGCATGGAATGAGGTTGGGCCATAGGTCCTCCTTGTCCGTGTCGCCCCGTGCCGGAACGGGCGACATGTGTACAGACCGCGCGGCTGCGTAGACAGCGTAGGCGCGCATGGTGCAGTATTGTAGCGCTGAGCCCTGCGAGCGCTTGCCGCATGTAGCGCTCGCAACCACTGTTAACAAAAACTATGCCGAGAACACCGGGCACCGGGTCCTCGTTAAGAATTAACCGCTCAGTCCAAGCACCAGCGTGCCGGTTTCCGGCGCGGTTCAAACGAGATGCCCCCGACTCGCAAAAAGCGGACGAATTGCGCAAATGCCGCCGGCGGAAAACGGGCGAATTGTACAGTCTCTGCGAAACGGACGCGATTTGTACAGTTCAGACAAACCCGCCTTTATGCCGACAACCTTTCTACCTGCCGGTTTGTTGAAGGGCAGGTTTTCTCGACATGGTTGATTGCGCATAACGCGCCAGTTTTGTCGACCCGTTTGTACAATTCATTTCTATTATCACTAAGACTGTGCAAATCGTGAGTTTTTCGCCAACGCGAAAGCGCAAATCGCGGAATTTTTGACTTTAAGATCGAGCGATCGCACGCAGTACACTCGATTTACGCCGGCACCCCGCTCCGCATTGTTGAGAACGCGGGATGCATAAGGGCGAAAAGCCGTGGGACATCACGAAAAAGGGCCTGCGCGCCGAAGCGACAGACCCTTCGCAACTAGAAAACCTAAGCATGACAAACCAAAAAGCAGTGCACCGGTTTTCCTCTTTTTGCCCTAAAAACTCGCTGCGTACGCAGGTATTACCCCGTGTTCTGCAAGCCCGCGGAGACACCGGTCACGGTGGCGAGGATCAGGCTCAGGTACTCGGCCTTGGCCTCCTCGGAGAGCTGGTCTTGGTTGGCTCGCACCTCGCGCAGAGCGCGGACCTGGGCGATGGACAGGGCGTCCACGTAGGGGTTGCGCACGCGCACGGCACGGCCCAGCACATGGCGGTGCTGCAGCGGCCAGTCGTCCCCCACGATGGCGAGTGTCCACTTGCGGGTGAGCATCATCTCGTTGTACACCTTGGCCGAGAGATCCTCGCGGTCGCCCAGCGCCAGGTACATCTTGGCGATACGACCGTCGGTCTTGGCGATGGACATCTCGATGTTGTCGATAAAGGTGCTAAAGAGCGGCCACTCGCGGTAGGCCTGCTGCAGCAGCTCCAGGTCGCCCAGCTTCTCGCAGGCGCTGCCCAGGCCGTACCAAGCGGCCAGGTTGATACGCGCCTGGCTCCAGCTGAAGACCCAGGGGATGGTGCGCAGGTCGTCGAGCGACTTGGCGCCCAGGCCGCGCTTGGCAGGACGGCTGCCGATGGGCAGCAGGCCCACCTCGGTGAGCGGCGTGACGGTTGAGAACCACGGCGTGAAGTCGTCGGTATACAGCAGGTCCAAGAAGGCCTCGTGCGAGGCGTCGGACAGCGCGGAGGCCATACTCGCGTACTTGGCCGTCATATCGGTGTTCACGCGCTCCACGGAAGGCGCGCTGGTGAGCAGCGTGGCCGCGGCGACGCTCTCGACGTGGCGCTGGGCGAGCGCGGGGTTGCCATAGCGCGCGAAGATGACCTCGCCCTGCTCGGTGAGCTTGAAGCAGCTGTTGACCGAGCCGCGCGGCTGCGCGAGCACGGCGCGGTTGGCCGGGCCGCCGCCACGGCCCACGGCACCGCCGCGGCCGTGCATGAGCACCAGGTCGATGCGGTTCTTCTCGGCCCACGCGACAATGCGCTCCTCGGCGGTGTGCAGCGCCAGCGTGGCGGTAGTGGGGCCGGCGTCCTTGGAGGAATCGGAGTAGCCCAGCATGATCTCCATCTTGCGGTTGGTGGCGGCAAGGCGCGCCTGGACCGCGGGAAGCTTGAGCATGTCGTCGACCACGTCCACGCAGTTCTCAAGATCCTCGAGCTGCTCGAAGAGCGGGATTACGTCGATGGCGGGCACGTCCTCGGGATGCGCGAAGGCCAGCTGCGCGAGCTCGTACACATCGGCGATGTTTTGCGCGCTCTTGGTGAACGAGATGATGTAGCGGCGGGCGGCCTTTTGGCCGTAGCGCTTTTGGATCATGCCGAGTGCGCGGAAGGTGTCCAGCACCTCGCGCGTCATGGGCTGCAAATCGCCGTTGCGGCCGTGCTCGCGAATATCGGCAAGCGCGCGGCTGTGCACCACAGAATGCTGACGGAACTCGGTCTCCACCATGTGGAAGCCAAAGGTCTCGGCCTGCCAGATGATGGTTTGGAGCGGTCCGTAGGCAGCGCGCACGGCACCGCTGGCGGCAAGCGAGCGCTGCACGATGCGCAGGTCGTCGATAAACTCGTCGCAGCTGCGGTACATGGTGTCGGCGTTGCGACGAATGGTGGCGTTCAGGCGCTCGGCCATCACGAGCATCACGGCGCGATGAGGCTCGGACTCGGAGACCACGCGGGCGCGGGAGGTGAGCACCTCGCTCATCTCGACCTGGTGGTTCCACAGGTTGATGAGCTCCTCGGAAGGCTTGGTGTAGAGGCTCTCGAGCGTGAGGTTGCGGCCGATGCGACGGCACTTGTCCTCAAGCGCGCCGATCATGTGTGTGGCGAACTTGGAGGCCACCTCGCGGCTCACCTTGGCGGTGACGTTGGGGTTGCCGTCGCGGTCGGTGCCAATCCAGCTGCCGGGATGGAAAAACGCCGGGCACACGGGCGGCACGGTGCCGGCCGCCTCGCCTAAGACCCAGTCGTCAAAGCGGCGGTACACCACGGGGATGGTGTCGAAAAGGGTGTTGTCGAAGATGTCGATGATGGTATCGGCTTCCTCGACGGGCGTGGGCTTCTTGAGCGCGATGGGGCTCGTACGCACCAGAGCGTCGATCTCCTGCAGCATATGGCGCTCGTTCTCCATAAGATCGGAGCCGCCCAGGCGCGGGCGCTCCTCGAGCAGGCGGGCGATACGGCGAATCTTGCCCTCGACGGCTTTGCGACGGGCCTCGGTGGGGTGCGCGGTAAAGACGGGGTGGAACTCCAGGCGGTTGAGCAGCTCGGTCGCGCGGGAGGTACCCACCTCGTCGATGAGCTGCTGGTAGGCGACGGTGAGCTCGTTTGCCGGGTCCACGTTGGAGTCGATGGAGACGCTCGCCTCGCGCTCCTTGAGCGCGACCACGCGGTAGTTCTCCTCAGAGAGGTTGGCCAGGTGGAAGTAGGCGGTGAACGCGCGGACCACGACCTGAGCCATGTCGATGGGCAGAAGGTCGATGAGCTTCACGGCGTGACGGAACGCATCGGTGCCAGCACCCTCGCTGGAGGGGATGCCCTCGGCGTCCACCGGCTCCTCGGCGGCCTCGGCGCCCGGGTCGCCCTCGTTGGCGCGGATCACGTTGGCCAGCAGCTTGTCGAACGCGATGCACACGTCCTCGCCGTACTCCTTGAGCACGCGGCGCTCCAGGCGCAAGAACAGCGCCAGGTTATCGCGCAGCCCCTCGGGGATGTCGATCTCGGCCAGGGTCTCGACGGCGGCTTTGAGCTCGTCGGCGTCGATGCGCTTGGTCGAGATGGCGGCGCCCGCGCTCTCGCCCATGGCGGCGGGTCCATTCTTCTCGGTCACACATGCCTCCCAATTGTTGCAGTGGAGTAGCGCAGTCGATTATAGAGCGCGCGCTTGGGCGGCATGTTTCGCTTTAGCAAACAAAAGCGCTTTCCAGCGTATCAACAGATTCTCGGTAAGCGGCCCAAAACCCTCGGCAGACGGTGGGTCAATGGTTGAGGAGAGCCTGGATGGGCGCCGACGCGCTGGTGCCCCCCCCCTCGGCTGGGGCGTTGCATCGAGCGCTTTTCGGGCAGGGCCTCTCGGGCAGGGCTCTGCAGCGGGGTCATACTCATCACCGTTATCTGCAGCGAAGTCATACTCATCACCGAAAAACGGCCTTTTTCGGGCTTATTCCGGTGATAAGTATGACTTGGCTGAAGAGCGAGGAGAGAGGGGTGGTCGACAGGCGGGGCCGTCGCACCCTTGCGGGCTGTGTTGAAAAGCGCTTGCCGCACTCTCTTGCCGCACAGTCCCCAAGAAAAAACAGGCCAGAAACTTTATAGCCTCTGACCTGCTGTTTTCTAAGGTGCCCCCAACGGGATTCGAACCCGTGATATCCACCTTGAAAGGGTGGCGTCCTTGGCCGCTAGACGATGGGGACAGCGGGGTTGAGTATAGCGGAAAACGCCGCCGCTGTCCCCTCTCACATGAGTTACACGTAGAACAGGATGTCGTCGTAGGTGGGAACGGGCCAGTAGTCGGCGGCGACGATCTCCTCCATGGCGTCCACGGCGCCGCGCAGGCGGTCCATCGCCGGCACCACGCTGTGGGCGTAGGCGTTGGCCTGCTCCTGGGCGTCCGTCGCGGCCTCGGCGGCCTCGTGCACGGCGACCAGGGCCTTGATGGACTCGTTGATCTCGGTGATGCCGTGGCACAGCTTGTTCAGGGTGTTCTGCTCGCACTGCATCGCGGCCTCGGCGCCGGCGGCGCGGATGGCCTCCAGGCCCTTGGCGACCTTGGTGGCGTACGCGGTGATCACCGGGCGGTAGGTGCGGCGGGCCTCGCGCACCATGGTGGTGGCCTCGATGTTCATGAGCTTGTTGTACTTCTCGAGCTTCACCTCGTAGCGGCTGCGCACCTCGACCTCGGAAAGCACGCCCTCCCCCGCAAGCAGGTCGATGGCCTTTTGCTCCACGAACGCGGGCAGCGCATCGGCGGTGGTGCGCAGGTTCGCAAGGCCGCGGCGCTCGGCCTCAAGCGGCCACTCATCGGAGTAGCCGTTGCCGTCGAAGAGCACGCGGCGGTGATCGGACAGGCTCTTCTTGCAGTAATCGAGTGCGGCCTGCTCGAAGTGCTCGTCATCCACGGCGTCCATGGCGTCGGCGAACTTGTTGAGCACGTGCGCCACGGCGGCGTTCAAGATCATGTTGGAATCGGAGGCGTTGGCCTCGGAGCCCAGCGCGCGGAACTCGAACTTGTTGCCGGTGAAGGCGAACGGCGAGGTGCGGTTGCGGTCGGTGTTGTCCTGGCGGAGCTTGGGCAGCACGTCGGAGCCCAGGTCGAGCATACCGGCCGTGGCGTGCACGGACGCCTCGCCGTCGGCGATCTTCTCGACAACCTCGGTGAGCGCGTCGCCCAGGAAGATGGACATGATCGCCGGGGGAGCCTCGTTGGCGCCCAGGCGGTGGTCGTTACCGGCCGAGGCGACACTCGCGCGCAGCAGCTCGGCATAGGTGTCCACGGCCTCGATCACCGCGGTGAGGAAGACCACGAACTGCAGGTTTTCCTCGGGCGTATCACCCGGGTCGAGCAGGTTCTCGTCCTCGGTGCCCAGCGACCAGTTGTTATGCTTGCCCGAGCCGTTGATACCCTCGAAGGGCTTCTCGTGCAGCAGGCACACCAGGTCGTGACGGGACGCGATGAGCTTCATCTTCTCCATCATGACCAGGTTGTTGTCGATGGCCTGGTTGGCCTCGGAGTAGACCGGGGCGAGCTCGTGCTGGCAGGGGGCGACCTCGTTGTGCTTGGTCTTGGACGGAATGCCCAGCGCCCATAGCTCGTCGTCCAGCTCCTTCATGTAAGCCGAGACGGTGGGGCGGATCGCGCCGAAGTAGTGCTCCTCGAGCTCCTGGCCCTTGCAGGGTGCGGCCCCGAAGAGCGTGCGGCCGCAGATCACCAGGTCCTTGCGGCGGCGGTAGGCGTCCTTCTTGATGAGGAAGTACTCCTGCTCGTTGCCCACGTTTGCCACGATGCGGCGCGGGGTCTTGCCAAAGTGCGCGAGCACGCGCTTGGCCGCACGGTCCACCGCGGTGAGCGAGCGCAGAAGCGGGGTTTTCTTGTCGAGGGCCTCGCCGTTGTAGCCGCAAAACGCCGTGGGGATGCACAGCACGTCGTCCTTGATGAAGGCGGGGCTGGTGGGATCCCAGGCGGTGTAGCCGCGGGCCTCGAAGGTGGCGCGCAGGCCGCCGTTGGGGAAGCTCGACGCGTCGGGCTCGGCCTGGATGAGCTCCTTGCCCGAGAACTTGGTGATGGCGGTGCCGTCGTGGTTGGGCTCCAGGAAGCTGTCGTGCTTCTCGGAGGTGATTCCCGACAGCGGCTGGAACCAGTGCGCGTAATGCGTGGCACCCAGCTGCATGGCCCATTCCTTCATGGCGTGCGCCACGGCGTTGGCCACGTCGATGTCGAGGGGCTTGCCCTCCTCGATGGTGGCGGCCATCTTCTTGTAGACGTCCTTGGGCAGCCAGCGCTTCATGACTTCCTCGGAGAACACCTTGGTCCCAAAGCGGTCGGTGAGATCGGCCATGTGGAACTCCCTTCGTTCGTGCCCCGGGCGGGCGCGTCGCGTGCGGCGGCGGGCCGGGCGGGGTCTGTGACGATGCGGCCTGTAGGTTAGGCGTGCCGTGTTTCGCCGCGGTTGCAAGCGCATTGCCTTCGTGAAACATCTTACCGAGGGTACCGTATAGCGGCGGGCGCGCGGGCGCGGATATGCGGGATGGATAAAAACCCATGGGATTTTAGGTTATCTGCATGTAACGGCCGGACAGCGCGCATGAGCGCGTGAGCTGGGCGGGGGTACAATCCGTCCCATGCAAAGAGGGCCCGGGATTTTACAGGGCCGTCTTCGGTGCCCGCACGCGCCGAAACGGTTTGGACACATGATTCTCGGCATGCGATGAAAGCGAGGGCGTATGCGCGTCGACCAGATCTTTAAGAACACCGCCAGCGGGCGCCGTCCCGTGTCGTTTGAGATGTTCCCGCCCAAAGGCGAGCTCACGCTGGATCGCGCTCGCGATGTCGCGGGCAAGATGGCCGAGCTCGAGCCCGATTTTATGAGCGTGACCTACTCGGCAGGCGGAAGCGGCAACCAGGGCGCCACCGCCGCCATCGCGCAGATGATCCACGACGAGCTGGGCGTGAGCTCGGTGGCGCACCTCACCTGCATCTCGCTCATGCGCTACGAGTTTGAGGCCAAGATCGTCGAGTTTCGCGCGCACGGGGTTGAAAACGTGCTGGCCCTGCGCGGCGACGTGCCCGCCAACGACACCGCGGACCCCTCGCACCCCGCCGATTTTCGCTACGCCAAAGACATCATCCCCGCACTGGTTGACGCCGGTTTTTGCGTGGGCGCCGCGGCATATCCCGAGGGACACATCGAGTGCGACGACCTGAAGCTGAGCGTGGAGCACCTGCGCCAAAAGCAGGATGCCGGCGCGAGCTTCTTTGTGACGCAGCTGTTTTTTGACAACACCGCGTTCTACCGTTTTCGCGAGATGTGCGACCATGCGGGCATCACGGTGCCCATCACCGCGGGCATCATGCCGTTTATGAGCAAAAGCCAGGTGGAGCGCATGATCTTTATGTGCGGCGCGAGCCTGCCGAGCCCCGTGATCAAGCTGCTGGCGCGCTGGGAGGACGATCCGGACGCCCTGCGCCAAGCGGGCATTGAGTACGCTTGCGCTCAACTTGAGGACCTGCAGGCAAACGGCGCGGCGGGCGTGCACGTCTACACCATGAACCGCCCCAGCGTGGCGAGGGCGGCCATGCGCGCGCTGCGCGGGTAGGTCCGGCGCTGGCGGTCCGGTGCGGGTTGGCCCGGCGCAGTTTTTACGATATTCCGACAGGGCGGGCGGATCGCGTGTTCGCCCGCCCTGTTTTACCTGTTGAGGAGGTTGGTTGCGCATGGAGGCTTTAGCCGCACTTGAGCACTTGTGCGCGCGACCGGTGATGTACGCGCCCGCAGGCGACGAGCGGCCCCGGGTCGACCGAGCCGAGATGATGCGCTACCTGGGCTATCACGGCCAGGATCTGGAGCCCGAGCTGGCCGCGCGCATCGACGCCGTGGTGGCGGACGTTGAGCGTGACGCGGTGCCGCGCGGGGTGCGGCAGGTGTTTGAGGTGGATGCCGACGGCGCGGACGCGGACGGGCGACCCTGCATCCGCCTGGCGGGCACGGGCGTGGTGCTGCAGGGCCGCGACATCTACCGGCACCTCAAGGACGCACGGGCGGCGGCCGTTGTCGCCTGCACGCTGGGGATGGGTTGCGAGCGGCGGCTGCGGGTGCTCGGCACCCAGCACCCGCTGGACGGCGCCGTCTACGACGCCGCATGCTCCTCGCTGGTCGAGGTCGCTGTGGGGCAGATGGACGCAGCGGTCGCGGCGGACGCGAAGGCCGGGGGCCTTGCCACCAACTGGCGCTTTAGCTGCGGGTACGGCGACTGCCCGCTCACAGCCCAGCGACCGCTCGTGGCGGCGGTGAACGCCAGCCGCCTGCTGGGCCTCACGGTCACGCCCACCAACCTGCTGCTGCCCTCCAAGAGCGTGACGGCGGTGATAGGCATCTTCGACGGCACGGCGGCGAGCGCCGACGACCGCCCCGCCTGCACCATCTGCCGCATGCGCGAGCACTGCCGTTTTCGCGCGGCGGGCACCACGTGCTACAAGGGCTAGGTCGCGTCAAGGTCAACGGCCGCTGCTCAGGTTCTCGGCATGCAAGACGACCCCCGTCGCAGGAATGACCTTGCGACGGGGACCGTTGTACCCTGCACCCTGCCACAGGGGCGACCGGGCACGCGTCAGAGTGTCACAGAGGCGGCCAGGCGCATGGCGAGGCGCGGCATGCGCGACCGGGCGCAACAAGGCCTACCCGCCAAAGACCTCCTCGGCGATGCGGGCGCTCTCGGCGGCGTCCTTGGCATAGTAGTCGGCGCCGATCTGGCGGGCGTACTCGGGCGTGAGCACCGCGCCGCCCACGATCACCTTCACGCCGGGGGCCTCGCGATGCAGCAGGGCGATGGTCTCCTCCATGGCCGTGACCGTGGTGGTCATGAGCGCCGAGAGGCCCACCAGCTTGACGTCGCGGTCGCGCACGGTCTTGAGAACCGCCTGCGGGTCCACGTCGCGCCCCAGGTCAAAGACGGTGTACCCGTAGTTGTCGAGCAGCATCTTGACGATGTTCTTGCCGATGTCGTGGATGTCGCCTTTCACCGTGGCAACCGCGATGCGGCCCTTGTCGGCGATGGCGCTGGCGGGCATCTTCGCCTTGATGGTGTCAAAGCCCACGCGCGCCGCCTCGGCCGAGGCCATGAGCTGCGGCAAGAAGAACTCACCCTTGTCAAAGCGCTCCCCCACCTCGTCGAGCGCGGGGATAAAGCGCTCGTTGATGAGCTCCATGGCATCGTGCGTTTGGAGCAGCTCCTCGGTCGCGGCGGAGACCTCGCCCTTTCGGCCGCTTATGACCAGGCGGCGGATAGGGTCGCTGTCATCTGCCAAAGAGGGCGCGCCCGCGACGGCCGAGCCGGGGGCGGGCTTCTCGGCTGCCAGTGCCGCAGGCGCCGCGCCCGCAGGGACCTTGTAGGGATCTTGCCAGGAGGCGTAGCGCTCGATATAGGCGGTGGAGCCCGCGTCCTCGGCGTTGAGCACGCGGTAGCTTCGCACCACATCCATGTAGCGAGCGCTTCCGGGGTTCATGATGGGCGCGTCCAGGCCCGCGCCAAAGGCCGCGGCGAGGAAAGTCGCGTTGAGCAGCTCGCGGGCGGGCAGGCCAAAGCTCACGTTTGAGACGCCGAGCGCGCACTTCACGCCCAGGCGCTCCTTGCACATGGTCACGGCGCGCAAGATCTCAACCACCTGGGCCTGGTTGGTCGAGGCAGTCATGACGAGGCAGTCGATGAGGATGCGATCGGGGCCGATGCCGTAGCGGGCCGCCTCCTCAACGATGCGCCGCGCGATGGCGAAGCGCTCCTCGGCCGTGGCGGGGATGCCGTCCTCGTCGAGCGTGAGGCCGATCACGTTGGTGCCGTAATGGGCCACCAGGGGCAGAATCTGGTCCATGACCTCGCGCTTGCCGTTCACCGAGTTGATGATGGGCTTGCCGGCGTAGCGGCGCACGCCGGCCTCCACGGCGACCGGGTCGGTGGAGTCGATTTGCAGCGGCAACAGCGTCGCGCCCTGCAGCTGCTCCACCGCGGCCTGGATGGTGGCGACCTCGTCGATCTCGGGCAGGCCCACGTTCACGTCCAGAATGTCCGCACCCTGCTCCTGCTGCGAGATGCCCTGGCTCACCACGTAGTCCATGTTCCCGTCGCGCAGCGCCGCCTGCAGGCGCCTTTTTCCCGTGGGGTTGATGCGCTCGCCTACCACGGCGATCTTGTGACCCAAGCGGGGCAGCGCGACCAGGGACTGGGCCGAGGTCACCGTGAGCGCCGGCGCGGCGGCGGGCGCGAGCGGGACATGCTCGCGGATAAGGCCCGCGAGCAGGCGGATGTAGTCGGGATTGGTGCCGCAGCAGCCGCCGGTGACCGTGATGCCGTCGGCGATCATGGGCGCCACCGCGGCGGCGTAATCCTCGGGTGTGACGTCGTAGACCGTGCGGTCGCCCTCCACGCGCGGCAGGCCGGCGTTGGCCTGCACCATCACGGGCTTCTCGGTCACCTGGAGCATGCGGCGCGCAAAGGGCGCGAGCTTATCGGGGCCCAGCGAGCAGTTGATGCCCAGCGCGTCCACGCCCAGGGCATCGAGCGTCACGGCGGCCACCTCGGGCGAGGTGCCCAGGAAGGTGCGGCCGTCGGCCTCAAAGGTCATGGTGGCGAAGATGGGCAGGTCGGCGTTCTCCTTGCAGGCAAGCACGGCGGCCTTGATCTCGAGCAGGTCCGTCATGGTCTCGACCACGAAGAGGTCCACGCCCGCCGCGGCCGCGGCCCGCGCCTCCTCGGCAAACAGATCGTAGGCCTCATCAAAGCCCACGGTACCCAACGGGCGCAGCAGGGCGCCCAAGGGGCCTATGTCGCCGGCGACGTAGCGAGCACCGGCGTTGCGCGCGCAAATGACGGCCGCGCGGAAAACCTCCTCCACCGTGGCCGCGCCGCCGCCCTCCGCCTCGAGCTTGAGGCGGTTCGCGCCAAACGTGTTGGCGGTGATGACCTCGCTGCCAGCCTCCACGTACGCGCGGTGGATGGCCGTGACCCCCTCAGGCTCGGTGATGCACAGCAGCTCCGGCAGGCGGCCCGCCTCCAAGCCGGCGGCTTGCAGCATGGTGCCCATGCCGCCGTCGAAGAGCAGATGGCGACGACGCTCCAGCACGGCGCGCAGGTCATCATCGGCGATCCGCAGGGCGTCGAGCACGCGCGGCGCGTAGGCGGCGGCATTGCGGCCGCTCGCGGTAAGGTCGTTGATGAAGTCAAGGGTACGCACGCTCACAGCTTGCTCCTCGCAGTTGGGCGGCCATGTGGCCGGATCATGCAGATGGCGAATCAGTATACGCCGCATGCCGCGGCCACGCGCCCCTCCCGCAACCCGTGTCGCAACTTGTGACATTTGCGACTCGATCGCGAAAAGGCTGGCGCACGGCAAATCGGGACGCAGCCGATACAAGCCAGCTAGGCTTTCGAGACGGGTTCCCAGTCGATAAACGCCCAGCGAACCAAGCGCTCGTGGTCGAGCATGAAGCGGCCCTGCGGGCGGCCCTTGGAGCCCGGCTCTCCCGCATGAGGGTTTTCCACCATGTGGGCGGCGATGTATTCGCGCAGCTCGGGCAGACGGCCCTCGTTGCCGCCCTCCAGCATGCGGGCGAAATCGGCGATCCCATCCTCCAGCGAGTCAAAGGTGTCGCGACGACGTGAGTTGATGTAGCGCACCTGCGGAAGGGTGCCCATGCCCAGCAAGATGTTAAACGCGTAGACAAAATCCCGGCTCTGCGTCACCGACGCGCCGATGGCGTTCATCACGTGCGTATCAAAGCGCGGGCTCGCATTGGCCACGAGCGTGATGCAGCATCGGCGGCGCGCGACGCGATCGAGCTTTTGCAGCGCATCCTGCAAGTTCGACGTGGCGATGGAGCGGCTGGCGATGGCCACGTCCACAGACTTGGGGGCAACGCCGGCAGCCGCCCAATCGTCGGCCCAGGCGAGCAGCTTGGGCGTAACGCACCCGGCCAGCCCGTAATATGCGACGGCCCCGCCCAGGGCATCGAGCATCGCTTGCGAGAAATCAGCTGCGAGGACCCGCGCGCCCGCCTGCGCGAGCGGCACGGCGAGTGCCCCGCCGCCGCAGCCCATATCGAGCACGCGCTCCCCCGGCCGCACGTCCGCGAGCGCAAGAAAGACACGCGCGTACGGCCGGGTCTCCTGCGGCTTGAAATGCTTCGCGCGCCCGTCCCACCAGCCGGGCGAATCGGGCGAACGCCGCTCGGCCTGCAAGGCCATCCACTCGGCGTTCCAATCGGTCTCGAGCAGCGCGGAGCGCATCGCGGCCTTAGTTCTTCAGCGAGTTGAGCGGAGCCGGGAAGCGGCCGCCGCGATGAGCGAACACGGTGCCCGCGTGGGGGTTCACGTGCATGACGGGCGCCTTGCCAAACAGGCCTCCCCACTCAACTGCCTCACCCTCGCCGCGACCGATAGCCGGGATGATGCGCACCGCGGTGGTCTTGCTGTTGATCACGCCGATGGCCATCTCGTCGGCGATGATACCCGCGATGGTCTCCACCGAGGTGTCGCCCGGCACGGCGATCATGTCCAGGCCCACCGAGCACACGCAGGTCATGGCCTCGAGCTTCTCGATGGAAAGCGCGCCGGCCTCGGTGGCCTCGATCATGCCGGCGTCCTCGGACACGGGGATAAAGGCGCCGGACAGGCCGCCCACGCTGGAGCTCGCCATCACGCCGCCCTTCTTCACGCAGTCGTTGAGCAGCGCGAGCGCCGCGGTGGTGCCGGGGCCGCCGCACTGGCCCACGCCGATGATCTCGAGGATGCGCGCCACCGAGTCGCCCACGGCGGGCGTGGGCGCGAGCGACAGGTCCACGATGCCCTTCTCGACACCAAGGCGACGGGCCGCCTCGCGGCTCATGAGCTCGCCGGCGCGCGTGATCTTGAACGCCGTCTGCTTGATCTTCTCGGCAACCTGCATCATGTCGGCCGTGGGCGGCAGCTCCTCAAGGGCGGCGGCCATCACACCGGGACCAGAGACGCCCACGTTGATCACGGCGTCCGCCTCGCCCGAGCCGTGCACCGCGCCGGCCATGAACGGCGAGTCCTCCACCATGTTGGCGAACACGACGAACTTGCTCGCGCCCACGCACTCGCGGTCGGCGGTGAGCTCGGCCGAGCGCTTCACGGCCTCGGCGCACATGAGCACGGCATCCATGTTGATACCTGCGCGCAGGCTTGCCACGTTCACGCTCGAGCACACGCGGTTGGTCACAGCCAGGGCCTCGGGGATGCAGTTGATCAGGCGGCGGTCCGCGTCACCGATGCCCTTGTGCACCAGCGCGGAATAGCCGCCCAGGTAATCGATGCCGAGGGTCTCGGCAGCGCGGTCGAGCGCATGCGCGAGCGGAATGAGATCCGCATCCTTGCAGGCCGCAGCGATCTGCGCCACCGGCGTCACGCTCACGCGCTTGTTCACGATGGGAATGCCGTACTCGCGCTCCAGGCTCTGCGCGGTCTCTACCAGGTGCTCGGCCGTGTGCGTGATGTGGTCGTAGACCTTGGTGCACATGCGGTCGAGATTCTCGTCCGCGCAGCCCATGAGCGAGATGCCCATGGTGATGGTGCGGATGTCGAGGTTGTGCTCAGAGACCATGCCACGGGTCTCGGCGATTTCCTGCGGTGTGATCGACATGCGGTGCCTTCCTTGCGCCGGGCTAAAACGCTAGGGATTGTACCGCGAGCACGCGCTCCATAACGGTGGAGTGCCCACAGCCACAATGGTCACACGGGCGGCGCGGCGGGCAGGCGACGCCGGCAAATCCGCCGCCTCGGCCACCCGCCGCGCCGCCAAATCCGTCGCCTCGTCGGCCCGCCGTAAAAAAGTCATACTCAACACCGAAATCGACCCATAACCGGCCTTGATACGGTGCTGAGTATGACTTGGCGAAAAACGCGGGCGTTACCCCAACAGCATGCGGTCGTTGCTCATCGCGCCGCCGCTGACCTCCTCGAACTTCTGCATGAGGTCGGCCACGGTGAGCCGCTTCTTCTCCTCGCCGGCGACATCGTAGATCACGTTGCCGTTATGCATCATGATCAGGCGGTTGCCCAAACGGATCGCGTCGCTCATGTTATGCGTGACCATAAGCGTGGTGAGCTTACGCTCCTCCACGATCTGATCGGTCAGCGCGAGCACCTTGGCCGCCGTCTTGGGATCGAGCGCCGCGGTGTGCTCGTCGAGCAGCAGCACGCGCGGGTCGGTAAGCGTGGCCATGAGCAGCGTGAGCGCCTGGCGCTGGCCGCCCGAAAGCAGGCCGACCTTGGCATGCAGGCGCGTCTCGAGCCCCAGGTCGAACATCTTGAGCAGCTCCACGTACTCCTCGCGCTCGGCGCGGGTGACACCCCAGGCAAGGCCGCGGTGCTTGCCGCGACGACGCGCGAGGGCCAGGTTCTCCTCGATCTGCATGTCGCTCGCCGTGCCGCGCATGGGATCTTGGAACACGCGGCCCAGGTACTTGGCGCGCTTGGGCTCGGACAGACGCGAGACGTCGCGACCGTCCAGCTCCACGGTACCGGCATCGATGGGGTACACGCCCGCGATCATGTTGAGCAGGGTGGACTTGCCGGCGCCGTTACCGCCGATGACGGTCACAAAGTCGCCGTCCTCCAGCGTGAGGTTCACGCCGGTGAGCGCCCGCTTCTCGGTCACCGTGCCGCGGTTAAAGGTCTTCTTCACGTTGGTGAGCTTGAGCATTCTCACTCACCGCCCTTCTGGTAGCTGGTACGCAGCTTGAACTTCTCCCACACCACCGGCACGCACAGCGCAAGCGCCACGATGATGGCGGAGAGCAGCTTCATGTCGTTGGCGTCCATGCCCATCTGCAGCACGATGGCGCGGATGAGGAAGAAGACCACCGAACCCACGAGCGCCGAGGTGAGGCGCATGG
>Cebus_capucinus_imitator_PRJNA485217_SSR056__coassemble_670_pt1 | contig 23177 bp, 21 predicted proteins | sample Cebus_capucinus_imitator_PRJNA485217_SSR056__metabat2_low_PE_012 | metagenome-assembled genome bin Cebus_capucinus_imitator_PRJNA485217_SSR056
CCGCATGAGCGCGAAGCGAATAAAACAGGTAAGCGCTCAAAAGGTACACCTTTTTGCGTGAACATTTTTATCGATTGTAATACCCCCGTTCCGTGAGGTCTACCGCCAATCAGCCAGTTGCACAGAGTCTGCAGCCGATATTGCGCGACAGCCCGCGACCCTCATGGCCATCGGAGAAAAAGGTGTACCTTTTTGCCACTTTTCCGATACCCCTACCAGCTTAATCCGCCCGACGCGACGCATCCTCGCGCATCCATTTTCTCAGCGTGCCGGGACTCACGCCCAAAAGCTTCGCCCCCTTGGAGCAGGTCATCGCCCCCGTCGCGCATTCATCGCGCACCGCAACGTATTGAGGCGGCCGCACGAGCAACGGCCTGCCAAACCGCACACCGCGCGCCTTGGCGGCGGCGATCCCCTCCGCCTGCCTACGATGGATGTTCTCGCGCTCGATCTGCGCCACGTAGCTCAGAAGCTGCAGCACGATATCGGCGATAAGAACGCCCGTGATGTCCCCGCGCTCGCGCCTGGTGTCGAGCAGCGGCATATCCAGCACCACCATACCCGCGCCAATGTCCTTGGTAATTCCGCGCCACACGGCGATGATCTCCTCGTAGTCGCGGCCCAGCCGGTCGATGCTCTTCACCACCAGCACGTCATCTGCCGTAAGACGCGTCATCAGCGCATGCCATTGCGGCCTATCGAAATCCTTGCCGCTGGCTTTATCGGCGAAGATGCTCCCCCGCCGCACGCCAAACGACCGCAGCGCGTCTAGCTGCCTGTCGAGGTTTTGCTCGCGCGTAGACACCCGCGCGTACCCGTACATGGTTCCCGTCATAGCGGCACCGTCCTTTCAATCGCCCTCAACATTGGGTGCAGGGCAATTGTCAAAGACGGCAATGCGCGACACATAGAGCCGGGCACCGTCTTTGCACCGGCAAAAAGCAACTATACTTTATGCATCTTTGTATGAAAGGAGCCTTATGAGCAAGGCAGACGAGCTCTTTGTACGCATGTGCCGCGACATCTTGGACCACGGCACCACTACGCAAGGCGAAAAGGTGCGCCCGCATTGGGAGGACGGCACCCCCGCCTACACCATCAAGAACTTTGGGGTGACCAACCGCTACGACCTGCGTGAGGAGTTCCCCGCCCTCACGCTGCGGCGCACCGCGCTCAAAAGCGCCATGGACGAGATCTTGTGGATCTATCAAAAGAAGTCCAACAACATCCACAACCTCAACTCACATATCTGGGACGAGTGGGCCGACGAGACCGGCTCCATCGGCAAGGCCTACGGCTACCAGATCGCGCAGAAGTCGCACTACAGGGAAGGCGACTTCGATCAGATGGACCGCGTGCTCTTTGACCTGGAGCACACCCCCTTCTCGCGCCGTATCATGACCAACATGTACACCTTCGCCGACCTGCACCAGATGAACCTCTACCCGTGCGCCTACAGCGTGACATACAACGTGACGCATGAGGAGGGCGAGGAGCGCCCCGTGCTCAACATGGTGCTCATGCAGCGCAGCCAGGACATCCTCGCGGCGAACAACTGGAACGTGTGCCAGTACGCGATCCTGCTCATGATGGTGGCGCGCCATGTGGACATGGTCGCCGGCGAGCTGTTGCACGTCATCGTGGACGCGCATATCTACGACCGTCACGTGCCCATCATCCGTGAGCTCATCGAGCGGCCGCAGTACCCCGCGCCGCGCGTGTCGCTTAACCCCCGCGTCACCAACTTCTACGACTTCACCACCGACGACCTTATCGTCGAGGGCTACGAGCACGGCCCGCAGGTGAGAAACATCCCTATCGCGGTGTAGGAGGCGCGCATGACCGTACTCAAAGCGATCGTGGCGGTATGCGACGACTGGGGCATTGGCCTGGGCGGGGACATGGTGGTGGCAAACCGCGCCGACATGCGTCATTTTGTCGCCTGCACCAGGGGGCATGCCGTGGTGATGGGCAGAAAGACGCTTGAGAGCTTTCCCGGCCGCCGGCCGCTCAAGGACCGGCGAAACATAGTCCTCACGCGCGATGCCTCGTTTAAGCGGGATGGCGTGGAGGCGGTGAGCTCCCCTGAGGCGGCGCTCGCCGCCGTCTCAGGCGAAGATGAGGTGTGGGTGATTGGCGGCGGGGAGGTCTATCGGCAGCTTCTCCCCCACTGCACTGAGGCCGTTATCACCAAGAATCACTGCGTGCGAGCCGTGGACACCTATTTTCCCAACCTGGATGAAGACCCTGCGTGGAAGCTTATAGAAAAGACCGCGCCTGCCGTTATCGAGGACGGACAAGGCGACACCGGCATCTTCTATTCCTTCTGCACGTATCGCCGCCTGTAGGGCAGATAGGCCCCAACCGGCATTCAAGCAAAAGCGAGGCGCCCGCCATGCCGCGGACGCCTCGCTTTTTAGCTATCTGCGTTGCATCAAATCTTAGCGCTTGAGGTTCTGCTCCATCTGGCGCAGCATGTCCATCTCGGAGCCACCGCCGACATCGCCGCCGAAGGGGTTGGCGCCGCCCATGCCGCCCATGAGTTGGTTCATGTTCATGCCGCCCATGCCGGGTACGCCCATGCGGCCCAGGGACTTCTTACCCTTCTTACCCTTCTTGCCCTTCTTGGAACCCGCCTGCATCTGGTTGGCCATGCTCTTCATGCGGCCCATCATCTTGTTCATCTCGCCCCATTGCTTCATGAGGGCGTTAACATCAGAGGGACTCACGCCGGCACCGCGGGCGATACGTGCGCGGCGCTGGCCGTTGATGATGCTCGGCTTTAGACGCTCGGCCTTGGTCATGGACATGATCATGGCCTCGTTTTTGGCGAAGATGCCCTCGTCCAGATTGCCGCCCATCTGGTTCAGCGCGCGCTGACCGCCAGGAAGCATACCCAGAAGCTTCTTCATGCCGCCCATCTTCTTGATCTGGTTCATCTGGTCGAGCAGGTCGTTCATGGAAAAGCCGTCGCGCAGCATGCGCTCGGCGGCCTCGATCTGCTCTGCGTCGGCGAGCTCCTGGGCCTTCTCGATAATGCCCACCACGTCACCCATGCCGAGGATGCGCTTGGCCATGCGGTCGGGGACGAAGGCCTCCAGTGAATCGGGTTTCTCACCCATGGAGACAAACTTGATGGGCTTGCCGGTCACGGCGCGCACGGAGAGCGCGCCGCCGCCGCGGGCGTCGCCATCGAGCTTGGAGATGATCACGCCGTCAAAGTCCGTGCGCTCGGCGAAGGTGGAGACCACGTTGACGATGTCCTGACCCGTCATGGCGTCCACCACCATGAGCACCTGGTCTGGCTTCACGGCGGCCTTGATATCCACGGCCTCCTGCATCATCTGCTCGTCGATCTGCAGGCGGCCGGCGGTATCCACGATCACGACATCGCGCATGGTGTCAACGGCCTCGCGGATGGAGGCCTTCGCGATCTCGACCGGGTGCGTACCGTCACCGCGGAAGACCGGCACGCCGATCTCGCCGCCGAGCGTCGCCAGCTGGTCGGCAGCTGCGGGGCGGTAGACGTCGCAGGCGGCGAGCAGGGGGCTTTTACCCTGCTTCTTGAGCAGGTAGGCGAGCTTCACCGCCGCGGTGGTCTTGCCGGAGCCCTGCAGGCCCACGAGCATGATCACGTTGGGGATGCGGCTGGAGAGCGTGAGCTTGGACTCTGATGTGCCGAGCAGCTCGGTGAGCTCGTCCAGCACGATCTTGACCACGTTTTGCGCCGGGGTGAGCGACTCGAGCACGTCGGCCTCAAGGCAGCGCTCACGCGTCTTGGCGACGAAGTCCTTCACGACCTTGAAGTTGACGTCGGCCTCAAGAAGCGCCATGCGAATGTCGCGCATGGCAGTGGTGATATCGGCCTCGGTGAGCTTGCCCTTGCCGCGCAGGCGGTCGAAGGTGTCGTTTAAGCGATCGGAAAGCGAGTTGAACACGGGTTATTCTCCTTCTCCCACGAGGGCTCGTGCGAAATCGTGCGCATCGAAGCGCTGCAGGTCGTCCACCTGTTCACCCACCCCGATGCGGTAGATGGGCATTTGCAGGCGCGAGGCCACGGCGAGCGCGATACCGCCCTTGGCCGTGCCGTCGAGCTTGGTCATGATGATACCGTCCAGCCCCAGCGCCTCGTTGAACTCAAGCGCCTGGTTTAGGCCGTTTTGACCGGTGGCGGCGTCGATCACCAGCACCACGTGCACCGGCATGGCGCCCGCCTTCATGTTCACGGCGCGCTTGCGGGTCACGTTCACCACCTTGGCGAGCTCACGCATGAGCTCGGGACTGGTGTGCAGGCGACCAGCGGTGTCGATGAGCACCAGGTTGGAGCCTCGCGCATCTGCCTCGTCCAACACGTCGTAGCATACGCTCGCCGGATCGGACCCGCGGTCGCGCTTGATAACGGGCACGCCCGCGCGCTGGCCCCACACGTCCAGCTGCTCGATCGCGGCGGCGCGGAAGGTGTCGGCGCTGCCGATGATCACGTTCTTGCCGGCAGCGGCCTGAGCGCTGGCGATCTTGCCCACCGTGGTGGTCTTACCCGCGCCGTTGATACCCACGAAGAGCACGCAGCTGGGGGTATCGTCGAAGATATCGCCCGCGGGCTCCACGAAGATCTTCTCGAGCCGCTCGGCGAGCGCGCGGCGCAGCTGCGGGGCGGTGGTGAGGTTCTTGCGCGCCGCCTCATCGCGCAGGTCGTCGGTCACCTGCATGGAGATCTCGGCGCCCATGTCGCCCATCACCAAGGTGTCCTCGAGGTCCTCCCAAAAGTCCTCGTCAACGTCGCCGCCAAAGTAAAAGACCTCGTTCAAGGCCTCGCGGCTGCGCTCCAAGCCCCGCTTGAGGGAATCGAACAGTCCCATTACACGTTCACGACCTTTCCGGTTTCACGATCGAGTTTTTGAGATACCACGCGGCTCACGCCGTCGGCCTGCATGGACACGCCGTAAAGCACGTCAGCGTCCTCCATGGTACGACGCTGATGCGAGATCACCAACAGCTGGGTGGTGCGGCGCAGCACGTCGATGGCGCCGATGAGCTTGCTCAAGTTGGAATCGTCAAGCGCCGCCTCCACCTCGTCGAGCACGTAGAACGGCACGGTGCGCGTGCGGTAGACGGCGAAGAGCAGCGCGAGCGCGGTGAGCGACTTCTCGCCGCCGCTCATGAGCATCATCTTGGTGATGCGCTTGCCACGCGGCTGCGCCACCACCTCTATGCCCGTATCGGCAGGATGCTCGGGATCGGTCATCTCGAGGTGCGCGGCGCCGCCCGGGAACAGCATGGAGAAGACCTCTTGGAAGTTCTTGTCCACCTTGTCGAAGGTGACGAGAAAGGCGTTTCTCATCTTGCGGTCGATCGCGGCGGTGATCTTTGTCAGGGCCTTGCGGGCTGCCTCCAGATCGGCGAGCTGGGACTCCACGTAGTCGGCACGGGTCTTGAGCTGCTCGTACTCCTGGTATGCGACCTGGTTCACAGGTCCCAGGTTGTTGATCTTGCGAGCGAGCTCCTCGAGCTCGCGCTTGGCGGCGGCCCGGTCGGTGGGCGCCGGAAGCTGCAGGGCCTCCTCGAGCACCATGGCGCCGTCGGCGGTGATGGCCTTGATAGCGGCCTCCACTTGCACCTCGAGCTTACCGCGGCGCACCTTCGCCTCGTTCACGGCGCCGTTCGCCGCCTCGACATCCTCCTTGGTAGAGGCGACCTGGGCCTTCGCGTCCTCGATGGTCTTCTTGAGCGATGCGGAGTCCGCCTCCTCTATGGAGGCTTGGTCGCGCAAGCGGGCGGCCCAGTCGAGCGCGCGCTCGTTGAGCGCCTGGTAGCGTTCGTGCAACGGGTCCACGCGCAGGCGAAGAACCTCGAGCGAGCGGCTCGCCTGCTCGGTGGAGCGAATGCGGCGGTCGATGCCCTCCAGGCGGTGCTCGAGCTCGGGCACGCGCGCGTTGATGCTGCGCAGGCGCTCGGTGGCCTGTGCCAAGCGCACATTGGCGTCGGCGAGCCTGCCCGCCGCATCGCCATCCTGCTCCCGCACGCGGTCGAGCTCGTCGGTGGCGTCGGCCACCTTGGACGAGACATCGGCGATGCGGGCGTTGGCCTCGTCGCGGGCACCCTCCAGCTCCTCCACACGCGGACGGGCGGCACGCACCTGCTCGGCCGCCTCCTCGCGGCGGCGCGCGAGCTGATCGCGCTCGGCAAGCGCTCGGGACAGCTGCTGCTCCAACCGCCCGATCTCGGAGAGGGCCGAGGAGCGCTCGCCGTCCAGGCGCGCGAGCTCGCCCGAGGCATCGCTCGCGGCGGCCCGTGCCGCCGAGACGGCCTCGACCGCCTCGGAGACCTGGGCCGTCGCATGCTCGAAGACGGAGGCGAGATCGGGCTCCAGGCCGGTGAGCTCACGGATGCGACGCTTGCGCTCAAGGGTGCCCGCGGCGGCATCGGAGCCCCCCGCGCCCACGCGCACGGCGCCCGCGGCCACGCGTGCCCCGGCGGGCGTGACGTAGACCACACCGGGCAGCTGCGGCGCGGTGATGGCCTCCTCAAGGGAATCCACCACATAGACCCCGCCCAGCACCGCGGCGACGGTGCCGGCGAACCCCTCGCGCACCGAGAGCTTCTCCACCAGGCGATACCCCGCCGCACCCTCGACGGGCGCGGGCACATCAAGACCACGGGACAGCATGAGCGCCTCGCCCGAGGAGCGCGACTCATCGATGGCGAACTGCGCGATATCGGCGAGCTGGGATACGCCCTCGACCACGAAGGCGTCGATGTCGCCGGCGAGCAGGTGCTCCACCAGCCCCTCGAGCTCGTTGGGGACCTCGATGAGGTCGCCCAGGCGCGCGAGCACCTCCTCGGCGCGGCCTCGTGCGATGCGCGACACCAACGGGGACGAGTCGCTCATGCGCTCGTCGAGCTTCTTCAGGCTTGAGAGCTCCGAGCGGACCTCGGAGAGCTTGTCGCGGGCAGAGCTCTCCCGGCGGCGGAGCTCGTCGAGCGCGTTTTGCGCGGTCTCAATGCCCCCGCGAGCCTCTTCACGGCGCTCCTTCGCATCCGCGAGTGCGGCGTCGAGCTCCTCCACGCGGTCACGGCGAGCGGCGCGCGAGGCGCGCACGGTATCGGCCTGCTCGTCTATCTGCTCCAGGCGCGAGGCGAACATGCCGTCCTCGAGCTCGGCGTTGGAGAGCTTCTCCCGCACTTTCGCGAGCTCGAGCGCAGCGTTATCCGCCGCCCGCTGTGCATCGCGCTGCTCGCGGTTGAGCCCGGCGATGAGCTCGTCGAGCTCGCGGCGGCGGGTGCGCAGGCGGTCGGCCGTGGGTGCGTGCTCGTCCACATCGGCCTGCGCCACATCGGCGGCGGCGCGCACCTCGTCGAGCTGCACCCGGGCGTCCTCGAGCTCGCCCAAGACGCGTCGGCGCTGGTGCTCGGAGCTCGACAGGGCGCCGCGCATGTCGGAGAGCTGCCGCACCATGTTGCGGCCCTTCTCCTCGAGCAGGCGCATATCGGAGTTGATGCGACCCAGCACGTCTTGCATATGGCGGCGCTGCTCGCCCAGATCTCCTACGAACAGACCCTTCTGCTCCAGCATGATCTGGAGCTTCTCGAGTTCGCGCTCCTTCTCGGTTTGGCGGTAGCGCGCAAGCTCCAAGGCAGCCGCGGCCTGCTTGCCGGCCGACTCGATATCGCCCCAGGCGGCCTGCAGCTGGCGCAGTTCGTCCACCGCGAGGATCTGCGTGAGCTCGTTGGCGCGTGTCTTGAGGTCCTCGTACTTGCGGGCGCGGTCCACCTGGCGCTCGAGGGGCTTGAGCTGACGGTTGATCTCGCGGTTGATGTCACGGGCGCGCGTGAGGTGCTCGTCCATGGAGCTGATCTTGCGCAGCGCGCGCTCCTTGCGGCGCTTGTGCTTGGAGATGCCCGCCGCCTCCTCGATAAGGCTGCGGCGCTCCTCGGGACGGCTTTGCAGAATCGCGTCGAGCTTGCCCTGCGAGATGATGGAGTGCGTGTCCTTGCCCATGCCCGAGTCATGCAGGATATCCTGGATATCCATAAGGCGGCACGGGCTGTTGTTGATGAGGTACTCGCTTTCGCCCGAGCGGTACATGCGGCGGGTGATTGCGACCTCGTTGAAGTCGACGGGCAGGGTGTGGTCGGTGTTGTCGAGCACCAGGGTGACCTCGGCCACGCCCACGGGTTGGCGCGCGGAGGAGCCGGAGAAGATCACGTCCTCCATGGCCTGGCCGCGCAGCTGCTTGGCGCTCTGCTCACCCAGCACCCACAGGATCGCGTCGGACACGTTGGACTTGCCCGAGCCGTTTGGCCCCACGATCACCGTGAGGCCCGGCTCGAAGGTCATGTGCGCGCGATCGGCGAAGGACTTGAACCCCTTGAGGGTGAGCGACTTGAGGTACATAGCGACCTACTATCCCTGGCCGTGCTTTTTCTTGATGATGACCCCGTCCACGGTGTAACCCAGGCGGTCGCAGGCGTTGAGCGCAGCGGCGGCCTCGGCCTCCTTCTTGGAGGAGCCGGTACCCTTGCCCTGACGCACGTTATCGAGCAGGGCAACGGCGGTGAAGGTGGGCTCGTGCGCGGGGCCCGAGATGTCGACCACCTTGTAGGCGGGGGTGCCGAGTTGATTGGCCTGAGCGCGCTCCTGCAGGTAGGACTTGGGGTTCTCGGGCTGCATGGGGCGCTCGTCGGCCACGCTGGGCGCGAGCGTGCGGTCGATGAACGCACGGGCCGCCTCGATGCCGCCGTCCAGGTAGAGGGCGCCCACCAGGCTCTCGTAGACGTTTTCGAGCGCCGAATGCATGCCGCGCGCGCCCGTACCGGTCTCGGACGGGCCGAAGATGATGCACTTGTCTATACCAAGGTCCTTGCCCACGCGGGATAAGGTGTATCCCGAGACGAGCGACACCTTGAGTCTCGTGAGCTCCCCCTCGTCGTAGTCGCCGTAGCTGCGGAAGAGCTCCTGGGCCACCACGGCGCCCAAGATGGAGTCGCCGAGAAACTCGAGTCGCTCGTAGGAGGCCCACACAGGCTCCCCCTCCACGGCGGAGGGATGCGTGAGAGCGCGCTGGAGTGTCTCTTTGCTGTTGAATACGTGCCCGCAGATCTCCTCTGCGCGGCGAAGCTTCTCTCCGATGGACAAGGGCGCCTAAGCCTCCAGCACGGACTCGATGGCCTCGATGGCCTCGGCGACCGAGCCGATTGCCTCGAGCTTGTCATCGGGGATCTCGATATCGAACTCGTCCTCCATGGCGGTCACCAGCTGCAGGCGGTCGAGCGAATCGGCATCGAGGTCGTCGAAGGTGGTCTCGTTGGTGATATCGGACGCATCGACGCCCAGCACATCGGCCGCGATGTCGGCGACCTTCTCAAAGATCTCAGAACGCTCCATGTGATCTACCTTTCGTCGTACTACACGGATCGAGTACAGATTCTAGCGCACAATACCCGGCACGGAACCGGCGACGCGCTCGGTCAGGCCCGCGCGAACGGCATCGGCGGTGGCGATGGTGCCGTTCTTCACGGCCTCCACGCTCGTGGCACCATGTCCGATGAGGACCACGCCCTTAAGGCCGAGCAAGGCCGCGCCGCCGCGGGCATCGCCCGAGAGCTTCTCCTTGATGTCGCCCAGCGCGCCTTTGATGAGCAGCGCGGCGAGCTTGCCCTTGATGGAGCCCAACAGCGCGCCCTTGAGCTCGCCCAGCAAAAACTTGGCCGCACCCTCGGTGGCCTTGAGCGCGATGTTACCCGAAAAGCCGTCGCACACCACCACGTCGAAGTTCCCCGACGTGAGGTCAGACCCCTCGCAGTTGCCCATAAAGCCGGGCACGCCCGCGCGCATAGGGTCAAAGCAGCTCTTGGTGAACGCGGAGCCCTTGGTATCCTCGGTGCCGTTGGCGAGCAGGCCCACGCGCGGGGCTTTCATGCCCAGCACGGCGGTGGCGTACGCCACGCCCATCTGCCCGAAGCGAACCACATCGTCCGGGTCCACATCGGGGTTGGCACCCATGTCGGCGAGCACGGTGAGCCCGCCGGCGCGGTTGGGCAGCGCGCTCACGATGCACGGGCGGATGGGGCGCTTCTCGCCATCGCGCTCGACCTTGAAGGGCGTGATATAGGCGGTTGCCGCCGCGGTCACGGCACCGGTGGATCCGGCCGAGAAAAAGCCTGCCGCCTGCCCTCTTTTCACCGCGCGGCACCCCAGCACGATAGAGCTCTTGCGCTTGGTCATCACCGCCTGGATGGGGTCATCCTCCATGGTGATCACATCGGGGGCGACGAGCGCCTCCACGCGGTCGTGGGCCTGGGCGAAGGGCTCGACGATTTCGGAAGGGCCGGAGGCGAGCACGGTGATGGTGGAATCCGCGGCAAGCGCCGCCTCGATACCGTCAAGCACCACCTGGGGCTCTTCATCCCCGCCCATCACGTCAACCACCACACGGACCATATCCATACACACCCTCCAGATACTAAAAAGGCCGACTCTGTGAAGCCGGCCTGAGAAGTTTCGCGATTCGCGAGCAGCAGCTCAAGGGGAAGCTACTCGACGACGATGACCTCGCGGTCCTTGTAGAAACCGCAGTTAGGGCACACGTGGTGAGGAAGCTTCACGGCACCGCAGCGAGGGCAGGTGGACTGAGCCGCGGCCGAGATCTTCATGTTCGCGGAACGACGGGAATGAGTCTTAGCACGACCCTTTTTTTGCTTAGGTACTGGCATGGTTACCTTCCTTATGAACTGTACTACTCGTTGCGATTACGCGCAGAGACCGATACTAGCACGAGGATTTGACGCAGTCTAGGAGAAAAATCGGTCCGAGCAGGTAAATGCACATGTCTTGCAAATCTTACTCGTCAAGCTTGAGGCCCTTGAGCGCGGCGAACGGGTTCATATCCGAGTCGACCCACTCCTGCTCGGCATCGTGCGCGCATCCGCAGTCGCCCTCGTTGAGGTTGGCGCCGCACGTGGGGCAAAGCCCACGGCAATCCTCGCGGCACAGCACGACGAAGGGGGTATCCATCACCACGGCGTCGGCGATCGCATCGGACAGGTCGACGACGCGGTCCTCACCCAGCACCTCGAACCCATCCTCGTAGGCGTCCTCGTCCTCGGGAGCGCGAAACAGGTAATATTCCTCGATCTCCCCAGCGACCTCAAAGGAAGCGGGCTCCAAGCACCTGTCGCAGGTACCTTGGACGTTTGCACGGACCATGCCGGTCACAAGGATGCCGTCCCCGGCATTTGTGAACACCACGTCGTAGCTGATACCGTCGACAAGAGAGAACTCCTTCTCCCCCGCGTTGTAGCTATCCTCGTCGACCCTACCCGCGACAGCGTGAGAGTCGCCGGGGTTCTCGCAGTAGTCGTTGAGGTCTATGAGGACGGAAGCGAAATCAGCCATGGTTACCAAGCGCCGTTCTGCTGGTTTTGCGAGGCGCTCTCGTTGAGCTGCTGACGGCAGCGGGCGACCGTTCCGGTGAGGCTCTTGAGGTTATCCTCGAGATGCGTGAAGACCTGCTCGGCGTAATCCTCGGCGGCATAGCGCGTCTCGCGCTCGTACTGGTCGGCGCGGGCCTTGATTTCATCGGCCTGGCTTTGGGCCAACCGGACGATCTCCTGCTCGCCGGCGATGGTAAGCGCCTGCTGCTGGGCATCGGCAATGATGGAGTTGGCCTGAGCGGTCGCGGACTCGAGGAGCTCATCGCGCTCCTTAAGGATCCGACGAGACTTCTGCCACTCGTCGGGGAAGTTCATGCGGATCTCTTCGAGGATATTGAAGAACTCGTCGCCGTCGATGGCCTTATAGGGGTTCGACTTGCCGAAGGGGGGCTTGGCTTCGTCGAGAATCTCCTCGAGCTCGTAGACCAGGTCCTCGATCCGCTCGCCAGGAAGGTTATCGCCCGGCATGGGTTCTCCTTTCATCGGGAACATTCAACGGGTAATGGTAGCACACGCGCTCGCTACACGGAAAAGCGCTTTTTGAGGGCAGCGGCGACCACGGGAGGCACGAACTCATCGACCGTACCGCCGAACGAGGCGATCTGGCGAACCACCGAGCTGGAGAGGTAGCCGTATTCGGGAGAGCTCATGACGAAGATGCTCTCGAGCTCCGCGTCGAGCCGGTAGTTGAGGTCTGCCTGCTGAAGCTCGTACTCGAAATCCGTCATGGCGCGAAGGCCCTTCACCACGGCACCCGCCCCCACATCGCGCGCGAAGTCCACGAGCAGCCCCGTGAAGGGGCGCACCTCGACGCCGGGAAGGTCGCCGAGCGCCGAGCGGGCGAGCTCCACGCGCTCGGGCAACGAGAACGTGGTGCCCACGCCGTTTTTGCCCAACGACTCAGCCACGGCGACAGTGACCTGGGGGAATATGCGACTTGCGCGGCGAATCACGTCGATGTGCCCGTTGGTGATGGGATCGAAGGTGCCCGGCACCAGAGCATGTATGATGGGCCTACTCATGAGAATCATCACCCTCACCGCGCAGCACGTCCACGGCGGTGATGCCGTAGCGCTTCTCCTTGAGCACGGTGAAACCCGCCGGGGCGATACCGGGAGCCGACGCCGCATGCTCGTAGAGCACCACCGCGCCGGGGTGAAGAAGACCCGCACCCTGCAGGTTCTCGACCAAGGCCTGAACCTCGCAGGCCTCCATGGCGTAGGGCGGGTCCAGCAGCACCACGTCGAACGGGCCCCCCGGAACCCTGCCGCGCTGGGCGGCCGCCACGACGTCGCCGCACACCACGCGGTAGCGGCTTCGCGCGCATCCCAAGCTCTCGAGGTTTTTACCTATGAGCGAGGCGGCCTGGCGGTCGATGTCGAAAAACGTGGCCCATGCGGCGCCGCGCGAGAGCATCTCGATGCCCATGGCGCCGGAGCCACCGAAGGCGTCGAGCACACGGGCACCCTCGATACCCTCATCGCAGGCCGACATCACCATGGAAGCGCACGCCTCGCGCACGCGGTCCGTGGTGGGACGCGTCACCTCGCGCCCGCGCGGCTCAGCGATGCGCCGGGCGCGCCATTCACCGGAGACGATCCTCATCCTCCGCTTACCTCCTTGAAAATATCGCCGTAACGCATAGCGACCTCATGGCGCACAGGCAAGGTCGCCACCGCGTTGAGCGTATGAGCATACCGTAAAAGCTCTTCGGCGTCCTCGTGCGCGGCCTCGACGAGTTCGGTGTCGCAGGCGAGGTCCACGAACCGAAGCGTGACGCCGCCGTGCTGACGAAGTCCCAAGATCTCGCCCTCGTGGCGAAGACGAAGATCCATCTCGGCCAGCTCGAACCCGTCGGAGGTGCCCTCCAGGGCCTGGAGGCGCTCAAGCGCCGGGGATTTCTTCCCCCGAGGCTTTTTGAGGGCGCTCAGCACGTAACAGGTACCTGCGAGCCTGCCGCGCCCAACGCGCCCGCGAAGCTGATGCAGGGTCGCCAATCCAAAGCGCTCGCCGTTTTCGATGAGCATGACGGTGGCGTTGGGCACGTCAACGCCGACTTCGACCACCGTGGTGGAGACCAGGATGTCGATTTCACCCGCGCGAAACTCCCCGATCACCCGATCTTTCTCGCGAGCCGGCATGCGGCCGTGCAAAGCCTCTATACGGGCATGCGGGTAGACGCACCGAAGATGCTCCACCTCCGAGGCGACCGCACGCAAAGGCACGGGCTGCTTGATGTTGCCCTCGTCGTCCCGGTCGAGCGAGGGGACGTCATCGAGCTCGTCACCTGCGTCCTTCTCGGCGACAAGCGGGCATATCACGTAAGCCTGACGACCCTGCGCGAGCGCGTCGCGCAGGGCTCCATATGCTATATCCCGGTTAGCGTCGTCGAGAACCTTGGTGCGCACTCCGGCACCCCGAACAGGTCGATGGCGGATGACGCTCGTGTCGAGGTCCCCGTACACGGAGAGCGCGAGCGTACGGGGTATGGGCGTGGCGCTCATCACGAGCAGGTCTGCTCCAGGCCCCTTTGAGCGCAGGACCGCACGCTGGCCCACACCGAAGCGGTGCTGCTCGTCGATCACGACGAGGGACAGAGAGCGGAAGCGAACCTCCTCGTTGAGGACAGCATGCGTGCCGAAAAGCACCGTGAGCTCGCCCGACGCGGTGCGGGAGAGAATGTCGTCGCGCCGGTCGGCGGATGTGGAACCGGTGAGGAGCGCCCAGGGGATGCCGGCCGCGTCGAGCAGGGGTCCGCAACTCACCGAATACTGCTGCGCCAGCACGCCTGTTGGCGCCATTACGCAGGCCTGCGTCCCCGTGTCCGCAACAGCGGCGAGCGCGACGCAGGCGACGGCGGTCTTTCCCGTGCCAACGTCGCCTAAAAGCAGGCGGTTCATCACCCGGGAGCCATCAGCCATATCGGCCAGGATCTCATCGGCGGCATGCGTCTGCTCATCGGAGAGGTTATACGGCATCGCCGAGACGAGCCGGTCCTTGTGGGGACCGTCGGGGACATGGGTGCTCGGGGTGAGGCCGGTGAGATTCGCGTCGTCACGCAAGCGCAAGGCGAGCTGCAGGTAGAGCACCTCGTCATAGGCCAGGCGGCGGCGCGCCGGCTCGACTTCATCCATACCCGCGGGAAAATGAATGGAGCGCAAGGCGCGCGCGATGGGCATGAGACCACGTTTAGCGCGAAGGTGCGCCGGCAGAGGGTCGGGAAGGTTGACCGCAGCCTCGAGCGCGGTGGAGCAGATGCGACGCATCCACGCGGCGGAAAGAGACTCGGTCGCAGGATGCACGGGCATGATACCGCCCTCGACGCCGTCGTCGAGCTTCTCGTAGACGGGCGAGGCCATCTGCTTGAACCCAAAACCGAACTCCACCCTGCCCATCACGGCGAGGACGTCCCCGACGCGAAGCTGCTCGGCGATCCACGGTCGGCGAAAGAACGCGAGCTGCATCACACCCGTATCATCGACGAGCGAGACCTCGACAACGGACATCTTGGGACGAGGGCGTTTGAGCACCACGCGGTCGACCGTGGCCCTCACGGTGCATACCTGGCCCAAGGGGGCAGCCTCTATGGTGAAAGCGTGCGAGAAATCGAGGTAGCGTCGCGGGATACGGTAAAGGAGGTCCCCCACCGTCTGAACATGCAGGCGACGGAGGGCCTCCTCACGGGCTCCCGAGACGTATTTAAGACGCGAGACATCCTGGGAAAGGATACCCGCGGCGGCAAGGCGATCGGAGACCTGAGGCAGCTCCACGCCGCTCTCCATGCGCCAAACCGCCTACTCGATCGAGAAGATAACGGGGTACAAGGGCTGCTCGCCGCGCTGAGCATCGATCTCCAGGTCAGGTTCGGCCTCCTCGATAGCGTCGCAGATCTCCTGGAACGCCTCGTCGGTGAGCTCCTCGCCGGCAAGGATGGTAAGCGAGTCGCCTTCCTCCTCGGCCATCATGCGCCTCACGCACTCGACGGTCACCTTGAGCACGTCGTCGCCAACCACATCGATGGAACCGGCGATGATACCCATCACGTCGCCGTGATGGATGGGCGTGCCGTCGCTTGCGGAGCTGTCACGGACGGCACGGGTGACCTCACCGTCACGCACCTCGCCCGCAGCCAGCGTCATGGCCTCGACGACCTCATCGAGCGGGGCGCCGGGAACCACGGAAAACAGGGCGGAAAAGGCCTGGGGAACGGTCTTGGTAGGCACCACCGCGACGCGCTTAGCGTCGCAAGCGTTTGCAGCGGCCTCGGCGGCCATGCGGATGTTGCCGTTGTTGGGCAGAATGACCACGGCCTCGGCGTTCACCTTGCCCACGGCCTCCAAAAGGTCCGCCGTGCTGGGGTTCATGGTCTGACCGCCCGAGACCACCACATCGACGCCCAGAGAGGTCAGAATCTCGGCCTCGCCGGAACCGGCGGCCACCGCCACGAAGCCCAGGGGTTTCGCCGGCTCGGAGACGGCATCCTGGTCAGCATGGATCTTGGCGGTACGCTCGGCGGCCTCGATCTCCATGTTGTGAATAAACACCTCGAAGACCTGGCCCAAACCCAGGAAGTGCTTAAGCACCTTGTCGGGGGTGTTGGAGTGGACGTGGATCTTGTAGTCGGGATATGCGCCCACCAAAAGCTCGCAATCACCCATGGTGGAGAGGAACTTCAGGGCCTTCTCCTCATCGAAGCGCTTAGCGGCCTTGAAGAGGAACTCGTTGCAGTAGCGGTACTCGGAACCCTCCCAATCGTCGTTGGCCTCGATCTCCACGCGGCCGAGTGCGGTGGCACGGGCGTCACCGGCGTCGAAGGTGGGAGAGAAGCCTGCGACCTCGGAGGTGCGGCCCATGGCGGCGGAGACGAAGCTCTCGAGGAAGATGGCGAAGCCGAAGGCGCCGGAATCCACCACGCCGTTCTCCTTGAGGACAGGGAGCAGATCGGGCGTGCGAGCGACGGACTGATAGGCCTCAACCACCACGGCATCGAGTGCCTCTTGCACGGAGAGCTTCTTCTTCTCGCACTCGTCCGCCTTGGTGGAGATGTCGCGCAACACGGTGAGGATGGTTCCCTCGACGGGTTTGCGAACCGCCTGGAAGGCCACCTTCACGGCCCGGCGAAGCGCCACGGCCACATGCGAGGCGGTCGCGGGTTCCTTGGCGTCGATAAGGCCCTCGGCCACACCGCGCAGGATCTGCGAGGTGATCACGCCGGAGTTACCGCGCGCGCCCATGAGGGAGCCGTGCGTGATGGCGCCGGCGATAGCCTCCATATCGGCGTTGGCGGGAAGGGCGTTGAGCTCTTTCACCACCGACGCGAGGGTGAGGGACATGTTGGTGCCGGTGTCGCCGTCGGGCACCGGGAATACATTGAGCTTGTTGATATCCTCTGCCTTGTCGGCTACGGCCTGGGCGGCGATGGGAAAGCAGGTTCGAAGGGTTTTTGCAATCATCAGCTGTCAAACTCCAACGTAGGTACAGGCCGCTTAGAGGCGGGATTTCATGGCGTCGATATGGATGCCGATCTTGAGCTTGGCCGGATCGATCTGGGCGATCTCGGACAGGGTGAAGGTCACGGAGCTCGCGAGGTTTTGCGAGACGGACTTCATGTTCACGCCGGACTCCAGCACCACATGGAGGTCGACGGTGAGGCCCTCCTCGGCGGAGGTGACGAGCACGCCCTTGCGCAGGCGCTGACCGGCGAGCAGGCGCACGCTCTCGGCGCCCTGGAGCTGCTCGGCCATGCCGACCACGCCGTAGCAGGACATGGCAGCGTAACCCGCGAGGTCGGCGATGACGTCGTTGGACACGGAGAGGGTCCCGTTGATGGTCTCAGACACAGAAATCTCCTTTCATGCGGAGTAATCCGCACGATTTTACTACGCCGCCGCGAACAGGGCCAACTCTCAAAAACAAGCCATAACGAACAGGTGTCGCGCAACCTCTCCAAAAGGTCGCGCGACTGCAGATCACCGTTTAGACCGACCGCATCATCGGCATGGCATTCCAGGCGCGCTTCAGATTGGGGGAACGCCCTGCACTCTGATACCGATGGATGCCGGCCGAGATGGGTCGCCTGGCTAAGGCCTACTCGCAGTTATCGAACTGGGAGTTGTAGAGCTCGGCGTAGAAACCGCCCCGGGCGAGCAGCTCCTCGTGCGTGCCGGTCTCGGCCACGTCGCCGTCCCGCAGCACCAAGATGCGATCGGCCTCGCGGATGGTGGACAGGCGGTGCGCGATGACAAAGCTCGTGCGACCCTGCATGAGGGCGTCCATGGCGCGCTGCACCACCTCCTCCGTACGCGTATCCACGTTGGAGGTCGCCTCGTCCAAGATGAGGATGGGACGGTTGGCGAGAATGGCGCGGGCGATGGTCACGAGCTGGCGCTGGCCCTGGGAGATGTTGGTGCCCTCCTCGTTGATGACGAAGTCGTACCCGCCGGCAAGCGTGCGGATGAAGCGGTCGCAGTGCGCCGCGCGGGCCGCCGCCTCAACCTCCTCGTCAGTCGCATCCAGGCGTCCGTAGCGGATATTCTCGCGGATGGTCCCGTTGAACAGCCAGGTATCCTGCAGCACGCAGGCGAAATCGGCGCGAAGGTCCCCGCGGCGCCAATCGCGTACATCGATTCCCTCAACCAAGATCTTGCCCGCGTCCACGTCGTAGAAGCGCTGAAGGAGCTTCATAAGCGTGGTCTTGCCCGCGCCGGTTGGCCCCACGATGGCGATGGTCTGACCCGGCTCGACCTCGCAGCTGAAGTCGTGGATGATGGTCTGGCCCGGCACGTACCCAAAGCGCACGTGCTCAAAGGCGACCCGGCCCTCGCGCACGGCAGGCAGGCACTCATCCCCTGCCGCCGGCTCCTCTTCCTCGGGAGCAGCCAGGAAATCGAAGACGCGCTCTGCGGCGGCCGCCATGGACTGCATCATGTTGGAGACGTTGGAGAGCTGCTGGATGGGCTGGGTGAAGTTTCTCACGTACTGGATGAAGCTCTGGATATCGCCCGGCGTGGCCTTGCCCTCGACGGCGAGCATGGCGCCCACGGCGACCACGCCCACATAGCCCATGTTGCCCACGAAGGTCATGAGCGGCTGCATGAGGCCCGAGAGGAACTGGCTTTTCCACGCACTTTTGTAGAGGCGGTCGTTTTGCGCGTCAAATGCCTCGAGGCTCGCCTGGCCGCGGTCGAACACCTGGATGACCTCCTGGCCGGCGAAGGTCTCCTCGACCGTGCCGTTCACCTCGCCCAAGACCTGTTGCTGGGCGCGGAACCATTTCTGCGAGAACCGGACCACCAAAAGCACGAGCGCGATCGAGACGGGCAGCGTCACCACGGTCACGGCGGTGAGCGGCAGCGAGATGGAGATCATCATGGCGGCGACGCCCACCACCTGCGTCACGCTCGTCACGAGCTGGGTGATGGACTGGTTGAGCGAGGTGCCAAGCGTGTCCACGTCGTTGGTGATGCGCGAGAGCACGTCGCCGCGGCTGTGCTCACCGAAGTACGACAGGGGGACCACGGAGATCTTCTCGGCGATCTCACGGCGCAGGCGAAAGACCACCTTTTGCGTGAGCCCTGTCATGAGCCAACCCTGCACCAGGCTGGAGGCCGAGCTTGCGAGGTAGAGACCCAGCAGCATGAGCAACGTGCGGCCAATCCAGGCGAAGTCCACCTCGCCGGTCCCCTGGACCTTGGCGACGAGACCCTCGTAGAGCTTGGTGGTGACCTGGCCCAAGACCTTGGGGCCTACGATGTTGAACACCACCGAGGCCACGGCGAACGCCAGCGCGGCGATAAGCGCCGCCTTGTGCTCGCCGATATAACCTAAAAGTGTGCGGATGGTGCCTTTGAAATCCTTAGCGCGCTCCAGCGAGCGCTCACGACCCATAGGACCCGGCATCAGCGCTCACCTCCCTTCGTATCGATGTCATCCGTCTCATCGATATCCAAACCCAGTTCCTCGGCCGACAGCTGGCTCTGTGCGATTTCGCGGTACACGGAGCAGGTGCGCAGGAGCTCCTCATGCGTGCCGCGACCCACCACGCGACCCTCATCGAGCACCATGATCTCGTCGGCGTGCATGATGGTTGCGATGCGCTGGGCAACCACCACGAGCGCCGCGTCGGTGACGGAGCGCGAGAGCTCCTCGCGCAACGCCGCGTCGGTCTTGTAGTCGAGTGCCGAGAAACTGTCGTCGAAGACGATGACCTCGGGCTTTTTCGCCAAGGCGCGGGCGACGGCCAGGCGCTGGCGCTGTCCGCCCGAGACGCTCGTGCCGCCTTGCGACACGGCCGTTCCGTAGCCCTGCTCGAAATCCTCGATAAAGCCGTCGGCCTGCGCGATACGCGCCGCCTCGCGGGCATCGTCCATGCTCACGGTATCGCCTGCGAACCTCAGGTTGGACTCGATAGTGCCCGAGAAGAGCCTCCCCTGTTGGGGAATGTAGCCCACACGAGCGCGCAGGTCGGAAAGCGCAAGGTCGCGCACGTCCACCCCGTCAAGTGTGATGCTGCCCGTGGTGGCGTCGTACAGGCGCGGGATGAGTTGCACGAGCGTCGACTTGCCCGAGCCGGTCGAGCCGATGAGACCCGTCATCTTACCCGCATGCGTGGTGAACGACACGCCCTCCACCACGTTTTGCTCGGCATCGGGGTAGCAAAACGAGACGTTATCGAACGAGAGCTCGCCGCGCGGCGCTGCGGGGGCGATCTGCGCCGGGCGCGCGGAATCAAGGATGGAGACCTCGCAGTCGATGACCTCGAACACGCGGCTGGCCGCCACGCTCGCGCGCGGCAGCAGCACGGCCACCATGGACAAGATCATGAAGCTCATGACGATCTGCATGGTGTAGCTCATAAACGCCATCATGTCGCCCACCTGCAGGTCTCCCGCCGACACACCATGGGAGCCCGCCCATACGATGAGGACCGTGATGCAGTTCATGGTGAACATCATGAGCGGCATCATAAACGCCATGGACCGGTTGGTGAACAGCTGGGTACCCATGAGGTCCTTGCTCGCGGTGTCGAACTTCTCCAGCTCGGTATCCTGACGACCGAAGGTGCGAATGGGCATGATGCCGTCGAGCATCTCGCGGGCGGTGAGGTTCACGCGGTCCACGAGCTCCTGCATGCGGCGGAACTTGGGCATGGTCAGACCCAAGAGGATGCCGACGACGGCGCACACCGCGACCAGTGCCACGCCGATGGTCCACTCAAGGCCCGTGGAGGTAGCGACAACGCGCATCACGGCCACCACGCCCATGATGGGCGCGAGCATCACCATGCGAAGCAGCATGACCACGGCCATCTGGATCTGCTGTACGTCGTTGGTGCAGCGTGTGATGAGCGAGGCCTGCGAGAACTTGTTGCCCTCGGCGGGCGAGAACCGCATGACCTGCTCGTAGGTGCGATGACGCAGGTCGCGCGAGATCGCCGCGGCGGTGCGCGAGGCGATCGCGCCCACGGCGACGCTCACGAGCAAACCCGCGCCCGCGAGCGCGAACATGAGCGCGGCGGTGCTGGCGAGATACTCGTTTTGCACCTGTTCCAAGTCGAGTCCCTGGGCCTCGTACTCGGCCTTCACATACGCGATGGCGCGCTGTCCTACGATGGAGCCTCCCATGGAACCCATGGAATCGGCCAGCTTCTCGCAAGCATCCACCAGCTGGTCCCGGGTGATGGCGCCCGCGGCAAAGCCGGTGCGAACGGTATCGAGGTCGAGGGAGGGCACCTCACCTGCGTGCGCCTCGGACGCGAGGGCCCCGGATGCGGTCGCGGAGCTCCCGTTCGGCGCCGCGGACCTAGGCGCATCACCGAGAACGGAGGCGTCGATGCCCTGCTCGAGCGCGAGGACGGCGACCTCGGGCATAGCCATGATTTCTGCGAGCTCGGAATCATCGGCCGCCTCATCGCGGCTGCCCGTAAAGGCCCGAATACCGTCGGCATCCGTCTCGCCAAAGGCGGCCTCGACCTTATCGACATCCTGCTCGCTCATAAACATCTCAAGGTCGCTCAGCGCGCCCTCTCGAATCGTGCTGGGAACGGCCGAGCGAATGCCGTCCTGTTGGATACCCACGTCCACGATCTCGCTCATATACGTTGGCAGCGCAAGCTCTACGTTCGCCTGCACCACCAGCAGGGCGAAGATGACCGCCACGGCAAGCAGATGCTCCTTGAGCAGACGGAAGATCTTCATCACTCGCACCCGCCCTCTTGCATGACGCGGGGGAGCTCGTCGCGCCCCTCAGCGCGACGGTCTGCCATGACCTCGTTCACCCGGCGAAGCATGCGAACGAGGTCGCGCGCGTCGTCGATGCCGAGCTCATCGAGAAACTCTATGGCAAAGCGCTCCCCCATCTCGCGGCGGGCGGAATCCTCTTCGCGTCCGAGCGGCGTGGCCTTGACCTCGACGCGACGTCGATCCTCTTGAGAGGCTCGGCGCTCGATATACCCCTTGTCCTCAAGGGCCTTCAGGATATTGGCGATACGGGCGCTCGTGAGTCCCGTGAGCCGCGCGAGATCGCCCGCGGTAAGCGGGACATCAACTTCGCACAGCGCTTTGAGCACCACGGAAAGCCCCCGCACCGAATCGCTCACCTGGACGTTAGGCCTCATGCGCATCATCCGCGCACCCTCATCGAAGAGCTGATACGCAAGGCTGCGAAGCTCCTCCTCATGACTTAACATGGGCACCTCCTGATCCTCTGCTGTTGTCATACCATTGTCTAGCCCTATTAGCTATTAATGTTAGAGGATTGTATGAGACCCAGAGCCCTCTCACAAGATGCGCGTGGGATATCGATGCATCTCCACACCACGTGCAAGAGCCGCTGCGCGCCGGAGCGGTTCTTAAAAAAAGAAAAAGCGCCCCTCTTGTGAGAAGCGCTTTTATTAACCCATGAGGTCTAATCGCCCGGAGAGTCCGTGGCGGTCGGTTGAGACCTTGCTTTAGGAACGGGCGACCTTCTGAGCCTTGAGGCAGCTGGTGCACACGTTCATCTTACGGCGATGACCGTTGACCACAACGTAAACACGCTGGATGTTGGGACGGAACGTGCGGTTGGTGACGCGGTGAGAGTGGCTGATGGAACGACCAGCGACGGGGTGCTTACCGCAGATCTCGCAAACTTTGGACATGTCTAGACCCTCCTTGGGCGGCTTTTTCTTACTTGCCGCGTGAACAAACGGCGATAACTATAGCACACAACGGTAGAAGTATGCGCAATCTTCACAGGTGAAGCAGGTAAAAAAGCGCCGCCGGCAACAATCCGGCGGCGCTTTGAACCCAACAGTTGAGCGGGATTACTGGTAATCGACCACGTCGATCCAGCTCATGAGGAAGTCCTTATCGTCGGTCTCGCGGCCGCGCGCAAGCTCGGACGCGGCGACGATGGACATCCACTGGCGCACGACCTGCATGGGCATGTCGGCGCGATCGCAGTAGAGCTCCAGGTAGGCGTCGGCTTGCTCCTTGTCCTTGATGGCGAGCATCAGGTAGGCGGCGGCGACGTCGGCCGCGGGGCTGCCCTGCGTAGCATGGGCCCAGTCGCACACGGCGAGGTTGCCCTCATCGTCGAGAATGACGTTGGAGAGGTTGAAGTCGCCGTGGCACACGCGGAACTCCTTCTTCATGCCGTCCAGGCGCTCAAGCAGGTTGTAGCGCGTGGTGGCGTTGATGGAGTCCAAGCCGTTGATCATGCGGGAGTACTTGTCGCGCTGGCGGTTGAGCAGCGGCGCGGTGTAG
>Cebus_capucinus_imitator_PRJNA485217_SSR056__coassemble_674_pt1 | contig 22942 bp, 21 predicted proteins | sample Cebus_capucinus_imitator_PRJNA485217_SSR056__metabat2_low_PE_012 | metagenome-assembled genome bin Cebus_capucinus_imitator_PRJNA485217_SSR056
CAAGGTGAAGGTGCCGATCTGGATAGTCGACCCATCGCGCAACGCCGCGGCGTTGACGATCGCACCGTCTACCCACGTGCCATTAAGGGAGCCTAGGTCCTCGATGCGGGCACCGGCGCCGTTGAGAATGATCTTCGCATGTGCACGGGAGACCGTCATGTCATTGAGGAAGATGCCGTTCGCGGGATCACGCCCAATAGTGAGCTCATCACCCTCAAGCTCAAAGGTCTCCCCAGACTGAGGCCCCTTCACGATGGTGACCACGGGAAGCACAATCTGCGTGCTCTTGAGCATATCGGGCGACGTGGCATCGTCAACAGGCATGCGAAAGACGCGCGTGGCGTCACCTTGAGGCACGTTGGGTTGGTTCATATCAGACATGAGATGCTCCTAAGAAAGCGCTGTGAGCAGTAGTGTACCCTAACTGCGCAAGACCTCGGCAGGTGTTTCGTCCGAATCGATGATGATAGGGTTAAGAAAATCCTCGTCCTCATCCTCGGGGTGAGCGAGTGCCCTTTTGATGGCCAGGACGCCCTTGATGGTATAGAGAACGCCGGTAATCATGGAGAACACTACACCGCCGTAAACGAAGAAGATTCCGAGCGGAGCAGAGGTGGCGTCCAGTCCGGGAAACAGGCCCTGCGGCGTATGAAGGACGTTGAGGGGATCCAGGACCGGCAGGCCGAGCAGCATGAGCGAGAAGCCTGCCATAAGAAGAGCCGTTGCGATCTTTCCGGTGTACACAACGTCGATGGGGCGCTTGTGGTAATGACGAACCACGATGTTGCCAACGGCAAGATAGGCATCACGGCCGATGATGAGCGCGCAAACCCATGCCGGGAGCTCCCCACGCGCGACCAAGCCGAGAACCCCGGTGAACAACAGGGCGCGATCAACGATAGGATCCATGGTCTTACCGAGCCAGCTTACCGTACGAGTCATGCGAGCGATCTGACCGTCAAGCCAGTCGGTGGAGGCGGCGACGGCGTAGATGCAAAGCGCCACATAACGATTCACGTCGGTGACGAAGAGATAGAGGAATACGAACGTAAGGATGAGACGCGTGAACGTGATGAAGTTGGAGATCGTGAAGATCTTGTTGGAGGGGTAATCGGATGTACCGATAAGCTCCTTCTTGATCTTTTTCTTCAGTCCCACAGATGGACTCCCCAATCGATACGAAACATACGGGAGTAATAATACCCGCATGCAGACTTTGTATCCAAAGCAACATAGCCAAAACAGAGAATCAAAGTCCGAGCAAAATAAAAAGGGTCTTGGTTTCCCAAGACCCTTCGACCATTCAATGGTCGGGACGACTGGATTCGAACCAGCGACCCCTTGACCCCCAGTCAAGTGCGCTACCAAGCTGCGCCACGTCCCGAAATTGCTTTGGCTTGTTCAGCCGAGCAACGAAGAATACTTTACTCAACGGCAAACGAGGTTGCAAGAACTTTTTTAAAAACTTTCTCAGATTCAAAAGTGAAGCGGGAAGGCAAAGTTTAAGCCAAGTCCCAAAAAAGGCCGTAGAGTTCGTTACCCATCAGCCAGCCCCTCGTGGTGGGGACCAAATGATCTTGTGCGTCCCAAGATGCCAAGCCCTCATGCAATGCGTCACCTATCGCGACGCGAAGCCCGTCTATGGGAATATATTCGGAGGCGACCGAAATCAGGTCCTTCGATATCCCCTTTGACATCCTCATGCCGAGCATCAGGTCCTCTGCCGCCACTTCTCGAGCATTCAGCTGCTCCACGTCAAAGCAAAGGTCGGCGAGAGTCTTCGATCTCGCGATATCGTTCGCCGATGACGTGATCGTGAGCCGAAAACGTACAGAGTCCCCTTGCGGGGCGGGTAGAGACGGCACGGCGCTACCGAGGGTAAGATAGCTTTCCCGGCAAAGCATGCTTGACGCCGAAGTACCCAACCCGAGGTATTCCCCACCTGTCCAGTATGTGATGTTATGCCGGCACGATTTGAGGGGGCTCGCATAGCTCGCGACCTCGTATCGTGAGAACCCGGCTTCGCTCAAAACCCGCGATGCGGTCTGCATGTAATCTGCTTCAACATCATCATCGGGCCAGGGAAGCTTGCCTGCGTCGCACAGCCGCTCCATGGCGGTTCCCTCCTCGATCATGAGAGGGTAGCAACTTATATGAGAAACCCCTAGGTCAACAGCCTCTTCCAGTGAGCGACGCCAGGTCTGATCGGTCTGATACGGAATCCCGCACATAAGGTCGAGCGAGACGTCAAGGCCCGACTCCACCGCCGCTATAACGCGCTCACGGGCATGTAGCGAGGTATGGATACGTCCTAAGGCCTTAAGCTCGCGGTCGATAAACGATTGCGCGCCGATGGATATCCTCGTGGCACCGGATCGCGCGGCAGCAGAGATCACATTGTCGGCAAGCGATTCCGGGTTCGCCTCAAACGAAAGCTCTTCGACTATCCCCTGGCGACAAACGCTGGAGATAAGCGTACCGAGAAGATCCGCTCCCAAAAGCGTTGGCGTCCCACCGCCGAGATACGCGGTGCGAGGTGCCCCCAAAAGACCAAGCGAGCGAGAGTCGCCGATAAGGCGTTCGAGCGCACCGACGTACTCCCCCATCAACGGATCTTCCCGACGGGTAGCGTCCGTCGAGAAGTCACAATAGCGACACCGGGAAGCGCAAAAGGGAATATGGAGGTACAGGGCATCGATCATCGCGGCATCATGCATGCGACAGCATGTCGCGGACTCGCGATACGAAGGAGCAGAAGTCTTCATAGGTCTCGCACGTTACCACCTGACCGCGCATAGCAGCGGCATGGGGCATACCTTTGAGGTACCAGGTCGCGAACGTACGGGCCTTACGCATGTGAAGCCCCAGCGCATGCAGAAGCTCAAGGTGCTCTTGCAGGGCATCGAGCTTCTCGTCATCCGCATGCTCGGCAATACCCACGCCGCGTGTGAGCGCGCGCGCATCGGTGAAAACCCAGGGGTTGCCGTACGTGCCGCGAGCGATGAACACCGCGTCGGCCTTGGTGGTCGTCAACATGCGGGCAGCATCGGCCGCCGAGAACACGTCCCCTGAGCCGATCACGGGAATCCCCACGCGGTCTGCCACCGCATCGATAACCGACCAATCGGCCTTCCCCGTGTAGAGCTGGCTCGCAGTGCGGCCATGCACCGCGACCGAAGACGCGCCGGCAGCCTCCATACGTGCAGCGAAATCGGGGGCGATAAGGGGGCCGGCGTGAAAGCTGCGGCGCATCTTCACCGTGATGGGCACCCGCGCCCGCGAGGAAGCTGCCGCGACGATCTTCTCGGCGAGCTCGGGGGTCTCCATGAGCGCGCATCCCTCGCCCTTGGTGATGACCTTGCGAGCGGGGCAGGCCATGTTGATGTCGATCGCGGTAAGACGCTCCCCCACCCGGTCCTGCACAGCCTCCACCGCGCTCGAGAACTGCTCTGGCTTGCTGCCAAAGAGCTGCACGCAGATCTGCGGCTCCTCTGCCGCCGGCAAGACCAAATCCCAGGTCTTCTCGCTCGCATAAGCGAGACCCGCGACCGAGACCATCTCGGAGTACGCCGTCTCGCACCCCCGACGACGGCACATCACGCGATACGCGGCATCGGTGACACCCGCCATGGGCGCAAGCAAAAAGGGCTGCTTGGCAAAGCGAGCGCGAAGATCAGAAGAGAAGTCAAACATGATCGAACCTTATTTTCATGGAAATAGCGGACGCCCGCCCAACGCAAGCGCCCGCTATCGAGGTGTCCAGGCTATTCATCAACCTTGAGGATGGCGAGGAACGCCTCCTGCGGGACCTCGACGGAGCCGATGGCCTTCATGCGCTTCTTGCCTTCCTTTTGCTTCTCGAGCAGCTTGCGTTTACGCGAGATGTCGCCACCATAGCACTTGGCGAGCACGTCCTTTCGACGCGCCTTCACCGTGCTGCGCGCGATGATCTTGTTACCGATGGCGCCCTGGATGGGTACCTCGAACAGCTGGCGCGGGATGATCTCCTTGAGCTTGTCGCACAGGCCGCGCGCCAGGTCGTATGCCTTGTCCTTGTGCACGATAAACGACAGGGCGTCGACCTCGTCGCCCGACAGCAGGATGTCGAGCTTCACCAGATCGCTCTCGCGGTAATCGGAGAACTCATAGTCGAGCGAGGCGTAACCCTTGGTACGGCTCTTGAGCTGGTCGAAGAAATCGAGGATGAGCTCGGCCAGCGGAATGTCGAAGCGCATCTCGACCGAGCGTTGCGAGAGATGGATCATATCGGTGGTGATACCTCGGTGCTCGATGGCGAGCTGCATCACCGCACCGGTGTACTCAGGCGGGCAGATGATCTTCGCCTTGAGGAATGGTTCTTCGATATGGTTGACGCGCGTGACGTCGGGCAGGTCCTGAGGGCTGCGCACACATACCATGTCGCCGTCCGTCTTGTAGACGTGGTAGTCGACGCTGGGGCTCGTGGCGATGAGGTCGAGGTTGAACTCACGCTCCAGGCGCTCCTTCACGACCTCCATGTGCAACAAGCCCAAGAAACCCACGCGGAAGCCAAAACCGAGGGCCACCGAGGTCTCGGGCGTCCAGGTGAGCGAGGGGTCGTTCACGTGAAGCTTGTCCAGCGCGTCACGCAGGTTCTCGTATTCCTTGTTGTCCACCGGGAACAGGCCGGTGTATACCATGGGCTTGGCCTCGCGGTAGCCCGAGAGGGGCTCGGCGCAGGGACCGGCCTTGAAGGTGAGGGTGTCGCCCACATGCACGGCCTCGGGATCTTTGAGACCGGTGACCACAAAGCCCACCTCGCCCACGCCTATCGCGTCCACCAGTTGCTCAGCTGGGCGCTTCACGCCCACGCCATCGACGAGAAAGTCGATTCCCGCCTGCATCATGGTGAGGGTCTCGCCTTTCTTGATGGAGCCATCGAACACGCGCACGGTGGCGACCACGCCGCGGTACTCATCGAAATAGGAATCGAGGATAAGGGCCTTCAGCGGTTTGTCAGCCGATCCGCTGGGCGGTGAGACCAAAAAGACGATAGCCTCGAGCAGGTCGTGGATGCCCTCGCCAGTCTTACCCGAAACGCACACCGCGTCATCGGCGGGAATGGCGAGCTCGTCCTCGATCTCGACCTTAACCTCGTCGGGATGGGCGGAGGGCAGGTCGATCTTGTTGATGGCGGGTACGATGTCCAGATTGGCGTTCATGGCAAGGCTCGCGTTGGAAACGGTCTGCGCCTCCACGCCCTGGGTCGCGTCGACCACCAACACGGCGCCCTCGCATGCTGCGAGCGAGCGGCTCACCTCGTAGGTGAAGTCCACATGGCCCGGGGTGTCGATGAGGTTGAACTGGTAGGTCTCGCCATCGTCGGCGTCATACATCACGCGTACGGCGTTGCTCTTGATGGTGATGCCTCGCTCCCGCTCGATATCCATGGTATCGAGCAGCTGGGACTCCATGTCGCGTTCCTCCACGGTGCGTGTGAGTTCCAGGATGCGATCGGAGATGGTTGACTTCCCGTGGTCGATATGAGCCACGATGGAGAAGTTCCTGATGTGTGAGGTGTCAAAAGTATTCATAGTGCTCATAATACCTCAGCCCTGCGTTGAATCGCGAGGGGCCAGTCGTGCACAAATCGTGAGCAACACGGCTAATCCACAGGCTTTTGACTATGCGACCTGCGATAGGGATGCTATACTCTCCGTTTGTTTGACCTCAACAACCGTGTCTCAGAGGCCGGATAGCTAGGCTATGTAGAACTTGAAAGGAAAACGAGAAGTGGCAAACATCAAGTCCCAGAAGAAGCGCATCCGTACCGCCGAGGTCGCGCGTGTCCGTAACCGCGCTGTCCGCTCCGAGCTCAAGACGCTGATCAAGCACGTTCACGCTGCCGTCGAGGCTGGCGACAAAGCTGCCGCCTCCGCCGCCGCCACCCGCGCCAACCGCGCGTTGGACAAGGCCGTGGCCAAGGGCGTTATTCACAAGAACCAGGCTGCCAACCGCAAGTCCGGCGTCCAGATGTTGGTGAACAAGCTCGGCTAGGCATTAGGCCAAAAGCTTTTTTGAGGGCCCCGTGCGGGGCCCTTTTTCTTTTCTCAATCATAAGACCTGCTCGAATTCGCGTACAGGATCATCGACATCAACGGGCGACCAGCTCGATGACCCACGTCCTTAACGCAAGTTCGGAATCCCTCGAGCCTTTGAGGTCCACCTCAAGGTCGACGGCGCGTTGCAGCGCCCCCGTCAGCTCGTCCATTCTGTAACGCCGCGACCAGGTTAGATGGTTTTTAACCTGCCAAGACTGCACCCCGAGCTTCTGAGCGAGCTGGCGGCCTTGTCCGCGCGCATCGAGTGACTTGGCAAAGATGAGCTCGCGCAGGCGTCCCACAAGAAGCATATAGAGCCTGACCTCGCTTTTCGCTGGCTGTAAAGCTAGACATTCAAGCGATTTGGGTAGATCACGCGCACTGATGGCATTGAGAAGGTCCCACGGTTTAGCCTCTGCTGTACGCATCACATGGGTCTCTACATCCGCCACATCGATTGTGGGCCCCGAGATCATCTGAGCGAGTTTTTTCAGTTCATTGTCGAGCAATCGCGCGCTCTCTCCCGCACGGCTCACCATCTCCTCGGCAGCGGCCATCGAGATGGTCTTCCCGTGAGCCTGCGCCATCTTCACCACGTACCGAGGCATCTCCCAAGCCTTTTTAGGTGTGCAATCGATCACGGCTTTCTTATCGGTCTTGGCAACTGCCTTGTACAGACGGGTGTTTTTGGCAAGTTTGTCTGCGACCAGCAAGCACACCGTACTCGGAGAAGGGTTTGCAAGGTAATCGACAAGCGGCTCGCTCACGGATTTGGCGAGCTTTCCGCAATTCTCAAGAATGACCAAGCGAAAGTCCGTACCCATGGGCATGGTATTGAGCGAGGCTATGATGTCATCGATCTGAGGATCCTTTGACATATCGCGTTCATCGAGATTGAAATCGGCCATGCCGGTCTTCTCAAGGCGATCTCGCATGCGCATAACGGTATTGGAGCGTTTGAACTCGTCTTCGCCCACTACAAGATAGGCGGGCAGCAGGGCGGTTTGCGACATGTATCCTCCTCGAACGGTATGGAACCATCTTAGCGGTTGGGAGACGTCACGTCACAGATTTGAGACCTTCACCTCATAGCCGTCATGGGTTGGCGATAGGCACACGTCACCGGCGTCTTTCGTGCACAGGAAGGTGGCACCGCTACGTGCAACCGCCGTGATACACTCGCGGGAAGGGTGTCCATACCGATTTCGAACGCCCGCACTCGCGATCGCGACCTCGGGTGATAAGACCCTTAGGAGCTCTGCGTTTACCGAGGCCTTCGAGCCGTGATGCCCCAGTTTGAGGACATCGATATCCCCCACCTCATCGGCGTAGTGCATCTCCTCATCAACCTCGGTGTCACCGGTAAGGAGCATGCGAAAACAGCCGTCTTCCGTTGGACGTTCGACAGCGAGGCATAAAGAGTGCTCGTTCTCCTCCCCCGTCACAGGCTTCTGCGGCCAAACAGCCGTACAGGTGTAGGAGCCAAGCTTCAGCACATTTCCTAAGGAGAGCTCCCGTATGGCCCCATTAAAGCCGTTGGCGAACTCAGGGGGCGCGCTTCGTGCGGCACCCTCGGCCACGAAAACCGCATCGACGGGCAGCTCACGAAAGATGCTTGATGCCCCGGCCCAATGGTCTGTATCCCAATGTGTTATTACCAGGGCATCGATATGATGAACATGCTGCCTGAGAAGGGCATCCATCACCGAGTCGTCCACGCCTGCATCCACGAGCATGACCTGGTTCCCCTCGCGGATGAGAATGGAATCAGCCTGACCCACGTCAAGCACTACTATCGAAGGAGGGGCGAAACGGCCCCAGTATATCCAGGTGAAACTCAAGAATGCGATAGCGCCGCTTGCCAGAATCGCGACTTCCCTCACGTGCCATGCACGCCACAAGCAAAACACGAGCAACGCCGCGCCGTAGCAGAAAATAGCCAATCGCCATGTTCCGATCGCCGAAACCGAGGCATGGGGAATATCCGCCATAATCCGCGTGCAAAATATCGTCGCCCGGGAGACCGTCATAGGAAAGGCCAGAATACATGAGAGTGATGGAATAAACGCGGATAGGGGGACCGTCGCGACCGATATGACTAGCAAAACACTCATCATCGGTCCCACGATAAGGTTTGCCAGCGGGGATATGAGCGAGATGGTCCCAAAGACGTTGACGGTGACAGGAATAGTCGCCCATTGAGCGCACAGGGTGAGGGACAGCGCCTCAGCCACCGTCGAAGAAATATGCACTGATTCGAAATGAAAGATGAGATACGGAGTAAACAACGCGATGAACAGCACGCTGAGCGCTGAGAGCTGAAAGCCCACATCCCAAACAACCGCCGGATTGGCCATCGCAAGTACGATCATAGCGATCGCAAGACCCGATAACGCATGAGACCGTCTTCCCAATACCCCAGACAGCATAGCGGCTAGCACCATAACCAGTGAACGCGTCGCGGATGGAGCGCATCCGGTGAACATCACGTAAAGCGTCATAAGCAATGCGAGCAGAACCGTACGTGACGGGGGACGCAACCTCCTCTTTTTAAAGACTCCTTGCAGCATGGATGCGATAAGCGCGAGATGCCCTCCGGAAACGGCGATAAGATGGCTCACCCCCGTCACCGAGAACTCCTCAGATACCTCGCTTTGACTCAGCTCGGTTGTACGACCGCATAAGACTCCCGCAACGAGTGCCGCGGCCTCATCCGAATCTGGCTTAAGTGCGCAAAGGATCGCATGTCGCATCGTGTGGACGGCGTCGTTGCGGGCGTGCGGCATTCGAGAGGCTGTTGTGACAACCTGCACTTGCGCGACTTGGCCCTTCATGAACAGCGAGCGGGACCATGAGGAGTCATCCAGTGGTTTGATACGACCTACGGCGACAAGCTCATCGCCCTGCTCGATGGGAGATTCGCTGGTAAGGTGCACACTGATATCATCTCCCTTAGGCGTTTCCATAATGGCCGAGGCGCCATATCCGGTGGTCGTGAGAGAAGGATCCGAAGAGACCTCAATCGTGCATGAACTTAACGGAAGCCCCTCCAGCTCCCTAATCTGTCCGTCCATATACGCCACCCATGCCCCAGAGAGGCATCCGCCCAAAAAACAGCCGGCGCAAAGGCATGTCAACACCATCAAGGCGTTGAGGTAAAGAGAGTGCTCGCGTTGAGTCGAGCTCACGCGGAACCGAGTGATCGCAAAACACAAAGATCCTACGACCAGACCCCCTGCAGCAAAAAGAACACAGGTCTGTATCGCGACGCCGTTCAAGCCCACGTCAGCGTCATATGCACTCCAGGCTACATGTGTCAGAAGCCCACAAGCCCCTAACATCGAGGCTGCGCAGATCATCGTACGGGGAATATACGGCCGCGGCGGCAGACCCTCGTCGTGTCTCATAGGGATATCGACCCCTTTAGCTTCTCAAACTTCTTCTCCCCTATCCCGCTGACCCTCATAAGATCCTCAAGGGAGGTGAAGGGGCCGTTTTGCTCCCTATCGTCGACGATGGCTTGCGCCGTGGAAGGACCGACGCCGGGTAACTCGTCAAGCTGCTCTACCGTGGCGTTGTTGATGCTCACAAGCCCGGAGCCCACAGCAATCGGAATCGAGCCCTGCGTCCCGGGATGGCCCGCAGCCTGAGACTCGTCCTTATACGGAACGTAGATCAACTGTCCGTCCGTGAGGAGCTGGGCTCTGTTGAGGCCCTCGATCTGAGCATCTTCTCGCAAGCCCCCTGCAGCATCGATCGCGTCCGAGATACGGCAGCCGTCGGCCAATTCGTAGACGCCGCTCAAATTCACTGCCCCTTGGACGTCGACATGCAGCGATTCAGATGCCCTGGAAAGTTGATCGTCATCGGCAGCTTCGTTAGAAACGTCGGAGATATCTTGATCTGCAGAACCGACAACTTCGATGACGTGTGACCCTTGAGCAAGCAGAAAGCCCAGCCCCAGCGCCAAGGCAAGCGCTATCGCTCCTACGCTCATCACTAAAACGAGACGACGATCATGCCGTATCTGGCGAATAACCGACGTCCACCACTGCAACAGCGGCCCTCGTACTCTGGAATCCTGCATGATGAATCACCACCCATCTACAGGATGGGATACTCAGGTCGAAAACATACGCGCAAATGCGGAGCCATATCGATGAACAAACAAATATGTCCGTCGCATCTAACAAGGCAGCTAGACGGTGCCAAAAGAAAGCTCGCGCTTCAAAAAACAGCGTGAAGAATTCGTGTTTGCCCAGATAGAAAAAATCCCCCACGTGCTCATAAGCGCGTGGGGGATCTGAAAAGTCATCCTCGGCTGAATATACCGCGCACTATAGGAGAGCATCCTTATGCTGATAGCGGATCTCAAGCTCTTCATGGCGCTCACGCATGCAGCGGGGCCTATGGTACGCAGGGGCCTCAAAGTCCACATACTCCACCTTCGCCACGAGCTCGTCGATCATGCACTCATGGTCGATCATCTCCCAGGCTTCATGCACTGCGTCGAGCTTTGCATGCGTCTCGGGTTTACGAGGCATGAACAGCGTGCAGCAATCCGGTGCGGTCTCGCATGAGATATCGTAGGTACCGATCTGAAGGGCGCGGGCGATGATCTCCTGCTTATCGCTACCGATGAGCGGACGAAACACCGGCATGTCAACGACCTCGTCGACCGCCATGATGTTCTCAAGCGTTTGCGAGGCGACCTGCCCCAAGCTCTCGCCTGTGACGATAGCCTTCGCACCTTCAAGCTTCGCGATACGCTCGGCGACCGAGTACATCACGCGGCGATACATGATGACGCGCAGGTCGCTCGGGCATTTCATGGAGATCTCACGCTGAGCATCACCGAAGGGAACCACGTACAGACGGCCGATCTGCACCGCGGGGCCAAGCGCCTCCACGATGTCGCGCGTGAGGTACTCGCTTGTATCTGTAGTCTGCGGTCTGCCAGAGAAATGAACGGGAACGGGCACGGCCCCTCGGCGTGCGAGCATCCATGTCGCCACGGGCGAGTCGATACCGCTCGAAAGAAGGGTGACGACCTTTCCGGCGCTTCCTTGGGGAAGTCCGCCAACTCCGGGCATCGATTTCGCGTACACGTAAACGCTCCCCTGGACCACCAGCACGTGGACAGTGGCGTCAGGCTCCTTCATCTTTACCTTCTTCTCGGGAAAAGCGTTGCAGAGCACCTCCCCCACCTGGCGATTGAGGTCGAAGGTATGAAGTTCGTAATCGGTGTTGGAGCGTTTGGCAGCAACCTTGAACGTATCGAACGGCCCAAACTCGAGAAGCGCCTGAATAGCGGCGGGGCCGTATTCGTCCACACTTCGACCCGTATGAAAGGCGAGCGATACCCGTGCGACGCCGGGAACGCGTGCGATGGTTGGATAGGCCTGCTCGGCTTCCCCGGGAACGGAGAATGAGACAAGGATATGCCCCGATATGCGGTTGATGGCCGCAACGGAAAAGGCGGCCAGGGCCGCCTTAAGGTTGTCCATGAGGATGCGCTCGAACCGAGCGCGGTTCTTACCCTTGAGCCCTATCTCGTGATAGTGCACGAGGCAAACACGACTGGCCATGGCTTACTTGGCAGCCGCGGTATGGCCGAGGTTCTCGACGTAAACCTCGTGGTCGTAGGAGATGTCGCCGTCAATGATCTCCTCCATAGCCATGGAGATGGTGTCCTTGCCGGACAGGGCGATGGTGATGTCATCGACATCCTGGACCTGCAGAACACGGCTATGCTGATCGCGCAGCATGCTGTTGATATCGCAGGCGCGCTTACCGGCGAGCGCGGCGAGCAGGAAACGGTTGTTGTCGGTGTTCTCAAGCAGAGAATCGATCTGGGGCTTCACAACAGACACGGAACCTCAGTCCTTTCTTTAGGAGGTAAGGATGTTGACGAGCTCATCGGTCGCGACATCGAGGTCATCGTTAACCACGCGCACGTCATAGCGATCGGCAAGCTCCATCTCGACCAGGGCGTTGCGCATACGGAGCTCGACAGAGGCATCGTCCTCGGTACCGCGACATGCGAGCCGTTCGCGCAGCACCTCAAGAGAAGGAGGCTCGATGAAAACGAGCACCGCGGAAGGAATGCGTTTCTTGACGTTCAAGGCACCCTGGACGTCGATCTCGAGGATCAGGGAGTTGCCGTCCTTGAGGTTTCGGTCGATCTCGCTTACAAGCGTACCGTAGCGATGAGCATGGACCTGGGCCCATTCGAGGAAGTCTCCTGCGTTGACATGGGCGGTGAACTCGTCTTCGGACATGAAGTGGTAACTCACGCCATCAACTTCACCGGGGCGCGGGGCCCTTGTGGTAGCGGAAACCGTCAGGCCCAAGCTCGGGACACGGTCGCGTACCCGCGCGACAAGCGTACCCTTACCGGCGCCTGACGGCCCAGAAATCACAAAGAGCTTTGGAGTAGCGGAGCTCACTTACTTGGTGAGCTGCTCGAGCAGCTGCTCGCGCTGACGGACGCCAAGGCCCTGGACGCGACGAGTAGCGGAGATGCCGAGCTCGTCCATGATCTTGGCAGCCTTTGCCTTGCCGTAACCGGGCAGCGACTCGATAAGGGTGGAGACCTTCATGCGGGAAGCGATGGGATCCTCGGAGTTGAGGACGGACTCAAGCGTGCGCTCACCCTTCTTGATCTGCTCACGGAGCTCGGCGCGGGCGTGACGGGCGGCGGCAGCCTTCTCAAGAGCGGCCTTGCGCTGCTCATCGGTAAGCTGGGGAAGAGCCATGGGGACCTCCAAAACAATGGTTACTAACAAGTGAATGACGACAAAAGCGCACGTAAGCGGGCATATCGTCGTCACAACGTTGACTTAGGTTAGTCGATGAGCTAACAAAGTTCAAGCTCAGAGGGCAAAAACATCGCGCAGGCCTATGGCAATCCATAGAACCTACGCGATGTTTTCGCAGGTAGAACGCTTGACAAAAAGTCGGCAAAGTTATGCCTTGACAAGCTCCTCGACGATAGACTCGAATGCGCGCACAGAATCAGCGGCACCGGTGATGGGGCGGCCCACCACGATATGGCTCGCACCGTTCGCGATGGCCTGGGCGGGGGTGGCAACACGGCTCTGATCACCGAGCTCCGCACCGGCGGGGCGTACGCCCGGTGTCACGATGAGGGCGTCCGGGCCCAGCACCTCGCGCATGCGTGCGGCCTCCTGAGGAGAGCACACGATTCCGTCCATGCCGTTATCGCGCGCGAGCACGGCCAGGCGCTCGGCCTCGACGGCGACATCGTCGGTCACGCCGATGGAGGCGAGGGCAGCGGCGTCCATGCTGGTGAGAACTGTGATGGCGAGAAGGTTGGGACGGTCCTGGCGCACCTGGGCCGCATCCTCAGCACCCTCACGGCAGGCGGCGAGCATGGCCGCCGAACCAAGACCGTGAGCCGTCAAGAGATCGGCGCCGGCGAGCGCCGCTGAGCGGGCGGCACCGCGAACCTGATGCGGGATATCGTGGAATTTGAGATCGAGGAAGACCTTGAACCCGAGCTCCTTGAACTGGCGGACGATCGCGGGACCCTCGGCGTAGTAGAGCGTCATGCCGACCTTGAGCCAACGGGCATGACCGGAAAGATCATCGGCGAGCTCGAGGGCGCGATCACGGTCGCAGTCGACGGCGACGATTATGCTCTCACGGGCGTCGTTCTCTAGCATTCGAGGGCTCCGATCAGCTCGTTGATGTCCTTCACGCCCTGGGACGCGGCCCAGTCCTCGAGCTCGTGCAAGATCCGCACGGACGCGTCGGGCTCGGCGAAGCTCGCCATGCCCACAGCCACGCAGGTCGCACCCGCGAGGATGAACTCCGCGGCATCCTCGCCGGTCATGGTGCCGCCCACGCCGCATATAGGGATTTTCACCGCGTTGGCGGCCTCCCACACCATGCGGACGGCGATGGGATGGCACAGCGGGCCCGAAAGGCCACCCGTGGGTTTGGAGAGTTTGGATCGACGGGTATGCACATCGATCGCCATGCCGGGGATGGAGTTGATGACGGTGAGGCCGTCGGCGCCTTCGGCCTCAAGAGCGCGCGCGATATCGGGGATGAGCACCGGGGCCATCTTGATGAAGAGCGGGCGGTCGGTCACCTTGCGGCAGGCGTGCATGACCTCGGCTGCACCCTCGGGGGTGGAGCCGCAGGCGGCACCGCCCGCGGCGATGTTGGGACAGCTCACGTTGATCTCAAAGCCGGCGGCCCAAGGGCACAACTCGTCGAACATCTCGAGCGCGCGCACGTACTCCTCGGTGGAGTGACCGGCGACCTGGCAGATGACCTGGGTTCCGGCTTGAGCAAGGTCGGAAAGCCAGGGACCCGATTCCTCGGCGAAGGCCTTCACACCGGGGTTCTGCAGGCCAACGGAATTCATCATCCCGCCGCGCACCTCGGTCATGCGGGGTGCGGGGTTACCGGGCCAGGGCTCGGCCGCGCAGCCCTTGGTGGTGATAGCACCCAGCTGGGACACGTCCATGAGGTTGGCGTACTGCCAGCCGTACCCATAGGTACCGCTCGCGGTGTTGATGGGGTTCTTCATCTTCACGCCGCCAAAATCGACGGCCATGTTCACCTTCGTCATTAGAAGACCACCACCTTGGATGCATCGAAGACCGGGCCGCACATGCAGGCACCCTTCATACCGTCGACGGTCTGCACGTTGCAGGTGTTGCAGGCGCCAAACCCGCAGCTCATCATGCGCTCGACCGAGACCTCGCAGTACACGCCGGCATCCTTGGCAAGGCACGCGACGCGCTCCATCATGGGCGCGGGACCGCAGGTGGCAACATACCCGTAGGCGATGGAAGCAAGGAACTCGGAGGCGGGCTCGGTGCAAAAACCGCGAACGCCGAACGATCCGTCATCGGTGCACACGCGGACTTCACCGCAGTGCGGCAGGTCCTTGAAGTCATCGACGCCCACGAGCTTGCCGGCCGTGGCGGCGCCCAGGCACACATCGAAAGCGATTTCTGCAGCGTCGAGCTTCTTAGCAAGGCTCAGCACGGGAGGTACGCCGATGCCGCCCGCGACCAGCAGGGCGCGCTCGCAAGCCTTGGGCACGGACCAGCCGCGGCCGCCGGGACCCAGCAGTGTGGAGGTGTCGCCGGGCTGCATATGGGAGAGCCGACAGGTCCCCTCACCCACCACGGCGTACCAGATCTCGACGGTGCCCTCCTTGGTATCGACGCCCTTAAAGCTCAGCGGGATACGGAGCAGGGAGGCGGCGTTTCCGGGAACGGCGATGTTGACGAACTGACCGGGCACGAGCTGCTCGGCAAGCTGGGGCGCGCGAAGCGTGAGTGTGAACACGCCGTCGGCGATAGGCTCGTTTGCGACCACGGTGAAGTCGTGGATGCGTGCGGGCGAAGGTGTGGGCATGAGAACCCCTCCCATCCTCGATGTACCTACGAAAAGCGGGGCCATGCCGGGTTGCCCCATACGGCACGGCCCCGCTTTGCACGAAGCATATGGTAGCGCATCCCTGCGCGGGTGCGCCCCTGGTGTGAAGTCCGCGAAAGACTAGCAGATAACGCCGTTGCGCAGGGTGGCCTTGCCGCCCACGAAGACGTCGGTCGCACGGCTGGTGAGCGTGACGCCGTCGAAGCCGCAGTTGGAGGCCTTGGACTCGTAGCCGTCCTCACCCACGGTCCACTCGGTATCGGCGTCGATCACGGTGAGGTCGGCGAGCGAGCCGGCGCAGATGGAGACACCCTCCACACCGAGGATCTCGCGCGGGGCCACAGCCATGAGCTCGACCATGCGGCTCCAGGAGATCTTGCCGGTCTTGACGAGGTTGGTGATCACGTTGGCCAGCGAGCACTCGATCCCGGTCATGCCGAAGGGCGCGAACGCGAACTCGCGCGACTTCTCCCACGCGGCATGCGGGGCATGGTCGGTCACGATGGCATCCACGGTGCCGTCCATGACGCCCTCGATAAGCGCGGCGGCATCATCGGCGGTGCGCAGGGGCGGGTTAACCTTGAACTGGGTGGGGTAGGTCTCATCGATGGCGTCTTCGGTGAGGAACAGGTGGTGCGGGGTCGCCTCGCAGGTCACGGGCAGGCCCTCGGCCTTGGCCGCGCGCACTAGGTCCAAACCGCGGGCGGTGGTGATGTGCTGGATGTGCAGCTTGGCGCCGGTCAGGCGGGCGATGGCGATATCGCGGGCGATCTGAAGCTCCTCGCCCTCAGCGGGCCAACCGAGCATACCCAGGCGCGTGGAGACCACGCCCTCGTTCACCTGGCCCTCCCCCACCAGGGAGTTGTCCTGGCAGTGGCTCATGAAGACCTTGCCGAACATCTTGCCATAATCCATGCAGGTGCGAACCATGCCGGCATCCTGGATGCCGCGCCCGTCGTCGGTGAAGGCCACGGCGCCGCGGGCGACCATATCGCCCATCTCGGCCAGGGCCTCGCCCTTGAGGCCATGGGTCATGGCGCCGGCGGGATACACGCGGCAGTGACCCACCTCGGCGGCGCGGGCGAGGATGTAGCTCACCACGGTGCCGGTATCGGCCACAGGATCGGTGTTGGGCATGGAGCACACGCCGGTGAAGCCGCCCTTGGCAGCGGCGCGGGTACCGCTCTCGATGTCCTCTTTGTACTCAAAACCCGGATCGCGCAGGTGCACGTGCATGTCCACCAGACCGGGGACCAGGTACTTGCCGGCAAGGTCGATAACCTCGACGCCCTCAGGGGCCTCGATGGACTCGGAGACCTGGGCGATGCGCTCGCCCTCGACGAGCACGTCCATCACGCCGTCAAGGTTGGCGGAAGGATCCACCACATGAGCGGACTTAAGCAGAAAGGCCATTATCGGCACCTCCAAGCAGCAGGTAAAGGGCGGCCATGCGAACGCAGATGCCCGCATAGACCTGTTCCAGGATGACCGAGCGCTGGGGATGGTCGGCCATATAGCTATCGAACTCGACGCCGCGGTTGATGGGGCCCGGGTGGCAAATGATCGCATCGGGCTTCATGAGCGCCTCGCGACGCTTGGTGAGGCCGTAGAGATTGTGATACTCGCGGATGGACGGGAAGGGCGCGCCCTCCAGACGCTCCATCTGAACGCGCAGCATATAGACCACATCGAGTTCGGGCAGGGCATCGTCGAGGTTGGCGACCACGTGGTCGGCGCCCAGGACATCGGGGCGCGCGGGCATGAGCGTACCCGGGCCCACCAGCGTGACCTCGCAGCCCATGGTCTTGAGCGCCGGCACGAGCGAGCCGCAGACGCGGGAGTGGCCGATGTCGCCCACGATACCGACCTTGAGCTTGTCGAACGTGCCCTTGTGCTGCCAGATTGTGTAGAGGTCGAGAAGCGCCTGGGTGGGGTGCTGGTGCTTGCCGTCCCCGGCGTCGATCACCACGGCGGGACTCGCCTGGGAGACGATGTAGGGGGCTCCGGCATGCTTGTCGCGAACCACGATGCAGTCGATCTTGTAGGAATCGAGCGTCATGACGGTGTCGATGAGGCTCTCGCCCTTCACCGTGGAGGTGGAGGAACCGCCGAAGTTCATGGTGTCGGCCGATAGACGCTTCTCAGCCAACTCGAACGAGCTGCGCGTGCGCGTGGAGGGCTCGTTGAACATGTTGACGATGGTCTTGCCCTTGAGCGTGGGGACCTTCTTGATGGCGCGCTCGTTCACCGAGCTGAAGGCCTTGGCGGTCTCGAGGATGGTCATGATGTCGGTATCGGAATACTCCGTGATATCGATCAGGTGCTTATGGTTGAAAGCCATGATCGCTACTCACCTCCCAGCGGCGCGGAGCCGATATGAGCTCCCGGCGCGACTTCCGTGATCTCGACGGACGTGCGGCCGTCGACGTCGGTTAGGTACAGGCGGACGTTCTCGTCGCTGCTGGACGGGACGTTCTTGCCCACAAAGTCCGGCGAGATGGGCAGCTCGCGATGGCCTCGATCCACGAGCACGGCGAGCTCGATGCTCTTGGGGCGACCCATGTCCATGATGGCGTCCAGCGCCGCGCGGATGGTGCGGCCCGTGTAGAGGATGTCGTCCACGAGCACGATGCGCTTGCCGTCGACGTTCCAGTCAATCTTGGTCTCGTGCACCTCGGGGGCGAAATGCGTGGCGAAATCGTCGCGGTAGAAGCTGATGTCAAGGCTTCCCAGCGGCACCTCCACACCCTCGATCTGGGCGATCTGGGCGCCGAGTTGGCGCGCGAGCAGATCACCGCGGGTCACGATGCCCACCAGCGCCAGATCGTCGCAACCCTCGTTGCGCTCGACGATCTCGTGCGCGATACGCGTGAGCGCGCGCTGCACAGCGGCTTCATCCATGATGATCGCCTTAGGCTCCGTCATACCCATCGACTCCTTCCTGTTTCTCCTGGCGTGCCGCATGCTGATCGGCACGTCAAAAAAATAGATGCCAAACCGTATGCGCGGCAAGACATCTGCAAGAAGGCGGCGGCAAAATCGCAGGCCGGGTATGTGCATCCTTGCGGGTATCTCGTAGCCGCTTAAAGGTCGTGATCGAGTGTAGCATTTAAATCAGAGCCGTCTGTCACGATTCTGGCAGACGGCTCTAAGTGCATAAACAGACATGGTATCTGCATAAAGTTATGCAGATCACCGGACTCCGTCGATGACCTCGTCAAGAGTCACACTCACGTCATGCGGTGTGGGAATCCAGTCGACCTTGAGGAACAGGGCGCTCACCGTGAGCGGAATATAGGTGAACATGAAGATGGGAAAGGTGAGCAGATTGGCAAAGATACGCCATTTCTTTGGGCAATGGATGTACTTGTACTCGACGACGGTGGTGAGCAGCCCCAGGCAGAAAAAGATGGCGTACATGACAAGCAGCGTGGCGATAATGGACCCCAGGCACGCCTCCATCTCGGCATCGGTGGCTAAAAATCCATGCGACAGAGCACCGACGATCAAGAACGTGGCATTCACGAGCAGCATGATGAGCGTGAGCAGCGACGCCGGGGCGATGACCATGAGCATGTCGTAGGCGGCGAAACGGTGGGACTTGAAGATGGAGCTGCCAAGCTGCTTGGCATAGGTGAAGAAGACCTGGTAGAACCCCTTCACCCAACGGCGACGTTGCTTGATGGAGGCGTCGAGCGTGAGCGGCTGCTCGTCAAAGAACTGCGCCGGCGCGTACCCGATCTTGATCCCGTGGACGGCGCAGAACGTCGAGAACTGGATGTCCTCGGTAAGCGTATGGAAATCCCAACCGTTCATAGCCTTGATGATCTTGGTGGAAACCAGGTACCCCGAGCCGGAGACCGCGCAGCTCGTATTGCTCAACATGCGCGCGTTGTTGAGGAACCTCGCCTCACGGATGAACCAGATGGAGTAGGCGGCCGATATCCAGCTGCTGCCGAAGTTCTTGGAATTCCGATAGCTGGTGAGGGCGAGGTAGCCCTGATCGAAGGCGTCATTCATGATGGACACGTAATCACGCGAGAGCAGGTTGTCGGCATCGAAGATGAAAAACGCCTCATGCCGATCAGGAAACTCGGCGAGAATGCGGCGAAAACCAAAGTCCATGACCCAGCTCTTGCCTTTGCGTGCGAGATCGTTGCGTTCGTACACGATGGCCCCGGCCGCGCGCGCACGCTCCGCCGTGGCATCGGTGCAGGCATCGGCCACCACGAAGACATCGATGAGCTCGGCCGGGTAGTCCTGGTCCTTGATGGACTGGACCAGGTTAGCGATGACCGCCTCCTCGTTATGGGCGGCGATGAAAAACCCATAGCGATGCTGAACTTTGGCTTTAGGGATCTTGACCTGGCCCTTCGCCAGGCCAAGGAAATAGAAGTAGAACTGGTAGAAGAAGCAGACCATAAAGAGGTTGCCGATGATGCCGTTGAAGGCCTGGATGGGTGTCACGAACAGCTCCCATACGCGCGAGAGGTAATGCGCCCCCTAGTCTAGGAAAAATGCACAGGTGATTGGTGGAAGGGTTGTGTTGAGAGCCTGAAGAAGGCTCTCAGTCGAGAAGTCCCAAGCGAGAAACGATCTCATGACCCGCGTCCGTTAGACCCTCGGAACGATCGGCGAGCTCATCGAGAACAGCCGCAAGGTCCCATGGCAGCTCATCGGTGCATGAGATGGGCTCGCCTGTGGCGGGATGGTCGAAGCGGATGCTCCAAGAATGAAGGAATTGGCGCTCAAGACCAAGGTTCACGCGGTCGCCGGGAATTCCCTTGCCGTAAAGCGGGTCCCCGACCAAGGGGTGATTGATATGGCGCATATGAACGCGGATCTGATGGGTGCGGCCCGTGTACAGATGGCATTCGACAAGCGTGTACCCATCATCTCCGCGAGCGGGAGAAAAACGTTCGAGGACCCGAAACGTGGTGATCGCCTGGCGCGCGAAAGGGTCGTCTGACACGGCCATCTTCACGCGGTCGCGCATAGAACGGGCGATTCCGGTGTTGATGATACCGGAATCGAGGGAGATCTCGCCGTGCACGAGCGCGATGTAGCGACGGTCAAGCGTGCGTGTGCGAATGAGGTTCTGCAGATCGCGCTGGGTATCATCATCTTTGGCGGCGAGCATGAGGCCAGAGGTATCGCGGTCGAGACGATGCACGATACCAGGTCGGTCCTCGCCCTGCACGGTACCTAGATGCTCGATCCCGCAGTGATAGACGAGGGCGTTTGCAAGCGTCCCGCGAGAATGGCCATGAGCAGGATGGCACACGAGCCCGCGCTGCTTCGAAAGTACGATGAGATGATCGTCTTCAAAACGAATGTCGAGGGGAATGGCCTCCCCTATCACCTCCCCGGCATCTTCGTCCTCGGGAAGCTCGATGGAGATTCGGTCTCCATCACAGACCTGGTACTTTTTCGAAAGGACCGTATCGCCGTTCACGGTTACGGCGCCGGCCTCGATAAGATGGGCGCACGCGGAGCGAGAGGGGGTGGAACCAAGACCGCCCAGATAGGAATCAAGACGGCAGCCGGCATCTTCTTGTACCGCGAGGATATGCAGGTCGGGCATGGTGTCCTTTCCGGAGGATCTACGATCTTACTTACAAGGCTAACCGCGCTTAGATCTCTCGACACGGCGCTTGATGCGTTCGCTCTTGCGCTTTTGGGCAGCTCGATCTCGGGCGTCGAGCTCCGCGGTCGCATCGACCTCGCGAGCAGCTGGTGAGAAGAACAGGTATCCGGCAAACGCGATGATAACACCGCAGGTGATGCCGATATCGGCGATGTTGAACACAGGGAAATCGATGAACTCGGTAGCGATGAAATCGACCACGAACCCGTAGACTACGCGGTCAACGGCATTGCCGATGGCACCGCCCACGACCATGCCCATCCCCGCAACCTCTAGACGTGATACCGAAGGCGCATGGAAGAGGTAGGCGGCACAAGCAACGCAAACCACAACGGCAAGGACGACGAACGCGAGCCCATGACCCTCACCCAAAGAGAACGCGGCCCCTGTATTAGCCACGAATTCAAAGCGAAGGACGCCAGGAAGCACCGCGGTACGCCAGATTCCACCATGAAGTGCGGATAAGACGGCAACCTTGGTAAGACGGTCAAAAGCCAGGAACGTGGCGGCCAAAAGAACGAAAACGCAAGCCCGCCACCCCAGCGAAGGTTTCATCTTCTGCTCACCGTATAGACCCACGCCAAACCTCCGAAAACCAAAGAGTCAAATTTCTTATAAAAGAATGCACTGAGCGAGCGTGCAAGTCAACGGTGCAGGGCCGTAGCCCTGTGCCCGGAGCGACCTCCGCAGCGAACTGAGGAAACAGCGTAGTGAAACCCCGGGAACGGACAGCGGGCACGTGCCCATGAGAAGCACGTGCCTGCCTTCGTTCCGTCCGTTCCTGCGGGTTTCACGGAGCTGCTTTCCAGTCTCGCGGGGACTGAGCGTAGGGCACGGGGCTACTGCCCCGTCAACGTATACTACTTACCAAGCGCAGCACGGCAGCGCGGGCACAGCCCGTCCACCACGTCCTCGCGATGGTTCCAGCAGCGCTCGCAATGCTCGCCGTGCGCAGCCTCCACCGTGGCGGCAACCTCGTCGCCCACCGCGAGCTCGAGCTCGGAGACGATGAAGAACTCGGCCAGGTCGACGGCATGCTCACTGGTGAGCTGGGCGTAGAGCTCCTCGGGCACGGTCGCGCTCACGCGCACCTGCTGGCTCTTGTTGAACTGGGAGTCCTCAACGGCCTTGGTCACGGCACCGCGCAGCTCGAGCGCCGCGTCGAGCACGCCGCGGTAGCCCTCGGCGACCTCGACCGAGATGGGCGAGCGGTACCAATCGAGCAGGGCGGCGTAGCGCTGGTGGTCGACGCAACCGGCCGGCGCGTAGGTCATGACCTCGTCGGTGGTGTAGGCGAGGATGGGCTGCATGTCGCGCAGGAGCATGGAGAGCAGCCCGGCCACCACGGTCTGGGCGCTGCGGCGCTTGAGGTCGTCGGGTTTCTCGCAGTACAGGCGGTCCTTCAGGGCGTCAAGGTAGACGTTGGACAGCTCGGTCACCACAAAGTCGTACAGTGCTCGGTAAGCGCGGTTGAACTCGTAGCCCTCGTACGCAGCGTCCACCTCGGCCTGCACGAGCGTCATGCGGGCGAGCATGAGCTTGTCGAGCGGAAGCAGGTCGTCGAAGGCCACGCCGTCGGTCTCGGGATCGAAATCATCCTCGATGCAGGAGAGCAGGAAGCGGTAGGTGTTGCGGAAGCGGCGATAAGCGTCGGAGGTGCGGGCGAGGATCTGTTTGTCGCAGGCGACGTCCACCGACGAGTCCACCGAGGCGACCCACAGGCGGATGATGTCGGCACCCATCTCGTCGCAGATCTTGTTGGGGTCGATCACGTTGCCGAGCGACTTGGACA
>Cebus_capucinus_imitator_PRJNA485217_SSR056__coassemble_693_pt1 | contig 21424 bp, 15 predicted proteins | sample Cebus_capucinus_imitator_PRJNA485217_SSR056__metabat2_low_PE_012 | metagenome-assembled genome bin Cebus_capucinus_imitator_PRJNA485217_SSR056
TATGGTAAAAAAGTTTTTCAACCAGTTTTCCGCGCTGAAAGGACGGACATGGCAACAGATTTGCTCAGGAGCTCGTGCGTGCGCACGGACGATGAGATCGCCCTCATCGCCAACCAGATGCGCCACGACATCATCACGATGCTCGAGGCCGCGGGCACCGGTCACCCGGGCGGTTCGCTCTCCGCGACCGACATCATGGCGACCCTGTACTTCTCGGGCGTCATGGGTTGGGACGCGGATGATCCCAAGAACCCCGCGCGCGACCGCTTTGTGCTCTCCAAGGGCCATGTGGCGCCGGCGCTCTACGCCGTCCTGTCCCAGATGGGCTATCTCGCCGCGGACGAGCTCACCACGCTGCGCCAGCCGGGCAGCCGCCTGCAGGGCCACCCCGACAGCAACCTGTGCCCCGGCGTGGAGGTGGGCACGGGCTCGCTCGGCCAGGGTCTGTCCATCGCCGCCGGCATGGCGCTGGGACTTACGGCCACCGCTGCCGCCCAGGGCACCGAGCCCCGGCGCGTCTTCTGCCTCACCGGCGACGGCGAGCTGCAGGAGGGCTCCAACTGGGAGGCCGCCATGTTTGCCGCCCACCGCAAGCTGGGCAACCTCGTGGCGCTCATCGACCACAACAACCTGCAGATCGACGGCCATGTGAGCGACGTGTGCGACGTCGATTCGCTCAAGGGCAAGTTCGAGGCCTTCGGCTGGCACGTGATCGAGTGCGCCGGTCACGACATCCCCCAGATCCGCGCGGCGCTCGAGGAGGCCGTGATGGATACCGCGGCACCCGTGGCCATCGTGTTTGGCACCGTGAAGGGCAAGGGCGTCTCGTTTATGGAGGACCAGGCGAGCTGGCACGGAAACGCGCCGAGCCACGAGCAGGCCGCTATCGCCCTGGCCGAGATCGAGGCCGCCCGCGCGGCGCTCACCAACGAGAAGAAGGAGGCCTAACCCATGGGCAACAAGGCAACCCGCGCCGCCTTTGGCGAGACCCTGATCGAGCTTGTGGGCGAGGGCCTGGACATCATGGCCGTCGACGCCGACCTGGCCGGCTCCACCACCCTGGGCAAGTTCGGTGCCGCCTACCCCGACCGATTTGTGGATGTTGGCATCGCCGAGCAGGACATGATCGGCGTGGCGAGCGGCCTGGCGCTCACCGGCCGCACCGTCTTCACCGGCAGCTTCGCCGTGTTTGGCTCCGGGCGCTGCTGGGAGCAGATCCGCAACACCGTGTGCATCTCCAACCTCGATGTGAAGGTGTGCCCCACGCACGCCGGCATCACCGTGGGCCCCGACGGTGAGACCCACCAGGCGCTGGAGGACATCGCCCTCATGCGCGTGCTGCCGCACATGCGCGTGCTGGTGCCCGCCGACTACAACGCCGCCCGCGCCGCCATTCGCCTGGCCGCGAAGACCCCCGGCCCCTTCTACGTGCGCATGGGCCGCGAGCCGCTGCCCGGCGTCTACGGTGATGATTTCGCGCTCGAGGACGAGGCCTACGCCCGCGTGCTGCGCGAGGGCGCGGACATCTCCATCATGGCCTGCGGCGTTGAGGTCGCCCACGCGCTCGCCGCCGCCGAGCTTCTCGCCGCCGAGGGCATCAACGCCGAGGTGGTGGACGTGATGAGCGTGAAGCCGCTGGCCACCGACGTGATCGCCGCGAGCGCCGCCAAGTGCGGCCGCGTGCTCACCGTGGAGGAGCACAGCGTGTACGGTGGCATGGGCTCCGCCGTGGCCGAGTTCCTTGCCGAGACCGCGCCCGTGCCGGTGAGCCGCCTGGGTATGACCGGCTTCGGCCAGTCCGGCTCGGCTGCCGAGCTCATGGCCATCTACGGTCTGGATGCGGCGGGAATCGCCGCCCGCGTGCGCGAGGTGCTGGCGTAAGCTGTAAGCCGTCTGCGGGTATCGCTTTTTTTTGGTATGTGCTGTAAAACCCGCCCGCGACCCATATATGACCGCCTGGAGAGGGGACTATGCCGTTTGTGCGTAGTCCCCTCGCTGCTGGTAAACTGACTCACGTATGTACTTTAAACGCACGACACGAAGGAGCTCTCGTGGGTAGCCATTTCCGCACCTCCGGGGAGCCGCAGCAGGGTTTCGACCCTGTGGACGACGTCCTGGATCCTTCACCCCAGCCGGCGCCTACCGCCCCGGCAGGCCATTTCTCCTATGAGCCGGTGCCGGCCCCGTCATTCTCGGCAAATGCTGACGTCGATGAGTCCGAAGCTGTGCCTGCGCATGCGTCGAACGTCTTCGACCCGCCGGCGGTGAGCCCGGCGAGCACCGGCGTCTTTATGCCCGTGAACATCCCCGACCCGGCCGCGCCCGCGTCGTCGGTCATGAACATCCCCGACCCGGCCGCGCTCGCCGCGCCCCGGGTCACGGCCGATCAGGCCGCCGAGGTGGCGCACCTCAACGCCGCACTCGCCGACCCCGGCTTCACCAGCGTGTTCGCGCCCCTGGGCGAGGACGACGCCGTGGCGCACCGCCGCAAGATGGCCCAGCAGGCCGGCGTGGAGCCCGTGATCCTTATGGAGCACGTGACCAAGGTCTACCCCGCGCAGCCCAACAAGCCCGCGCTGGACGACATCAACATCGAGATCTACCCCGGTGAGTTCGTGTTCCTGGTGGGTCACTCCGGATCGGGCAAGACCACGCTGCTCAACACCATGCTGCGCAACGTCAAGCCCACGAGCGGCCGTGTTCTGGTCGCCGGCCAGGACCTCATGAAGCTCAAGAACCGCAAAGTTCCCTTCCTGCGTCGCCAGATCGGCGCGGTGTTTCAGGATTACAAGCTGCTGCCCAACAAGACCGCGTACGAGAACGTTGCCTTCGCCCTGCAGTGCATCGGCAAGCCGCGCGGCGTCATCCGCGCGCAGGTGCCCGAGGTGCTGCGCCTGGTGGGTCTGGGCGATCAGATGGATTCCCTGCCCGATCAGCTCTCCGGCGGCGAGCAGCAGCGCGTCTCGGTTGCCCGCGCCATGGTCAACCGCCCGCCGCTGCTCATCTGCGACGAGCCCACGGGCAACCTCGACCCGGCCATCTCGCTGGGCATCATGAAGCTGCTGGAGCGCATCAACCGCACCGGCACCACCGTCATCGTGGCCACGCACGACCGCGAGATGGTCGACTCCATGCACCGTCGCGTGATCGCGCTCGAGGCAGGACACGTGGTTCGCGATCAGGAAAGGGGAGGGTACGGCAACTATGGCACCTTCTAACCTGGGTTACTCGCTGCGCGAGGCCGTAAAGCACTTCTTCCGCAACTGGACCACCTCCTTTGGCGCGGTCATCACCATCTTCTTGTCACTGTTCATCATCGGCCTGTTCGTGGTGGGCTCGGCCATGGTCACCTCCATGATCGGCGACGTCGAGAACCAGGTGACCATCAGCGCCTACATCAACGACGACGCCACCGACGATCAGGTGCATGCTTTCCAGGACAAGCTCGAGAGTTGGGAGAACGTCAAGAGCGTGCGCTTCCTCACCAAGGATGAGGCGCTTGAGTCCTTCAGCAAGCTGGCGTCCAGCAACGCCGAGGCGACCATGAAGGCGCTCGACGGTCAAAACCCGCTGCCGCGCTCCTTCGTGGTCGAGATGAACGATCCGTCCCAGGTGGAGGACACGGCGAACAAGATCAAGGCCGACGAGGACTTCGCCCAGATCGTGGATACCGACGGCGTTGATGCCTCGGTGATCTACGGCCAGAAGGAGGTGGGGCGTCTCTTCCAGATCTCGTCCTACATCCGTATCGCGGCCGTGGTTCTGGTGGCGCTGCTCACCTTCGTGGCGTTCATCTTCATCAACAACACCATCCGCCTCTCCATCACCGCGCGTCGTCGTGAGATCGCGATCATGCGTCTGGTGGGCGCGAGCAACGGCTTTATTCGCGGGCCGTTCGTGACCGAGGGCGTGATCCAGGCGGTTCTGGGCTCGCTTTTGGCCATAGGCTCGCTGGAGCTGGTGCGCAACATGCTCATCCCCAAGGTCGCCGAGGGCCTGAGCTTTATGAAGTTCGCCATCGCCTCCGAGCTGTACCTGGGCACCTATGGCGCGCTGGTGGTCGTGGGCATCATCATCGGCCTGTTTGGCTCGGCGATTGCCATGAGGCGTTACCTGAGGGTCTAGCTTGGGCTGCGTTGGGTACCATAGAGTTCCGATAGAGCGGGCCGCCTCGTGAGGGGCGGCCCGTTTGCTGCCGTCTTGATGGAAGGGACGTGATGCGCGTGGGAAGGAAACGCGCGGGACATAACGGGCGTCGTGGGCCCGCGCGGTCTTACCGCCAGGCGGGACTCGCCGGCACCGTGCGGCTCCGTGAGCACGCGGGGTATGTGGAGACCGCTGAAGGCACCTTTAGGCTCACGGGGCGCGGGGCGCGTGGGGCCATGGACGGCGACCGCGTGCTGGTGGGGCTTACGCGCGGGCCGCGCGGTGAGCGTCGCGCCGTGGTGGAGAGCGTGGTGGAGCACGCCGTGAGCTCCATCGTGGGCCGCTTCGAGCAGCTGGGGCCCTTGGGCGCGGTGCGTCCCGTCGATACGCGTGTGCGAGCGGATTTCTTCGTGCTCCCCGGCGACGGTTCCCCGGCGCGCCTGGGTGTGGGCGATGGCGACATGGTCGCGGCGCGGATCCTCACCTATCCCAACCGCGAGGAGTCGGGTGTGGTCACGCTGGAGCGACGCATAGGTAAGAGCGATGCATCCGAGCTTGGGATCGAGTGCATCATGGCGCGCTGGGGCCTGGAGGACGGCTATGCGCAGGCGGGCGAGGACGAGGCAGAGGGGCTGGCGCTCGATGTGGCCTCCGCGCTTGCCGACCCGCTGCGCCGCGATGAGCGCGACCGGTTCTGCCTCACGATCGACCCGGTCGATGCGCGTGATTTCGACGATGCGATCTCGGTGGAACGCGCACAGGACGGCGGTTGGCGCCTGGGCGTGCACATCGCCGACGTGTCGCACTACGTCGCCTGGGACGGGCATATCGATATGGAGGCGCGTCGTCGTGCGACCTCGGTCTACCTGGCCGACCGCGTGCTGCCCATGCTACCCGAGCGGCTGTCCAACAACCTGTGCTCGCTCGTGCCCGGCGAGGACCGTCTCGCCATGACGGTGGATATGGAGCTCGATGGGCGCGGACGCGTGCGCGGCTACCGGGCATACCCCAGCGCGATCCGCTCGCGCGTGCGGCTTGATTACGCCGCGGCCGACGCGGTGCTAGAGGGGCGCTTAGACAAGCTCGATGACGACGCGCGCGAGGGAGAGGGTGCGGACGCGGCGCTCGACGCTGCTCGGCGCGGCGCCGCGGCTGTTGAAGCCGCCTCGGCTTTCGGTGTCGACCTGGCCGCTTTCCTCGGCGCGGCCGACGACCTGGCGCATGCCCGCCAGCGCCTGCGTGCCGCCCGCGGGGCCATCGATTTCAACACCGTGGAGGTGCATGCGCTGCTCGACCAGGCCGGCATGCCCCAGCGGATCATCACGCGTCGCCGCAGCGCCGCGACCTCGCTCATAGAGGAGGCCATGCTGCTCGCCAACGAGTGCGTGGCCGAGTACCTGAGCGATCGCTGCATCGCCGCCGCGTACCGCGTGCATGAGTGGCCCGCGCCCGACAACCTCGCTGCCGCCGCGCGCGTCCTGCGCGAGCTGGGCGTGCTGGACGCCGCGCAGGCCGCTTGCGTGGAGGCCGGCGATCCGCGCGCCATCGCGCACGCGGTCGAGGCCGCTGCGGACACGCCCTGGGAGCCGGTGGCCAACGCGCTTTTGCTGCGCGCTATGCAGCGAGCTCTCTACAAGCCGGCGAACGAGGGCCACTACGCCCTGGGCGCGTCCGCCTACTGCCACTTCACGAGCCCCATCCGCCGCTATCCCGACCTGTTGGTGCACCGCCAGCTCAAGCTCTCCTTGGCATCCGAGCGCCTGGGTAAGCGCGAGGCCGCATCTCGCGCGGTCCACCTCGCCGGTGCGGGGCCTCAGTCCCTGGAACGGCTTTTGCCGCAGCTCTGCCGGCATGCCAACGAACGCGAGCGCATCGCCGACGCCGCGGCGAGCTCCTCGCAAAAGGTGAAGGTCGCCCAGTACTACGCCGCCCGCACCGGCGAGCGCGCATGCGGCGAGGTGTGCTGGATGAGCGACATGGGCCTGTTCGTGCGCCTGGACGACACCGGTGCCGAGGGCCTGGTGCGTCTGCGCGACCTGGGTCAGCAAACCCATGAGTGGTGGGAGCTCGACGAGCGCGCCCTGCGCCTTGTGGGGACCGCGACCGGTCGCGTGGTCACGCTTGGCTGCCGCGTGGTGGTTGAGGTGGGCTCGTGCGACGTGGTGCGCGGCCACGTGAACCTCAGCCTCATCCACGCCGGCTGGGAATAACCGCGTCCCCGCGATGCGCTACACTAACGTGCATTCGACCAAAAAGGAGGAACCATGGAGCTCACCGTCACGGCCCGCGATGTCGAGCATGCCGAGAACTACCTGGCCGCAAACGATATAGAGTCCGCCCTGCCCATGCTGCAAGAGCTTGCCGGCGCCGTCGAGGATTGGGCCTCCGAGGAGTGCGCCGACACCGAGCACCGCCAATGGTTCAGCTTCGATGACGCCTTCGAGCGCCTGGCGTACCGCCGCATCGAGAAGGACCCGCGCGAGCTGGTGCAGATCGAGGTGCCTATCGCGCGCCTCTACGCGGCGCTGGGCTTTGGTTGGATACGCAGCGAGGAGTGGGACCTCGCCCGAGGGGCCCTCATGCAGGCCGTGCGCTGGAACCCCATGAACTCCAACTACCGTCTTGACCTTGCCGAGGTCTTTCGCGCCCAAGGCGACACCCAGGAGTGGGCGGCGCTCAGCTACTCGGTGGTGGAGCGCGCGAGCGACGGGGTCTCGGTGGCGCGCGCCTACGCCAAACTGAGCCGGCTCTTCTTGGACGAGCAGAACTGGGACGCCGCGGCCGCCTGCTCCCGCCTGGCCGATGCGCTTGCAGCGGCGGACCCCCGCGTGGCCCGCTTGCACGACGTGGTGGCCGAGCACGCCGATAACCTCACCGCTCAGACCGACGAGGAGCTTTTGGTGGAGCTCGCAAACCAGGGCATTCCCACCAGCCCCAGCGCCGAGATCGCCATCTGCCTGCTCATGTGCGCGAGCGACGCGGCCCGCGCGGGCGACATGGCCGCTGCGACCACCTACACCATCCGTGCCCGCGACCTGGTGGGCGAGGACGCCGCCAAGGTGCTTATCCAACTCATCCACGAGTCCGATGCGGAGCTCGCCCAGCAGAAGGGGAGTGAGTAGCCCATGCAAAAGCGCGAGAAGAAGACCATCTCCAAGAATCGCTCCGCCCGTCACGAGTACTTTATCGACGAGACCTTTGAGTGCGGCATCGAGCTGTTGGGTACCGAGGTCAAGAGCCTGCGCGAGCGCCCGGCGCAGATCACCGACACCTTCGCGCTCATCCGCAACCGCGAGTGCTGGCTGGTGGGTATGCACGTGCACCCCTACTCGCACGGCGGCGTGTGGAACCGCGACCCCGACCGCCGGCGCCGTCTGCTGCTGCACCGCAAGCAGATCGACTACCTGGACGGCAAGCTGCGCGACCGCGGTGTGGCCCTGGTGCCGTTGGAGCTCTACTTTAACGAGGACGGCCGCGCCAAGCTGCTGCTGGGCCTGGGCCGCGGCAAGAAACTGTACGACAAGCGCGAGGACATGGCCAAGCGCGACATGCAGCGCGAGATCGACCGCGCGCTCAAGCAGCGCAGCCGCTAATCACGCCGACGGGGGTCCGGTGAGGGCCCCCGTTTTGTTTGGCGGGGGAGGACTCCGCGCGATAGGACCGCGGCCTCTGCAGAGGGTCCCGCCCGCCGAATCGACCCTACTGCGACATGTTCCTACTTGGTAGAATGACCCAAACCCGGTGCCACTTCGCCATGCGTGCCGGGCCCTGTACATCCCATATGAGGGGAGCACCATGGATCCTACCGCCTTCTTCTGCATGCCGTCCGGCTTGTACGTGGTCTCGGCCCAGGCCGGCGAGCAGCGCGCCGGCTGCGTGATCAACACCGCCCTGCAGATCACGGCCACGCCGGCCCGCATGTCCGTCGCCGTGAACAAGGAAAATGTCACCGCCGGCGTGATCGCCGCCGCGGGCGCCTTCACCGTCACCACGCTCGACCAGACGGCAGACATGCTCTACATCGGCAACTTCGGCTTTCGTACGTCTGCCAACTACGACAAGTTCGAGAAGTACCAGACGGCGACGAGCTGCGTGGGCAGCCCTTATTGCCCCGAGCACGCCTGCGCCGTCTACGCCTGCCGTCTGATCGACACGGTGGACGTGGGCACGCATTACGTGTTCATCGGCGAGGTCGAGGACGCCGGGCGCCTGTCTGCCGAGGAACCCCTCACCTACGCGTACTACCACAGCACGCTCAAGGGCAAGACCCCGCCCAAGGCCAGCTCCTACGTGGCCGAGTAGCTCGGGCCGCGCGGCGCTGTCTACCCTGCGGCGTGTCCGTGCCCGTCTCGCGGCGCGGCAATCCCGTGGAGTTCCCATGGCCCACGGGTTATGTGTTATCAGTTCGCTATCCTACTAACAACCGACCCGTACGGGTATACGGTTCCAAGCAACGTTGTTCGCCACAATGTAGAGAGGAAACATCATGGCTGACGAGAAGACCTATAAGTTCGTGTGCCTGGTTTGCGGCTTCGAGGTCGAGGTCGACACCCCCGAGCTGCCCGAGGACTACGTGTGCCCTGTGTGCGGCGTGGGCCCCGACCAGTTCGAGGCTGCCGAGTAGACCGGCGCAAGCCAACAGACTCGAAAGAAAAACCCTGCGAGCCCTTGTGGCCGCAGGGTTTTCTCGTATCGATCCCTTTTTCTGATCTTCGCCCCCACTCCTTCTCCCCCTTCCGCCCCCTTCCCGCTCCCTTTGCGCCAAGTCATACTTATCACCGAAAATACCCCGATTTTCCGCGTATTTCGGTGATAAGTATGACTTCGCTGAAGAGGTCGTTTCGCATGTGCGTCCCCGCCGCTGTATGACTTGGCTGAGGAAAACGTTTCGCATGTGCGTCCCCGCCGTTTCTGTTTGTTACAAAACGCCGCGTGTTTTTTTTTGAAGCGACGGTTTCCCGCCTGTTTCGAAACGGCCGCGTAACACTCCCATTTATTCGTGCGCCTAGCATAGGTCGCCGTGCGTAGCCGCGTCCGCTTGGGGCACAGCGCCGCACTTGGTAGAACAACGCGAGGAGGGAGCGTGTCGATGGGCCTTTATAGACCGCAGTTCGAGCACGATGCGTGCGGCATCGGCGCCTTGGCCGACCTTCACGGCCGACGCCACCACCAGATCCTGGACGACGCCCTGTCGGTGCTGTGCAACCTGGAGCACCGCGGCGGCGTGGGCCTTGAGAAGAACACCGGCGACGGCGCAGGCATCTTGTTTCAGGTGCCGCATCACTTCTTTAGGAAAGAGGCCCAAAAATGCGGGCATATCCTGCCCGATGAGGGCGATTACGGCGTCGCCATGCTCTTCTTCCCGCAAGATGAGCTGGGCGTGCGCGACGCCCGCCGCATCTTTGAGGAGGGCTGCGCCGCCGCGGGGGTGTCGGTGCTCTTTTGGCGCGAGGTCCCCGTGGACCCGCACGATCTGGGCGAGACGGCCCGCACGTGCATGCCCACCATCCTGCAGTGCTTCCTCGGCCGGCCCGCGAACGCGCCCCGTGGCGAGGACTTCGAGCGCCGCCTGTACGTGTGTCGCCGCACCATCGAGAAGATGGCCGCCGCCGAGCACGCGCTTGACGGCAAGATCTTCTACGTGTGCTCCATGTCCGCCCGCACCATCGTGTACAAGGGCATGCTCGTGGCCACGCAGATGCGCCGTTTCTTCATCGATCTCAACGACGCCGCGGTGAAGACCGCCGTGGCGCTGGTGCACTCGCGCTACTCCACCAACACTACCCCCAGCTGGGAGCGCGCGCACCCCAACCGCATCATCATCCACAACGGCGAGATCAACACCCTGCGCGGCAACGTCAACTGGATCCGCGCCCGCGAGCCAAACCTGTACAGCCCGCAGCTGGGCGAGGATCTGTCGCGCGTGCTGCCCATCATCAACCGCGAGGGCTCGGACTCCGCGATTCTTGACAACGTGCTGGAGTTTTTGGTGAGAAACGGCCGCAGCCTCACGCGCGCGGTCTCGCTGCTCATGCCCGAGCCCTGGGACAACAATGACGCGCTTTCGCCAGAGCGCCGTGCGTACGACGCCTACCAGTCCATGCTCATGGAGCCTTGGGACGGGCCTGCGGCCATCGCCTTCACCGACGGCCAGGGCCTGGGCGCCGCGCTCGACCGCAACGGCCTGCGCCCGGCGCGCTACTACGTGACCCGCGACGACCGTCTGCTGCTCGCCAGCGAGGTGGGCGCCATAGAGGTGGACCCGGCCAACATCGTGACCTCGGGCTGCCTGGGCCCCGGCGAGATGCTGCGCGTGGACTTTGCCCAGGGCCGCGTGGTCTACAACGACGAGATCCGTCGCGAGCTCGCCAAGGAGAAGCCCTACCGCGATTGGGTCGCCGAGGAGACCCTCACCCTGGCGGACCTGGGCGACGGTGCGACCGCTGCCGAGAACTCCGCGCCTCGGCCCGTTGCCGCCGGCGAGGTTCCCTTCGCGGTGACACAAGCTGCCCAGGGCTATCACTGGGACGACGTGGACGAGGTGGTGCGCCCCATGGCCGCCACGGGCAAAAACCCGCTCGCGTCCATGGGTATCGACGCGCCGCTCGCGTGCCTGTCCAAAAAGGACCGCTCGTTCTTTGACTACTTTTACCAGCTGTTCGCCCAGGTCACCAACCCGCCCATCGACGCCCTGCGCGAAAAGAGCGTGACCTCCACGGTGCTCTACCTGGGAAACCACGGCAACCTGCTGGAGGACTCACGCGCCGCCTGCTCGCTGGTGCGCCTGGACACCCCGCTGCTCACCGCGGGCGAGCTCGAGCGCATCCGCCGTACTCGCCGCACGGGCTTCAAGGTCGCCGACCTCTCTGCGACCTTTGAGCGCACGGCACCCGCCGGCGCCCTCACGCGCGCACTGGGCGATCTTGCGACGGCGGCCGAGGCGGCCGTGCGCGACGGTGCCAACATCGTGGTGATCTCCAACCGCGCCGCCGCCGGCGAAGTTCCCATCCCGAGCTTGCTCGCCGTGGGCGCGGTGCACAACCACCTCATCCGCGCCGGCGTGCGCACCTTCGCCGATCTGGTGGTGGAGGCCGGGGACGTGGTGTCGGCGCACGATTGCGCGGCGCTGGTGGGTTACTCCGCGAGCGGCATCTACCCCTTCACGGCGCACGAGACCATCGAGCGTATGGCCGCCGCCGGCGACCTGGGTGTCTCGGCTGCCCAAGGCATCGCCAACTACAACCGCGCGGCGGTCGCGGGCATCGTGTCGATCATGTCCAAGATGGGCATCTCCACGGTGCAAAGCTACCATTCCGCCCAGATCTTCGAGGCGGTGGGCCTGGCCGACGGCTTTGTCGAGAAGTACTTCACCGGCACGGTGAGCCGTGTGGGCGGCCTTTCGGCGGTGGATGTGGAGCGCCTGCTCACGCAGCGCTACGACCATGCCCGCGCGCTTTTGGGTAGCCGCGCGCCCGAGCAGCTGCCCAGCCTGGGCCTCACCAAGTGGCGCCCGCTCACCGGCGAGGAGCACCTCATTAATCCGCAGGTGATCTATACGCTGCAGCGCGCCGTGCGCGAGGACAGCTGGGAGCTCTTTCGTGAGTACTCCGAGCGCCTGCATGTGCCGGGGCGCGCCGTGCGCCTTCGCGACCTGCTCGATTTCACGGCCGCCGGCCGCACACCGGTGCCGCTCGATGCCGTTGAGCCCGCGAGCTCGATCGTCACGCGCTTCAACACCGGCGCCATGAGCTACGGCTCCATCAGCCGCGAGGCCCATACCTGTATGGCCATCGCTATGAACCGCCTACACGGCCGTTCCAACTCCGGCGAGGGCGGCGAGGATCCGCGTCGCGAGACCCCGCACGCCAACGGCGACTCCGAGCGCTCGGCCATCAAGCAGGTTGCCTCCGCGCGCTTTGGCGTGACCAGCCGCTACCTCTCCTCGGCGACCGAGATCCAGATCAAGATGGCCCAGGGCGCCAAGCCCGGCGAGGGCGGGCACCTGCCCGGCAAGAAGGTCTATCCCTGGATCGCCGAGGTGCGCCAATCCACGCCGGGCATAGGCCTGATCTCCCCGCCGCCCCACCACGACATCTACTCCATCGAGGACCTGGCAGAGCTGATCTTCGACCTCAAATGCGCGAACTCTCAGGCGCGTGTGAGCGTGAAGCTCGTGAGCGAGGCGGGCGTGGGTACCATCGCCACCGGCGTGGCCAAGGCCGCCGCAAACAAGATCCTCATCTCGGGTCACAACGGCGGCTCGGGCGCGGCTGAGCGCGACAGCATCTGGCACGCGGGCCTGCCGCTGGAGCTGGGGCTCGCCGAGGCGCAACAGACCCTTTTGCAAAACGGCCTGCGCTCCCGCGTGGTGCTCGAGGCCGACGGCAAGCTCATGGACGGTACGGACGTGGCGGTCGCGTGCCTGCTGGGTGCCGAGGAGTTTGGCTTCGCGACCATGCCGCTCATAGCCATGGGCTGCCTCATGCAGCGCGACTGCCAGCAGGACACCTGCCCAGCTGGTATCGCCACGCAGAACTGCCGTCTGCGCCACGGCTTTGCGGGCAAGCCCGAGCACGTGGAGCGTTTCATGCTCTTTGTGGCCGAGCAGCTGCGCCACGTGATGGCGCGCCTGGGCTTTTGCACGGTGGAGGAGATGGTGGGCCACGTCGAGTGCCTGCGCCAGGTGGAGGTCGCCGGGCACGAGACCGCGAACCTGCTCGACCTCGCGCCCGTGCTGGAGCGCGGGACGTGCGCGTACGGCGCGAGCATCCCCGGAGCCGATTGCCCACGCTACCTGCCGAGCATGGCGGCCGCATCCGGGCTTGAGGGTACGCTCGACGCCACGCTGTTCATCCCCTACACCGCCCGTGCGCGCGAGCATATGGAGCCCATCCGCTTCCATGCCGACATTGCCAACGTGAACCGCTGCGTGGGCACCATGCTGGGCCACGCCGTCACCGCGGCGCACCCCGACGGCCTGCCCGACGGAGCGATCACCATAGACTGCGACGGTTCGGCGGGGCAGAGCTTTGGCGCGTGGCTGCCGGCGGGCATCACGCTCAACGTGCGCGGAGATGCGAACGACTACGTGGGCAAGGGCCTCTCGGGCGGTATCGTCTCGGTTCGCCCGGCCGACAGCGCGACCTACAAGTTCGATGAGAACATCATCGTGGGTAACGTCGCCTTCTTTGGCGCCACGAGCGGTCGGGGCTTTGTGAACGGCCTTGCCGGCCAGCGCTTCTGCGTGCGCAACTCAGGCGCCACCGTGGTGGTGGAGGGCGTGGGCAACCACGGCTGCGAGTACATGACGGGCGGTTGCGTGTGCGTGCTGGGCGAGGTGGGCCAAAACTTCGCCGCGGGCATGACGGGCGGCGTGGCCTTTGTGTATGACGCCCTGGGCACGCTGGGGGATCGCGTGAACCGCGAGACCGTGGTGCTGCGCCGGCCCACCGCCTCAGAGCTCGCGCAGGTGCGCGCGCTCATCGAGGAGCACGTGCGCTACACCGCAAGCCCGCGCGGTATCAAGCTGCTGTACCAGTTCGACAAGCTCGCACGCCATTTTGTGAAGGTGGTGCCCGCCGAGTACGAGCGCGTGTGTGAGATCGTCGCCCGGGCAGAGGCGGCGGGCAAGACGCATGCCCAGGCCGAGGAGCTCGCCTTCGAGGCGATCACCGGTGCGGGCGCGAAGGACGGGGCCGCGGCGCGACCCGGCATACCGACGGTAGGGGAGGCTCGATAGCCATGGGAAGACCCGGAGCATATCTGGAGCACGGTCGCGTGGCGCACGAGCTGCGCCCGGTCGCGGAGCGCGTGTGCGATTACGAGGAGCTCTACGTGGAGCCCGCGGAGTCCGAGCGCCGCGTACAGGCGAGCCGCTGTATGATGTGCGGCGTGGCGTTTTGCCAGATGGGCGCGAGCTTTGGTTCCGCGCGCCCCAGCGGCTGCCCGCTGCACAACCTCATCCCCGAGTGGAACGAGCTCATCTACCACGGGCGCATGCGTGAGGCGGCGGACCGCCTGGTCTTGACGAGCCCGCTGCCCGAGTTCACGAGCCGCGTGTGCCCGGCGCTGTGCGAGGCTGCCTGCAACCTGGGCACGGTGGACGGCGAGCCCACCACCATCCACGACAACGAGCGCTTCATCTCGGACTGGGAGTGGGCGCACGGCGGTCCGCGCCGCTTTGAGCCGGCGGGCGCGGGGGCTCCGCGCGTGGCCGTGGTGGGGTCGGGTCCCGCGGGGCTCACGGCGGCCTGGGAGCTCGCCCGCCGCGGGGCGCGCGTGACCGTGGTGGAGCGCGACGACCGCGCGGGCGGCCTGCTCATGTACGGCATCCCCAACATGAAGCTCGACAAGGCCGTGGTCGAGCGCCGTGTGGCCCTTATGGAGGAGCTCGGGATCGAGTTTCGCCTGGGTACCGATGCGAGCGACTCAGCGGTGGCTGCGGGGCTTCGCCGCGATTTCGATGCCGTGGTGGTGGCTGCGGGCGCCCGTGCGGCCCGCGGCCTGTCGGTGCCGGGCGCCGATGCGGCGGGTGTGGAGTTCGCCGTCGACTACCTCACGGCGGCGACGCGCGCCGTGCTGGCCGGAGAGGCGGATTCCTCGGCAGTGAGCGCCGCGGGGCTGGACGTGGTTGTGATCGGCGGCGGCGACACGGGAAACGACTGCGTGGCCACCGCGGTGCGCCAGGGTGCTCGCTCGGTGCGCCAGCTGGAGTTTATGCCCGCCGCGCCCGAACAGCGTGCGGCCGCGAACCCCTGGCCCGAGTGGCCCGCCGTGCGCAAGACCGATTACGGCCAGGCCGAGGCGATCGAGCTTTTCGGTGGTGAGATGCGCGAATGGGCGGTGGACACGCTGGAGGTCCTGTGCGGCGCGGACGGCGCGGTACGCGGCCTGCACGTGGCCGATCTTGATTGGGCGGGCGGCAAACCCGTGCGCGTCGAGGGCTCCGAGCGAGAGCTACCCGCGCAGCTGGTGCTTATCGCCTGCGGCTTTACCGGCCCCGAGAGCGGGGTGTTTGGCGCCCTCGGCGCACGTATCGCCGAGCACGGCAGGCCGTTGCCGGTGATGCACGCACCGGGCAGCCACCGCTTGGAGACGGCGGATGCCCAGGCGGATTCCGGTGCGCTCGCCCCTGTCTTTGCCGCGGGTGACGCCCGGACGGGCAGCAGCCTGGTGGTCTCGGCCATGGCCGACGCTCTTGCCTGCGCAGACGAGGTCGCCGGCGCGCTGGGTCTCTAGCGAGAGGCGGCGGCTTTTCGGCGAGATCGCCCCGCCTTTTGCGCGAAGGTAGCGCAATGGTCGCTGAAACGCGCTCAAACCGTCGTTTCAGCGTACTTTGCGCTACCTTCGCGTGAAATGACGGTCGGCGCGGGCGGCGGAACGACTGGCGGCGCGGCGCGGGCGGCAGCGCGGCGGGCAGCCGGCTGTTGCCTTCACAATCCAGATCAGCTTTTCTGATGAAGAGAGGGGTCGGTGCCATGGTGCCGGCCCCCTTTTCGTGTCCGTGAGCTGCCGTGTCAGACCGAGGGGCGACATCTGCGAGATCTTGGTCCAGCGATTGCGGGACCTGGGTAAGACCGATCATGGAATCGTCTTTCTGACCTGCGATAACGCGTGCCGGACGCTCTAGGGTGTAGGCACGGTCGGCAGATGGCGGAAAGGCATGGCACGTATGGATCGAAACGAGAAGGTGGCGGGCGACATCTCACGGGTCGCGGCATGGTGGATGGCTCGGAGGGGCATGTTCCTCGATCGCGCGGGGGAGGAGTTCGAGGTCTTGGTGCGGCCTCTCGCGGCATACCTGGACGTGGTGGACGACGCTGACGTGCGGATGATGAACATGGTGTTCTCGGAGTGGTTATTGTTCGAGCGCGCGTGGGACGGCGACCTGACGCCTTTGGAGTTCAGTGTTGAGCGCAGGCCCTTCGCGCTGTCTGCCGCCGCGCACCATAGGTTGCTGCAGGTGTGCGAGACGCAGTTCTTCTCGCGCTTCGAGATCTTGGAGAAGCGCCGGCGCGCGGGTGTGGCGGTGCTGCGCGACATCCTCACCCAGACGCGCTATGACGTGCATGACCGGCATATCTGCGAGATGGGGCACTGGCGCGAGGGGACCATCGCCTTGCGCATCGCCTACGTGGACGGTTGCTGGCTGTCCGTGGGGCAGGTATACCTCTACGACCGGGCGCCCCTGAGCGTGGCGGGCGATGACGGGCCCGGGGCGGTGCATCCCGAGGACGCCCGCCGCGAGCCGTCTACGCGCGACATGTCCTTCTTTTTGCGCCTGGCCCGCGATGTGATCGGCGTGGAGGGTCGATATAGCTCATCTGCACGCATGAGGACCATGGACGGCGACGCGGGCTAGCCTTTGGCGCGTGCGGAAAAAGGCCGACGCGGGTGCGTCGGCCTTGCGGATTCGCGTGGGCTTGCACGGGGACAGGCGCGCTTAGGACTGCGCGGCACCGTCCACGGGCAGCACGGCGCAGGTCACATAGGCTGCCATGTCGCTCGCCAGGAAGACGAAGCAGTTGGCCACGTCCACGGGCTCGCCGATACGCCCCAGCGGGATGGTGGCGATGAGCGGCTCCATCATGGACTCGGGCAGGGCCGCGACCATGTCGGTCTTGGTGATGCCCGGGGCCACGGCGTTCACGCGGATGCCCTTGCGCGCCAGCTCGCGGCCGAGTGAGACGGTGAGGCCGTTGACGGCGTACTTGGAGGTGGGGTAGCCCGCGCCCGCGGTGGTGCCCCAGCGCGACACCATGGAGCTGGTGTTGGTGATGGTGCCGCCCGCGCCCTGCTCATCGAAGATCTTCGCCGCGGCGTAGGAGCCGTTGAACACGGCGGTCACGTTGATGTCCATGACCTTCTTCCACTCGTCGGCGGTGTAGGAGAGCAGCGGCTGGGACTGGGAGATGCCGGCGTTGTTCACCACGGAGGTGAGACCGCCCATGTCGGCGGCAGCGGCGCGGAACGCCTCCTCGACGGCGGCCATGTCGGTGAGGTCGGCGGTGCGGCCCCAAGCCTGCGCATCCGAGTGCGCGGCACGGAGCTTCTCCACGGCGGCGTCGGCCGTCTCCTGGCGCGAACCGAAGACGGTCACGGCCGCGCCCTCCTCGATGAAACGTTCCGCGATGGCGTAGCCAATGCCGCGGGTGCCTCCGGTGATGATCGCTTTCTTGCCTTCGAGCAGCATGTTCGCTCCCTTCTGGGTTGGGGCGCGCCTTCGCGCCATGTGGGGTTGGTTATACCCACCAGATGCGTGCGCTATCTATGACAACGCCGAATATTCGGCGGGCGGCCGCGCGCTCGGGTAGGATGTACTGCGAAAACAAGGTGAAAGGAAGACGGGATGATCGAGGTCTCGGACATCAAGGTGAGGCTGGGCCGCGGGCGCGACGAGGCGGCGTTGCTCGCGGAGGGGCACCGTGCCGTATCGCACCTGCTGGGCTGCGCGGCGGCAGACATCGAGCATGTGGAGCTGCACCGCGTCTCGGTGGATGCCCGCAAGAAGGCCGATGTGCACCTCATCGTGTGCGTGCGGTCTCGTCTGCGCGACGGCGTGGACGAGGACGCCCTGGTGGCGGGCATCTCCGGTCGCGACGCGCACCGCGTGCGCGTGGTCGCGGACGACGCGCACGCATGGGAGAAGGCGCAGGCCGCCCACCGTCCCGCCCGCCGCCCCGTGGTGGTGGGAGCCGGCTGCGCGGGCCTGTTCTGCGCGTTGGCGCTGGCGGAGGCGGGGCTGGAGCCGCTGCTCATCGAGCGTGGCGACGATGCCCTCCGCCGCACGCGCGCCGTGGAGCGGTTCGTTCGCACCGGCGAGCTCGATCCCCAGAGCAACATCCAGTTCGGGCTGGGCGGCGCGGGCACCTTCTCGGACGGCAAGCTCACCACGGGCACCAAGAACCCGGCGCACCGGCTCATCTTGGAGACGCTGGTTGCCGCCGGCGCCCCGCGCGAGATCCTGTGGGACGCCAAGCCTCATGTGGGCTCGGATATTCTGCCCGGCGTGGTGAGCTGGATCGTGAGACGCATCCGCGAGCTGGGCGGTGAGGTGCGCTTCCGCTGCCGCATGGTGGACATAGAGCGCGGCGAGGCGGGCGAGGTGCGTGCGATCACGCTGGACGAGCGCGCAGGTGAGGGCGAGGAGGACCGCCATACCGAGGAACGGGTGGCGGTCGATGCGCTGGTGCTCGCGTGCGGCCACTCGGCGCGCGACGTGTTCGAGCTGCTGCATCGTCGCGGCTTTGCCATGAAGCGCAAGACCTTCGCCATGGGCGTGCGTATAGAGCACCTGCAGGCCGATGTGGACCGCGCCCAGTACGGAACGGCGGCGGGCCATCCCGCCCTGGGCGCCGCGCCCTATAAGCTCGTGGCGCATTGCGAGGGCGGCAGGTCCCTGTACACCTTCTGCATGTGCCCGGGCGGCGAGGTGGTCGCCGCGGCGAGCGAGTCGGGCGGCGTGGTGGTGAACGGCGCGAGCCTTCACGCGCGTGCGGGGAGAAACTCCAACAGCGCCCTGCTGGTGAACGTGAACCCGGCCGACCTCGCGGGCGATAGCGTGCTCGCGGGCGTGGAGCTGCAGCGCCGCTGCGAGCGCGCGGCGTTCGAGCTGGGCGGCGGGGAGTACGTGGCACCCGCGCAGCTGGCGGGGGATTTTCTTTCCGGCGCGCCCAGCACCGGCGCGGGGCGCGTGAAGCCCACCTACCCGCGCGGCGTGGCATGGGGGAGCGTCGAGGGATGCCTACCGGACCACGTGATCCAGACCATGCGCGCGGGCTTGCCCGGACTCGCCCGAAAGCTGCGTGCCTTCGCCGATCCTGAGGCCGTGCTCACCGGTGTGGAGAGCCGCTCCAGCTCGCCGGTCACGGTGGTGCGCGGCCGTGACTGCGTGGCGCAGGGTGCGCCCGGGCTGTACCCGTGCGGGGAGGGCGCGGGCTATGCGGGCGGCATCATGAGCGCCGCGACCGACGGCATCCGCGTGGCGAACAGCATCATCGGGACCCTGCACGGGTAAGCCGCGGCCCGGTGTCCTCGGCATGCGGGCGATGCTGAGGACACCGGGCCCAAGCGCCGCTTCGTTTGTCGGGCGGCGCGCCGTCGAGACGCCCGCGCGCTATCCACGGGCGCGGTCCTCTATGAGCTGCGCGGTGATGGAGATGGCGATCTCTGCGGGGGTGCGCCCGCCGAGGGGCAGGCCGATGGGCATGATCACGCGCTCACGCACCTGCTCGTAGCCCTCGGACTCCAGCTTGGAGAACACCGATTCGCGTTTGGACGAACTGCCCATGGCGCCCACGTAGCGCGCGGGCGTGGAGAGTGCGAAGCGCAGCACGTCGGTGTCGCCAGCATGCCCGCGGGTCATCACGCAGATGCGGTCGCCGGTGCCCACGGTGAGGTTGCCGGCGAGCTCCTTTAAGCTCAGGCAGCGCACGTCCGCGGCGTCGGGGAAGAGCTCGGGGTCGGCGAACTCGGGCCGATCGTCGATCACGACCACGGGAAAGTCCACGCCGGCGAGCACCGGTATCAGCGCCTGCGCCACGTGCCCGCCGCCAAAGACGTAGACCACCCCCAAGGTGCCGAGCCTCATCGCGAGCACGGGCGCGCCGCCCGCCTCCGTCTCATCGCAGGGCCCGTCGCAGGCAAGGCCGCGCACGACCATGGGCGCGCCGCCGTCGAGCGGCAGCGCCAGCCAGGCGTCCGTTGCCCCCAGCGCCGCCTTCACCTCGCGGGCGAGCGCCTCGGCGCCGGGCTCGTCCAGGGGGGTGAACAGCACGTCCATGTCCCCGCCGCAGACCATGCCCACGCTGCCCGCCTTCTCGGGTGTGAGCGAGAATCGGCGCACCGCCTCGGGCTCGTGCCGCCCCGGGCGCTCGCAGCCGCAACGAAGCTCGTCCACCGCATGCGCGGGCGAGCCCGCCCGGTCGATGAGCTGCACGGCCGAGCGCTCGGCCACGTGTTCCACGATCCCGCCGCCCACGGTTCCGGCGATGCGGCCGCCTCGCCCCACCACCATCTGGAACCCCGGGCCCGCCGGCGTGGAGCCGCTCACCGAGACCACCGTGGCGAGTACCACCGTCCCGCCCCCGCGCGTGGCGTCCCGCGCGACTGCAACCATCTTCTCAACGCCCATGTCGTCTCCCTTTCATCTGATCGATAAGGTCATTTTATAGATTGCAAACGTCGCCCGGGTCGGGACTTTATCGGCGGCCCAGCGTCGCGGCGAGGGGCGAACACGGCTTGAGCATCCCGTGTGCGAGCATGATTGACGAACACGTGTCCGTGCGGTTTGGTAGACTGTGAACCTGCGAAAATGAGCGATCTTGGTACCGATAAGGGGTGCGCAATGTCAGATTCCGCCATCGTGATCCGCGGGGCGCGAGAGCACAACCTGCAGGACATCGACGTTAAGATCCCGCGCGACAAGCTCGCGGTGATCACGGGCTTGTCGGGTTCGGGCAAGTCGAGCCTGGCCTTCGACACCATCTACGCCGAGGGCCAGCGACGCTACGTTGAGAGCCTCTCCAGCTACGCGCGCCAGTTTTTGGGCCAGATGGACAAGCCCGACCTGGACTCCATCGACGGCCTGTCGCCGGCGGTCTCCATAGACCAGAAGACCACCAGCAAAAACCCGCGCTCCACCGTGGGCACCGTGACCGAGATCTACGACTACCTGCGCCTGCTGTTCGCGCGCATAGGCACCCCGCACTGCCCGGAGTGCGGCCGCGTGATCGAACGGCAGACCACCGACCAGGTGGCCGACAAGATCCTGGAGGCCGGTGAGGGCCGGCGCGCCTTCATCTTGGCCCCGGTGGTGCGGGGCCGCAAGGGCGAGCACGCCAAGCTGTTCGAGGACCTCAAGCGCGAGGGATTCTCGCGCGTGCGCGTGGACGGCGAGGTGCGAAACCTTGACGACCCCATCGAGCTCGACAAGAAGTTCAAGCACGAAATCGAGGTGGTGGTCGACCGCATCGTGATCCGCGAGGGGTCGCTCGGCCGCATCGCCGAGGCGGTGGAGACCGCGACCAAGCTCGCTCATGGCAACGTGGGCGTGTTCCTGCTGCCCGACCGCGACGCGCCGGAGGGCACCGAGGGCGAGCTGCATACCTATTCGCTCGCACTCGCCTGCCCCGAGCACGGCCACTCCATCGACGACCTGCAACCGCGCGACTTCTCGTTCAACGCGCCCTACGGCGCCTGCCCCGAGTGCGACGGCCTGGGTTTTAAGAAGGTGGTCGATGCCGAGGCCCTCATCGAGGATCCCAACCTCTCTATCGAG
>Cebus_capucinus_imitator_PRJNA485217_SSR056__coassemble_699_pt1 | contig 21116 bp, 18 predicted proteins | sample Cebus_capucinus_imitator_PRJNA485217_SSR056__metabat2_low_PE_012 | metagenome-assembled genome bin Cebus_capucinus_imitator_PRJNA485217_SSR056
CGAAGGGGCGCTCGGGCTCAGCGAAGATGCCGGTGAGGGTGTCGACCTCCTTCTCGAGCAGGAAGCCGGCGACGGCCGGGATGTAGGCGGCAGGGCCCACCACGGAACCCTGGGCGCGGTGAGCGGTGCCGAAGGCGTCGAGCACGAAGACGTCGCCGTAGGAAGCGAGCTTCTTGGCGATCTCGGGATCGTTCTTCTTCTCGGCCTTGACGAAGCGGACGTTCTCGAGCACGAGGACGTGACCGGGCTCGAGGGCCTCCACGGCGGCGGTGGCCTCGTCGCCGTAGGTGTCACCGCAGAAGGTGACATCGAGACCGCTCATCTCGGCGAGCTTCTCGGCAACCGGCTTGAGGGAGAGCTCGGGCTCGACGCCGTCGCCCTTGGGGCGGCCGAGGTGGCTCATGAGGATGACGCGGGCGTTGTGCTCGACCAGGTACTTGATGGTGGGCAGTGCGGCGGAGATGCGGGTGGTGTCGCCCACGACGCCGTCCTTGATAGGCACGTTGAAGTCAACGCGGCACAGGACGCGCTTACCGTCGACGTCGATGTCGCGGACGGTCTTCTTGGTGAAAGCCATGTGTCTTTCCCTTCTGTCTTTATATTCCAAAAAGAAAGGCGCGGCCCCAAGAGGTACTCAGGGCCGCGCCCCTCAATTAGACGCTAACGAGCGATGTGCTGCGAGAGGTCGATACGCAACTTAGGCGACGAACTTCTCGAAGTACTTGATGGTGCGGACCATCTGGGAGGTGTAGGAGTTCTCGTTGTCGTACCAAGAGACGACCTGCACCAGGGTCTGGCCGTTGCCGAGGTCGGAGACCATGGTCTGGGTGGCGTCGAAGATGGAGCCGTGGGTCTCGCCGATGATGTCGCGGGACACGATCTCGTCCTCAACGTAGCCGAAGGTCTCGGGGATGGTCTCGGCGTACGCCTTCATAGCGGCGTTGACCTCGTCCTTGGTGACGACCTTGTCGACCACGGCGTAGAGGTTGGTGAGGGAGCCGGTGGGCGTAGGAACGCGCTGGGCGGCACCGATGAGCTTGCCGTTGAGCTCGGGGAGCACCAGGCCGATGGCCTTGGCGGCGCCGGTGGAGTTGGGGACGATGTTCTCGGAAGCGGCGCGGCTGCGGCGCTTGTCGCCCTTGCGCTGCGGGCCGTCGAGGGTCATCTGGTCACCGGTGAAGGCGTGGATGGTAGTCATGATGCCGGACACGATGGGAGCGAAGTCGTTCAGGCCCTTGGCCATCGGGGCGAGGCAGTTGGTGGTGCAGGAAGCAGCGGAGATGATGTCGTCCTCAGCGGTGAGTTCCTCGTGGTTCACGTTGTAGACGATGGTCTTGAGGTCGTTGCCCGCGGGAGCGGAGATGACGACCTTCTTGGCGCCAGCGTTGATGTGAGCCTGAGCCTTGGCCTTGGAGGTGTAGAAACCGGTGCACTCGAGCACGACGTCGACGTCGAGCTCGCCCCAGGGCAGCTCGTTGGCGTCGGCCTTGGCGTAGATCTTGATCTCCTTGCCGTCGACGATGATGGCGTCCTCGGTGGCGCTGACCTCATGCTCGCGAGCATAGTTGCCCTGCGTGGAGTCGTACTTCAGCAGGTAAGCCAGCATGTCGGGGGAAGTGAGGTCGTTGATGGCGACGATCTCGGAGCCCTCGTGGCCAAACATCTGACGGAAGGCCAGACGACCGATGCGACCGAAGCCGTTGATAGCAACCTTTACTGCCATGCGTGTCTCCTTTCGTTAGGCCCCGCAGACTCCCTTGCCTGCCGTCGGACCCACAAACAAACCACGTCCAAAATATAACCCTTTTTGTACCCGCGCGTACACGTGAATGGTGATTTTTGCCCAAATCCAATTCGTTGAAGCGCTCACAAAAAGCAAGATAAAACGAGCTTTGAAACGTTTTTACCAGCATATGGGCGAACGCGTGGCAAAATCGGCCGAAAACGCACGCAGCCGGACTGCCCTATGCCATAGCCTCGGCAACCATTTTCTCCAGGCGCAGCACCCGGTGATACAGGGCTGATTTTGAGAGCGGCGGGTCGGCGAGTGCGCCCAGATCGCGCAGGGACAGGTCGGGGTTCGCCTCGCGCAGGTCGCAAAAATCGGCCAGCGCCTGGGGAAGCCCGTCGCGCAAACCCAGCTCTTCCAGGCGGCCGATGAGCTCCATCTGTGCCTGACCCGCGCTCGCCGAGCGCCCTTGGTTGGCGAGCTCGGCGTTCACGCGGCGGTTCACATCGTTTTTCACCATCTTCACCGCGCGGGCGTCCTCTATCTCGGCCACCGAGCGATCGGCGCCCACCAGGCGCAAGAACTTCACGATATCCTCGGCGCTCTTGATATAGACGGCGAAGGCACCGCGACGGGCGTTCACGCGTGCCCGCACCCCCAGTCCCGAGATGAGCTCGGCGAGCGCCCGGGCGTAATCCTCGCCCTGCACGGCGATCTCTAAGTGAAAGTCACCGCGCGGGTCTGCGATAAAACCGCCGGCGATGAGCGCCCCCCGCACGTAGGCGAGCCGGCAGCAGTCGCGCGCGACGATGAACTTGGGGATCTGGCGCACCAAGTTGCCCTTGCGGTCCAAGATACCCAGCAAGACCAGGGCCTTTCCCAGATCGGGCTGGTCAGGCAGGGTGATGAGGTAGTTTCGCACCTTGTGCAGCACGCTTTTGCGCACCGTGAACTCGGTTTTGAGCTTCAAGATCTTGTGCGTGAGGCCGATCATGGTGCGGGCGACGGCGCCGGTCTCGGTCGCCACGGCGAGCTGGTAGTGGCCCGCGCCCGCGAGGGTAAGCGAGCCGCACACGCGCACGAGTGCCGCGAGCACGGCCAGGTCGCAGTACTCGCAGGCAGGTTCTTGACGGGCGAGCTCGTCGCGCACCTCGGCGGAAAACGACATCAGCCCCTCGCCTCCCCCGCTACCGCGCGGGCCGCGAGTACCGGGCCCCTCACGCGCCCGCCGCCTTGTTAGCGCGCGCCAAATCGCGATGCGAGCTGTTCACGTGGTAGTTCTGGCGCTCCAGGTAACGGCTCGTCGCCTCGGCGATCGCCACGCTGCGGTGCTGACCGCCCGTGCAGCCTATGGCGATGGAGAGCTGCGGCTTGCCCTCGGCGATGTAACCGGGCATCACCGCGTCGAGCAGCTTGAACCAGGCGTCCAAAAACTGCTTGGTCTTGGGGTTCTCCAAAACAAAGTCGGAGACCTGCTTGTCCAGGCCCGTCTGCGTGCGCATCTGCGGGTCGTAGAAGGGGTTGGGCAAAAAGCGCACATCGATCATGAGGTCGGCCTCCACGGGCATGCCGTGCTTGAAGCCAAAGGAGAACACATGCACATCCATGAGCTGCTGGTCCGTGAGCTCGGAGAACTCGGCCTGCAGACGGCTGCGCAGGGCGCCGGTGCGCAGGCGGCTCGTGTCGATGATGAGGTCCGCGCGCTCACGGGCGCCGGCGAGCTGCACGCGCTCACGCTGGATGGCGTCCACCGTGCTCTCGCCGTCCTTGGCGAGCGGGTGGCGGCGGCGGTTCTCGCTGTAGCGGCGGATGAGAACCTCGTCGGAGGCCTCCAGGAAGAGGATCTTCACGCTCATCTCGTGCTCGTTGAGCGACGTCACGGCGTCGAAGAGCTCGTCGAACAGGCCCTGGCTGCGCAAGTCGCAGGTAACCGCCAGGTGGCGGCCCACACCCGAGTTGATACCCACCACCTCGGCGAGCTGCAGCACCAGGCGCGGCGGCAGGTTATCGATGCAGAAGTAGCCCATGTCCTCAAAGACGTGCATGGCCTGCGTGCGACCCGAGCCGCTCATCCCGGTGATGATCACCACGTCGGGTACGCGATCGGCGAGACCGGCGGCGGTAATGCGCTCCGCCGTGTCCTTCATATCTGTCATGGGCGTCCTCCTGCTCGTTGTCCTTGTTGAGTATAGGGCAAGAGGGGCCGGGTCACGCGACCTCTACCGTTTGCGCTCATCGCGCAGGCGGGCGCGGTCGAGGGCGGCCTCTGCCGCCGAGAAGCGGCAGCCGCAGTAGTTTTGCCGGTACATGCCCAGCTCGCGCGAGCGACGCGTGGCCTCGGGGTACCACGGGCGCCAGTCGCGGATGACGGGCGTGAGCCCCTGCGCGACAGCGAGCTTCTCGAGCACCTCGTTGCAGGTGTCGAACAGCTGGTAGGGAGACACGGCGAGCGTGGTCGCCACATGGGAGAAACCACGCTCGCGAGCAACGCGGCACGCCTCCGCCAGACGCAGCGCGTAGCAGGCACGACAGCGGCTCTCGCGACGACGGGCCCCTATGGGTGCCACGCCGGCCTCCCAACGCTCGCGTTCCTCGGCAGCTTCTATAAGCTCGATGCCCGTGTCCGCGCACCATCGGCGCAGCTCGGCGAGGCGGCGGTCGTGCTCATCTTGCGGTTGGATATTGGGGTTGGTCCAGCATATGGCGGGCTCGAAGCCCTCCTCTTGCAGATGGCGCACCGGCTCCAGCGAGCAAGGGGCGCAGCAGGCATGCAGCAGCAACGGTGTGGTCATAGGGCGCTCGCCTTCCTAACGATCATTCGAGCCGGGGTCCTCGTGAATAAAACGCACGCCCCAAGTGGTGTCCTCACATGCCGAGATGGCGCGGTCGCGCGCGATATGGGCAAGATAGGCCAGGTCGGCCGTGCAGCCCGACAGGTGGACAATGGCCAAGATATACCCCGCAAACGAATACCCCGCAACCTCGCCGCCCAGCAGCAACGCCAGCGTGACAACCACCGTGGGCAGGGCGATGATGAGCTGGTAGGCCCGACGGGGGTAAACGATGCCGTCGGCGCAAGCGTAGAGCATCCAGGTCTCGCGGTTCATGCCGAAGGTGACGCGCGAACCGGCGGGCGCGAACAGCTTCATGGGGATAGCATGCACCACCTCATGCAGCGCGAATGACGCGACCGTAACGGCAAACCATATCGCAAGCGGCAGGAGCACGCCAAGAACATCGACCCCGTCCTTCCCCGGCGAGGTGACGGCGTCAAAAAGCCCGGCAATGTCAACGGGTGCAAGACCAGGCAGCGCGGGACGAAGCAAGGCAAACCACGCGATGCCAAGCACCGTACCAGCAACGAAAATCACCAGCGAGCCTCGCGAAACGGCGCTCAGGAATTCCTCGTCCTCAAACACATGGATGCCGTCACGGCGCGATTTCTCGGCCATGGACCTCTACACCAGCATCTTCTCATAGGCGATACGGAGGGTATCGGTGGGGACGGCGTGATCGACCATCTCAAAGGTGCCAAGCTCCGTGAAACCCTGGGCAGCGAGAAATCCGCGCATGCGCACATTATCGGGATGCGTGTCCATGCGCAGGCTCACACGCCCCGCAGCGAGTGCACGAGCCGACACGTCCGCGATGAGCGCCGCCATCACGCCGCGACGCCGAGCCGCAGCGGCTGTGGCGCACCGGTGCACGGCAGCATAGGGGACGGGGTCGACAAAAGAGTCCGTAAGCCACGGCACGCCGGCCTGAGCCGCGGCGGTATAGTCCGCATCGCGCTCAAGACACAGCGCACACGTGCCGAGCAACGCGCCCGAGGCCGTATCCTCTGCCACCAGGCAACGGCCCGCCGTGATATCCGCCGTCACGGAATCCAGATTGGGATACCCATGCTGCCACTGCTCAAGCCCCAGCTGCGCAATGGCCGCCCGTCCCCCATCAAGCACCTCCATCACGGCAGCAGCCTCACAAGCACCAGTCAGGCGAATCGTCATACCAGCAGGCACGCCATCCACCTCCACAGTCAAACCCAAATCAACCTCCACTCAGTGCGCAAGCCGCACTCTGAAGCACCACCCCACAACCCAGAACTCGCAACCCCGGTCGATAGGCCCGGGGCCCGGGGCTGCTGTTCGCGACCTCCGCAGCGAACTGAGGGGATGGCGGAGCAAAACCGCAGGGACCAGGTGCCCCTAGTACTGTGACTCGTGCTTCTTGAAGAAGTCGAACCGCGGCGGCAGCGGCACCACCGCATGCTCGCCCGGCTTCTCCCCCAGGCTCTTCACCAGAGCGTCCGTGGTATCCAGGATATGCTCCCAGCTGAAGAACACCTCGGGCGCGATGGCGAAGTGCTTGCAGATGAGCTCGCAGCCGGCAGGAACGATACCGTGCATGAGCACCGTCGCGATACGCAGCTCGTAGAAGGCATCGACCAGCGCGGATCTCATGAGCTCGTCGCCTTCCGCGCCATCCTCGGCAGCAGCGTTCTTAGCGGCCTTGCTCGCGTCACTCCAACGCTTGTTGGCGGCGCGCAGGAACGTGTCGCACACGCCCAGGGCATGATGCAGCTCGAAGGTATGCATCGCACGCTCAAACGCGATCACCGCCTGTTCACCGGCGGCGAGAACCTCCGCAGACGGCATGCCCGCAGGGATGCAGCCGGTACGCACCGCGGACTCGTCGCCCTCCTTGGGCGCCACGGCGTAGAAGCAGCTGCGAGCTAGGCGGTTGAACACGCCCGTGAGCATCGCACCCTCCTTGAGGGCCGGGTCGATCACGCGCTTGTCGGCGCGGGCAAAGAGCTCTGAGCCGTCCGGGTTCTTGCCGGTCACGCGGGTATCGAACGCCTTGGGCGAGAAGCTCACCGGCTTCTCCCCCAGGCCCAGACTGATCCAGTGGGCGCGCAACTGCTCGGGCGTGTAGTGCTCGAGCAGCTCGTGCGCGAGCGGCGGCGGGGTCTGGGAGCTGGAGCTCGCCTTCTTACCCATATAGAGGATATGGTAGTTAGCAGCCACCGTGGTCTGCTTGAGGTCCCAGCCCAGCGCCTCGAACAGGGCGGTCTGCGCCACGCAGTAGAAGTAGATGTTGTCCTGGCCTATGAACTGGTAGACCTTCGCGTCATCGGAGCACCACCAATCATGCCAATCGAGCGAGGCATGCGCGCCGTCCGTGTTCGCGAGCACCAGGGGCGCATCGCAATCCGCGATCGCGGCGTCGGCGGCGGCAGGGGTCGAGGCGACCTCGGACGTGCCCGCAGCCTCGAGCGCATGCTCGTCGCGGGCGAGCACCGTGCGCGTGAAGCTGATGGGCGCCCACAGGCTCTCGGGCCAGCACCAACAGGTGAGTTCATGGCAGCCCTCAAGATCGGGAACGGGCACGCCCCACTCGATGTTGCCCGTGAGGCGGAAGGGCACGAGCGCCTTACCCGAGCGGAAGCGCACACCGGCGCGCGCCAGCGGCTCGTGAGCCTCATCGCGCTCACGCCAGCTGGGAAAACTCACCACAAAGGATGCCTTGCCGTCGGGGCTCTCGGTCACGGTGTGCTGGGGCAGCTCGCCGCGCACTTCCTCAAAGGCGTCGCGGAACTTGACCTGGATATAGAGCTGTGCGGGAAGCAGCCACTCCTCCATGGTCTTGGACACCACGGGCCGCACGGTCGCATCCGCCGCAAGCCTTACGGTGTGCTCGCGAATGGTCTCAAGGTAGCTCGGTAGGTCAAAGTAGAGGTTATCGACCGGGCGAAGCTCGGGCACCTCGCCCGTGAGCGCGCTTTTGGGGGCGATGAGCTCCTCGGGCTCGAACTGGTGACCCAGGTCGCACTCGTCGGCATAGGCCTTCTCGGACTTGCAACCCTGGATGGGGCAGCGGCCCAGCACCTGGCGGCCGTTTAAGAACTGGCCGGCCACGGGGTCAAAGAACTGCTTGGTTGAGAGCTTGGAGAGCTTGCCCTGCTCATGCAGGCGATTGATGACCTCGGCCGTCATGCGCTCGTGCACACGCAGCGCCGGCTCCAGGCCGGAGCCCCCGTAGATATCGCAGGAGACGCCAAAATCGGCCAGGCAGCTCGCCTGGCGCTCATGGTTGCCCTGCACGTACTCGCGAATGGTGCCGGTAAACTCCCCTGCCTCAACCTTCTTGCGATAGCCCTCCATGATGGGCGAGCCGTAGCAGTCGGTGCCCGAGACGAAGATCACGTTCTCGCGGCCCAGGCGGTCGCGCAGAAAGCGGGCGTAGAAGTCGGCGGGGATAAAGACACCGCCCACATGTCCGAAATGAAGTCCCTTGTTGCCGTAGGGCATGCCGGCGGTCACCACCGCGCGGGCGGGCCAAGCGGGACGATCTGCCTGGGTATAGCTCTTAGCCATGGAAGGGGATCCTTTCACACGGATGTCAACGTTGCATGCTCATGAAGCACCATTATCGCATACCGCGTAAAGGCTAGCGCCGCTTACCGTGCCCGTTCCTCCATATCTCACGGCCCAAGCCCAGTGCGAGCACAAGCGCGCTCGCATAGCCCAAAAAGCCTATGACCGGTACGCCGAAGATCACGGGCTCGATCTTGGCGTAGTACACCACCGACGAGCCGATGAACAGACCCGCGATCACGATGGACATCGAGAGGCGGTCCACGATGCTTCCCACGTGCCTCAGCACCTGCTCGCTGCCGAGGACCTGGGTGTTGATCTTGAGCTGACCGCGCGTGAGCATGCGGCTCGCAAGGCCCAGCTGCTCGGCGGCCTCAAGCGACCCCTTGAGGGCGCGGGCGGACTGAAGGCTCAGCTCCTCGGCGGTCTCGCGCATGCGCGTGAAGGTACTCTTCTCGTTTTTGATATGCGTCGAGATGATCTGGACCATGTTGATGTCGGGCATGTACTCGGAAAGCAGACCCTCGAGCGTGACCATGCCGCGAGCAAACATGGTCACCACGGCAGGCAGCTCCACCTCGTTTTTACGCGCGAGGTTCACGAGCGACGTGAGGAACTCACCGATATCCAGGTCTTTGAGGTCCAGGCCCGCGAAGTCGGCCACGATAAAATCCAGGTCGGACAGGAAGGTCGAGTGGTCGAGCTCGGAGGAGTCCCCACGTGTCACGGCGAAACGCAAGAGCGAATCCTTGAGCTTGGGCACATCGCCCTCGGCCACTGAGAAGATAATATCCTTCACGATACCGCGGTCATGGCTGGACATGCGCCCCACCATGCCCAGATCGATGAAGTAGATGATCCCGTCGCGGCAGATGATGTTGCCCGCATGCGGGTCGGCATGAAAAAAGCCGTCGTCGAGCACCTGGGTGGAGTAATCCTCCACGATCTGAGAACCAATATGGGCCAGATCGTATCCCGCGAGTGCGAGACCCTCGGGATCGGCGATGGAGATGCCGTCGATGTAGTCCATCACCACGATGTGTTGGGTGCAGAACTCCGGATAGGGCCTGGGGCACGAGATATGACGAGAGGCCGCATGGTAAGTACGGAAATCTTCCAGGTTCTTGGCCTCCATGAGGAAGTTGGTCTCCTCGCGAAAGCTTTGCCAAAGTTCCTCGACCACGCCTTTGAGGTCCACGAACTGATCCGTGCGCACAAAATGGCCCGCGTGGCGCACGATCGAGCGCATGATATCGATGTCCTGCGCCATGATCTGCTGGGCGCCCGGGCGCTGCACCTTCACGGCGACGTCCTCGCCGGTGGCCAAACGGGCGCGGTGCACCTGCGCGAGCGATGCGCTACCCAAGGGGTTGGGGTCCACGGCATCAAAGATCTCGCCCAGACGCTGACCGTACTCGGCCTCCAGGCAGGTACGGATCACGTCGAAGGGAACGGGGTCCACATCGGTGCGCAGGCGGCGCAGCTCGTCGCAATAACGTTGGGGCAAGATCTCGGAGCGGTTGGCCAGGATCTGCCCCATCTTCACGAACATGGGGCCCAGTTCCTCAAGCAGACGGCGCAGGCGTGCGGGCGTGAGGTCGTGCCACACCTCGTACTTACGCAGAAGCCCGATGATCTGGGCGATGCGCACGCGGCGACCTATGTTGGTGAGCTTGTATTTCTCTCCCGGTGCCATGGAGGCGGGTTCCTCGGGAAAGGCGTCCATCGCGCGTGGACGCCTATGCGCACCCGACGAGATGTCCTCGTCCACGGCATCCACCATGGCGGCATCGTCCTCTAGATCGTAGGCGCTCTCTCGCGCCCGTTTGCTCGCGCCCCGTGCCATGCAGGTCTACTCGGCTTTATCGGCGTCCTGGCCGGCGGCTTCCTCCACGGACTCCACCTCGACCTTGACCGGCTCATCCTTGGCGCATCTGATGACCTCGGCAACATGCGCGGCGAAGGCATCGCGCTCGGCGGCGGAGAGCTGGATAGCGCGCAGGCGAATAAGCTCGTCGAGCACCTTCTCGGCCATAGGGGCACCCTGCGCGGACAGACGGTCGGTCACGTCGCTCACCTTGCCGCCGGCCGCCTCGAAGGCGTCGGATACCGAGCGGGCGAAGTCGCTTTGCGCATCGCGACGGGCCTCAGCGCCCTTGGCGGATAGGTCACCCAAAACGTCGCGCCCCTTCTCCGCCGCGACGGCAGCCGCGCCAAAACTCACGTTGATCATCCCGTTGATGACATCCTCGAACTTCATGGCCATGATCTCCTCCTATCGAAGATATACGCATTGCGTACCTTGTACCCAATTACAGGCGCTAAAGCAGCGCCTGCTCCCCTAACGCTCGTTGTCACTCATGGCGAAGCCGTTGCGCATGGCGCAGCTCGTGGTGTAGAGGACCTTCGCCAGCAGTGCCTCGGTCTCGCGCTTGAGCTCGTCGGCCAGCGCGGCGTTGGCCTTCGCGAGCGCCTCGGGCACCTGCTCGGCGGGCAAGCCCGCCACCTCGGCGTCGGTCTCGCGCAGCATCTTATGGCCCGCCGCGCCCATCTTCTCCTGGTAGTTCTCCACCGCAGCGCCGTTATCGTGGAAACGCGCGTCGGCAAGCGCCGCGATGAGGCGGTTCGCCCAGTAGAAGCTCTCGCTCGTCACGCGCTCGGTGGTGTTGCAGAGATACTCGGGTAGCTCGTCAACGTTGCCGTAGAGAGGCACCAGAGCGTTGAAGGGGTTGGAACCAAAAGCCATCCACTGCACCGCGCGGAAAGGCTCCGCGCAAGCGGGACGCAGCTGCAGTACCGCGAGCTGACCGTTGCGGTTGATGCCGATGGGGCGGTAGGCGCCGCGCGTGGCAGGCGTGCCCTGCCAACCGTAGCAATCATACGGCGTGCCCTGGTAGTGGGCAGAAAGAACGTACTTTACGTCCTCGATGGTGAGCTTGCGCTCCGGAACGCGGCACCAGGGGATGTTGTCGCTCTCGGGCTTATAGGTCGCCGCCGGGCCATCCCAACGGTCGGAGGGGTTCAGGCAGCGCTGCATATACCAGGCGCGCGGCGTGTTGTACACATGGTCCGAGTCGCTATGGGAGCCAAAGGCATCGCGCGGGCTGAACACGTCTGCCACCGCCGAGGATCCCTCCTGCGCGGCGAACCCGATGGAGCCGGCAGCACGCAGCGAAAGATCGAGGTGGTTGTCGGCCATCCAGGAACGCAGGTCGGGGCTCGCCATGAACTCCTTGCGATCGCCCTCGGCATCGGCAAGGTCGAACTCGTCGATTCCCAGCTGATTGGGCATGGTCACGTACGCGTCGTCGGGCACGCGGCGGGCGATCCAATGATGGCCGCCGACGGTCTCCAGCCACCAGATCTCATCCACATCCGAAAACGCGATGCCGTTCATCTCGTAGGTTCCATAGGTGGCCAGCAGCTCGCCCAGACGTTCCACGCCCTCGCGCGCGCTTTTGATATAGGGCAGCACCACGGTGACGAAGTCCTCCTCACCCAGGCCGCCCGCGACCGCGGGGGCATAGCCGGGCTCGCCCTCCTTGCCCCGCGCGGGCTTGTAGACCACGAGCGGATCGGCACCCAGTACGCGCTCGTTGGAGGTGATGGTCTCGGTCGCGGTCATGGCCACGTTGGCGGTGTTAAAGCCCGCCGCGGCCCAAATGCCATGACCGTCCACAGCATCCGGCACCGAGGTGTAGCGCATGGGATCGGCGGGCAGCTCAAAGCCGAGATGCGACTCCACGCTGGTGTAGGTTCGCGGCTGTTCGGCGGGCTGGATCACCGCCATCTTCTTGGGCTCGAACTGGCCGTTGGGCGAGTCCTCGTTACGGGCGATGATGGTTGAGCCGTCATAGCTGGCGTTCTTGCCGATGAGGATGGTGGTGCAGGCCATAGGGGCGCTCCTTCGCACGCAGTGCCCACCCAGCGGGCGGCACGATGAATCGAATGCGGTCATTTTAACGCCGCGCACGGACATAGAGCCTTTCACGCCGCTCGATTCTCGCCAAATGTTACCAACGTGGTTTTGCCCGGGTGAAGTCGGGCGCTGGAGTACCATACGCCACGTGCGCCGCGTCGGCGCACGGCATATCGCCGCGACATGCACGGTCCGCGGCAGAAAGAAAGGTTCAGCATGGCAACCGGTACGCTCAAGAAATCATTCTTCCGCGAGAAGGGCTTTGGCTTCATCGAGCCCGACGAGCCCATCGAGGGCACCCACGGCGACGTCTTCGTTCATTTCTCCGCGATCCAGATGGACGGCTTCAAGACCTTAGACGAGGGCGACCGTGTTAAGTTTGAGGTGGGCCCCGGCAAGAAGCCCGGTGAGACCCAAGCCGTGAACGTGGTGAAGATCGGCTAGCGCCACCATCAACGCGCGCGAGATTCCACGAATCCATCTCTAAAGTCGATATAAAACATCAGCGTCCTGAATGTCGATTTGACTCCAGGACGCTGATTTGCAAAGCGACCCTAAACAGCAACTTAGGAAGGCTGACCACTATAGAGATGCGCCAGATGCAACCGATTAATCATTCTGAGACCTCTATCATCTTTTGCGACAAAGCAAGGTTGAAAACAGCAAATGCAGCGCATGCACCAAAGCTCCAACCATCCATATGTTTTTAATATTGCCAAATGTAGTAGCATTGGCCAGATTCGGCAAAAAGATCTCGATACCAAAAACAATCAAACCCGCACCAAGCAGGATGAGCGTTAAATTACTCCATACCCTCTCCATGATCGCACTTAAGAATATGGTCGCGACCCGGTAAATTGACCGACTCCGAGACGATATATCAGTTTGGAATTGTTATATACACGACAGCTCCAGTAGCTCTCATTGGACTTGCGATTAAGAAATGTGTCGATCTCCAAAGAGAGGTCAGCGAGTTTGTCCGCACCGTACCCCAAAGGCGGCAAACACGGCGCTCGCGATAGCATGGGCTTTTGGGCACCCAATCCTATTCCGATCAAGGTGAGTGCCGTACCGACTAGATCAAGTGGTCCAAAGTCATATCGCGCCGTCCCGAGAAAAGAAAAACCGGATGGCACCGATCAGGCCGTCGGACGGGCAACAATCGTAGGTGAACATCCATCAATCGAAATCAGCCCATCCCCCCTGATGCTCAAAAGAGCAGGTTCTGCCATCGGGGTAGACGATCACCGCATGCGCAAAGTCGACGGAAAAGCCAATTGATCCCTTATCCCCTGTCACTCGGTTTTCAACCACCCACCCATTTGGGGTCGATACCACCGACAGACAATCCTGTGCGCGCGACTCTTGCGGATTAAATATGAAGAAAGCACTCATTAAACAGGTCGTAATGGCAGCTCAGCGGCTAACGAGAGGCATGTAGTTCATTGCAGTCATAACAAATCCTCTCTCTAAGACTTAGAAGAGAAGCCGACGTCACGATTAAGATTTCTCGGCAGCCTCGGCCACTTAAGAGTCCTTCCCGCGGGCAAATCTAGTTATCGAGTATTCAGACGATGAGTGATTTGAATTCATGCTCGCACCCCACCCTCCTTTAGCGTTAATACCCAACAGAGAATGCTAATACGCGGTAGAAATCGCAAACGGGAGCAATGCATACGAGAACGCAAGGGATGGTACGAGAATCGAACCAGCGTAACCTGAGTGATAGCCTCTTCCTCACTCACGATTCTTAAGGAGGGATCCAGACCTATCATCAAAACAATTGGAACCCCACAAATCACGGAGGTGCCAGCGACACCTCCGTCTTACTCAGGCTTACCTGGAATTTGAGTCAACACCGGATGGGCGCATCGCCATAAAGAACAATGAGACTAATCCAGCCCGTGCTGCATACGGGCCGCAAGGACCACATTGCTCATCAGCATCGCTCGGGTCATAGGGCCAACGCCTCCAGGCACCGGCGTGATGGCCCAAGCCACGAGCTCGGCGGAATCAAAGTCCACGTCGCCGCAGAGCTTGCCGTCCTCGTCGCGATCCATACCCACGTCGACAACGGTCGCGCCTGGCTTGATCCAGGGACCCTTCACCATCTTTGCCATACCGCAGGCAACAACCAAGATATCGGCACTCTGACAAATACGAGCAAGCTCGCGGGGATCGGTATGTGAATGTGAGACGGTGATAGTCGCATCGCGAGCGAGCAACATGAGCGACATGGGCTTTCCCACAATGGACGAACGCCCCACAATGACCGCATTCTTGCCAGCAGGATCGATTCCATACGCATCGAGTATGCACATGATGCCCGCTGGTGTGCAAGGCCGAAGCCCCGGGAGGCCACGAACTAGGCGACCCAGGTTCTCAGGATGAAAACCGTCGACGTCTTTAACCGGATCGATAGCAAGCACCACAGCCTCAGCATCCAGATGGCGAGGAAGGGGCATCTGAACAAGAATGCCAGCGACCGAATGATCCGCGTTGAGCTTCTCAATGAGCTCCATCAGCTCTTCCTGCGTGGTATTGCCCGAAAGCTTATAGTCGCGCGAAGGGATCCCGCACTGCTCGCAATCACAAAGCTTGGCGCGTACGTAGGTAGCAGATCCCTGATCGTCGCCCACAAGCACCACGGCAAGGCCCGGCTCAATTCCCTGGGCCTTAAGCTCAGCAACATCTTTAGAAGCCCGCTCCTTAACCTCAGCTGCAAGCTTCTTGCCATCAATGATGGTCGCCATATTCCAATAAATCCTCTCGTATTTAACCAATTACCAATGCCAGCCTTGCAGCAGTGCAACAGGAAAGGTCAACGAACCAGCTAGTTCAAATCCTTTATCCATAGCCAGCCGCGAAGCGGCGCAATTAGACCGCCAAACGATACATGCCGATAATTAACCCATCCAAAAGCTGATTGAGAATCGACGAGATGAGGTGGAAGGCCGTTTAAGGCTCCGATCCGGCCTGGGGCCCAACCGCCTTAGAACAGCCCCGTGATGTTGCCGTCCTCATCCACATCGATCACCTCGGCGGCCGGCACCCTGGGCAAGCCCGGCATGGTGAGCACGCTACCCGTCAGGGCAACCACAAAGCGGGCACCGGCGGAGACGCGCAGCTCGCGCACCGTGATGCGGAATCCCTCGGGGGCGCCCAGCTTCTTGGCATCATCGCTAAAGGAGTACTGCGTCTTTGCCACGCACACAGGCAGGGTGCCAAAACCGTTATCGCGAAGCTCGGCAAGTTGACGCTTGGCAGCAGGAGTGAAGTCGACGCCATCGGCATGGTAGATCTTCGTCGCGATCGCCTCGAGGGCATCTGCCACGTCCGAACGGTCCTCGTAGGAGAACGTGAAGGTGCTCGGCTGCTCAACCAGACGCAATACTTCGTCGGCAAGCTCGAGCGCACCCTCGCCGCCCCGAGCCCACACCTCCGAGAGCTTTACGTTCACGCCCACCTTCTCGCATTCCTCCGCGATCAGGTCGAGCTCGGCTTGGGTATCTGTGGGGAAACGGTTGATGGCGACCACGCACGGCAGGCCGTAGACATCTTGGATGTTGCCCACATGGCGAAGCAGGTTGGGCATGCCGGCGCGGAGAGCGTCGAGGTTCTCGGTGTTTAGGCCTGCCTTGGCAACGCCGCCGTTGTATTTAAGGGCGCGTGCCGTAGCGACCACGACCACGGCATCGGGACGCAGCCCCGTCATGCGGCACTTGATATCCAAGAACTTCTCGGCGCCCAGATCAGCGCCAAAACCCGCCTCGGTAATCGCGACGTCGCCAAAACGCATGGCCATGCGCGTCGCCATGATGGAGTTGCAGCCGTGAGCGATATTGGCGAAGGGACCGCCATGCACAAAGGCAGGCGTATGCTCAAGGGTCTGAACGAGATTGGGCTTGAGCGCGTCTTTAAGGAGGGCCGCCATGGCACCTTGAGCCTTAAGATCACGGGCACGTACGGGCTCACCCGTGTAGCTATAAGCCACCACGATGTCGCCCAGGCGCTCTTTGAGGTCGGTGATGGAGGTTGACAGGCAGAGTATCGCCATGACCTCGGAGGCGACGGTGATATCAAAGCCATCCTCGCGGGGAACGCCCTGCGTCTTGCCGCCAATACCGTCGATGATATGGCGCAGCTGACGATCGTTCATATCGACGGCGCGCTTCCAGGTGATGTGCTTCGCGTCGATGCCCAAGGCATTGCCTTGCTGGATATGGTTGTCGAGCATGGCGGCGAGCAGGTTATTCGCCGCGCCAATCGCATGGAAGTCACCGGTGAAATGCAAGTTGATATCTTCCATGGGAATCACCTGGGCATAGCCGCCACCGGCGGCACCGCCCTTCACGCCAAAGACCGGGCCCAGCGACGGCTCGCGCAGAGCGACAGCGCTTTTCACCCCGCGACGACGCAGGGCATCAGCGAGGCCGATAGTGGTGGTGGTCTTGCCCTCCCCCGCCGGGGTGGGGTTGATGGCGGTCACCAACACGAGTTTGGCCTTATGGTCGCTCTTCTCGTTCAGAAGCGAATAGTCGACCTTGGCCTTGTCGAAGCCATAGGGAATCAGGTGTTTCTCATCCACGCCGGCGATACGCGCGACCTCGGTGATGGGAAGCGGCGTGACGGAACGTGCGATCTCGATATCGGTGGGCATGAGTGCATCCTTCCTCGACGACAGGACAAGTGTTTTTCTAGCGTACCACCCTTATGCACCGCTCGGCCACTCAAGACCCAAGTGGTCGAAAGTTTCCCGAGTGGCAACGCGACCTTGCGGCGTGCGAATCATGAGACCGCGCTGCAGCAGGTAAGGCTCGTACACATCCTCAAGGGTGCCTGGATCTTCCCCCACCGCGCTCGCGAGGGTGGTAAGGCCCACCGCCCGACCATGGAAGGTCTTTGCCATTGTCTCCAGGATACGTATGTCCATCCAATCCAGACCCAGCTCATCGATCTCGAAGAACGCGAGCGCCTCGCGTGCGATGGCTAGATCAATTGCCCCGCTCCCCCTCACTTGCGCGTAATCGCGCACGCGCTTGAGCAGGCGATTTGCGAGACGCGGCGTACCACGTGAACGGGAGGCGATCTCCAAGGCCGCCTGATGATCGATCTCGACGCCCAAAATATCCGCGGAGCGCTCCGCGATCTGCGCCAAGTCATCCACGCTGTAGTAGTCGAGCCTAAACGAGATGCCGAAGCGATCGCGTAAGGGGCCGGTGAGCATTCCCGACCGCGTGGTGGCGCCGACGAGCGTGAAGCGCGGAATATCCAGGCGAATGGAGCGCGCCGCGGGCCCCTTGCCGATCACGATGTCCAATGCGAAGTCCTCCATCGCAGGATAGAGAACCTCCTCGACCGATCGGTTGAGGCGATGTATCTCGTCGATGAAAAGGACGTCACCGGGTTGCAGGTTGGTGAGGATCGCCGCCAGGTCACCTGTTCGCTCGATAGCGGGGCCCGATGTGGTGCGTATCTGCGCACCCAGCTCGTTGGCGACGACAGTCGCCAACGTGGTCTTGCCCAAACCCGGGGGCCCGCTAAAAATTACATGGTCAAGCGCCTCGCCGCGATCTTGTGCTGCCTGGATAAGGATCTTCAGGCTCTGCTTGATATGTTCCTGACCGCAATAGTCCTCGAGTTTTTGAGGGCGCAGCGTGCGCTCGGCGTCTAGGTCCTCGCCCGTGAGCTCTCCGGTCACAAAGCGCCCCTGCGCGCTTGCGATGCCGCGGCTGCCCGCGCTATCAGCCCATAGGTCCTGGGAGTCATCGGCTTCCCACATCATGCATCCATTCCTAGTCGCTTGAGCGCCGCAGCGAGGAGTTCCTCGACACGCATGGCCGCCTCATCGTATCCCCCGAGCGCCAGCTCCGCCTCTTGTGAACTAAAGCCCATGGACAACAGTGCCGCACGGGCGTCATCCAGCGCAGAAGGCGCCGTAGCGGTTGAAAGCATTGCCTGGCCGGGAATGGGCGCATCAACCGATGCAAACCCGCCGGCCTTAGACAGAACGCTCTTAAGCTCCAGAATAAGCCTCTGAGCGGTCTTTTTTCCCACACCGGAGACTTTGGCCATGGCCTTATCGTCCTCGGCCATCAAAATGGAAAACAGCTGTCCCACCGTATACGTCGATAGGACCGCAAGTGCTAGACGCGGGCCCACGCCGCTCACCGCGACCAGTTTGTCAAACATGATCCGTTCATCTTTGGTGCCAAAGCCAAAGAGCGTCATAGAGTCCTCGCGCACCTGCAAACGCGTATAGAGCAGCGTCTCCGCACCCAAAGAGGGCAGCATCGCCGCCGTGGTGCCCGAGATACCGAGCTCAAAACCAACACCGCCTACATCGAGCACGCACATACTTGCCGTGGCCTCGACCACCACTCCACGCAGCATCGAGATCATTCGTATCCCGTTCCCCTCTTCTCGACAAAGGCGCCGCCCGAGAGCGCACCGGTTCGCTTTGAGTTTGCATGGCACACCGCGCATGCCAGGGCATCCGCCGCATGATCTGGCTTTGGATCATGATCTAGATGCAACAAAGTTCGCACCATATAGGTCACCTGACGTTTATCGGCGGCACCGGTGCCAACCACCGCCTGCTTGATCTGCATGGGCGTATACTCGCCGATCTCTACCCCGCATAGCGAGCATGCCACCAACGCCGCACCTCGGGCATGGGCAGTAGGGATCGCCGAGCGCACGTTCGCGCCAAAATAGATGCTCTCTATAGCGGCTTCACGTGGCTGGTAGCGCTTAACCACCTGTGAGATCTCATCTGATATGTGCCGTAAACGCGTTGCCAGGTCGCTATCAGAAGAGGTTTGGATACAGCCATAGGCCCGGGCACGCACTTCGCCCTTACGCTCTTCGATGATCCCCCATCCTGTATTTGCCAGGCCGGGATCAATACCCAGGATGACCATATCCCTCCCTTCAATAACGAACGGTTGTTCTACTGTATCATCACGAACAGACGTACGCAATCCTAGTTTTTCGAGAAAAACGGGAAGCCGCTCTGCGTCATCATGACATCTCCCATGCTCACACCGCCGCCCATACCGTTTGCAAGCCGCCGCTCTAGATCCTCGGCATTCAGGGCGATATGCTGTTGACCCTCCCCTTTCGCGAGCTCCTCAAGCTGATTGGGGTCAATACCCAGCATACCGCCGATGAGACCCATGATCTCGCTGCGCGCCTTGTCGCCCATCTCCTCGGCCTTATCTCTCGAGCGTTCAAGCTCACGTGCAACGACCCGTTCGATATCGACCGACTCGCCATGTTGCTCCCCTGCATCGGTCCAAGCAAGTTGCATGGGCCATATACGCTCCATAAAAGCACGGTCGGAAACAACAGGAACCAACGGCATCCCGCGCCTATAGCGCTCCCCTCTTCGAATGAGCATAAGAATGATCGCCGTCGCATCACGCGGGAACCCATGTTCAACGAGCTGCTCAAGGCACCGACCGCGCTCAACATGGGTCCGAATAACCTCATCAGCCCGTATCAACCCAAGCGAACCAAGAAGCGATGCCACACGAGCACAATCATCGAATTGTATGGGCATATCGCGACAAGCCCGCATGACAAGAGTTTCAAATGAGCGCTCAAGACTCGACCGATATGATTTTCGCGCCGAGGCATCATGAGCGCCTAGGCGATCGTAGGCAAGATTCTCCAAGGCAGATAATGTCACATCGCCAAACGGCAAAATCGCCCCAAACGCGTTTAGCCCAAGCGATCCGCAAGCGAGCGCGAGATGCGTCTTGGTGTGGGACAATATAGGAATAGCGTCAATGGCCTCTGCCGTCGCAATGAAAGACTGAAGATCTCGATTCTGCTCAACAAGCGGGCTAGATTCGACATGCTCAAGAGCTCCGCTTTGATCTCCAGCTTCGATCACCCGTATCCCCAGAAGACGGGCATGTTCTCGACAAGACCTAACACGTACAAGTTCCTCATCAAACTCTTGAGGAGTAATCGAACCATCATGGGCGCGTATGACGGCAACGACCTTTCGGGGCCCAAGCGCATCTACAGCAAGAGCTGCCGTAAGTTGAGATGCGACGGAGCCATCAAGAAGGACCGATACAAGCTCTTCAGAGCGTGATGAGAACTCGTCTTGCACATAAAGCCTCAAGGCTCCCCATAAGATATCCCAACGAGAATGCATCCCAAAAACAGCTTCGGAATTATCAACATGAGCAGCGCGACCCCTTTTGATATCTTCGCACAGCAAGGACTCTTCAAATAAAGGTGCAGAAGTAACGAGCTCACCGCTGTCGTCAAGCAGATAAGAACCGCCTATATACAACGCCGAGTCAAAGGCCCCCACAGGACAAACTTCGGCGAACCAAACCCCTGCAGTACGGACGAGCTCAGAAAGCCGAGAATCAGGGAGTCCGAGAACACCCCAATACTGCGAATCAGAATAGGAGAATGCGTCAATAGGAAAATGTATCACGGTGTCACAACCAGCAGGCAAAAGCGGGAGGTCTCGCAGAGCGTCAAACGTGACGGCGATGCGAGAGCCAAGAATCTCGAAAACAGGTGGCGACCAGAGACCTTGCGGACCGCCGTCCCTGTCTTTCGCAGACAACAAGCGCAAAGGAATCACACGACCGTCTTTAAGAAGAAATACCTCGTAAAGCGAAGAGGCAGAATAGTCGACAGCAGCAGGAATAAGGCCGACCATATCAATCGATTGAAGAGCGCAGGAGATATTTCCAAGCGCATGAAGCAAATCAGACTGAAACTGGGGATCCGACAAAATCTGACCGGGAATGACGCCGGTAAACAACGGAGCAGGGGAACAGATAACGTTCGCACCCCGGTCATGAGCAAGATGGGCTTGAGAAATAATGCGCTGACTAATGGAATCGATATCAGCGAGCTGAGCGTTAATCTGGGCGATGGCAAGCTTCATAAAAACCTCCTGAATTTACCATTCTACCCTGTACCAAGCATGCTCAAAAGTTAAAGAAGCCTCATTGCAAAGACTTGAAAGGCCTTACGGGGCAACGTCGATGCAATAGGAAGACTTCGCGCAACGAGATAGTTGAGATAACGAAAAAGGGGCCCCGCAGGGCCCCTT
>Cebus_capucinus_imitator_PRJNA485217_SSR056__coassemble_701_pt1 | contig 20838 bp, 26 predicted proteins | sample Cebus_capucinus_imitator_PRJNA485217_SSR056__metabat2_low_PE_012 | metagenome-assembled genome bin Cebus_capucinus_imitator_PRJNA485217_SSR056
TTTGAGCGTGCGGTGGTGCAACCTGGACCCTCCTGGGAACGTCAACTAAGGGCATACTATCCCAATTACCGCCACCCGCCCGACGCCGTCTGCGCAGCTCACGTTATGGACAGACGCTCAACACGCCCTCGTCATATGTGACATCCACAAAGAGCAGTCCTTGTGCGGGCGCGGTGGGGCCCACGGCCTGCCGATCGCACGCGGCAAGCCCGTCCGCCAGCCATGCGGCGTCGTGGCGACCGCTTCCCACCTCCACCAGGCTGCCCACGATGGTGCGCACCATGGAGTGCAGAAACGCGTTGCCCTTGATGGTGAACGCGATGAGCTCCTCCCCCATCTGGTTCTCGCGGCTAAACCCGACCTCCATCACGTTGCGGCAGGTGGGCTTGCCTATGGCCGAGGACACCTTGCAAAAGCTCTTGAAGTCGCGCTCACCCAACAGGCACGGAGCGGCCGCGGCCATGGCGTCCACATCGAGCGGCATTCGGTGCCACCACGCGTAGCGGCGCATGAGCAGCGGCTTCGCCTCGCCCATGGCGATGCGGTAGGTATAGGTGCGGGCGCGGGCGTCAAAGCGCGCCGAGAACCCGGGAGCGGCATGGTAGACCTCGCCCAGGGCGATGTCGGCCGGCAAGAGCGCCGCCATGGCGCGCATCCAGCGCTTGCGCGGAATCTCGAGCTCAGGGGCGTGTGCGGGAAAGCTCACGTACTGGGCGCGAGCATGCACGCCGGCGTCGGTGCGGCCCGCGCAGGTGAGGTCGACCCCGCGACGAAGGAACACCTCGAGCGCACGGCGCAGCTCACCCGCGACGGTTCGCTGCCCGGGTTGCTCGGCGTACCCGCTAAACTCGGCGCCGTCGTAGGCGATGCGCAGCACGAGCGTGCCGTCGAGGACAGGGGTTTCTTGCATGGATCCGGGCATGTGGGGCCTTTCGAGAGAGCGGGGTTTCGGAGCTATCTTAGCAGGAGACATGCGGCGAGCACGAGCGCCAGGATGGCGAGCGCGGCGCGGTCCAGCGGGTGCAGGGGCGCTTTGGCCACGCTCACCGCACCACGGGGGCTATACAGACGCGCCGCCATGGCATCGGCGAGGTTGTCGGCGCGTCGCATGAGACCGGCGATGAGCGGGATCAGGATGGCGAGATGGAGCTTGATCCGCGCGAGCAGCGGACCCTCGTCAAAGATGGCGCCGCGAGCGCGCTGCGCCATGCGCAGGCGGTCGTACTCGGCCATGATGAGCGGGATGAAACGAAGCGCGAGCGCGAGGGCAGTTCCCAAAGCGCCCGCCGGCACCCCCAGACGCGACAGGGGGCGAAGCAGGCGCACCACCGCGTCGCTCACCTGCTGCGGAGTCGTGCTCGCCGCGATCACGAGCGCATAACCCACCAGGATGACGATACGCGCCACGGCCAGCGCACCGCGAACGCCACCCGCGGGATCGATGCCCAACGGCCCCGCAACCGCGATCGCGGCGGTACCGTCCACGCGCACCGCGTTTGCGAGCAGCGTGAGGACGAGCACCGCGACGGCGGGCTTCGCCATGCGGGCGAGGCCCTGGGGTGCGATGCCGTCAACGCGCATGCAGGCAGCAAGGAGCACCAGGGCGACCGCGATGCCCCAAGCCCCCGGTGCCGCGAAAAGCGCAACCGTGAGCCCTATATACCACGCGAGCTTTACCCGCGCGTTCAGGGCGGCCAGAAGGGGCGTTTGCCCCGAAGCGGCTCCTGCACATCCGACGGCGCCCGGCAAGGCCGCAGAAGCGCTCTCAGAGTTCCCCCCTGCCATCTCAGATGCATCCGATGACTTTGCAGCGGGCATATCCTCTGCAAGGCCGGCAGCCAGCCGTCCATCCCGCAAGGTGAACGTTCGATCGACCAGCGGCTCCCACTCATCGATATCGTGGCTGATGATGAGGACGGCGCGGCCTGCATCGCGCAGGCCGCGCACGAGCGCATGGAGCTCCTCTCGGCCCTGCGCGTCGAGCCCCGCCGTGGGCTCATCAAAGACGTAAGCAGCGGCATCGAGCGCGATCACCCCGGCGAGCCCCACGCGACGCTGCCAGCCGCCTGAGAGCTCAAAGGGATACGCCTGGAGCATCTCCCCCTCGATACCGAGCGCGGCGCATGCTCGCAAGACGCGCTCGCGCACGGCGTCCTCGGTAAGACCGACATTACGGGGACCAAAGGCGACCTCATCGTAGACGGTGTCGCAAAACAGCTGCGCCTCCGGGCTCTGGAACGCGAGGCCCACCATTCCGGGGCGCACGCTCACGCTATGCTCGGCGTGGGTAGAGGAGCTTGCATCAGGATGCGGGGCGGCACCGGGAGCACAGGAACCCTGCAACATGGCCCCTCTCGAACCGGAGACGAGCGCCACGCTGCCCGCCTGAGGCTCGTAAAGACCTGCGAGCAAGTACGCGAGCGTGGACTTGCCAGCGCCCGAAGGACCGGCGAGCAAAACGGCCTGCCCGCGATGAAGCTCAAGGTCCACACCGTCAAGCACCAGCTTCATGCGGCGCGCTCCGTCATCGCAGCGCTTGAGCCGAGGCTCATACGCGTAGGAGACTCCCCGCGCAACCAGCGCTGCCCCTTCATTTTCAAAAGTCCGACAATCCCGATACTTTTTCTTGAAATCCTCTTTTTCAGCCGAAAATTTCAAGTCGTCTACCTGCTGTTTTTCTAAATGTCCAACAATCCCTGTCGTTTGAACTATCGGGAATTTCGGGCTTCTGCAAGAGGAGAGGTCGACGATGCGGTCGGCGGCGGCGATATCGGCGGAATCGTGGGTGATGCCGATCACGCCAACGCCCTCCTGGTGCGCCAATGCCGAGAACAGCGCTCGAAGGCGCGGTCTTAGATGGGGATCCAGCTGGGCGAGCACCTCGTCGAGCACGAGGTATCGCGGATGCATGGCCAAAACCCCCGCAAGCGCTACGCGGGCAAGCTCTCCTCCCGAGAGATCTCCCACATCCCGCATCTCGACTCCAGGAATCTCGGCGAGCATCAACGCCTCGGAAACACGAGCGGCCACCTCGTCCTCGGAAAGACCGAGATTTCGCGGTCCAAAGGCGACCTCGTCGTAAACCAGCGTCGACACTATCTGATCGGCCGGATCTTGAAAGACGTAACCCACTAGCCCACGAACCGCATCCCGTGCGTCCTGACCATCCGCAGGGTCAACGTCGTCAACGGCGATCCGGCCGCCGGCCGCAAGCCTCATGCCGCACATCGCTCGTCCCAATGAGGACTTTCCCACCCCATTGGGGCCCACCAGCGCAACAATCTCACCTGCTGCAACGTTCAAAGAGACACCAGAGAGCACCGTGCGCTCACCATACGCTATCGACACATCGTCCACGACAAGCATTGCGGCCCCCTGCTCTCTCCTGTTCGTTTACGCTTCCATCTTCACAGCGAAATCCGCCATCGCGACCCCGCGTCCACGGCGAATGCCTCCCCTCGCCCCGAAGCCATCGTGCACGCGACCCGTAATCGCGATCCCGCGGCCAGCGTGCACGCTACAAAAAAGAGGGGCACGCGAGCGCACCCCTCTTCTTCCCTCTGTGCGAAGACGGCTGACTACTCAGCGGTCTGCTCGGTAGCCTCGGCTGTCTCGTCGACAACCTCGGCCTCGACCTTCTTGGGAGCAGCGGCCTTCTTGGTCGGAACAACCTTCTTGGCCTTCTTCTGCACCGGCTCGGTCACGAGCTCAATGATGACCATCTCAGCGTTGTCGCCCTTGCGGGGACCGAGCTTCATGATGCGGGTGTAACCGCCGTTGCGGTCGGCCCACATACCCTGAGCAGCCTTGTCGAAGATCTCGGCAACGAGCTGCTTATCGCCCAGCTTGGCGATTGCCAGACGACGGCTGTGCAGGTCGCCCTTCTTGGCCCAGGTGATGATCGGCTCAGCGTAACCACGCAGCGCCTTGGCGCGGGTGATGGTGGTCTTAATGCGATCGTTCTCGAAGAGCGCCTTGGCAAGGCTCTTCTTCATGGCCTTGGTGTGGCTGGCATCGGTGCCGAGCTTCAGGCCCTTCTTCCTGTTGTGACGCATAGGTCTATCTCCTCTAATTCACGAGCTTAGGCTTTAAGGCCCAGGCCCATGGACTCAAGCTTGTCCTTGACTTCCTCAATCGACTTCACGCCGAAGTTGCGGATGTTCAGCAGATCGTTCTCCGAGAACTCCACAAGCTGACGCACGGAGTGGATGCTCGCGCGCTTGAGGCAGTTGTAGGAACGAACCGAGAGGTCGAGATCCTCGATCTGCTTGTCGAGCTCAGCGTTATCGCTGGTCTGCTCGGGAGCGAAGATGGAGACCTCTTCCTCCTCCTCGGGAACATCGGCCAGGTTCATGAACGCGGTCATGTGCTGGTTGATGATGTTCGCGGCCTGCACGACGGCATCGCGCGGAGCGACGGCGCCGTTGGTCTCGATCTCGAGGATCAGGCGGTCGTAGTCGGTGTGCTGACCCACGCGGCAGGCCTCGACGAACTTGGCGCAGCGACGAACGGGCGAGTACAGGGAGTCAACGTTGATCACGCCGATGGGATCGTTGTCGCGCTTGTTGGCCTCATAAGAGACGTAGCCGCGACCATACCCGATGCGCATGCTCATCGTGAGGTGACCGCCCTCGGTCAGCGTAGCGATGTGCTGCTCGGGGTTCACGAGCTCGAACTCCGACGGAATGAAGAAGTCCGCGCCGGTGACCTCGCACGGGCCGTCCACCGAGATGGTGGCCGTGCCCTCGTCCGTGGTGCCGAGCGAGTGGAACACAAGACCCTTCACGTTCAGGACGATATCGGTGACGTCCTCGACCATACCGTCGATGGACATGAACTCATGCTGAGCACCATCGACCTGGATGGCCTCCACCGCGGCGCCCTCCAGAGAGGAGAGCAGCACACGGCGAAGGGAGTTACCCAGGGTGTCACCGTAGCCGCGCTCGAGGGGCTCCACGCACACACGAGCGGTGGTGTCGTTGATCTCCTCGACCTGAACCTGAGGCCTAATGAATTCTGACATGTATTACCTCCAGCCTCAGCAGCCCAAACGGACTACTTAGAGTAGAGCTCGACGATGAGCTGCTCCTTGATATCACCGCTGATCTGCTCACGGCTCGGCAGGGCGAGCACGTTGCCGGACAGCTTCTCGATATCAACCTCGAGCCAGCCGGGAACCTCGAAGCGCTCGGAGGAGATGAGGGCCTCCTTGATGGGGAGAAGATCGCGGAACTTCTCGCCCACGGCGACGACGTCGCCGGGCTTGACGCGGTAGGACGGGATGTCCACGCGCTTGCCGTTCACCGTGAAGTGGCCGTGACGCACGGTCTGACGAGCCTCCTTGCGGGTGCGGGCGAAGCCGAGGCGGAACACAACGTTGTCAAGACGGGTCTCGAGGAGAACGAGCAGGTTCTCACCGGTGATGCCCTGACGCTTGCGGGCGAGCTCATAGTAACCACGGAACTGCTTCTCGAGCACGCCGTAGATGAACTTGACCTTCTGCTTCTCGCGCAGCTGCATGCCGTACTCGGATTCCTTGCGACGGCGCTTGGGCTGGCGGATAGATTCCTTCTTGCTGCTGTAACCGAGCTCAGCGGGATCGATGCCCAGCTGACGGCAGCGCTTAAGAACAGGAGTCCTGTCGATTGCCATAGTTAATCGATCCTTTCAGTTACACGCGGCGACGCTTCTTGGGGCGGCAGCCGTTGTGCGGGATGGGGGTCTTGTCCTGGATGCTGGAGACCTCGAGGCCGGCGGCCTGGAGGGAGCGAATCGCGGTCTCGCGACCGGAACCGGGGCCCTTCACAAAGACAGCGACCTTGTGCATGCCGTGCTCCATGGCGATCTTGGCGCAAGCCTCGGCGGCCATCTGAGCGGCGAACGGGGTGGACTTACGGGAGCCCTTGAAACCCACGGTGCCGGCAGACTTCCAGGCAATGACGTTGCCCTGGGCGTCAGTGATCGAAACGATCGTGTTGTTGAACGTAGAACGGATGTGAGCCTGGCCCACGGAGATGTTCTTACGGTCCGAGCGCTTGATGCGGGAAGCGCCGCGGACGTTCTTCTTAGCAGTAGCCATCTAAGAGCGCTCCTTATTTCTTCTTCTTAGCACCGATCTGACGCTTCGGGCCCTTGCGGGTACGAGCGTTGGTGTGGGTGCGCTGACCGCGAACGGGAAGACCCTTGCGGTGACGCAGGCCACGGTTGCAACCGATGTCCATAAGGCGCTTGACGTTCTGCGCGCGCTCACGGCGCAGGTCGCCCTCGACCATGAGGTGGTTCTGGTCGATGTAGGCGCGGATGGCATTCACCTCATCCTCGGTGAGGTCCTTCACACGAGTGTCGGGGTTGATGTTCGTCTCCGCGCAAATCTTGGTGGCGGTGGTGCGGCCGATGCCGTAGATGTAGGTCAGACCAATCTCAACGCGCTTCTCACGCGGAAGGTCGACACCATTGATACGGGCCAACGTTGATCTCCTCTCTTAGCCCTGGCGCTGCTTGTGGCGCGGGTTCTCGCAAATGACGAGGACCTTGCCGTGACGCCGGATGATCTTGCACTTGTCGCACATCTTCTTGACCGAAGGACGTACCTTCATCGTTCTTCCTCTCGGTAGTGCTCAACTACAAATGGAATGTTATCTACTCGCCCAGCCGCAGGCGTGAAAGACAATGGCTGGTCATACGAAATCCCGGCCCTTGGGTGAGCAATCCAGGTGCCGGAGAATACGTGTGTGCTATCGACTACTTGTAGCGATAGGTGATGCGGCCGCGGGACAGATCGTAGGGAGAAAGCTCCACCACAACCTTATCGCCGGGGAGAATGCGGATGTAGTTCATACGGATCTTACCCGAGATGGAGCATAGAACCGAATGACCGTTCTCGAGCTCGACGCGGAACATAGCGTTGGGCAGCGGCTCGGTGACCGTACCCTCGAGTTCGATGGCATCTTCCTTCTTCACAAGCAATCATCTTTCTCTAGACGTAAAAACGACAGCAGCTATGCATGATACGGCATGATTGCCGAGATACACAACTTGAACAGATTATTTGACACGGCAGGGCAAGGCGCTATAGCACCCCGCCGCAGCTGTTGCACCAGGCGCCCTGATCGTCGGCGGTGAGGATCACCGGGCCGTCGTTGGTGATGGCGATGGTGTTCTCGTAATGCGCCGCGGGAAGGCCGTCGCTCGTTGAGACCAACCATCCATCACGCCCCACGCTAACCCGGGGCCTGCCCTGCGTGATCATGGGCTCGATCGCGATGACCATGCCGGCCTGGAGCTTCACGCCCCTGCCCTTCTTGCCGTAGTTGGGCACGTTGGGGTCCTCGTGCATCACGCGACCCACGCCGTGCCCCACGTAATCGCGCAGCACACCGTAGCCGTTCGCCTCGGCGAGGCTTTGCACCGCGTACCCAATGTCACCGATGCGGTTACCGGGAACCGCGGCGGCGATACCGGCTTTGAGACAATCAAGCGTGCACTCGCAGAGCGCCTTGGCCTCAGGCGAGGGAGTGCCGCAATAGAACGTCCAGGCGTTATCGCCCACCCAGCCGCCCAGCACAGCACCCGTGTCGATGGAGACGATGTCGCCATCGCGCAGGATGACATCGGGGTTGGGAATACCGTGCACAACCGCGTCGTTCAAGCTAGCGCAGATGGAACCCGGAAATCCCTGATAGCCCTTGAAGGCCGGGGTTCCTCCGTGCATGCGGATGATCTTCTCGGCGAGTTGATCGAGCTCGAACGTGGAGACGCCGGGGCGCACCATGGCACCAACGCGCCGGAGCGCCGTCTTAGACAGCGCTCCGGCGGATTTCATCTGTTCGATTTGCTCGGCAGACTTAATGCGGATCATAGACCGAGGGCCGCCTTCACATCGGCGTAGACCTCATCCACGGGACGGTCGCCGTCCACGGACTTGAGGATACCCTGGCCACGGTAGTACTCCACCAGCGGACTCGTCGACTTCTCGTAGACGTCCAGACGGTTCTGGATGGTCTCGGGAGTGTCGTCGTCGCGCTGGTACATCTCGCCACCGCAGCTGGGGCAGATCTCATCGGCGACGGTGCCGGTGTGACCGCAGTCGCGGCAGGTGCGACGGGAGGACAGACGACCCACGATCACGTCGAAGTCGACGTCGACCAACAGGGCGCAGTCCAGCTCTCGGCCGAGCGAAGAGAGCTCGGAGTCGAGCGCGACGGCCTGGGAGGTGTTGCGCGGGAAGCCGTCGAGCATGAAGCCCTTCTGGGCGTCATCGGCGGCAAGGCGCTCCTTCACCAGGTCGATGACGAGCTGATCGGGTACGAGCTCACCGGCGTCCATGTACTTCTTGGCCTGGATGCCCAGCTCGGTACCGCCCTTCACGGCAGCGCGAAGCAGGTCTCCGGTGGAGATGTGGGCCACGCCGTACTCGGCGACCAAGCACTGAGCCTGGGTACCCTTACCGGCGCCGGGGGCGCCCAGCAACACGATATTCATAGTGAGGCTCCTCTCGCCTTACTTGAAGAAACCGTCGTAGTCATACATCTTGAGCTGGCTCTCGACCTTGGCGAGGGTGTCGAGCACGACACCCACCATGATGAGCACCGAGGTGCCGCCGAAGGCCTGGATGAGCTGATTGCCCGTGAACGAGAACACGATGGACGGCACGATGGCGATAACCGCCAAGAACACAGCCGAGGGCAAGGTGATCTTGTTCAGGGCGTTCTTGATGTAGAGCGCGGTGGCCTTGCCCGGACGGACGCCCGGGATGAAGCCGCCCTGCTTCTTGAGGTTCTCAGCCGTGTCGTCGGGGTTGAACACCATGGAGGTGTAGAAGTACGCGAAGAACACGATGAGGACCACGTTGAGGATCCAGTTGATCCAACCGGAGGACAGCGCCCCGGCGAAAGCCTGCACCCAACCCACGTTGGGGAAGAACACGGCGATCTGGGCCGGGAAGTACAGCAGCGCACTGGCGAAGATGATGGGGATCACGCCGGCGGTGTTGACCTTGATGGGCAGGTAGGTGGACTGGCCACCCATCATGCGGCGACCCACCACGCGCTTGGCGTACTGCACCGGGATACGACGCTGACCACGCTCAAGGAACACGATGAGCGGAATCACGCACAAGATCACCAGGAAGATCACCACAGTCACGATGATGTCGGTGCTGCTGCCCGTGGAGGACTGCAGGATCGACTTGGGCAGGCCGGCCATGATGTTCGCGAAGATGATCAGGCTCATGCCGTTGCCGATGCCGCGCTGGGTGATGAGCTCACCGATCCACATGATGAGCATGGCACCAGCGGTGAGCGTGACCACGACCATCACGTCGAGCATCCACTCGGGAGCGCCGGCGCCGTTGAAATCGATGCCGAAGCTCTTGAAGAGGAAGAGGTACCCAATGGAGTTGAGGATACCGAGCGCCAGGGTGAGATAGCGGGTGTACTGAGTGATCTTGGTCTGACCGACCTCACCCTCGCGCGCCAGCTCGTGCAGGCTGGGAACCACGGACTGCAGCATCTGGAGGATGATGGAGCTCGTGATGTAGGGCATGATGCCCAAAGAGAAAACGGAAACGTACGAAAGGGCTCCGCCAGAGAAAAGGTTCAGGAGCGCCATCGCACCCCCCGCCACGGAGGTACCCGCAGAGAGGGAAAGGCCCAGCATCCCCTGGACGGGGACGCCGGGCACGGGAACGTGAGCACCGAGACGGTACACGACGAGCATCGCGATGGTGAAAAGAATCTTTCCGCGGAGTTCTTTGATGCGGAAGGCGTTCTTCAAACCAGTTAGCACGGGAGCTCGACCTTTCCGCCGGCAGCCTCGATCTTGGCCTTGGCGGAAGCCGAGACCTTGTCGACCTTGACCGTGAGCTTCTTGGTGATCTCACCGTCGCCGAGCACCTTGACGGGCTCGTACTCGCTCTTCACGAGGCGGGCGGCCTTGAGGGCGGCACCGTCGACGACGGCGTCGGCCTCGAAGCGCTCCTCGAGCGTGGCGACGTTGATAGGGGTGTACTCGATACGACGGGGGCTGCGGAAGCCGGGGAGCTTGGGCAGGCGCATCGCGAGCGGGGTCTGGCCGCCCTCGAAGCCGGCGCCCTTGGTGCCGCCGGAGCGGGAGCCCTGGCCGTTCTGGCCGCGACCAGCGGTGGTGCCGTAACCGGAGGAGTTACCGCGACCCACGCGCTTGCGGTTTTTGTTGGCGCCCTTCGCCGGAGTGAGGTCGTGAAGCTGCATGTTTACTCCTCTACAATCTCGACAAGGTGCTTGACCTTGAAGATCATGCCGCGCACACCCTCGTTATCGGCGATCTCGCGGGTGTGGTTGATGCGGTGAAGACCGAGGGCCTTCACGGTGCGGCGCTGATCCTCCTTGCAGCCGTTGATGCTGCGGACCTGCTTGATCTTAATGGTATCAGCCATGGTTAGTTCTCCTTACCGACGAACATCTCGGCAACGGTCATACCGCGGCGCTCGGCAACGTCCTCGGGGCTGGAGAGCTCCTTCAGGCCCTCGGCAGCGGCCTTGATGATGTTGAGGCCGTTGGAGGAACCCAGGGACTTGGAGAGGACGTTCTTGATGCCGGCCAGCTCGAAGAGGGGGCGCACAGCGCCGCCGGCGATCACGCCGGTACCCTCGACAGCGGGCTTGATCAGGATGCGGGCGGCACCGAACTCGCCCAGAACCTCGTGCGGCAGGGTGCCCTCGGCGGTCACCGGCACGTGGAACATGTTCTTCTTGGCGTCGATGGAAGCCTTGGAGATGGCGGTGGGAACCTCGGCGGACTTGCCCATGCCCAGGCCCACGTTGCCCTTGCCGTCGCCCACGACCACGAGGGCCACCAGCGACATGCGTCGGCCGCCCTTGACGGTCTTGGCGACGCGGTTGATGAAGACGACGCGCTCCTCGAACTCGGAGGCCTCGCGCTGCTGACGTTGATTACGAGCCATTAGTGAAAACCTCCTAGAACTCGAGACCGGCGGCGCGGGCACCATCGGCGAGAGCCTTGACGCGGCCGTGGTAGATGCGGCCACCGCGATCGAACTTGACGGCCTTGATGCCGGCGGCCAGGGCGCGCTCGCCCACGAGCTTGCCGATCTTCTCGGCAGCGGCCTTGTTACCGCCGTTCTCGGCCTTGAGATCGGCCTCGAGGGTGGAGGCGGACACCAGCGTGGCGTGCTTGGTGTCGTCGACGATCATGGCGTAGATGTTGGCGTTGGTGCGCACAACACGCAGGCGCGGACGCTCGGGGGTACCGAAGATCTTGCCGCGAACGCGACGCTGACGGCGCTTGAGGCCAGCAGCCTTCGCCTTTTGCTTGTTCATTGCTAACTCCTTCGATGAGTTCGGCCGTCACCTGACGGGGTGACGGACTTACGTGTGAGAGATCGCTTTGGATCTACTACTTGGCGGCCTTACCGAGCTTGCGACGGATGACCTCGCCCACGTAGTGGATACCCTTGCCCTTGTAGGGCTCGGGAGCGCGCAGGGCACGGATCTCAGCGGCGACCTGGCCGACCTGCTGCTTGTTGATGCCCTTCACGTTGATGTGCGTGTTGTCGGGCACCTCGAAGGTGATGCCCTCGGGCTGCTTGTAGACCACGGGGTGGCTGTAGCCCAGGGAGAAGTCGAGGTCGGTGCCCTTGAGCTGGACGCGGTAACCCACGCCGGCGAGCTCGAGGCCCTTGGTGTAACCAGCGGAAACACCCTCGACCATGTTGGCGATGAGGGCGCGGGTGAGACCGTGGCGGGCACGGGTCTCGCGCTCATCGTCGGGACGCACGACGGTCAGGACGTTGTCCTCGACCTCGATGGTCAGCTTCTCATAGAAATCCTGCTCGAGGGTGCCCTTGGGGCCCTTGACGGTGATCTTGTTGCCCTCGACTGCCACTTCGACCCCGGCGGGAATCTGGACAGGCTTCTTACCGATACGAGACACGGTGATCTCCTTTCCTTCTACTCGCCGATGCGATTACCAGACGAACGCGACGACCTCGCCGCCGATGCCCTTCTTGCGAGCATCGCGGTCGGCCATAACGCCCTGGCTGGTGGAGACGATAGCGGTACCCAGGCCACCGCGGACGCGGGGCAGATCGGCCGCGCCGGCGTACTTGCGCAGACCGGGCTTGGAGATGCGCTTGATGCCGTTGATGACCTTGGTCTTCTTGGGACCGTACTTAAGGGTGATGTGCAGGGTCTTGGACGGAGCGGTATCCTCGACGGAATAGCTCTCGATGTAACCCTCCTCAAAGATGACGCGAGCGATCTCGACGAGCTTCTTGCTGCTCGGCATGGAGACCTCGGTCTTGTTCACGGAATTCGCATTGCGGATGCGCGTGAGCATGTCCGCGATGGGATCTGTGACGTTCATGCAGATTCTCCTTCGTTCTTGATGAACTCGTGCTTCGGTCCTCCCCCACCCGTGGCGGGGAAGCCTGGACAGGCACGTACTTCCATGCGCGCGGGGCTGCAGGGCGCAGATGCCGCGTGCGCTGGCAGTGACTTACCAGCTGGCCTTCTTGATGCCGGGAAGCTCGCCCTTGAGCGCCAGCTCGCGGAAGCAGACACGGCACAGGCCGAACTTGCGGTAAACCGAGTGCGGACGGCCGCAACGCTGGCAGCGCGAGTACTTGCGGGTCGAGAACTTCGTCTCGCGAGAGCACTTGACGATCATCGATGTCTTAGCCACTTATTCCTCCTCACATAGTCCTATGTGCACCCCGAACGGATGGCACGCCCTCATGCGCGCCGCCCGTTTGCACCGGGGTAAGATTACTTACTTCTTGAACGGGAAACCGAAGAAGTCAAGAAGGGCCTTGGCCTCCTCGTCGGTCTTGGCGGTGGTGACGATGGTGATGTCCATACCACGGGTGTGATCCACGGAGTCGAAGTCGACCTCGGGGAAGATGAGCTGCTCGGTCACGCCCATGGAGAAGTTACCACGGCCGTCGAAGCTCTTGGGGGAGATGCCGCGGAAGTCGCGGATACGGGGGATGGCCACAGAGGTCAGACGGTCGAAGAACTCCCACATGCGGTCGCCGCGCAGGGTGACCTTGGCGCCGATGGGCATACCGGCGCGAAGACGGAAGGAAGCGATGGACTTGCGGGCGCGGGTCACCATGGGCTGCTGGCCGGTGATGGTGCGCAGATCGCGCACGGCACCGTCGATAGCCTTGGAATCGGTGGCAGCCTCGCCAACACCCATGTTCACGACGATCTTCTCGAACTTGGGGATCTCCATGACGTTCTTGTAGCCGAACTTGTCATGCATGGCCTTCTTGACCTCGTCGTTGTACTTGGTCTTGAGGCGCGGGACGTACTTCTCTTCAGCCATGTTCACTCCTTTGGGGTTTTAAGCACGGGGCGGTGGCGCGGGCCGGACGGCCGTTGCTGTCCTCGTGCCTCCTGTCGCGCGCGGCCGGAATGGCTTCTCACCAACCGCACGGTTTGTCGGCAGGAGCCGGGCAAAACACTCGGTATGATACGCGTACCTAAAGCCCCTTTCCAGAAAATCCTCACCTGGTCGCAGAACTCCACAACTTTGCGCTTGCCGAAAACCGCGGCTAGCACGATAAGGTGCCCCGGGTGGCCCGGCTCCGCGCCCTCAAAGGAGCTTAATCGAAGGCTTTTCGTATATATGCGACATGCAAATGATCCCGTTTTGCTCAATGATCTTTCGGCTCACCGATCATCCCCATTGCTTGCATGTCTTCTTTATACGAAAAGACATTGCATGGCGCGCTTTTTAGTGTAATTGCGACATGCAAGATGCCCGGCAGGCACTCCGGAAGCTTCCTACTCCCCTGTTTTCTCGGCGAGAGCCCGTTCCTCGGCTACGCTGGCGGCGATCTTGTCTTTGAAGATCAGCTGCACGATGAGGGGGAAGACGGCGACGCACAGGCCCGAACCCACGAGGACCGCTTGGACGCCGCACATGTTGGCGAGCACCGGGGCCACGAGCAGCGGGGCCACGCCTGAGCAGGTGTAGCCCAGGCCGATGGCTGCCGTGACGCGGCCCACGGAGTCGAGCGGGGCGTGAACTTGGATGAGGGTGGTCTGCAGGGGCTGGAAGGCGCCGTTTGCCACACCCACGATGATCTGGCCTGCAAGGGCGATGGCGATGTTGCCGGTGGCCGTGTAGAGCACGCAGCCCAGGCCCTCGGCCATGAGCATGACGAGGAAGGTGCGCATGTTCACGTGGCGCTTGGGCAGATGGAGCAGGGCCAGGCCACCCACGAGCGCGCCGGCGCCCGCGGCAGAGGACAGCACGCCCATCCACTCCACGCCGGCCTTGAGCACGTCGCGGTAGTAGAGGGTCTCCAGCGGGTCGAAGGCGCCGTAGGCGAAAAAGGCCATGAATCCGCTTACCAGCAGCAGGCGCAGGGTCGAGGAACCCGCTACCACGCGGAAGCCCTCCAGGGCAGAGGCGCAGCCCTGCTCCTGATTATCGGCATCTTGGGTTGCGGCGCGCTCGGCGTTGGGGTCGCGCAGGGGCGTGAAGCCCAGGCCGGGGATGAGCGAGATAAGGGCGCCTGCGGCGGCGAAGAGCAGGACGTATTGGCTGGGGGCCATAAGCGAGATCGCACCGCCCACCAGGGGGCCCACCACAACGGCCGAGGATACGGCGGTGTTGAGGGCGGCGTTGATGGTCTTGAGCTCGTCGAGGTCGTCTGAGAGGTAGGCGGGGTAGGCTTGCATGATGGGGCCGCCCAGGCCCCAGGCCAGGCCCACGAGCGTCGCGCCGATCATGATGCGACCCACCGAGGTGGAGAGCGGCAGGAAGGCCAAGGACGCGATCACGATCGACGCTGCCGCGATCACAAAGTGCCGGCGGGGGCCCACGCGGTCAACGATATGGCCGCTCACCATGTTGCCCACCATCTCCGCGAGGTTGATCATCCCCACGCACCAGCTCGTCCACCACTCGTCGCCGCCCGCCGTGTAGGCAAGCGTGCCCATGATGCCGATGAAATAGGATCCCATGAGCCCCACGTAGGAGAAGAACTTCATGGCGACAAGGCGGCGCGCCATGGGATGCAGGGATTTGAGCTGGAAGACGATGGTCATAGGCAGCTCCTTTCGCGGTTAGACGAGGAACCACGCTATCAGAGTGGAGCGGTCGCTGCAATGTTGATCTCGAAGAGCAGCCGCCTATTGCACCGCCGTGGCGTGGGCCATGAGCCAGATCATGCCGATGCAGATGACGGCCATGAGGGCGAGCAGGGCCGTGCAACCCACGGCCTGGAATAAGCCGCCGCGGGCGGCCTCGGGGGCTACGTACAGGTTCGCATCGTAGGGGTTCACGGCGGGGCGGGACGGCGCGGGCGTAGTGGCGGGGGCGGTGGTCACATAGATTTGAGGTGCAGAGATGGTGGTCATGGGGACTCCTTTGCGGATTCGCTGGTTTCCATAGCCCCCATAATGCATACCCGTGCGGACACGTACCATCGATTTGCCTTACGTCGAGCTTGCGCTTTCGTAAGGTTGAGCTGTTGGGTGCCCCGAGGTCTCGGCATGAAAAAACGCCCGGCGGGGCCGGGCGTTTCTCTTGAGGATGTGATTGCCGAGCTGCGGGCTACCCCACTAGCAGCTTGGCGATCTGGACGGCGTTGGTGGCGGCTCCTTTGCGGATCTGGTCGCCGCAGCACCAGAAGGTGATGCCGCGCGCCTCATTTGGGTTGGAGATGTCGCGACGGATACGGCCCACGTAGATGAGGTCCTGGTCGCTCGTGTCGAGCGGCATGGGCCAGCGGTCGTGCGCGCTCTCGGCGTCCAGGTCGTCCACCAGCTTCACACCGGGAGCAGCGGAGAGCGCCTCGCGGGCGGCCTCCACCGTGATGTCGCGCTCGAACTCGAGCGTGATGGACTCGGAGTGGCTGCGCAGCACGGGCACGCGCACGCAGGTGCAGTTCACGCGCAGCTCGGGCAGGTGCATGATCTTGCGGCCCTCGTTTTGCAGTTTCATCTCCTCGGAGGTGAAGCCACAGAACTTCTCGCCGCCGATCTGCGGGATGAGGTTGCTCGCGAGCTGGGCCGCAAACGCGCGGGGCTCCGGGAGCTCCTCGCCGCGGCCCAGGGCGGCGAGCTGCGCCTCGAGCTCGGCCATGCCCGGTGCACCGGTGCCGCTCGCGGCCTGGTAGGTGGACACGATCATGCGCTTCACGCCGGCGAGCTTGTGCAGCGGCCAGGTGGGGACCAGGCCGATGATGGTCGCGCAGTTGGGGTTGGCGATGATGCCGTGGTGCCAGGCCACGTCCTCGGCGTTGATCTCGGGCACCACGAGCGGCACCTCGGGGTCCAGGCGGAAGGCGTGGGAGTTGTCCACCACCACGGCGCCGCGGCGGGCAGCCTCGGGAAGCAGGGCCTTCGCCACGTCGTCGCCGGCGGCGCCCAGCGCGATGTCGCAGCCGTCGAAGGCCTCAGGGGCCGCCTCCTCGATCACCACGTCCTCACCGCGGAACTGCACCACCTTGCCGGCGCTGCGCGCGCTGGCGAGCAGCTTGAGCTTGCCCACGGGGAAGTCCTGCTCAACCAGGCACTCGAGCATCTGCGTGCCCACCGCACCCGTCGCGCCGAGGATGGCGACCGTGTACTGCTTGGACATATGCGTCCCCTTTCTTGTGACGACGGGCGGCTGCCCGGGTTTTCGACAGGTCCTAGCCGTGAGGACGGCCCTGCTTGCCGGCATCGCGCACGATGGGCCCTAGCGGGCGCTGGCGAGCGTGGTGCCCTTCAGGATGTTGGTCATGCTCACGCGTGCGGCGGCAACGGCGGCATCCAGGTCGGCGAGCTCCAGGATATGCCCCTCGTCGGCGAACGCGCTGTAGATCACCTGGATCGCGCGCTCGAAGTCGTCGTTGGAGACGCCCACGATGATGTTGATCTCGTCGGAGCCCTGGGCGATCATGCGGATGGAGATGCCCTCCTGGCCCAGCGCCGCGAAGAGGGACCCGGACACGCCGGGGCGGCCGGACATGTTGCGTCCCACCGTGGAGATGAGCGACAGGTCGTCGACCACCTTGATCTCGTCGGGGCACACCTCGCTTTTGATGTCGGCGATGATGCTCCACAGCGAGTCCTTCACGTCCTTGCCCTGCACCACCACGGCGAAGCTGTCGATACCCGACGGGATATGCTCGATGGAGACGTGGTAGCGCTCGAAGACCGACAGGGTCTTGCGCACGATACCCACCTCATCGCACATATGGGTCTTCATCACGTGAATGGCCACAAAATCGCGTTTTCCGGTGATACCGGTGATGATGGGCTCGGACTCGCTGGTCTCGGCGAGCTCGGAGATGATGGTACCGGGATCGGCCGGGGCGTTGGTGTTCTTGATCACGATGGGGATGTCGGCGTCGCGCACGGGGAAGATCGCCTCCTCGTGCAGCACCGAGGCGCCCATGTAGGACAGCTCGCGCATCTCGGAGTAGGTGAGGCGGGCGATGGGCTCGGGGTTGTCCACGATGCGCGGGTCGGCCGACAAAAAGCCCGAGACGTCCGTCCAGTTCTCGTACAGGTCGGCCCCCAGGCACTTGGCCGCGATGGCGCCCGAGATGTCTCCGCCGCCGCGGTCGAGCAGCTTGATCTGCCCCTCGCGGGTGGAGCCGTAGAAACCGGGCATCACAAAGCCCTGGCGCGGCGCGCGCTCCTCGAACAGGGCGGCGGTGCGGCGCATGGACAGGCTGCCGTCGTGGTGGAAGGCGACCACCTCGGTCGCGTCGAGGAAGGGCAGGCCCAGGTACTCGGCCATAAGGCGGGCGGTGAAGTACTCGCCGCGCGAGACCAGCTCCTCGGTGGTGAGATCGCCGGCGCGGGCGGCGTCGGCGAAGGTGCCGAACTCGGCGCGGATGGGGTAGTCGAGCCCCAGCTCATCGGCGATGTCGAAGTAGCGCTGGCCGATGTCCGCCAGCAGGTCATCGCAGCTCACGTGGTACTTCACGTGCGCGGCGACCAGATAGAGCAGGTCGGTGACCTTGGAGTCGCCCTTGGTGCGGCGACCGCAGGCCGAGACCACCACAAAGCGGCGGGCGGGGTCGGACTCGATGATGGCGCGGATCTTTTTGAAGTGGGCGGCGTCTGCGACGGACGACCCGCCGAACTTGGTGATCTTTATCATGACGAGGCGGTTACCTTTCTTATCCCCCCGACGGGCGTTTGGCCCGCTCTGATACCATAAACCGTGATTTGCAACCCCGGTGTAGGAGGAGCTTGAACCACATGGGCACTTATCATAGTACACGTTCGCGCACTTTAGCCTGCAAAAGTAAGGAAGCCATCCGCACCGGTATCGCACCCGACGGCGGCCTGTTTGTGAGCGACGCGCTGGGTGAGAAGAAACTCGACGTTGCCACACTTGTAGACAAGTCGTATGCAGAACTTGCACGTGACGTGATGGGCATGTTGCTACCTGATTACACGGAGTCCGAGATAGCGGCCTGCGTAGAGGAGGCTTACGGCAGCACCTTCGCGAGCGAGGAGGTCACCCCGCTGGTGGCGCTCGACGCCCCGCTGGGTGCCGGCGGGGTGCCCGCCTACGTGATGGAGCTCTTCGGCGGCCCCACGAGCGCCTTTAAGGACGTGGCCCTGCAGATGCTGCCGCGCCTCATGGCCCGCGCCTCCCCTGCCGACGAGGCTGCCGAGAAGATCATGATCGTGACGGCTACCTCGGGCGACACGGGCAAGGCCGCGCTCGCCGGCTTTGCCGACGCGCCCGGGTGCGGCATCACCGTCTTCTACCCCGAGGGCAAGGTCTCCCGCGTGCAGGAGCTGCAGATGACCACCCAGGCGGGCGGCAACGTGCACGTGTGCGCGGTGCGCGGCAACTTCGACGACGCCCAGAGCGCCGTGAAGCGCATCTTCGCCGACCGAGACCTGGCCGCTCGCCTGGCCGAGCAGCGCGTGGTGCTCTCCAGCGCGAACTCCATCAACGTGGGTCGCCTGGTGCCGCAGGTGGTCTACTACTTCGCTGCCTACGCCCAGCTGCTGCGCGCCGGCGCCATCCAGGCGGGCGACGCCGTGGAATTTTGCGTGCCCACCGGCAACTTCGGCGACATCCTCGCCGGCTACTACGCTCGTGAGCTGGGCCTTCCCGTGGCGCGCTTGGATGTGGCGAGCGACAAGAACAACGTGCTCATCGACTTCTTGCGCACCGGCACCTACGATCGCCGCCGGGAGTTTTTCACCACCACCTCGCCTTCCATGGACATCCTCATCTCGTCCAACCTCGAGCGCATGCTCTATTACTTCTCGGGCCGCGACTGCGAGCTGGTGACGGACCTCATGGACAAGCTTTCCCGTGAGGGCGTCTACACCGTGCCGGCCGACATGCACGAGCGGATCTGCGCCGCGTTTGGGGGCAGCTGGGCCGACGAGGACCAGGTGGCGGCCGCTATCAAGGCGTGCTGGGACGCCAACGGCTATGTGATCGACCCGCACACCGCCTGCGGCTACCACGTGCTGGAGGAGCTGCCGGCCGCCGAGGGGGCGCGCGCCCGCGTGCTGCTCTCCACCGCGAGCCCCTACAAGTTCCCCCGAGCCGTGGCCGAGGCGCTGGAGCTCGACGTGCCGGCTGACGACTTCGCCTGCATGGACGTGCTCTCTTCCGCGACCGGCACCAAGGCACCCGTGCAGCTCGCGAACCTCGCGCAGGCGGCGGTCCTCCACGACAACGTCCGCGACATCGACGAGCTCGCCGCCTACGTGGAGCAAGCCGCCCAGAGCCTCTAGCGTATCTAGCGGACCGGCCCCAGAGGAGCTGACATGATCAAGATCACCGTACCGGCGACGAGTGCCAACCTCGGCATAGGCTATGACACCTTGGGCATGGCCGTGTCGCTGTACTCGCATTTCACCTTCGAACGCGCCAAGACCCTCACCATCACCGGCTGCCCCGAGGAGTTTCAAAACGAGGGCAACCTGGTCTACGTGAGCTTTGTGGACGCCTTGGCGGCATGGGGCGAGGAGCCCTTCCCCGTCTCGATCGACATCCAAACCGACGTGCCCGTGGCGCGCGGCCTGGGCTCCAGCTCCACCTGCGTGGTCGCCGGCATCATGGCCGCCGCGGCCCTCACCGGCCACACGGTCACACGCGAGGAGCTCGTCGCCATCGCCGCGAGCGTGGAGGGCCACCCCGACAACGTCGCGCCCGCCATCTTGGGCGCCGCGGTGTGCTCGTTCACACCCGAAGGCGCGCTTCCCCGCTGCCTGCGCTACAACGTGAGCGACAAGCTGCGCTTCCTCACCATCATCCCGCCTTACGAGGTCCATACGAGCGCCGCGCGCAAGGTGGTGCCCGCCGAGGTCCCGCTCTCTACCGCCGTGTGGCAGATGGGCCGCATCGCGGGGCTCACCCGCGGCCTTGAGACGGGTGACGCGCAGCTCATCGCCGACGCCAACGACGACCGTCTGCAGGAGCCCTACCGCCGCGCGCTCATCCCCGACTACGACGCGATCCGCGAGACCTGCCTTTCCGGCGGGGCCAAGACCATGTGGATCTCGGGCTCGGGCTCCACGCTCATGGCCGTGACCGACGACACCATCGTGGCGAAGTTCTTGCAGGTACGCCTGCGCGAGCAGTTCCCCACCTGCGCGACGCATATCCTCACGTGCGATAACGACGGCGCGCAGATCGAGTACCTGTAGGGCATTTCCTTTTAAGCAAAACGCCGGCGAGTCTACTGCTCGCCGGCGTTTCTTCGTTCAACGTATAGGTCGCAGGCCGCGCTTCTCGGTAGGATCGAAAAAGCGCAGGTAGAGAAGACGTCGTTTTCCCGTTCGGCGAACGGCGAGTTCGTTGAACGCAATTCGTTGCGCCGAATCTATACGTTTAGCGAGATTTCGACGGT
>Cebus_capucinus_imitator_PRJNA485217_SSR056__coassemble_708_pt1 | contig 20491 bp, 22 predicted proteins | sample Cebus_capucinus_imitator_PRJNA485217_SSR056__metabat2_low_PE_012 | metagenome-assembled genome bin Cebus_capucinus_imitator_PRJNA485217_SSR056
TGGCGCTGGACATATCCGAGGAGGACCTGCTGGAGCGTATCGGGCGAAACTAGGCATCCGGTTTGAACGCATCCCTATCGGGGGCGAAGCTCTGCATCGCCTCGATCGTGCGGGCGAAGAGCTCATCGAGCTCCCAGCCGAGCTTCTCGGCACCCGATCTGATCACGTCGCGCGACACACCGGCGGCGAAGCGTTTGTCCTTGAATTTCTTCTTGAGCGACTTCACGTTGAAATCCATCACGCTCTTTGAGGGCCGCATCACCACAGCCGCGCCGATGAGGCCGGTGAGCTCCTCGGTCGCGAACAGGATCTTCTCCATCATGAGCTCGGGCTGGGGTAGCTCGGGGTTGAAGTCGCTCGTGTGCGTTTGGATGGCGCGGATGAGCTCGGGCGTGCCCCCGGCCTCCTTGATAAGGGGCGCCGCGTAAAGCGTGTGCATCTGAGGCTCGTCGTCATGCTCTTCCCAGTCCAGATCGTGCAAAAGGCCCACAATACCCCAAAACTCTTCGTTGAACGGGTCGTACTCGCGCGCGAAGTACCGCATGGTCGCTTCGACCGTCTGCCCATGCTCGAGATGGAACGGGTCTTTGTTGTGGGCGGCAAGCAGCGCAAAGGCCTCCTCGCGCGTCATGCCTGCAGACAGGTTCTCTGACATGTAAACCCCTTTCTCTACGGACGCACCTGGCCGTGGCCGCGAAGCTGGTACTTGTAGGTGGTGAGCGCCTCGGCGGCGAAGGGACCGCGGGCATGGAGCTTTTGGGTGGAGATGCCGATCTCGGCTCCCATGCCAAACTCGCCGCCGTCGGTGAAGCGGGTACTCGCGTTGGCGTAGACCGCGCTGGCGTCCACCTCGCGCAAGAAGCGCTCGCACACCGTCCCGTCCTCGGCGACGATCGCCTCGGAGTGGCCGGTACCGTAGGCGTTTACGCGCGCGATGGCCTCCGCCTCGTCCGCGACCACCTTCACGCTGATCTCGAGCGCGAGGTACTCGCGGCCCCAGTCATCCTCGGTCGCGTCGACAAACTTGAGCAGGGGCGAGCCCGCCTGAGCGGCGGCGTCGCGCGCCTCGGCGTCCCCGTGAATGGTCACGCCGGCGTCTGCCAGGTCGGTGAGCATGACCGGCAGGAACTCGGCGGCGATGGCGCGGTCCACGAGCAGCGACTCGGCGGCGTTGCACACGCCCACGCGCTGGGTCTTGGCGTTCATCACGATCGCGCGGGCGCGGTCGAAATCGGCGCTTTCGTGTACGTAGATATGGCAGTTGCCGGTCCCCGTCTCTATCACGGGAACCAGGCTCTCGCGCACGCAGCGCTGGATAAGCCCCGCACCGCCGCGCGGGATGAGCACGTCCACCACGCTGCGCAGGGCCATGAGGGCGCCCGTGGCAGCACGGTCGGTGGTCTCGATGATGGTCACCGCCTCGCGCGGAAGGCCGCACGCCGCGACGGCATCGGCGAGCACGTGCGCGATGGCCACGCAGGAGTTTTGAGCAAGGGAGCCGCCGCGCAGAATGCAGGCGTTGCCCGTGCGGACGCAGATGCCCGCGGCGTCCGCCGTGACGTTTGGACGCGCCTCATAGACCATGGCGACAAGGCCCAGGGGCACCGACACCTTCTTGAGGTCGAGGTCGCAATCGATGGTGCGCTCCTCCAGCACGCGGCCCACCGGGTCGGGCAGCTGCGCGAGCTTGTCGAGCCCCGCCGCCATGGCGTCCACGCGCTCGGGCGTGAGCAGCAGGCGGTCGAGCAGCCCCTCATCCGTACCCGCGGCCTTGGCTGCCCGCATGTCCAAGGCGTTGGCGTCCAAGATCTCCTCGGACCGGTCTCGGAGAGCCGCCGCCATGGCGCGCACCGCCGCGCAGCGCTCATCGTTGGTGGCAAATCCCAGGGGGCGCGACGCGCGCTTAGCACGGCTGGCCAGATCGGCCACGTAGGCGATGATGTCTTGGGGCATGGGGCGCCTCCTTCACGAGGTTTCATTCGCCCCCATACTACCCCATCGGCCGCGCATGCGGCACACGGTACGCAAGCGTCACTCGTCGGGGTCGTCGCCGTCCCATGGCCCCGCATCGGTGCGCACCGGGTCCCAATGCAGCGTCATCTGCACGCCGTCCTGCGCAAGAATGCCCTTCTCCAAGCCGTCGAGCACGTGATGGGCCTCGATGGGGTCCATCCGAGCGGGCATGACCACGTGCGCGCTGCCGATCTTTCGGCCCGGGCCGTAGTCGTGCACCATGATGTCATGCGTGCCCAAAACTCCCGGCGCCTGCAGGATCTTGCGCTGGATGGCCGCGAAGAGCTCCGGGGCGGGCGCCTCGCCCAGCAGCGGGTTCACCGTATCTCGCACCAGTCCCGCCCCGCTCACCAGCACGAAGACGCCCAGCGCCGCGGCGACCCAGCCATCCAGCGAGACGCCCGTCGCGCGCGAGAGCACCGCGCACACAAGGACGCCCGTGGTCGCCAGGGCGTCGTTGCGCGAATCGGCGGCGGTGGCGGCCAGGGTATCCGAGTCGATGCGCTCGCCCACCACGCGGTTGAAGCCCATCATCCACGCCTTCACGGCGATGGAGACGAGCATCACGGCAACGAGAGGCACCGAGAGCTCGGTGGCCCGCGGATGCACGATGCGCTCCGCACCGCCGCGCGCGAGCTCGAGGCCCACGGCGCACACCAAGACCGAGACCACCAGGCCCGCCAGGTACTCGTAGCGCCCATGGCCGTAAGGGTGGCCCGGGTCTGCCGGGCGGCTCGCCATCTTGAAGCCGAGCATGCTCACGATGTTGCTCGCGGCGTCGGACAGGTTGTTCACGGCGTCGGCCACGATTGAGACCGAGCCCGCCGCCAGGCCTATGAGACCCTTGGCGACGCACAGCGCGATGTTGCACGCGATACCCACCGCGCCGGCCATCTGGCCGTAGGCGGTGCGCACCTGCGCTTCCTCGGTATCCCGATAGTTTTTGACCAAAAGGCGAACAAGCCAGTCCGTCATACGCATCCTCCCGCGCAATCGCTCATACCGCGATTGTGGGGCACATACGCGAGCGCGTCCAATGTTCACCGGCCCTAATACGCGAAGCGACCACAGTTGCGCAAAGGTGACGAGCATCCTTTACCCGAGGTGTACCCCTACGCGAAGACCACCATGTCGTCGCGGTGGATGGCGGGCGTGTGGGCGAGCTCGCGGATAAGGGCGTTGGCCTCGATCGTCTCGGTACGACGGCCAGCGGCGAGCTCCATCACATCCGAGGATGCCCCCGCGATGCCGCGGGCGATGGTAAGACCGCCCTCATCCTTCACGTCCAGGATTGCCCCCGCGTCGAAGGTTCCCTCGACCTGGCGAATGCCCACGGGCAATAGCGAGGAGCCGCGTTGCTCGATCGCTGCCGCAGCGCCTTCATCGACGGTCACGCTACCATGCACCGTGTCGCCGAGCGCGATCCAGAGCTTGCGCGGCGCGATGTCGAGCCGCTCCGCCGGCGGCACGAACAGGGTGCCCACCTGCTCGCCTGCAGCCAGACGCACCAGAGGGCACCGCTCGCTCCCCGAGCAGATCACGCAGCCTATACCGGCCGTCATGAGGATGCGGGCGCTGCGAACCTTGGTGATCATGCCGCCCGTGCCCACGCTCGAGCTGGAGTCGCCCGCGCCGCCGATGATCTGCGCATCGATCTTCTCGACGCGCGGGATAAAACGGGCAGCGGGATCGGTCGCGGGGTTGGCGGTGTAGAGACCGTCGATGTCTGAGAGGATGACGCACAGGTCCGCCGAGACCAGGCAGCTCACGAGGGCCGCCAAGGTGTCGTTGTCACCAAACTTGATCTCATCCACCGTGACGGTGTCGTTCTCGTTCACCACGGGCACCACAGAGAGATCCACCAGGCGCGTGAGGGTGTCCCGCGCGTGCAGGTAGGAGGCGCGACGGGCGGTATCCTGACGCGTAAGCAACACGAGCGAGGTAAGCAGGTCGTGCGCGGCGAAGGCCTCGTCGTACGCGCGGGCGAACGAGAGCTGTCCCACCGAGGCGGCAGCCTGGACCGTGGGCATGTCCGCGGGGCGACGAGGGCCCAGGCCCAGCATGCGCAAGCCGCACGCGATGGCACCCGAGCTCACCACCACCAGACGCCAGCCCATCTGCTCAAGTTCGGCGGCCTGCGCGGCGAGGGCGCCGAGAAAGGCCATGTCGGGCTTGCCGTCCGCCTTCACCAACGTGGACGAGCCGATCTTCACGACCATGGTCTTGTACTGATGCGCCATGTGCGGTGCCCTTCAATCAATTCTCAACAAGGTATAGGGCTTTGCCTAGTGCCCCAGATTGCCTTGAGCCGAGGGCGCATAGGACTTCGGTCCATGAGCCCCGAAGGCGAAAGGCAAGGTGGGGTACCAGGGAGAGCCCCAGGGATGGAGAGGTCCTAGAGCTTGGTTTTCCAGGGCAGCGTGCTCGACGTCGCGGCCATGCGCTCGCGCACCAGCTCGTCGCGCAGCTGCGCCAAACCCTGCTCCATGCCCACCACGTAGGTCTGCGGGTAGAGGAAGCGCTTGTACGCGGCGTCCAGCGACGCCACGGCGGCGGCGCAGCGCTCGCGGGCGACACGGATGTCCTCGCGCGGGACCACGGCGCGGCCGTCGCGCACCACGGGGCGCAAAAGCTCACGGCTCTCATAGGAACCGAGGTCGCAGGTGAGCGCGGCATCGTTCACGGCGACGAGGGTGCGCCCGCGGGAGGCGCCCTCCCCCATCACGTACCGCTCGTCGTAGATGAGGTCCGCCACCGGGCTGCCCGCCGCATCGAGGAAGCGGCGGACCTGCTGGATGCCGGGGATCGTGCGCTTGTAGGGCTGCTCGGAGAGCTTCATCACGGGCGTCCAATCGTGGCTGCCGTGGGCGCGGCGGGCGCAGATCTTGTAGACGCATCCCAGCGCCGGCTGGTCGTAGCAGGTCACGAGCTTGGTGCCCACGCCAAAGCTGTCCACGGGTGCACCCTGATCCAAAAGCGACTGGATGGTGTACTCGTCCAGGTCGTTGGAAAGCACGATCTTCACGTAGCTGAGCCCCTCGGCATCGAAGCGCTCGCGCGTGTAAGCCGACAGGCGCGCCAGGTCGCCCGAGTCGATGCGCACGCCCATGAGGCGCTCGCCCGCCGCCTCCATCTCCTTGGCCACGATGATGGCGTTCTCCACACCCTCGCGCACGTCGTAGGTATCGATGAGCAGCGTGCAGTTCTTGGGGCTGCTCTTGGCGAAGGCGCGGAAGGCCTCGAGCTCGGAGGGAAAGCTCATGACCCAGCTGTGCGCATGCGTGCCCGACACGGGGATACCGTACTTGCGGCCCGCCAGCACGTTGGAGGTCGACGCGGCGCCGGCGACGTAGCTCGCGCGCGCCACGGCCATGCCGCCATCGGGGCCCTGGGCGCGGCGCAGGCCGAACTCCGCCACGGGGCGGCCCTTGGCGGCGGCGACCACGCGCGCGGTCTTGGTGGCCACGAGCGTTTGGAAACCGATGGTGTTGAGCAGGGCCGTCTCGAGCAGCTGGCAGTCGAAGGTGCGGCCCGTGACGCGCACGAGCGGCTCGCGGGCAAAGACCAGCTCGCCCTCGGGCACGGCGTCGATATCGACCTGCACGCGAAAGCCGCGCAGGTAGTCGAGGAACGTGGGGTTGAACAGCGCGCCGCCGCCCGGGGCGGGGATGCTCGCCAGGTAGGCGATGTCCTCATCGGTGAAGCGCATGTTCTCCACCAGCTCCGCCAGCTCGGCGGTGCCGCACATCACGGCGTACCCGCTTCCAAAGGGGCGGTCGCGAAAAAACGCGGTGAAGCAGCCCTCCTCGTCGAGTTTGCCGCTCTCCCAAAGACCCTGGGCCATGGTGAGCTCGTACAGGTCGGTGAGCAGCGCGACGTCGGTGGGGCGGGAGGGGTCGGTGAGTGCCATGGGAGTTCCTTTTGCCGAGATACGGGGGTCGCGCGGCTAGCGCGTGACCGTGTAGATGACGAACACGATGAGGGCCACGACGGCGAGGCCGATGATGATCTTTTGGGCAGGCGCCATGCCGGGGATCTCGTCGGGGTCGGTCGTCTCGGGGGCGAGCACCATCTTCTGACCGAAGGTGCGCTCCCGGGCGGGCTTTGCCTGGGGCTCGGGACGCGCCGGGGCGGGCGCGGGCGCAGGGGCGGTGGCGCGGGCCCGCTCCGCCGCGCGGGCGCGCTCGGCCAGGATCTGGGCGTCGACGGCCTCCTGCTCGGCGCGCAGGGCGGCAAGCTCGGCGCGGTCGCGCACGGCGGCGGCCTCGGCCTCGCGACGGACCTTCTCGGCGCGCAGGGCCTCGAGCTCCTCGCGCTCCTCGGGCGTGAGCGGGCGGGCATTCTCGGAAGTCATGACATGCCCCTTTCTATGCGCAGGCCCCGCGGGGCCGGGTGTTATCGGTAACGCAGCAGTATACCCCTAGCAAAACGGCGGCGTTCGCCCGCCCCGCGGAGTTTACGAACGCGGGTCGGCCTCCATGAGATGCGCCGGGCGAGAAAACCCCTCGGCGATCTCGAGGGTATAGACGCCGAGGTCGCGCATACCGCAGCGGCGGTACAACTCGATGGCGGGCGCGTTGTTGGCGAGCACGTCAAGGCGCAGGGTCACCGACCCGGCCTCACGAGCGATCTTTTGAGCAGAGTGCACCAGCGCGAACCCTACGCCCGCCCCGCGAGCGACGGGCGAGACGGCGAGCAGGTGCAGGACGGAGACTTTGCTTTCAGGCGCATCGACGCCCCATGCGACCTTGGCGTAATCGGGCGCTTGATCGCCGTTAAGCACGAAGGCGCCCACGGGCTCGCCGTCCTTCACGGCGACGTAGAGCTCGCCGCGCTCAATCGCCTGGGTGAGCAAGGCCGGCGTGGGATGCCAGGCCATGTCCCATTCGATATCCCAGGGCGTACCCCGCATGGCATCGACCACCCGGGTGTAGAGGGAAACGGCGGCGGCATGGTCGGTGAGCTGCGCCTGGCGCACCTCCACAGAAGCGACAGGCACTACTCCCCCACCTTTTTCTCCATGATGAAGTCATCCATGATGAAGCCCTCGACTATCTGCGCCTCCGGTGTGGTCACGGACTCGAAGCTCGCCATATTCGCCCCCTATCGAATACGGGGTTTGACGCCCCTTTCGTAATTTCGACCCCCATTCTACCGCGATGCTCCGCATGCGAATTATGACGACGACGTGCCGTTTCTCTACATATGTAGGTTTAAGGTCAGGTATTGCCGATAAGGGGCATAATGGGCATGACATATGGAGTTAGCTAGTGCTAACAGTCTAGCGCGGACGCCGCTCGCGGCGCCCGGAAAGGAGCGGACATGCCCCAAGAAACCATGAGGCTCGTGCTCGTGCGTCACGGCGAGAGCGAGTGGAACCGCCTCAACCTCTTCACGGGCTGGACCGACGTGGACCTCACCGATACGGGCCGCAAGGAGGCGACGGCAGGCGGCGCAGCGCTCAAGGCCGAGGGCTTCGACTTCGACATCTGCTATACCTCCCAGCTCAAGCGCGCCATCCACACGCTCAACATCGTGCTTGGAAAACTCGATCGCGAATGGCTTCCCGTGGTGAAGAGCTGGAAGCTCAACGAGCGCCACTACGGCGCGCTGCAGGGCCTCAACAAGGCCGAGGCCGCACGCGAGCACGGCGACGAGCAGGTGCTCATCTGGCGACGCAGCTTTGACGTGCAGCCGCCGGCACTCGAGCCCGGCGATGAGCGCGACCCGCACATGCAGGAGATGTACCGTGAGATCCCGGCCGACGAGCTCCCCTACACCGAGTGCCTGAAAGACTGCATCGCCCGCGCATGGCCCTACTTTGAGGAGAACATCCTGCCGCAGATGAAGGCCGGCAAGCGCGTGCTGATCGCCGCGCACGGCAACTCGCTGCGCTCCCTCGTGATGAAGTTCGAGCACCTCACGCCCGAGGAGATCTTGAGGGTGAACATCCCCACCGGCGTGCCGCTGGTCTATGAGTTCGACGCCGATATGAACGTGGTGTCCAAGCGCTACATAGGCGACGCGGAGACCATCGCCGCCAAGATCGACGCCGTGGCCAACCAGGGCAAGGCGAAGTAACGCGCCCACAGGTCCATAGCGGGAGAAATGCAAAGCGGGACCCCGAACAGCGCGCCGGAGCCCTGCTTCTTATTGCGCGCTTATGCCGTGAGCCGCGTCCCTCGGCATAAGAGCGCGCCGAGACACAAGGGCGGGGCCGAGCCTGATGGGGATAACGGCTCGGCCCCATGTGAGGGTGGGCCCCGGGAGGCGTCGTATTCCCCGGGGCCCTATGCGGGCGCGGCCAGAGGGGATTATGGCCGCGCCCGGAAGAAGGAGGGATGGCAGAAAGGGGGCTACATCTTTCGGACGCTTATGGCGCGCATGGCGTTCAGGATGGCGATCACGGCAACGCCCACGTCGCCAAAGACGGCGAGCCACATGTTGGCGATACCCAGCGCGGCGAGCACCAAGATGAGCAGCTTCACACCCAGGGCGAACACGATGTTCTGCCACACGATGCCCATGGTCTTGCGGGCCACGCGCACGGCCTTGGCGATGTTGGACGGGCGGTCGTCCATGAGGACGATGTCCGCGGCCTCGATCGCGGCGTCGGAGCCCATGGCGCCCATGGCGATGCCCACGTCGGCGCGGGTGAGCACCGGGGCGTCGTTGATGCCGTCGCCCACAAAGGCGAGCTTACCCTTCTCGGGCTCGCTGGCGAGCAGCTGTTCCACGCGCTCGACCTTGTCGGCGGGCAGCAGCTGGGCATGGTACATATCGAGCCCCAGCTCGTGCGCCACCGACCGGGCCACCTCGGCGCGGTCGCCCGTGAGCATGACCGTGCGATTCACGCCCACGTCGTGCAGGCCGGCGATAGCAGCCTTGGCGTCGTCTTTCACCGTGTCGGCGATGATGATGTGGCCCAGGTACATGCCGTCGGCGGCGACGTGCAACACGGTGCCCACCAGGTCGCATTCGTCATACGCGACGCCGTGCGCGGCCATGAGCTTGCCGTTGCCCACGAGCACCTGCACGCCGTCGATGGTGGCGACCACGCCGTGGCCGGACTCCTCATGGGCGTCGGTGATGATGGACTCATCCACCTGCCCGCTGTACGCGGCGCGCACCGACACGGCGATGGGATGGTCGGAGTAGGCCTCGGCATGCGCGGCGAGGCGGATCATCTCGTCCCTATCAACGCCCTCGGCGGCATGCGCGGCCACCACGCTGAAGGTTCCGCTGGTAAGCGTGCCGGTCTTGTCGAAGACCACGGTGTCCACCTGGGCCAGGGCCTCGAGGTAGTTAGAGCCCTTGATGAGGATACCCAGCTTGGAGGCACCGCCGATACCGCCGAAGAACGACAGCGGCACGCTGATCACCAGGGCGCAGGGACAGGACACGACCAGGAAGGTAAGGCCGCGCAGGATCCAATCGCTCCAGGCACCAAAGCCCAAAAGCGGCGGCAGGACGGCGAGGGCGAGGGCGGCGTAGCACACGGCCGGGGTGTAGACGCGGGCGAAGCGCGTGATGAAGTTCTCGGTCTTGGCCTTCTTCTCGCTGGCGTTCTGAACCAGCTCGAGGATGCGGCGCACCGTGGACTCGCCGAACGGCTTGGTGGTTTTCACGCGCAGAAGACCGGTCATGTTGATGCAGCCCGAGATGACCTCGGCGCCCGCGGAGACGTGGCGCGGCACGGACTCGCCGGTGAGCGCCGCGGTATCGAGCTGGGAGTCGCCCTCGGTGATCACGCCGTCGATGGGCACGCGCTCGCCCGGCTTGATCACGATGACGTCGCCCACATGGACCTCGTCGGGATCGACCTGGACAAGCTCGCCGTCGCGCTCGACGTTGGCGAAATCGGGCGCGATATCCATCATCTGCGCGATGGAGCCGCGGCTCTTACCCACGGCATAGGCCTGGAACAGCTCGCCTACCTGGTAGAAGAGCATAACGGCCGCACCCTCGGCCATATGCGGGTCGGTGTCGGGGAAAAAGATCATGCCGAAAGCGCCGAGCGTGGCCACGCACATGAGGAAGTTCTCGTCGAACACCTTGCCGCGCTTGATGTTGTTCACGGCCTTCTTGAGCACGTCGTTGCCGGCGACCCACCACGGGATCACATAAAGCACGAGCACGGCGTACAGGGCAGAGGCACCGAAGATGCCGGCGAGCACACCCAGCTCGTCGAGCGCCATGACCACGAAGAAGATCGCAAGCGCGACGGCCACGCGACGGGTCTTGTGCTGCAACGACTCCTTCTTGCGGCGCTTCTTCTTTTTCTTGGGATCGTTCCCAGCCATAGTTCCCTCCTCTGAACCTATGAGCAATTACTCATATATCAACGGGATAAAAGCACGCCGAAGCGTGCAATAGGAGCAAACGCCTAACCCCCGGGACACGGGCCCGCAACGAGCGGAAGCTCGTTACTCCCAACCCGGGCACAAGCGCCCGCCAACGGCCCAAAGCCCCATGCACCCAAACCTTTCTCCTTACAGCGAATCGGCTTGAGCACAGGCCTGGCGGTCGGGGTTGTTTTCCGCGATTTCTGAGGCCGAAGGCCGAAGCTGAGCGGAAGGCAACCCCGACCGCCAGGCCTGTGGGAGCAAATACCGACTTAGCGCACGATCTCGCAGTCCGGCTCAACATCCTCGGTGTAGGCCACCACGCGGTCCAGGACCTCGTCGAACTCGGCGTCTTCGGCCTCGAGCGTAAGCTTCTGCTGCATGAAGTTCACGGACACGGCCTTCACGCCCTCAAGCTTGGCGATGCCCTCCTCCAGCTCGCGAGCGCAGTTGGCGCAGTCGATCTCGTCGAGCTTAAAGGACTTCTTCATGATGGTTCTCCTCCCATCCTGCCGCGGGCGCGGCGGTTTGATAAACAACGCGAGGGCAGGGCGCAGCTGCCGCAAAAACTCACTCGCAGATGTGGCTCATGCCCTGGTTGAGCATGGTGTACACATGGTCGTCGGCGAGCGAGTACAGGATGTTGCGGCCGTCGCGGCGAAACTTCACCAGATGCGCCTGCTTGAGCGTGCGCAGCTGATGAGAGACCGCCGACTGCGAGGACGCGCAGGACTCGGCGATGTCGCCCACCGCGAGCTCCTTGCCCATGAGGGCGAACAGGATCTTCATGCGGGTGGTGTCCGAGAACACGCGAAACAGGTCGGCCAGGTCGTAGAGCAGCTCCTCATCGGGAAGCTCTTCGGAGAAAGCGGTGAGGTCAACATCCGCGTGATCGCACGGGCTGATCTGTTGGCACTGTTCACACATTTCCGAATCTCCTCTCATATGAGCAGTTGCTCATACATACTGTTGACAGCTATTATATGAGCCATCACTCATATGTCAACGAGATTCGAAAAAGTTTTTGGCGTCGCCACTAAACCATATGCCCCGCCGCCCACCGCCGATGAATCGTGAATACTCACGATGCCTTACATCAAACGATATTCGCAAGCTAGCACCCACGAATTACCCAAAGGCTTTCCATCACGCCGAGCCAGGCTCTTTCATATCCGTCGTTTTCGCGTTGAACGAATAGGTTTCTCACAATGAACAACGTTCAACGAACTACCAGTACGTTGAATCAAGAAACACCGGGCGCTCTACCTGCGGGAATCATAAACCTCAATCTTGTGATGCATCTCATCTATTCGTTTAACGCAATTTCGCCGTCCAACAGTTCTACGTTCGAAATCGCGAGCCTTATTTGCCGCTCAAAATGCTTGCATCAAAGGCAATGAGCAGGGTAAATGGCCCGCTTACGCGATGGTGCTCGATTCCGAAGAGGAAAAGACACGTAACCCACTCGACGCAACACGGTCGCCCCGGCGTAAGCGCCATGAGTTAACGGGGCGCTTCACCCTTTGCTTTCTCGGTCTTCTAAAGCTAGCCTGTAATGTAAACGTCGATTTCCCGTTTAACGAACGACCTTTTTCGGTCATGAACATTGCTTTTAATCATTTTGCAGGTTGATGCCCCGTCGTTTCGTCGCCCAACGTACTTACTGTACGTTGGGCGCATTTTAATGACCCCAATCTATGCTTTGAAAGCGAAAACGACGGATAGTCCTGCCCTCTTTGCGGGACAGTCAGCATTCTCATCCCATATCTACCCACATCGCGCAAAGAAGAAGACATCAACTGGTACGCAGTTGGAATGGGGCCGCAAGGCGCAGCACCTGGTACAGGGCAACGCTTACAAACTTACGAGCCATACCAGTAGACGGCATCTTACCGCGTGCACCCCCTTGTCTAACAACTCTGCAAGATTCAAGACACATCGTTGCAAGACCGGTCCGCAGAAATTATTTTTCTCACGTATATTCCTGCATCCAGCCGTCATGCTTGGGTTATGAGTATCGTGCTTTCACATAGAACGGCGTGGGCATACCATCAAAGCCCTTATAGACCCGACAGCCCGCCGGCCCTACCACCATGCAAAAAGAAGCTCAATACCGATGTGCCCCATGCATCCTCGATCCAAGATGCTCGGCTTAAACTCGCTCAACTTGGCGTAACGGCTGAATACACACAAGATATCGACGTGCTCGTCTCATGCGAAGAGAAGCGGCGGAATATTGCAAACGCGCAATGCCATATAGCAAGCGGAGAGCTTCCCAGCTCGTCGTTCTTGTCTATTGGCTCGGGCGTCTATGTCACTGACATACGCCTCACCGCGTTACACATGGCATCGATCCTATCGTTTTACGAACTTGTCGAGTATTACTACGAGATATGCGGCGCATATGCCCTGCCCTTCGATCCCGATGACGACTATCGCGAGCGACCAACACTTACAACGACGACGGAACTTGGGCGTTATCTTGATAAGGTGCCGCGCATGCCTGGATTAGCCATCGCGCGAAAGGCGCTTCGCTACGTTCGTGACGGTTCACGCTCCCCCATGGAAACGGCCCTCGTCATGACGCTCGTTCTTCCGAAAAAGGAAGGCGGCCTGGGCATCCGCACCCTTAAGATGGATTACGACGTCGAAGTCACAGCGCGAGCCGCTCACCTCACTTCAAGGGGAAAGTTCTACCTCGATGCGTTTATTCCCCGGCAAAAGCTCGATATCGAATACCACGGCTTCTTCCACGACGAGGAACAGAGGGCATCGGAAGATGACGAGCGGACAAACGCGCTGCGGGCCATGGGCTATGAGGTTATCCCTATCCGGCGGTGGGCGTTTTTCAACCGCAGGGCATTTGAGCGGTTCACTATCACCGTAATGCGAAAAGCCGGCATAACGCCTAATAAGATTCCCAACGGCTTTATGGACAAACGAGAACATCTACGGCAGTTCGTACTCAGGCGTTATCTCTAGCCAGAGGGAATTGGGCTGTGCCAGACGTCGTTTTTGAGCTCAACGAATAGGTTTCTCGCAATGAACAACGTTCAACGAACCGCCAGTACGTTGAACTAAGAAACGACGATCGTTTTACCTGCGGAAATAGACAAAGCATGTCTTGGTACTTTTTAAGGTAGTTCGTTGAACGAGAAAACGACGATTTGCAGGGTATCGGCCAGCTCTACGCCGTGGGTTTTTGGGCGCAGGTGGCCCAGAAGCTGGGGGTGTTGAGCTCGTGGAGGCGGCCTTCACCGTTGGCGTCCTCGTAGCAGTCGAGCAGGGTGAAGCCCGCCTGCAGCTGGCCGCGGATCTGCTCGTCGAGAGTATGGGAAAACTGCACGCCGCTGTCGTCGGCGGCGAGCCATTCGAGCAGGGCGGGGTCGGACGCGGGATCGAAGGGAAGTCCCAGCTCGATATGCTCTTCCGCCATGTCGCCCACGTAGTTGAAGCCGTTATCCAAACCGGACAGCAAACGGCCGCCCGGCGTCAGCACGCGGAAGCACTCGCGCCAGATGGGCAGCACCTCACGCACGTAGCAGTTGGAGACGGGATGGATGATGAGGTCGAACGACTCGTCCGCGAACGGCAGGGGCTTTGACATATCCGCCTGCACGATCTCGATGTCGTAGCCCTCGCGCTTGGCCACCAGGCGCTCGCATTCGAGCTGGCTGGGCGCGTAATCGAGCACCGTGCAGCGCGCTCCCGCCGCGGTGAGCAGCGGCATCTGCTGGCCACCGCCACTCGCAAGGCCGAGCACGCGCACGCCGTGCAAATCATCCGGGTACCAACTGCGCGGCACCGGACGCGTAGGCGTGAGCAAAATCGACCAGTCGCCCGCGCAGGCGTGAGCATAGACCTCGTGGTCCACGGGCGTGCCCCATTGCCAACCGCCGGCCACCCAACGGTCCACGGCGTCGGCGTTCATCTGGGCGTAGTCGATATCGGACATGAGAACTCCTCACGAAAGACGGCACACGTCTCCATAGTACCGCCTGCTTCGCCCGTTATAAATAACCCATCAGGCTCTCGTAGGACTGGGCGCTCGCGGGGACCTCGAGCGTGATATCCTGCCCGCCCGTGGTCAACGTCACGTAGCTGGGGTCATCATAGGTGGTGACGGTGCCGCTCATCCCGCCGTAGGCGGTCGAGAAGCTGCCGGTCGCTTTCGCATCGTCGGGGAGCGTGGCCACTTTCCAGCTTCCTATATCGAGCTCATCGATCGCCGCGTCCACCTGCTCGGTGCTCATGCCGCTCGCCGCCGCGATATCACCCGCGTGCGAGCGAAGCTCGTAGTCGATGCGGCTCTTGATCTTACTGGCATCGAGTGCCACGTTCGCGGCGGTCACGCCCGCATCGCCGAGCAACCCCGCAGCCCTCTGCAACACGGGCGCATCCGCCAGCGGCGTTTGGTATGCAAACGCAATCGCGCCCAGCGCCACCACCGCCACAACCAGCACGGTTGCGATACCCCTCGTAAAGCCCCTCATAACGCCTCCTCATCTATGGTCAGGCAGAAAAAACGAGGTATGCCCCGTGCTCACTAGGCTAAACAGGCTTCATCTATCGCTCGCGAAATCCTTACGAGATAACGACATCCATGGGAAACGGGACTCCATGAGAGCAAGGGTTCGTGTGCGACCGCAAACGCATCTTGCAGACGGTTCGACCGAACCGGGCGTCGTATCACAAACGCAGGGCACGCTCGATACGCGCAAGGTCGCCGACGGTGTCCACATCCCACAACTCATGCTCGAACGCGGCATCGACAAGACCCGTCGCCACGCGGCCCGCCCGCAGAATCGACGCGCCCCCGTCCTTGCCCGAAAGCGCCATCAGCGCCCCAAAGCAGGACCTGGGAAACAGCACGGGCGAGGCGGCGACACCGTCCCAGCTCAAGCGGTAGGCACGGGCGGGGTCTTGGGCATGCGCCGAGCATAGCGCGTAGAAACTCTCCCGGGACACCAGGGGCTGGTCCCCCGGCAAGAACAGGCAGGCGTCCCATATGCCCTGACCAAAAGCGAGGCCCGCGCGCACGGTATCGCTGCGCATGGGGCCGCCCGGGAACGCGATGCGCGCGCTCGGCTGATTCTCGGCAACCACACGCGCAACATCGTCCCAGCACGTGGGAACCACCACGTCGGCAAGCTCCGCGGGCACGGCCTGCACGGTGCGCGCCACCAACGGCAGGCCCCCCGCGCAGGCGAGCAGCTTGTTGCCGGCACCGCCCGAAGCCCTGAAGCGCTTGCCCTCACCGGAGGCCATCACCACGCACCCAACCCTCATGGCACCTCCCGCCTGCCGTCGATCATCCATCAAAAGCTTACGCGAACACGCGGGCGCGCACCACTGATGTGATCGGCGTCCCCGCAGGATCGCCCTCAACAAAAAACGGGGAGCCGAGCTACCCGACTCCCTGTGTAGATCAAAAATGTGGGCGCAAGCGCGACAGCCTACAGCGTGACCTCGACGAGCTCGTACTCACGGCTCCCGACGCCGAGGGCCGCGGCGGCCTCCACGGTGTGCACACCATGACGGCTCTCGATGCGCTCGATGAGCTCGGGGCGGCCGGGGTCGTCGCTCGCGTACACCAAATCCAGGCAGGCCTGGTCCACGGCCACCGGGTCGAGCGAGGCCAGGGTGCCCATGTCGGCCATGCAGGGCGGTGCGGCGTTGCAGTCGCAGTCGCAGTCGACCGAGATGTTCTTCATCACGTTCACGTACGCGGCGTGGCCGGCGAACCTGCGTGTGACAGAAAGCGCGGCATCGGCCATAGCCTCCAAGAACAGATCCTGCTCGGTGGACCACATGGCCTCGGGGTGCCCTGCGCCGTGGATCCAAGCCTTGCCGAAGCTCGAGGCGATACCGATGGAGAGCTGCTTGAGCGCGCCGCCGAAGCCGCCCATCGCATGTCCCTTGAAATGAGACAGCACCAGCAGCGAATCGTATTTATCGAGGTCCCTGCCCACGTAGTTCTTCTGGATCTGAACGCCCTCGGGCACGTCGAGCACCAGGTCGGGACCCTCGGCATCCAGCAGGTCGACTACGAATTGGGTGCTCCAGCCATGCGCCTCGAGCAGGCCCAGGTGCTTTTGCGTGGTGTTGCGCACGCCGTCGTAGGCGGTGTTGCACTCCACCACGGTGCCGCCCACGTGCTCCACGAGCGGCGCGACGAAATCGGGGCCCAGAAAGTTCTTGTTACCGCCCTCACCGGAGTGCAGCTTCACGGCAACCTTGCCGGAAAGATCGGCTCCCAGCTTGTCGTACAGGGCGACTGCGGCGGCCGGGTCGGTCGAACGGGTGAAATAGACGATGGGCTTGCCTGCCATGGGGCGCTCCCTTCCTAGAAACTTATCCTTCGGGGAAAGATTAGCCTTTAGAGCGAGCTCCAAGTCAAGGAATCATTCGGTGGACGGGTGGAGTACGGCATCCATCTTTGCCTTGAGCAGCTTGAAGCTCTCCTCGGACAGGGTGTGCTCCATATGGCACCCCTCCTCCTCGGCCCGCTCGGCATCCACGCCGCAAGCCACGAGCAGGTCGCGGAAAAAGACGTGGCGCTCCAGGATTTCCTCGGCATGCGCCATGCCTTTGTCCGTGAGACGCACATCGCGGCGCACCACCTCGACGTAGCCGTTGGACTCTAAAAGCGACAGTGCCTTGGAGACACTCGCCTTGGAGACGTCCAGGTGGTTAGCGATATCCACAGCACGAACGGCGCCATGGGCCCGCTGCAGCATGAGGATGGTCTCGAGATAATCTTCGCCGGATTCGCGCAGAGTCATGGGAGGCCTTCAATCGAGCTTGAGGTAAAAACAGGTTAGCTGAGGATTACTTTACCCCAACTGTGGCGAATCTGCACGATAAAGTTAGAGGAGGCTATCAATACTCATAGCAAAGCACGGCAAGCGACGATCAACGCTTCGCCATCACGAGCCGCGCACCACGATCTTGACGTCGGGTGCAAGGCGTACGAGCGTGGACAGGCCGTTGCCCGACAGACGATGCGCGGGGTCGAGCCGCGAGAATCCGGGGACCACCTCGAGCCCCTCGATGCGCGCGAGCACGCGGGCGAGCGGCTCGCTGTAAGGCGCAACCAACCCCGCCCCATCGTCTGCCGAAAACACCGGCACGTGCATGTTGCCGATCTCCCAGGCCGCGCGGGCGAAGACGAGCGGGTCGGTGCCTGCGGCAGCGATGCGCAAGACGCGGGCGCTCAAGAGCCGCACCGCGACCACCGCGCCCTTGGCACCAAAATCGCAGCCGGGCAGCGCAGCAAGCACATCCCCGTCGAGCAGGCCCTCGTAGGACATAGGGCATGTAAAATCGAGATCCACTACACGGCCTTCCGCGCTGCGCTTTCGGCCGGTGCGCCGACGGACCTCGTCCCATTCGAAATCGACGGGGTCGATGTCAAAATCCCCGCCCAGCCGCCGGCGCAATGCCAAGACGGCGGACGGGTCGTTGATATTTCCCAACAGCTCGGTGCAGCGAAGCGGGTCCATGGTCGCGCCGCCCCGCTACGCCAACAGCTCGGCCAGCGTGTCCTCCACGCGCACGCAGCGGCGCAACGCAGGGCGAGTGCGGGCGATGTCGAGCATGGAGGGGTTGCAGGGATCCATGAGGAAGGGGTGACCCACGAGCTCCATCATCTCGCGGTCGTTCTCGTTATCGCCGAAAGCGGCCATATCGGCGGGGTCGATACCCAGCACGCGACCCGCCTCGGCGAGCGCCGCGCCCTTATCCACCCCCACGGGGATGAAATCGAGCCAATCGGCACCCGAGGTCACGATGGTGAGGCCCTCGATATCGGCGATCTGGCGCTGGAAGTGCGCAAGGCAGGCGGCCTGCTGCGCCGGCGGGATGAAAAACGCGATCTTGAGGATCTCGTCGTCGATATCCTGGGGCTTATCGAAAACCTTCACGAGGTTGTGGACCTCGCGGCGCTGCCACTCGGCGAAATCGGGGTACTTGGACTCCAAGAAGATGCAGCGGGAACCCGAGACGGACACCTTGGCGCCCGGGTACTCGACCACCATCTCGATGAGCCGCATGGCGAGCTCGCGCGGCATGGTACGCGATGTGAGCACGCGCCCGCCCATCACCGCCATGGCGCCGTTCTCGCACACGTAGCCTATGCGATCGGCAACGGGGGCGAAGAGCTCGGCCAGGCTATGATGGGTGCGCCCGCTCGCGGCGAAGAAGGGCACACCGCGCTCCGCCAGCTGCTCCACCTGCTCGTAGATGGTGGGGCTGGGATAGCGGGCGTCGTTGAGCAGCAGCGTGCCGTCCATGTCGCACGCGATGAGCTTGATGCCGTCGAGCGCCATGTCTACTCCGAGATCTCGACGATCTCGATGTCGAAGTTGAGCGCGCAACCGGCGAGCTCGTGGTTGGCATCCAAAACGACGCCCTCATCGTTCACATCGGCCACGGTGACGGGCACGGGCTGACCGCCAGGACCGGTGAGGAAGAGCTTGTCACCCTTCTTGACCTGGTCGAAATCGGGCACCTGCTCCTTGGGGAACATGAGCATGAGATCCTCACGGCGCTCGCCGTAGGCCTGGTCGGCAGGGATGTGCACGGTCTTCTTCTCGCCTACGGCCATATCCATGACGGCGGCGTCGAAGCCGGCGATCATCTGGTGCGCACCGCAGGTGAACTCGATGGGCTCGCCGCGGTCATAGCTGGAATCGAACTGGGTGCCGTCATCGAGCGTGCCGCGGTAGTGGGCGCGGATTTTCTTACCCTCGTTAGACATGCTGCCTCGCTTTCGTGCGGGTCGGTTTCAAACGAGAGACAACTATAGCATGCGGTGCGGACACGCATAAAAAGGCCGCGAGCCCTGTGAGCCCGCGGCCTGCGCAATAAGGTCAGCCCGAGATTCTCGGCGTGCGCGTTAGAGCGTGCCGAAGATGCGGTCTCCCGCGTCGCCCAAGCCCGGAACGATGTAGGCGGCGTCGTTTAGGCCCTGGTCGATCGCGCAGGTGTAGATATGCACGTCCGGGTCGGCCTCCAGCACGGCGGCCAGACCCTCCGGCGCGCTCACCAGCACCAGCAGGCGAATCTCCTTCACACCGCGGCGGCGCAGGTAGGAGATGGCGTCCTTGGACGAGCCGCCCGTGGCGAGCATGGGGTCCACCACCAGGCACGTGCGCTGCTCGATGTCGAACGGCATCTTGTCGTAGTACTCGTGCGGCTCATGCGTAACCTCGTCGCGCTCCATACCCAGATGCCCCACACGGGCGGAAGGGATCAGGTCGAGCATGCCGTCGACCATGCCCAGGCCGGCGCGCAGGATAGGAACGATCGCGACCTTCTTCCCGGCGATCTGCTTGCACACGGTGTCGCAGATGGGCGTGGTCACGGGCACGTCCTCCAGCGGGAAGTCGCGCGTGGCCTCGTAGCCCTCAAACAAGGCGAGGTCGCGCACCAGCTCGCGGAACTGCTTGGTACCGGTGGCGGTGGAGCGCAGGATGGAGAGCTTATGCTGCACGAGCGGATGATCGACCAGGGTGACGCGGGAGACGTCGTAAGAGATAGCCATGGGGGCTCCTTTCGTCGCGCCCACTATACCATGCGTCCATGCACCTCGACCCTCCGTCTGCCACAATAGGGTGCTTGTGAACCGCAAGCGGCACCAAGGGAGGTTCGGCGTGCCACAAAACACCTTCATGCTCGAGGTCGCGCTTCCCGGCGGGCGCACGGTCCAGGTCGCCGTGACCCGCAAACGCGTGAAGAACCTCAACCTGCGCGTACGTCCCGATGGCACCGTGGCGGCAAGCGTGCCGTTGCGCACCGGCGCCGAGCGGGTGCAGGCGTTCTTGGACGCGCATGCCGCCTGGATCGAGGAACGTGCGCGGCGCCGTGCCGCCAAGCAGGCGGACGGCATCATCCCCCTGATGGGCGAAGACGCCGGGACCCTGCCGCTGTGGGGCGAGCTCGTCGACGCCTACCGCTCCTTGGAGCTCGGGCGCGGCACGCGGCCCGGCATCTTTGGCATACCGAGCGATGCGGCAGCGCCGTCCCCTGCCCGCCGGCTCGATGCGCTCGCATCGATGGATGCCGAGGACCTCGCCCGCCGCGTCGACGCGTGTTGCAAACGTGAGGTGGCCGCCAAGCTGCCCGCGATC
>Cebus_capucinus_imitator_PRJNA485217_SSR056__coassemble_713_pt1 | contig 19804 bp, 17 predicted proteins | sample Cebus_capucinus_imitator_PRJNA485217_SSR056__metabat2_low_PE_012 | metagenome-assembled genome bin Cebus_capucinus_imitator_PRJNA485217_SSR056
TCGAGCTGCCCATCCAGTACCGCGACCGCCCCGATGCTGGCGACCGTTCGCGCGCATGCCGAGCAGTGGAACGTCGATGCCAAGCACGTGTGCGTGGTGGGCTTCTCGGCCGGCGGCTTTATCGCGGCGTCGCTCGCGGCCCAGTGGCGCGACGGCCTCATGGCCGGCGCGGTGGGCGTGGTGCCCGACATGGTCAAGCCCGACGCGGTGGTGCTCGCCTACCCGCTGCTCGATCTGGCGGCCTGGCGCGCCTGGAAGACCCGCGATCCCCGCATCGACCTGCGTGTGCCCAAGACCGGCGGCAAGACCGGCCGCGACCTGGTGAACGACTTCTTCTCCCAGCTCGCGGGCGGCGAGGCGACCGATGAGTACCTGGAGCAGGTGAGCCCTGCCGAGCACGTGGACCGCTCCATGCCGCCCACCTTCATCTGGCATGCGACCGACGACAAGACCGTTCCCGTGAGCCAGGTCTACCCCTTCGCCGCGCGTCTGGCCGAGGAGGGCGTGGCCCACGAGCTGCACGTCTTTGACAAGGGCGGCCACGGCTTGTCGGTGGCGAACGCCAACACGGTCCCCGCCGAGGGCAAAGACGAGCTGCCCGTGCGTCAGCAGGTGACCCGCCCCTGGGTCGAGCTCGCCTTCGCGTTCCTCGCCCGCCACCTGTAGAACAAGCGCGGCCCGCGCACTATAATGGCGGCGGACGAAAGGAAGTTAACCATGTATGACAACGAGCCTACCCCCGGTCGCAACGATGCCTGCTGGTGCGGAAGCGGTCGCAAGTACAAGAAATGCCATCACGCCTTTGACGAGCGCCTGCAGGAGCTGTGGGAGCACGGCGAGGAGGTCCTGCCCCGCAGCCTCATCAAGACCGCGGCGGATATCGAGGGTATCGAGCGCTCCGCGGCCGTGAACATCGGCGCGCTGGACTACGTGGCCGAGCGCATCGCCCCTGGCTGCACCACGGCGGATATCGACCGCTGGGTGCACGAGTACACCGTGGAGCACGGCGCGATTCCGGCCCCGCTCAACTACGAGGGCTTTCCCAAGAGCGTGTGCACCAGCGTGAACAACGTGGTCTGCCACGGTATCCCCAGCGAGGACGAGGCGCTGCAGGCCGGCGACATCGTCAACGTGGACTGCTCCACCATCTTGGACGGCTATTTCTCCGACTCGTCGCGCATGTTCTACGTGGGCGAGGTGAGCGCGGAGCGCCGGCGCCTGGTCGACGTGACGCACGAGGCCGTCCAGCGCGGTCTTGCCGCGGTGAAGCCCTGGGGCCACCTGGGCGATGTGGCCCATGCGGTGCAGGCCTATGTTGAGGAGAACGGGTTTAACGTGGTGCGCGAGTTTGGCGGCCACGGTATCGGCATCGAGTTCCACGAGGATCCCTTCGTGGGCTTTGTGGGCGAGGCCGGTACCGGTACCGTGCTGGCTCCGGGTTTTTGCTTCACCATCGAGCCCATGGTCAACGCCGGCGAGGCTCCCATCGATATGAACGACCCCAACGGCTGGACCGTGCGCACCAAGGACGGCAGCGATTCGGCCCAGTGGGAGGTCCAGCTTGTGGTGACCGAGGACGGCTACAAGCTTCTCTCCTGGTAGGACGCGCGCATGGTCCACATCTACCACGGTGACGGCAAGGGCAAGACCACGGCGGCCATGGGGCTGGCGCTGCGAGCGCTTTCCCACGGCTGGCGCGTGCGCGTGGCGCAGTTTCTCAAAGACGGAGACTCGGGCGAGGTGCGTCTGCTGTCGAGCATGCCGGGTGTGCGCACGAGCGCATGCGGGACGGGCGGCAAGTTCACGTTTGAGATGAGCGCTGAGGAGCTGGCGGGCGTGAGGTCTCGGCAGACGGAGCTGCTCGCGAGCTGTGGGCGCGATCTGGCGGAAGGGGCGTGCGACCTGCTGGTTCTCGATGAGGTACTCGACGCCGTGGGTACGCGTACCCTTGCCGAGGAGCCCTTGTGGCAGCTGATTCGCGCCTACGGCGATGCGTGCGAGATGGTGCTCACCGGTCGCGGTCCCAGTGCCGAGCTGCTCGACGCCGCCCATTACGTGACGTACATGCAGGCGCAAAAGCACCCCTTTGACCAGGGACTTTACGGCCGCGAGGGCGTGGAGTGGTAAGACGGCGTCCGCTTTAAAGACGGGGCCGCGCTTGAGCGAAAGCCGGGTTTCTCAGCAAGCCGAGCCTCCTCGGGTCATACTCATCGACGTTTTTTGTTGCGGAGTCATACTTATCGACGTTTTAGGCTGAGAATAAGGCCCATTCCGGTGATTAGTATGACTTGGGTGAGGAAACCGGTGACGAGTATGACTTGGGTGAGAAAGCCGGAGGAAACCGGTGGTGATTAGTATGACTTGGGCGAGAAATTCGGTGATTAGTATGACATCGTCGCATCGGGACGCTGCCCGCTCGACATGTTGCTGGAAACGTCACGTGCCACAGAGCATCTCATATAGAAAGGACCTCACATGTACGACAACTCCATCGCTTTGATGCGCGAGATGGCCGCGGCGGGCATCGAGCACCGCAGCGACACGCCGCTCGACGATGAGAACCTCATCGACACGGTGCGCGTGGGCTGGACCGGCATGAATCTACCGCTTACCACGGTACTGTTCCGCATCAACGATCGCGGCGCCCACCTGGAGCTCGATCACTTGGGTGCCGTCGCGCCCGGCATGCGTGCCCAGGCCCTTGAGCTTGTGAACGACCTCAACAGCAGCTACCGCTGGCTCACCTTCACGGTGGAGGAGGGCGACGAGCTCATGTGCTCCACCGACGTGTTCATGGTGCCCGAGGTCGCCGGCCTTTTTGGCATCGCCGCCATGGGACGCATGTTCGACACGCTCGATGAGGTCTACCCCCGCCTGCGCGAGGTCATGGCGTAGCGATCTGTTGCTCGCAGAAACGCTACTGCGTACAGACTCATTGCAAGGCACCTTATCAACTCCTCTGTCCTGGGCTATCATGGATGCATACAACGACAAAACAGGAGTGTGCGTATGATTAAGCTGTTTGCAAGCGATTTGGACGGAACGTTGTTGGGCCTTACACACGCGGTGGACAAGACCGTGCTCAAGGCTATTCGCGAGGCGACCGACGCAGGGTATCATGTCTCGGTTGCAACAGGGCGCACCTTGCGTTCTACCAGTGATTTTGGTTTTGACGACGTGCCCATCGAGGCGGTCTGCTCCAACGGCTCGATCGTTATGGACCGCGACAGCCAGGTGATCTACCACGGTACCGTCGATCCCGTCTTTTTGGAGGAGCTCCTCCGTACATTCCCTCAGGTCTGCTTTGAGTGCGTGGGTCTGCACGGCACGTATGTGATGGGTTCTCGCGAGCAGCAGCAGGCGGGTTTCCGCCGTGACAACCCCTTCAAGCGCATCGTGATGAGAGGTATGCGCGGCCGCACGAAAATGATGTTCCTGGATTACGTATTCGATCAAAAACCGGCCGATATCTTGAAGCACACCGTCTGCAAGATCAACGTTCGTGTTCCCGAGCATGACCTTGAGCGCGAGCTCCATGCGTTTATCGACGCGCATAGCGACAGCGTGGTGGACACGCCCTTTGATCCGGTGATGTTCGAGATTACCGATAAAGCGGTGAACAAAGGCGCCTCGGTGGCGTATTTGGCCAAGTACCTGGGCTACTCCGAGGACGAGGTGGCTGTATACGGCGACGGCGGCAACGACTTGGTTATGCTCGACCGCTTTAAGCACTCCTTTGCCACGGCAAACGCGAGCGACGCCGCCAAAGCGGCGGCGGGAACCGTTATCGGCCATCATGCCCTGCATGCGGTGCCCAAGCACATTATGCGCACCGTGCGCACTCAGCAAAAAGAGACAAACTATATCAAGATCTAACCGTTCATTATCCACACCAAAATCTGAGGGCCGTATGCGCAAACAGCATGCGGCCCTTTTGCATATGGAGACTTGAGGGGCGCAGCGGGGTCGCGTGTAGCTCCTACACAGCTTGTGCAATAATTCGCACATCGTGCAATAGCTGGTTTCAAGACATGAGTCCTTTGCGCCTCGTGCGGCCCGCATCGCACGCCCCGTACCTGTACACCCAAGGAGGCACATGCCCCAGCAAGCCCTGGCGTCGCTCAAAAGCGATCGCCGCAGCCGCCGTTCACAGTGCGCCCTGCGTGACGCGCTCGCGGCCCTCATCAACGAGGGCGAGGACCTCACGCGCATCACCGTGGCCGCGCTCACGGACCGCGCGGGCCTCACACGCCGCACGTTTTACAGCCACTACAAGGACATCCCCGAGTTTGTGGAGCAGGTGGAGGCCGTGCTTCTCGCCGATATCCTCGAGCTCATCCACGCCATCGCCGCGACCAACCTGCCGCAGGTCTACACCGCCATCGAAGCTGTGGAGCCCGCGCCCGGCTCGGTCGAGCTCTTGCGCTACTTCGCCGCCAACCGCGACATCATGGGCGCGCTTTTGGGTGCCGGCGGAGACCCTGCCTTTATTGGCAAGATCATCCAGATGGTGAAGGCAGAGATTGCCGGTCGCATGCAGGAGGGTATCTTTCCCGCCGCGCTGGGCAGTTTCTTCGATTACTACGTGAGTTACGTGGTCGCCGCCATGGCGGGCGTGGTGCAGCGCTGGTTTGAAGGCGGCCTTGCCGAGAGCCCACAGACCATGGCGTGCATCATGACCATGATCGCCTTCGTTCGCCCGGGCGACCTGTACGGCATGCCCATCGACATCAACGTCCCTGCCTACGGGCTCAAGCTCATGACCCTCAACCTCACCTCAGAAGAGGAGTAGCAATGTCTGACGAGAACACCATGTCCAACGCCGTCGTGGTCCCCGAAGGCGCCATCTACAACGCCGACGCCGCCCGCGGCCAACTCCACCTGGGTATCGACGTGGGCTCCACCACCGTGAAGCTCGCCGTGCTCAACGATGAGAACCAGATCGTCTACGCCAAGTACCAGCGCCACCACACCGACGTGCGCGCCTGCGCCCGCGACCTGTTTGCGGGTGCGGTCGGCGTGCTGGGCGATGCGGCTATGACCTGCGCCATCACCGGCTCGGGCGGCCTTTTGCTCTCGCAGTGGCTCGGCCTGGAGTTTGTCCAGGAGGTCATCGCCTCCAAGCGCGCCGTTGAGACCCTCATTCCGCAGACGGACGTGGCGATCGAGCTGGGCGGCGAGGACGCTAAGATCATCTACTTCGATCAGGGTATCGAGCAGCGCATGAACGGCACCTGCGCCGGCGGCACGGGCGCGTTCATCGACCAGATGGCGACCCTGCTGCACACCGACGCGAGCGGCTTGAACGAGCTTGCCCGCCGCGCGACCACCATCTACCCCATCGCGAGCCGCTGCGGCGTCTTCGCCAAAACCGACGTGCAGCCGCTGCTCAACGAGGGTGCCGCGCCCGAGGATGTGGCCGCGAGCATCTTCCAGGCCGTGGTGACCCAGACCATCTCGGGCCTGGCTTGCGGTCGCCCCATCCGCGGGTACGTGGCCTTCCTGGGCGGCCCGCTGCAATACCTCTCCGAGCTGCGCCGGCGCTTCTACCTCACGCTCGACCTCGACGAGGAGCATCGCATCGTGCCCGCCAACGCCCATCTCTTCGTGGCGAGCGGCGCCGCCATGGCGCACGAGAGCGCCAAGCTATTCACGTTCGCCCAGCTCATCGAGGCGATCGACGTGCTCGGCGACACCCAGGGCTCCGAGGTGGAGCGCTTGGAGCCGCTCTTTTCCACCGAGGACGACCTCGCCGAGTTCACCGTTCGCCACGCCACCGAGGTGGTGCCCCGCGGCGATATCGCCAGCTATACCGGTGAGCGCGTGTTCATCGGCCTGGACGCCGGCTCCACCACCATGAAGGCCACGATGGTGGGCGAGGACGGGCAGCTCCTCCACACCTGGTACGGCAACAACAACGGCGACATCCTGGGCACCGCCAAGCTCATCATGGCCGACTTCTACGCCCATATGCCCGCCGGCGCCAAGATAGGCCACGTGACCACCACCGGCTACGGCGAGGCCCTGCTCATCGAGGCCCTGCACGCCGACTCGGGCGAGATCGAGACCGTGGCGCACCTGCGCGGCGCCAAGGCCTTCCTGCCCGGTGTGGAGTTCATCTTGGACATCGGCGGCCAGGACATGAAGTGCCTGCGCGTGCGTGACGGCGTGATCGAGCACATCATGCTCAACGAGGCCTGCTCCTCGGGCTGCGGCAGCTTTATCGAGAGCTTCGCGGTGTCTATGAACATGGACGTGCGCTCCTTCGCCGCCGAGGCCATGCGCGCCCGCGGCCCCGTCGATCTGGGCAGCCGCTGCACCGTCTTTATGAACTCCCGCGTGAAGCAGGCGCAAAAGGAGGGCGCGACCGTGGGCGACATCGCCGCGGGCCTGTCCTACTCCGTGATTAAGAACGCGCTGTTCAAGGTCATCAAGCTGCGCGACCCCAAGGAGATCGGCACCCAGGTGATCGTCCAGGGCGGCACCTTCATGTCCGACGCCACGCTGCGCGCCTTCGAACAGCTCACGGGCGTGCATGCCGTGCGTCCCGACATCGCCGGCTGCATGGGTGCCTACGGGGCGGCCCTGCTCGCCCGCGATCGCGCCGGCAAGGCGGGTCTCTCCGCCATCTTGCCTGCCGACAAGATCGCCCAGCTCACGGTGACCCAGCGCCACGCGCGCTGCGGCCGCTGCTCCAACAACTGCCAGCTCACCATCAACGACTTTGGCGCCGGTCGCCGCTTTATCACCGGCAACCGCTGCGAGAAGGGCGCGGGCAACCACAAGAAGAAGACCGAGGCGCCCAACCTGTTCGCCTATAAGAACAAGCTGCTCTTCGATCGCGAGGTCCTCTCGCCGCAAGACGCCCCCCGCGGCACCGTCGGCATCCCGCGCTCGCTCAACATGTATGAGAACTACCCCTTCTGGCATACCTTCTTCACCAAGCTGGGCTTCTCGGTGCAGCTCTCGGCGGACTCCAACAAGAAGGTCTACGAGGCGGGCATCGAGTCCATGCCCAGCGAGAGCGTGTGCTATCCCGCAAAGCTCTCCCACGGCCACATCATGGACCTCATCGGCCGCGACGTGGACTTCATCTGGATGCCCTGCATCCGCTGGGAGCGAAAAGAGGACCCCACCGCGGGCAACTGCTACAACTGCCCCATCGTGATGAGCTACCCGCAGGCGCTCAAGCTCAACATCGACGAGATCGCCGAGAAGCGCGTCGAGTTTATGGACCCGTTCATCCCCTATAACGATAAGGTCGCGCTCAAGCGCCGCCTGTACCAGCTGCTCGCCATCGACCGCGTGGCCGATGCCGAGCAGGGCCGCGGTCGCGTGCGCGGCCCCAAGCTCACCCGCAGCGAGATCGACGCCGCGGTGAACGCCGCCTATGCCGCCGACGAGGAGTTCCACACCCAGATCCAGACCGCGGGCGAGCGGGCCATGCGCTGGATCGAGGAGCACGGCGGTCACGGCATCGTGCTGGCGGGCCGCCCCTACCACAACGATCCCGAGATCAACCACGCCCTGCCCGAGCTCATCAGCTCCTTTGGCTTCGCGGTTCTCACCGAGGACTCGGTGGCGCATCTGGTCAAGCCCGAGCGGCCCATCCGCGTGGTCGACCAGTGGATGTACCACTCGCGCCTCTACGCCGCCGCGCGCTTTGTCACCATGCGCAACGACCTGGATCTGGTGCAGATGAACAGCTTTGGCTGCGGCCTTGACGCCCTCACCACCGACCAGGTGCAGGAGATCTTGGAGGCCTCGGGCAAGATCTACACGGTGCTCAAGATCGACGAGGTGTCCAACCTGGGCGCCGCACGCATCCGCGTGCGCTCGCTCATGGCGGCCCTCAAGGACCAGGAGGCCGAGCGCGCCGCCGCCGAGGGCGACGCCTACGCCCAGGGCGACGGGGCGCCTGTGGCCCCCAGCGGCGAGGAGCCGGTGTTCTCAACGCATGAGTACGCGCTGACGGCCCAGCGCCGCTCAAAGAGCGCTGCCTGGGAGAAGGTGCCCTTCACGCAGGAGATGAAGGACGCGGGCTACACCATTCTGTGTCCCCAGATGGCGCCCATCCACTTCGACCTCATCAAAGAGGTCTTCCGCGAGGCGGGCTACAACCTGGAGCTTCTGCCCTCAACCGACCGCGGCGCCGTGGAGGCGGGCCTGCGCTACGTGAACAACGACATCTGCTACCCCTCCATCCTGGTCACGGGGCAGATTATGGAGGCCATCGAGTCGGGCCGCTACGACCTTAACCGCACGGCCGTGGTGATCTCCCAGACCGGCGGCGGCTGCCGCGCGACCAACTACATCGCGCTCATCCGCAAGGCCCTGCGCGAGAGCGGCAACCCGCAGATCCCCGTGATCTCGCTGTCCGCCGTGAAGCTCGACGAGCAGAACCCCGGCTTTAAGCTCACCGTCCCCATGCTCAAGGCCGCCGTGTACAGCGTGCTGTTCGGCGACGTGATGATGCAGATGCTCTACCGCACCCGTCCCTACGAGGCCGAGCCGGGCGCCGCCAACGAGCTGTTCGAGCAGTTCATGGCCCGCGCCCGCAAAGAGGCACCGCACTTTACCCGCCGCAGCTTCACGCGCCTCTCCCGCGAGGCGATCCACGCCTTCGACACCATGTCGCTTGTGGGGGAGGGGACCAAGCCGCGCGTGGGCGTGGTGGGCGAGATCCTGGTGAAGTTCCATCCCACCGCGAACAACCACGTGGTGGACGTGATCGAGCAGGAGGGCTGCGAGGCCGTGGTGCCGGGCCTGCTCGACTTCTTCCTGTACTCCATGAGCAATGCCAAGCTGCAGAAGGACGAGCTGGGCAGCTCCGCCGTGACGCGCGGCGCCATGGACGGCATCATTGGCCTGGTGGATTGGATGCGCAAACCCGTGGACGAGCTGTTGGAGGAGAGCGCCCGCTTTGAGCGCCCCGAGCCCATCTCGGTGATGGCGAGCAAGGCCACCCGCGTGCTGTCCCTGTGCAATAACATGGGCGAGGGATGGCTGCTCACGGCCGAGATGCTCGATCTCATCGACCACGGCGCGCCCAACATCATCTGCACGCAGCCCTTCGCGTGCCTGCCCAACCACGTGGTGGGCAAGGCCGTGATCAAGGAGCTGCGCCGTCAGCACCCCGAGAGCAACATCGTGGCCGTGGATTACGACCCGGGCGCCTCCGAGGTCAACCAGATCAACCGCATCAAGCTCATGATCAGCGTGGCCAAGGAGAACCTGCGCACGGGACGCGGCTTTACCATGGAGAGCGTGCAGCCGCTCGCGATGGACGAGGTGAGCCAGAAGTTTCGCCCGCATCACGATGAGTCCGAGAGCTGCGGCGGCGCCTGCGGGTGCGGCGCCGTGGACGAGGACGCGGTGGCCGAGGTGGCCGAACGCCTGGGCCGCGGCGTGCGCGAGTAGGGTAGCTCACCGCGTTCGTCCTCACATGCCGAGAACCTTGCTCGTGAGGTTCTCGGCATGCTGTATGCGAGCTGAATGGTGGCGTTTTATTTGGGTACCAGCATGGTGTAAAATCGCCCGCGTACTTTGATTGAAAGGAGCCTTCGTGGCTGTTAACGAGAAATTGCTGCTCGAGGTCCTCGAGGAGATTCGCCCCAACCTGCAGGCCGACGGCGGCGACCTCACCTATATCGGCGTCGACGACGAGGGTGTGGTGTCGCTTGAGCTCACCGGTGCCTGCGCCGGTTGCCCCATGAGCTCGCTCACGCTTTCCATGGGCGTTGAGCGCATCTTGAAGGAGCACGTCCCCGGCGTGACGCGCGTTGAGGCCGTGAACAACGGCGAGGCGAACGACCTGTACGACGAGTACGCGCCGTTCTAGGCCCTTGCGTGATGGATCGCGATTCGTATAAGCGCACGGCGGCTGCGGGCCAAGATCCCGCGGCCGCTTTCTTGTATGACGACGCGGCGGGGCAGGGGCGCACCGCGGCTGACGAGCGCCGTGCGTCGCGCGGACGCAGGCCCGCTGCCTGGGACGCGCCTTCGGTCGTGGACGTTCCGGTGGCGCCCCAACCCGGCGCGGCCGATGTCCTCGACCACGACTTCTTGGCGACCGACCCGCGTGACGAGCACGGGCGTATCGCCTGCTGGACCGTGCGCGGGTGCGCCGGCATATGGGGCCCCACGGGCAACTACATGGAGCTCGACTGCCCGCATAACGAGGAGGGGCGCTATTCGCCGTGCCCGCAGAGCTGCGCCTACACGCGTTGCCAGCGACCCTGGCATGCCGAGGCGGTTAGCTTCGAGGACCTGCTCGACCCCACGGTGGACCGCATGAGCGTCATCAAGGAGCAATGCCGCCACTGCCTGCATTTCATCAAGCACGGCCCGCGGGTGGGGGAGTAGCCCACCCGGGCCGGGGTGCTCGGCAGCTCGCGGGGCACCCGGCTTTTCGCGCCAACTCCACCCTTTGCAACTCTTGGCCAAGAAAAGGAGTTCCGTATGCTCAACGACCTCTATCACGCGCTCGACCCGGTCGCGTTGTCGGCCGGTCCCATCACCATCTACTGGTACGGGCTCGCCTACATTGTGGGCGCGGCTCTTACCGGCGTGGTGATGTACCGTACGAGCCGCCGCTGGGGCATGGGGCTTTCGGCCGATGACGTGCTCACCGTGGTGAGCGGCGCGGTGTTTGGGCTCATCGTGGGCGCGCGCCTGTTTTACGTGGTGTTTTACGGGCGGGGGCTCGACTTCTACCTGGCACATCCCGTTGAGCTCATCGCGGTGAACCACGGGGGCATGAGCTTTCACGGCGGGCTTGCGGGCGGTGTGCTGGGCGGCGTGGTCGCGTGCCGCCTTCAGGGCCTGGATGCCTGGAGCGTGGCCGACCTCGCCGTGTGCGGGGCCCCGCTGGCGCTCGCGCTGGGCCGCTGCGCCAACTTTGTGAACGGCGAGCTGTGGGGCAAGCCCACCGACCTGCCCTGGGGCGTGGTCTTTGGAGGCGATGCGGGTCTGACCCCGCGCCATCCCAGCCAGCTCTACGAGGCCGCGCTAGAGGGGATCGTGCTGTTCTGCGTGCTCCAGGTGCTGTCGCGCCGTCGGCCCCTACCGCCGCAGGGCACCTTTATGGGCGTCTTTGTGCTTGGCTACGGTATCGCGCGCATCCTGGTGGAGTTCGTGCGCGTGCCCGATGTGCAGCTGGGCTATCTCTTTGGCGGGTTTGTGACCATGGGGCAGATTCTGTCGCTGCCGCTCGTTGCCGCGGGCGTGGCGCTCATCCTCTACGCGCGCCATGCGGCACGTCCGCAGCGCGTGCGTCTGGGTGGGTCCGAGTAGGCCGATCCGTCCGCCGTGGGCAGCTTCTCTCCGCCGTGTCCTCGCGAAACTGGGAAACTCCTGCGCAAAACCGCCGGTACAGGCAGAACGAGTTCGCTTACGTCCTTCTTATGAGACCTTGACCGCTGCCTGTACCTGCGCTTTTACTACGGAGTTTCCTCAGTTCGCTGCGGGATTTCGGCGGTGGGAAGCGGGCCCTGGCGTACGGATGAGGCTCTCGATGCTGGTCTTTGTCACCCGGTTAACCATGGCTAACCTATGGAGAACGCCGCGCTTCGCGACCCGATGTTCTCGGCAAAGCTATGCTGTGCTCAAGGTAAATTGACGCAGAAAGGCAGCATATGCCGAGCACATCTTCCACCGGCGCGACGGGCGGGCGCAATCTCGCTCCCAACTCCCTGCGCGCCCGCATCGCGCGGCGCGTCTGGGGCACGCGCCACTCCGGCCATAAGGGCGGTTTGGAGATCCTGCGTGCCATCGGTCCCGGCCTGCTCGTCACCGTGGGCTTCATCGACCCCGGCAACTGGGCGTCCAACATGGCCGCGGGCTCCACCTTTGGTTATGCCCTGCTGTGGGTGGTCACGCTTTCCACTGTGATGCTCATCATCTTGCAGCATAACGTCGCGCACCTGGGTATTGCCACGGGCACCTGCCTGGCCGAGGCGACCACCAAGCACCTGCCGCGCCCCGTCTCCTTCGCGATCCTCTCCACTGCCATGCTCGCGAGCATCGCGACCGTGATGGCCGAGGTCCTGGGCGGCGCGATCGCCCTGAACATGCTGTTTGGCCTGCCGCTCACCTGGGGCAGCGTGCTTGTTGCCGTGGTGTCGCTCGCGATGCTGCTTACCAACTCCTATCAGCGCATCGAGCGCTGGATCATCGGCTTCGTCTCGCTCATCGGGCTGTCCTTCCTGGCCGAGATCACCCTGGTGCAGGTTGACTGGCACGCCGCCTCCACCGCCGCGGTGGTTCCCAGCATGCCCGCGGGTTCCGCCGTGGTGGTGATGAGCGTGCTGGGCGCGGTGGTCATGCCGCACAATCTCTTCTTGCATTCCGAGGTGATCCAGTCGCAGCGCTTCGATGCGCAGGGAGCCCATGTGGTGGAGGAGCGGCTGCGCAGCGAGCTGTTCGACACGCTGTTCTCCATGGGCGTGGGCTGGGCGATTAACTCCGCGATGGTGGTGCTCGCCGCAGCGACGTTTTGGCGCGCAGGTGTGCAGGTAACCGACCTCGCGCAGGCGGCGGACACGCTTGCCCCCATGCTCGGCGACGCGGCGCGCATCATCTTCGCGCTCGCTCTGCTCATGGCGGGTATCTCGTCGTCGGTGACGGCGGGCATGGCTGCGGGAACCATCTCGGCCGGTGCCATGGGTGAGCCGTTCGACGTACGCGATCGCCACAGCTCGGTGGGCGTGCTCACCACGTTCGCGCTGGCAGTGGGTCTCATCTTCTTTATCGAGGACCCGTTTCAGGGACTTGTGCTGTCGCAGGCGGCGCTGTCGTTGCAGCTGCCCATCACCATCTTCTTGCAGATCTACCTCACCAGTTCGCGCAAGGTGATGGGCGTCCATGCCAACGGTCGCGTGCTCAAGGTTGTGCTGCTCGCCATCGGCGCGGGCGTCACACTGCTCAACATCTACTCCCTCCTCGCAGGGTAGGGTGTCGCGGGGAGAGGTACGGGCCCGATCCGAATCCCTTCGCCGCCGGAGCACAAGTTGGCCGCGGATCGGACACGTGGGCAGGAGCTGCCGCGGTCTGAAGCGCGAGTAGGATTAGCTGCGTCATGACACGCGAACGGGATCCGCCGCGGCATGGCATGCAGGTAGGATCGGCCGCGGCATAGCATGCGAGCAGGACCTGCCGCGGATCGGACACGCGAGTAGGATCGACCGCGGCCTGCGCGTGAGCAGAATCGGGCTCAGACCGGGTGCTCGTGGGCGGATTGCGTATCCACCCCGCGAGCTCGCCGCTAACAGGTCGATTTGTACAATCCAGCTCATGAAAGGCGAGATTTGTACAATCTTGTCGGCTCGAAAGGCACGATTTGCGCACTCCGTTAACCACAGGTGCAGCGTGTCGCGGCATTTGCGCAGGATTCGGCAATGAGCCGGTAGCTTCAAGCTCTACTCGTTTGTGCAATTCGACAAGATTTCGCGAAGACTGTGCAATTCGAGACTGCGGAGTTTGTACATCTCATCATCTATTTGCCGAGCAGCCCGTCCGCGACCCGCCTACGAGCGGATGCGGGCGCGCGCCCCTCTCGCCTCAGCGTTCGCATCTGCTCCAGGGAAACAGGACGGCCCACAGCTCGTCGCGCTTCTGCTCGAACTTCGTCGAGCGAATGCGAAACTCGCGATGCTGCAACTTGTATACCGCCCGCATGACCTCATGGAACAGCAGCGGGTCCTCCATCTCGGCGGTGGAGATATTTACCATGGAGATGCCCTGTGCGAGCAGGCTGTTTCTTCGCGCGGAATCTCGCTCGATCGCCTCGAGCGTTCCATGGTGCGCACGGCTGTCGGCCTCAAGGCCAACATGATCATGAGGAAGGTAGACGTCGATCTTTCTATACGATTCATCGGTGTCCACACGGTAGTTGAGCACCGCCTCTCCCAGTTCGTAGCCACCGAGCCGCTGGGGCAGCTGGGTTATAAGGGCGAGCCTCGACTCAAGGGGAGAGGCCGCGCCGTCAAGGGCGTAGCGCAGGGCCTCGAGCGCCGCTCTCGAGCCGTGCAAGTGGGAGTTTTCAGCCGCATAGCGTACGAGTTCGGAAATGCTGGCCAAGGGCCGCCGCTCAAGGGTCCGTGTCCTGTAGGCCCTGTTCACAAAGCCTTGCTGTTCCAGATCGCTGTCATATTCAGGGTTGGGAACGATCGCGTAGCAGCCGGCAAGTTCATAGGCGAGCAGGATCCGTTTCGCAAACGGGAGGTCCTTGGCCATACGCGTGAACAAGGCGCAGGGCGACAAGCAGGCGATTCCCTGCCCGAGGTCGATAAACGAACCGGGCGGGTAGGGTCCGCTCCAAACATGAGCGTGAACGCCTTGTGCCCGCATGCGCCTATTCGCTTCCGGAGCCAAAACGTCGAGCGGTCGATGCGCGCTCGCGCCGCACTTAAGCAGATGAAGCAAGGCGGAGCCCTCGACCCTCCTTTTCGGCACGTCGACGCAGACGTCGCCTGCAAGGGGCACAAGCCTCCCGTCGCGTGCACCCATGAGCCGGATGCACTCCAACGCCGTTATGTCGCATACGCACATGTCCATGCCATCACGATAGCGAGGCGGAAAGCCGCGGTTCTCAACAAAATAAGATTGTGAAACGCGGTCTGACAAAACGCAACACAGCATCTAACACAGCTGGTAGAGGCTAATGTGCTCAACATCATGACAGAATCAAAAGACGGCAGACTGTCCATTATCCGGTGAAAACTGGATGGATTTGCGCTTTGGCGTCAAAAGCGCGGCGGCGCCGTGAGGGGGCTTGACGGCGAGAAGGCACCCAACTGGTACGGACCGGTTTACCTGTAGGTGCGACAGACAGGCGGGCCCGTTCTCCCGCTGCGCGCAGGCACGGGCCCCTTCGCTTTCCGAGGGGCGGTAGGTGACAAGGCTCGCGTTTGGTCTAAAACGGGGCTAGGGGGCAGAAACGAGGCTAGAGGGCGTGTCCTCGGCATAAAGATGCCGAAATGCGCAAAGTGCATCATGAAACTCGCGATTTGTACAAAGAGTTCTCTGCCGAGAAAATCGGCCGATTCGTCTACCTGCGGGTATGGTGATGGGAGCAATGGGATTGAATCGTGGAGTGTACAAATCGAGAGGTATGAGGCGGCAGAAGTGTGCAAATCATGACTCTTTGGCGAGCGGTGCACAAATCACGCAAAAGACGCCGCCCGCGATTGTGCATTTCGTTCAAAGCGAGCCCGGTGAGGTAGCCCAGACGCTCAGGACGGGGATGAGCGCCCAGCAGCACCTGGTTCCGCCGCGTGCGCTTTGCGTGGCAACGGCGCGTGCCCTCTTTATCTGCGCGGCCCGGAGGTATATCATTCGAAAGTCTGTTTATCGAGGCTCCGCGGCCAGGCTCGACCGTTTGGGGTTCACACAATATGAAGGAGTTCGCATGTCCGGACACTCAAAATGGGCAACCACCAAGCATCGCAAGGGCGCTCAGGACGCCAAGCGCTCGGCCCTGTTCTCTAAGCTCAGCCGTAACATCACCGTCGCGGCCCGCCTGGGCAACGACCCCAACCCCGACAACAACGCCAGCCTCGCCGCCGCCGTGGACAAGGCCAAGGCCCAGTCCATGCCCAAGGACAAGATCAAAGCCGCCATCGACAAGGCCTTCGGTACCGGTGCCGACGCCGCCGTGTACGAGGCTATCGACTATGAGGGCTACGGTCCCGCCGGTGTCGCCGTCTACGTGCAGTGCCTGACCGACAACCGCAACCGCACCGCCGCCGACGTGCGCTCCGCGTTCTCCCACGCGGGCGGCAACCTGGGCACCACCGGCTCGGTGGCCTTCCAGTTCGAGCGCAAGGGCCAGGTCGTCGTGGAGAAGCAGATCATCGACCCCAACGCCAAGAAAGAGACCATGATGGCCAACGGCGCCGCGGGCGACGAGGACGAGTTCATGATGGCCGTGGCCGAGGCCGGCGGCGACGATTACGAGGACGCCGGCGAGGAGTGGATCGTCTGGACCGCTGCCAACGAGCTCATGGCCGTCTCCAAGGCCATCAAGGAGCAGGGCATCGAGGTCAAGGGTTCCGAGCTCACCATGGTCCCCACCACCCCCACCGCCGTCTCCGGTGCCGACGCCAAGAAAGTCCAGCGCCTCATCGACCGTCTTGAGGAGCTTGACGACGTGCAGGACGTCTACAGCACCATGGACATGACCGACGAGGTCATCGCCGCCCTCGAGGAGGAGTAGGCGAGCGCGGCCGTGAGCCGCCGCACATCCAGCGCGTGATCGAGCCGGAGCGCAGCCAAGCGTCCCGGCTCGTTTTCTATATAATGCCGAGAAGGGCGCGTTGCGAGCACACCCGCCCCTGCCGTATCAACCGACGGCGCCTCGGGTACAAGCAACGCTACGTGTAAAAACCCGGGCCATGCCGTCGCGTGCGGGCCCGCGTGCGCCATGAGGGGAGCCCCGTGCGTCAGCTTAAAAACGCCTGCATCGCGATCTACCTGTTCTCCGCGGTCGTCGCCCTGACCGTGGTCGTGGGCTGGCTTGCGGGTGTGGAGAGCATCGCCGCGCATATGGAGGGGCTGCTCGCAGGCATCTCGTCGCTGCGCCTGGCGCTTGCCGCGCTTCTCGCGCTGGTCCTCGTCCAGATCGCGTGGGTGAACGCGCGCGCTCTCATGGGGCGGCCCGCCCCGCAAGCCGTGAACCTCAACGGCAATGAGGACATCCAGGTGAGCCTTGCCGCCGTGAAGAGCATGGCGCGCACCGCCGTGACTCGCGTGGACGATGTGATGATCGAGAATATCCAAGCCGCCGCCTGCGCACGCGATCTGTCGGGTGTGCACATCCGCATCGAGGCGATCCCGTTGGTGAACGACGGTCTGGAGAGCCTTGCTCGCCGCGTGCAGCTGGCCGTCGAGACCGCCTGCGAGCAGATGCTCGGCTGCGGCGGCGTGACCTGCCAGGTGCGCTTCCTTCCCGCCAAGACCGTGATCGAGACCAGGGAGGTCCAATGAGTGCAAACGCCCCCAAGCCCGTGATCGAGCAGGGCGTCGTCGATGAGCCCGCTGAGAACACCGCGCCCCAGCCCAATCAGGCCAGCGGCCCCGCCTCCTCGGCGACTGCGAGGCCCCAGGCATCGGGCAGCTTCCAGGATGCGGCGACCGGTTTTGTCGAGGGCGTGGGCCGGCGGGCCTGGGCTTACGCCGATGCACGGCCGCACACGGTGCTCTACGGCTTCATTGGCCTGGTGCTCGCGGTGCTCATCTTGGTGCTGGGCCTGTGGCATACGCTCGTAATCGCCGTCTTTACGGGTGTGGGCGCCATGCTCGGCGCCATGCGCGACGGCGAGGGCGGGCTGTCCCGCTTGGCGTCCAGGGTCTTTGGCTCCAAGCGCTAGGCGCGCCCGTACCGCAGCGCTCCCGAGTAACCAACCTTCAACAGATAGGGGATACCATGGCAGACGAGCAGATTCTTGACGAGAACCAGGCGACGCCGACCGTGAGGGTCGAGCCCAGCGATGCGCCCGCGGCAGATGAGCGGGTTCTTCAGACCGCCGCCGATGAGGCGGCCGAGCAGCCCGCGCCCGACACCGCCGCCGATGCCGACGACGACGCGGACGACTCCGAGGACTCGCTCACCTATTCCAACGGCGTGATCGAGAAGATCGTGGCCATGGCCACGCGCGAGGTGCCCCACGTGCTGGGCATGAAGGGCAACCTGTTCCACACCATCCAGGAGCAGTTTGGCGCCGAGAACCTCACCAAGGGCGTGACCGTGGAGGTCACCGACGACAACCGCGTGGTGGTGAACATCTCGGTCATCATCGAGTACGGCTGCTACGCGCCTGACATCTTCGAGGGTGTGAAAGAGCGCGTGACCGAGCGCCTGGGCGCCATGACGGGCCTTGATGTCGCCGGTATCAACCTGCGTATCGAGGACGTGGTGATCCCCGAGCAGGTGGGTGCCTCCGAGTAGGTATCACCGCGCGGGATCGCGCATCAAGCGGGCGGCGTATGTTTCCCGCCCATTACCAATTGCCGCATAGACGGGGCCGTAGCTTGCATACGGCCCCGTCTTCGTGCTAGGGTACGACCTATGATTACGTATGCCGCACATAGCACGATGATGATGGTCATGGAGATGCCCTCGCCCGGGCACTTTGTCATGCCGCGCAACGTTGGTGCGCATACAAAGACCGGGCGCCTTCGCTAGGTCGTCTTCGGCAGGAGGCGGCTCGCCTTCTCACCCATATATCATCGAGCGGAGTTTCACTCGTGATCAGCATCCAACATGTTTCAAAGGTCTACGACCACGCGGGACGTCGTGGCGCATCCGCGTCGGTGGACGCGTTGACCGACATCAACCTGGAGATCGCCACCGGCGACGTCTTTGGCATCATCGGCATGAGCGGTGCCGGCAAGTCCACCCTCGTGCGCACCATCAACCTGCTTGAGCGCCCCACCTCGGGCTCCATCGTGGTGGACGGCGTGGACGTGACCGGCCTTACCGGCACCGATCTGCGCGCGTACCGCCGCCGCGTGGCCATGATCTTTCAGCATTTCGGTCTGCTCGCGCAAAAGACGGTGCTCGACAACGTGTGCTTCCCGTTTCGCGCGGCGACCGGCAAGGTCACCCCGGCCAACCGCGAGCGCGCCCTCGAGCTGCTCGACCGCGTGGGCCTGCGTGAGAAGGCGCCTTCCTATCCCAGTCAGCTCTCGGGCGGGCAGCAGCAGCGCGTGGCCATCGCACGCGCGCTTGCCTGCGACCCCGAGGTCATCCTCTGCGACGAGGCCACGAGCGCCCTTGACCCCAAGAGCACCAACACCATCTTGAAGCTCCTGCGCGACATCAACCGCGAGACGGGCGTGACCCTGGTGGTGATCACCCACTCCATGGACGTGGTGAAGAAGGTCTGCAACAGCGTCGCCGTGCTCGAGGACGGCCGTGTTGTGGAGAACGGCTCGGTCGCGGACGTGTTTGAGAACCCGCGGGCCGAGGCCACCCGCGTGCTGTTGGGAAAGGTGGACTGGGATGCTTAACGTCAGCTCGTTTATCGATCAATACGGGGCGTTGCTCGCCCAGGGGACCGTGGACACTCTCGTGCTGGTGTTCGCCTCCACCGCCGTGGCCTACATCATCGGCCTTGTGCTGGGCGTGGTGCTGCACCTCACCGCGCCGGACGGCCTGCGGCCCATGCCGGCGCTCAACGCCGTGTTGGGCTGGATTGTGAACATCGGCCGCTCGCTGCCGTTCATCATCCTGCTCGTGACGCTCATCCCCGTGACGATCGTGCTCACCGGTACCGCCACCGGCGTGCGCGGCGTGCTGCCCCCGCTCGTGGTGGCCACGGCTCCCTTCGTGGGCCGCATGGTTGAGCAGTCGCTCGCCGAGATCAACCGCGACGCGGTGGAGGCCGCCGAGGCCTGCGGTGCCTCGGTGCCCCGTATCGTGTTCTCGGCGCTTTTGCCCGAGGCCGCGCCGAGTATCGTGCGCGGCGTGGCGGTCACGCTCATCGCCGTTTTGGGCTACACGGCCATCGCGGGCGCGGTGGGTGCCGGCGGCCTGGGCGACATCGCCATCCGCTACGGCTACTACCGCTACGAGGACTCCGTGATGATCGTCACCGTGGTGCTGCTCGTGATCATCGTCCAGGTGATCCAAAGCGCGTGCGACCTGATCGCCCGCAAGATCGACCATAGATAGAACTTTTCCGCTGAATCAAATCCCTTATCGAAAGGATCAACCATGAACACCGTTTCTCGTCGCAACTTCCTTAAAGGCGCCTTTGCCGGCTTGGGCCTGGTGGCCGTGGGCGGCCTCACCGCTTGCAGC
>Cebus_capucinus_imitator_PRJNA485217_SSR056__coassemble_715_pt1 | contig 19724 bp, 15 predicted proteins | sample Cebus_capucinus_imitator_PRJNA485217_SSR056__metabat2_low_PE_012 | metagenome-assembled genome bin Cebus_capucinus_imitator_PRJNA485217_SSR056
GCACCACCCGAGCGGCCGCGACCTTGAACTGCTTGTCGTAGCGCTTCCTTCTTTTGGTCATTCCGGGCACCCTCGCCCTTAACTCGGTGTCTGGAAAATCATACCCTCTCCAAGGGCCTGGCGGCCTAGCCCGTCCAAGAAATCGTCCGCATCCTCATCCCGTTAGCTGGTGTTTATGCGCGAGGCAAACCTCTTGTATCCTCGACCGCGTGGCTCAGATGAAAAAACATCGTCAATTGTGTGGTCGCCCACGGTTGTATATTCAAGTTGGCTGGCTTGGCTCTCTTGCGGAACGAGCGCTTGCGCTGTTTTTCTCTTTCTTGGCCTATTGCGCTATTGCCGATTACGCAGCGAATGATCATTTATACGGGCTTGTCTTATTTGTAATCCTTGATACCCCCAATCTTATCTCACTTGCTGTAGGCGTATCGCATGCTCGGGGGTGGAGGAGACCGTGGGGTTGCGGCGGCGGGACGGCTGCGGCGCGGCTATGAGGAACTTCCTCGGGGTTTCTCCTGGGCTGGCAGCTTGCGGCGTGACCGCTGGTTTTCATGCTTTTTCGCGGGTGTTGAACGGGTTTGGGCGGGGCTCCTTCCCCAACGTGGCGGAACCGCAGGTAGACGGCCTGCGTTTATGCGGATGGTGAACTGGACGCTCAGAAGTCGCCCAACTGCGGCGCTCGGCCGCTCAGAACTCGCGGATATGCAGATAAAGTGGCCCCGCCCTCTACTCGCCGGCAGCTGAGAATCGAGGTGAGCATCCGTCTACCGGGGATACCGGACCGCTCGAGGCTGTTTTCGTTGACATCCCGTAGATGTATTACCACAATGAGGATATCAACTAGTTGAGGATCGTGACTGGTCATGCAGGCGACACCGAGAGTTGGGATACCCCCACTTCCGGTGTCGTTTTTACGTCGCCGGTTCAGCTGAAAGGACACGAGCGAACGCGTGCTGACGATTGCTAAAATACTCAACAACAATATCGCGATTGTGGTGGATGAGCAGGGACGCGATTGCATCGCTATGGGCAAGGGTGTCGCCTTTGGGCGCAAAAGGGGCGACGCTCTCGCTGAGAAGGATGTGGAGCGCCTGTTCACGCAACGCGTTCCTGAGCTCTCGCGTCGCCTGGATAGCCTCATCGCGCTCATACCCGAGGAGTACTTCGAGGCAGCGCAGGCGGTCGTGGAGCATGCACGGCTGAGGCTTGGCCGGGATCTTGAAGACGGTATCTACCTCGCACTCGCCGATCATATCCACTTCGCGGTTGAGCGGGCTAGGAAAGGCCAGCTTATCGCCAACAGGCTCTCATTCGAGACGAGGATCGTGTATCGCGATGAGTTTGAGTGCGCCCTTGTGGCGCTTGCCTATCTTAATCGCGTCTTTGACGTGAAGCTGCCGGAAGACGAGGCCGCTTTTATTGCCTTGCATCTTGTCAACGCCAGCACGGGCGTGGGCATGGAGGCGACAACGGAGATGGCGTCCATCATCCAGAACTCCCTCGCCATTGTACGGGAGGGCCTTGGCCTTGAGCTGGATGAGGACTCCCTTGCCTATTACCGATTCATGATCCATCTGAAGTTCTTCGCCCAGCGCGTCGTCTCCGATGGTGGATCATCGCTCAGACCCGGCACCGACGATCACCGCCTCATCGCCCTGGTGCGACGAGAGTTCGCGGATGCCGCCGCATGCGCGGACGGCATCGTTGAGCACGTGAGACACCGATGCGGCTACGAGGTGTCGGGTAATGAATGGATGTATCTCGCCATGCATATCGAACATGTCAGGAACGGTGAAGTGCAGAACGGGAGAGAGGTGGAATAGGGGATCTGCACGGGTTAGAACCTGAGTTGGGAAAAGAGTATTCGGAAGGAGAACAGCATGTTCAAGCTGTTGCAAAAGGTCGGCAAGGCGTTTATGCTGCCGATCGCCATTCTGCCCGCAGCGGGCCTGCTGCTGGGTATCGGCGGCGCGTTTAGCAGCGTCGCCACCATCGCCGCCTATCCCATGCTGGACGTATGGTGGCTCCAGGCCATTTTCAAAGTGATGAACGCGGCGGGAAACGTTGTGTTCTCAAATCTTCCCATGCTCCTTTGCGTGGGTCTCTGCATCGGCCTGGCACGCCGAGATAAGGGCGTGGCGGCGCTGGCTGGCGTGGTGGGCTACCTCGTCATGACCACAACCTCATCCACACTGCTCAGCATATTCAACCCCGACGGCTCGGCGATCGACACGGGTGTCGTCGGCGCGCTCGTGATCGGTCTCGTCGCCGTCAACCTGCACAACCGCTATCAGAACATCCAGCTTCCCCAGGTGCTGGGTTTCTTTGGCGGCTCCCGCTTTGTCCCCATCGTGACAAGCGTCGCCGGAATCTTCATCGGCGCGCTGTTCTACCTGATCTGGCCTCCTTTCCAGCAACTTCTCCTCGCGGCGGGTGAGGCGATCTCGGCTGCGGGCGTCATCGGCACGTTTTTCTACGGGTTCCTCATGCGCCTGTGCGGAGCGGTCGGCTTGCATCACATGATCTACCCCATGTTCTGGTACACCGAGCTCGGCGGGACCGCCGTCGTGGCAGGCGAGACGGTCGCAGGCGCTCAGAACATCTTCTTCGCCCAGCTCGCCGACCCCAGTCATGTTGGCTTGTTCACCGAGGGCACGCGCTTTTTCGCCGGCCGCTTCTCGACCATGATGTTCGGCCTGCCCGCCGCGGCGCTTGCCATGTACCATTGCGTCCCCAAGGACCGCCGCCAAAAATACGCCGGCCTGTTCTTGGGCGTGGCCGCCACGTCGTTCTTGACGGGCATCACGGAGCCCTTGGAGTACATGTTCCTGTTCGTCTGCCCGCCGCTGTACGTGCTGCACTCTTTCTTCGACGGCCTGTCGTTCCTTATCGCCGACCTGCTGCAGATCCGTATCGGTAACACGTTCTCGGGTGGCTTCATCGACTTCTTCCTGTTTGGCATCTTGCAAGGGCAGGCCAAGACCAACTGGTTGCTCCAGATTCCTTTTGGCGCCGCGTGGGCCTGCCTGTACTACGCTGTCTTTAGGTTCCTCATCTCAAGGTTCGACATCAAGACGCCCGGCCGTGATGAGGAGGATGCCTCGGCCATCGATGCCCCCCAGGACTCGCGCGACGGTGAGCTTTCGGAAAACGCGAAGGTCATCATAGCCGCGTTGGGTGGAGCTGAGAACATCGAGGACGTCGATGCCTGCATCACCCGGCTTCGCGTGGGCGTGCGCGATAGGTCCAAGGTCGACCGCGACCTGCTCATGAAGCTTGGGGCTGCCGGCGTATTGGAGGTCGACGGAGGAATCCAGGCCGTGTTTGGAGCCAAGGCGATCCTTTACAAGAGCGCCGTGCTCGAGGAGCTTGGAATCGAGGAGTAGAGATCTCGAAGGGAGCATGCCATGTCCGTACATCCTTTAATAGAGTCCCTTAAAGGCAGGCTCATCGTGAGCGTGCAGGCTTATATGGGAGAGCCGCTGCGCACGCCCGAGCATATGGCCGCTATGGCCCGGGCCTGCGAGCTTGGCGGAGCGGCGGCGATCCGTTGCCAGGGCCTATCCGATATCGCCGCCATCAAGGGGCGCGTGGAGGTGCCGGTCATAGGTTTATGGAAAGAGGGCCATGAGGACGTGTACATCACGCCGACGCTTCGCCACGCTCGTGCCTGCGTGGCAGCCGGCGCCGATATCGTCGCAATTGACGCGACCGATCGTCCGCGTCCAGATGGAAAGACGCTTTCCGATACGCTCGATCCCCTCAAGGCCGAAGGTGTTTTGACGATGGCTGACTGCATGACTATCGAGGATATTCGACGTGCCGTCGAGATGGGATTCGATTTGGTCTCGACCACTCTTTCTCATGGCACAGCGGCTATCGATTGCGGTAAGGATGATGGCCCTGATTTGCCTCTTCTGTATAAGGCAACGAAAGAGTTCCCCGGGTTTCCGATTATCTGCGAGGGGCGTGTCCATACTCCCGAAGAGGCGCGAGCGGCTGTGGATGCTGGGGCCTGGTCGGTTGTAGTTGGAACCGCTATTACCCATCCTACTAGCTTGACAAGCTGGTTTACTGCTGCGCTGGATTAGGGCTGGCTGCACACACAGGAATTAAGCCTCGGGCGGTATGCTGTAATTTGTCGAGGGCGTTTTCTAATAGAAAGCGCCCTTTGCTTTGGATGTGCAATGGGATATGGAACCTCATGAGATTCTCTACCTGCACATCTATCGAAAGGAGCGCAAGCGCGTGCGGTAAGGTCCAGCTGGGTGGGCTTGCCGTTTGGTTGGCTGCGCGGTAATGCGGGATGATTGCGCTACCATGGGGGGTATGTGAAAACGCCGTGAGGAGGCACCTATGGATCAGCGCAGGGACAACCGCAACAACAGCCGCCGCGACGGGCGCGCGCGTGCCGCCGCCAAGCACATCGCCGCCATGGAGGAGCGTTTTGGCAAAGAGATCGCCGCGAGCGTCGCGGGCGTGAGGCTCTACGACGGCATGCCCAAGCTCGCCAAGGTCAAGGCCGATAAGATCGCGGCTGAGGGTGCCGCCGCAACCGCGGCCTTTGAGGAGCTTTTGGCAGATGCCGGCACCGTCGCTTCTGAGGCTGCCGCCGACGTTGACGTTGCCGCGCAGCCCGCCGTTGAGCAGCCCGAGGCTCCATCGGCCCCCGCAGTCACCGTGGTCGCGCAGGACGCGACCGCCGCGGTGCTTGAGAACGGTCGCGGTCGCGCGCTGTTCTGCGACACCGCGCTGCTCGACTTCGCGTCGTTCACCAGCCCGGGCGGCGGTTACGAGCGCGGCGCCTGGGCGCAGGAGGAGGCCCTGTGCGCCGATTCCTTCCTCTACAACGTGCTTGCAACGCAAAAGGACTTCTACGGCGCCAACCGCCGCCGCAACATCAACTGCAACCTCTACCGCAATCGCGGCCTGGTGGCGCCCAAGGTGCGCTTTGAGCGCGACAAGGTGCATGCCTATGCGGACGTGATCGTGGTTGCGGCGCCCAACGCCCGCCGTGCGCGCGAGGAGTACGGCGTGTCGCGCGCCCAGCTCGAGCAGGCCATGCACGACCGTATCCGCTTCGTGCTCGCTATCGCCGACGACCTGGGGCACGACAAGCTCATCCTGGGCGCCTTTGGATGCGGCGTCTTTGGCTGGGATGCCGAGCAGGTCGCCGAGATGCTGCGCGCCGAGCTCGCCACGGGCGGACACGTCGCCACGCAGGTGATCATCGCCGTGCCGCAGACGCGTTTTGACGAGAACCTGGCCAAGTTCGAGCACGTGTTCTCGGCATTTCCCGATGCTCCTGCCGAGAGCTACGCCGCCGCCGCGGCCAATCGCGCCGAGGCGGCGGCCGAGCAGGCGGCGGCTGATGCGGAGGATGAGGATGACAACGAGGATTGGCGCAAATACCTGTAGGGTGGATCCCTGAGGGCGTCTAGGGAGCAGAGGTATATCATTCCGTGCTCAAACAGCTGCTTCGCAGAACTGCGCGCGGAACGATATACCTCGACCCCTCTGCGAAGACCTAAGACATCCGTCCCAAAAGAGAAAAAGAAAGTTTGTGAGACTACTTTTATGAATAAAAGCAGTCTCTTTATGTATACTACGCCATGCAACAATTCCCTAACGTATGGAGGATCGAATGGCTCAAGACCATACTGAGGACTCCTTGGCCGCCAAGCCAGCCGAGCAGAAGGTGATGATCTCGTCGTATACGCTGCTGATCATCATCACGGTGCTGGTGGGCGTGGCGACCATGGTGCTCGGCCGCGTGCTTCCGGGCGTGACCCCGGCGAGCGTCTCGGACATCTTGGTGTCGCCCATCTCGGGTTTTCTCGACGGCATCGAGGTCGCCCTGTTCCTGCTCATCATGGGCGGCTGCATGGGCATCGTGAACAAGCTCGGCGCGCTCGACGCCGGTATCGCGGCGCTGGTGCGCGCCCTGCACGGGCGCGAGGGCCTGCTGATCGCGGCGGTTATGGCGGTGTTCGCCGTCATGGGCTCGAGCTTTGGCTTTTGCGAGGAGACCATCCCGTTTTACGCCCTTATGAGCGCGACGCTGTTCGCCGCCGGCTTTGACACCATGGTCGCTTCCGCCGCGGTGCTTTTGGGCGCGGGCGTGGGTTGCCTGGGTTCAACGGTGAACCCGTTTGCCGTGGGTGTCGCCATAGATGCGCTCTCGAGCGTGGGTATCGACGCCAACCAGGCCATCGTGATCGCCCTGGGCGGTATCCTCACCGTGGTGACCTACGCTATCTCGCTGTTCTTCGTGCTGCGTTACGGCAACAAGGTCCGTCGCGACAAGGGCTCGACCATCCTTTCCCTGCAAGAGCAGAAGGCTGCCGAGGAGGCTTACGGTGCCGGTGCCACCGAGTCGGTGGAGACGCTCGAGTTCACCCGTCAGCGCAAGGTTGCCCTCGCCCTGTTTGGTCTGTCCTTCGTGGTGATGATCTGCGGCTTTGTGCCGTGGGGCAACTTCGGTATCGACCTGTTCACCGTGGGCGGCGTCTACGACGGCGCATCTGAGGCTTGGACCACGCTGCCGTGGAGCGCTTGGCTCACCGGCAACCCCTTGGGCGAGTGGTACTTCAACGACGCCTCGGTGTGGTTCTTCATCATGGCAATCCTCATCGGCAAACTGGGCGGCATGAAGGAGGGCGAGATCGTTGACGGCTTTCTCGCCGGCGCCGCCGATATGATCGGCGTGGCGCTCATGGTGGGCCTGTCGCGTGCCATCTCGATCCTCATGGGCCAGACCGGTTTGGACAAGGTGATCCTCACCGCCGCGAGCTCGGCGCTCAAGGGCACGCCGGCTGTGGTCTTTGGCCCGCTGAGTTACCTGGTCTATCTGGGCCTTTCGGTGGTCATCACCTCCACCTCGGCGCTCGCGACCATCTCCATGCCCATCCTGGGGCCGCTCGCCGCCAACCTGGGCTTCCCGCCCGAGGTCATCATCGCGATCTTCTGTGCGGCGAACGGCCTGGCGAACCTCTTCAGCCCCACGGCGGTGTTCATCCCCGGCCTTCTGCTCGCGCGCGTGCAGTATCCCACGTGGCTTAAGTGGGCGGCGCTGCCCATCGTGTTCATCGCGGTGGCCAGCGTGGTGATCACCACCGGCGCGCTGATGATCCTGTAGGGTTTCTCGGGGGCGGGTCGAGGTATATCATTCCGTGCTCAAACAGCTGCTTCTCGGAACTGCGCGCGCAACGATATACCTCGGCCCGCCCCCCCAGCAATGTTTTTAGGATCATCAGTCCCCGGTAGAATTTGAAATAGAGAAAGAATGTGGCCCCTTACAGGGGTCTTTTCGCTTGGGTGTGCGGATAGATACCATAATCGTGGTATTCTTGGGTTGACGATTGAAGTCGAGGAGGGTGATATGCCTGTTTGCGTGCCGGTTAAGGAACTCAAGAACACGGCGGAGTTCACGCGGACGGTTGAGGAATCCGGCTCACCGGTGATTGTGACCAAGAACGGCCGCAGCGTCTTTGTCTCCATGACACCCGAGCGCTACGAGGCGCTCATGCTGGAGGCCTCTCGTGCGAAGCTCTATCAGGCGGTAGACCGAGCGGAGGATGACATCGCGCAGGGGCGCACCGTGAGCGGACACCAGTTGGTGGGAGACTTGCGGGCGCGTTATGGCTTGTGAGGTCCGTCTTACCGCGCAGGCCGAGCTTGAGGTCGTGAACATCGTCGCGTACCTGGCCGAGTCGCTTTGTAACAGCCAAGCTGCCGATCGTTTTTTGGATGAGCTCGACGCGTTGATGACTCGCCTTGAGCAAGCGCCGGATCTGTATCCCGCGTGCGCGGAGCCGCGGCTTCGATCGTTGGGGTATCGAAAGGCCCCGCTCATGCGCTATGTTGCTCTGTATCGGCAGGTGGGAACGGACCAGGTCGTTATAGGCCATGTCTTCCACATGAGCCAGGATTACGCACGGTTGGTATAGCGCAAGGCCCCCTATGGGGGCCTTTTCGGTGCCTGTTGACTGGAGTTGGCTCTAAGTGGGTAGGATGGCTGGGTTCAACTGCGTCTAGGGAGCATCGCATGTCCAACAACACGACCGGTCGGGCGCCGTCCGTCACGCGGCGCACACTTCACTTCTACGGGCGCGTCACCGCGGCGCAGATGCCCCTGTTTCTGCTCAACGTGCTCGTCACGCTGGGCTACGTGTTCTTCCTGTCCTTTATGAGCCCCGCGCTTGTGGGTCGCATCGTGGACGTGGTGGGCGCGGGAGGCGTGGCGGCCCATGACGTGCTGCCCGTGCTCGGTCCGCTCATCGCCGCGTTCGTGCTCGCAAATATCGCCGGTCAGGTGTGCAGCAAGCTGCAGGATTACGCATGCGCCAAGCTGGAGATCGCGGCATCCTTCGAGCTGGGGCGCCAGGCGTTCGATACCCTGTCCAACCAGAGCATGACCTTTCACACCAATCGGTTTGGCGGCTCGCTCGTGAGCGCCACGCAGAAGTTCATCTCGGCATACGGTGACCTCATGGACACGTTCACCTACTCGCTGCTGCCGGGTATCGCCACCGTGGTGTTCACCGTCGGAATGCTCGTCCCGCTCGTGCCCGCCTACGTGGTGCTGCTCGCCGCGGTACTCGCCATCTACGTGTTCGTCGTCTTCAAGCTCTACCGCAAGATCCTGCCCATCAACGCGCGGGCTGCTGGCGCGCAGAACAAGCTCTCCGGCGAGCTGTCCGATAGCATCACCAACATCATGGCGGTGAAGACCGCTGGTCGCGAGGCGTACGAACAGGAGCTTTTCCGCGCTGCGAACGACGAGGTGCGCCGCGCGAGCTCCGAGCGCATGCGTCGCACGGTGCGAACGGGCGCCACCACCTCCTCGCTCATCGTGGTCATGATGGCGCTCACCGCGATCTTCATCGCGGGCGGTAGCGCCTGGTTTGGGATCTCGGCCGGCACGCTCGTGATGATGTTCACCTACACCAATTCGCTCACCTCGCGCTTCAACATGCTGTCCTCCACGTTTCAGCGGGTGAACCGCGCCTTTGGCGACGCGCACGACCTCACCGCCGTGCTGGACGAGCCGCGCCTGGTGGACGACGTCGCAAACGCGCCGGATCTCACCGTCGACAAGGGTGCCATCGCGTTTGAGGACATCGATTTCGCATACGCCGACGCCGCGGCGGACGAGGCGGTGTTCAAAGGCTTCTCGCTCGCCATCCCTGCGGGCCAGCGCGTTGGCCTGGTGGGGCGCTCGGGCTCGGGCAAGACCACGCTCACCACGCTGCTGCTGCGCTTGGCCGACCTCACGGGCGGCGCCATCTCCATCGACGGGCAGGACATCGCGGGCGTGAACCAGGTGAGCCTGCGCCGGCACATAGCCTACGTGCCCCAGGAACCCCTGCTGTTCCACCGCACGGTGCGCGAGAACATCGCCTACGGTCGACCCACCGCCACCGAGGACGAGATCAGGCGTGCCGCCGAGGAAGCCAACGCGCTGGAGTTCATCGAGAAGCTGCCGCGCGATTTTGACACCCAGGTGGGCGAGCGCGGCGTGAAGCTCTCCGGCGGGCAGCGCCAACGCATCGCGATCGCGCGCGCCCTGCTGCAGGACGCGCCCATCCTGGTGCTCGACGAGGCCACGAGCGCGCTGGACTCCGAGAGCGAGAAGCTCATCCAAGACGCCCTGGAAAACCTCATGCGCGGACGCACCGCCCTGGTGATCGCGCACCGCCTCTCCACGGTGGCCTCGCTCGACCGCATCGTGGTCATCCGCGACGGCAAGATCGTGGAGGACGGCGAGCACGCGGACCTGGTCGACGCGGGCGGGGAGTACGCCCAGTTGTGGAACCGCCAGTCGGGTGCGTTTCTGGGGAGCGAATAAGGCGATGCGAGCGGCGACGCGCACCCCGCGCGGGCATACAATGGGGTTCGCATCGCCAACGTTGACCATGGGAGGGACATTATGGATCCAGTTATGCGTTCCGCGCGCGAGGTGCAGGCCAAAAGCGTGATGAAGAAGCTCGAGGCGCACGGCTTCGAGCCCTATTGGGCCGCCAGTGCCGCCGATGCGCAGGAGATCGTGCGCTCCATGGTGGCCGCCGACAGCAAGATAGCGTGGGGCGGCAGCGCCACCTTTACCGAGTCGGGTGTGAAGGGCATGCTCGAGCAGATGGGCTGCACCATGGTGGGTCGCGAGCAGGGCGACACCGAGGAGGAGCGCCATCGCGCCTTTATGGCTACGCTGGACGCCGACTACTTCTTCATGAGCGCCAACGCCGTCACGCTCGACGGCGAGTTGGTGAATATCGACGGCAACTCCAACCGCGTGGCGGCGCTCATGCACGGCCCGCGCCACGTGGTGGTGATCGCCGGCATGAACAAGGTCGTGGGCGACGTGAACGAGGGCATCAAGCGCACGCGCACCCAGTGCTGCCCCGTGAACGCCACGCGTCTGGGCACCGGCACCCCCTGCGGCGAGCTGGGCGTGTGCCCCGAGTGCCATGCGCAAAACTGCATGTGCTGCAATATCGTGATCTCGCGCCACAACCGCGCGAAGGGCCGCATCAAGGTGATCCTGGTTGGCGAGAACCTGGGGTTCTAGGGGTTATCTGGCTTGGCCGCCGCGGGGCCGCCGGCCCCGCGGCTACTTCCGATGAGAAAAACCCTCCGGGCCGATTTCTCGGTTGGTCGCGTAGACTGGGATGGAGAGATTGTTGTTGGGAGGTCGCGTGCTTAGGGTTATTGTTTCGCCAGCTAAGAAGATGGTTTCTGGGACCGATTCGTTTGCGGCGCAGGGCGTTCCTTCTATGTCCGATCGTACTCGGATTCTGCTGGACGCGCTTTCGGACATGGATGCCGCTGAGCTGCAGGCGCTCTGGAAGGTGAGCGACAAGCTGCTGGGGCCTTGCCTGGATGTTCTTGAGGATCTCAAGCGCGATGTCATTCCCACCTGCGACGATGACCTTGCCGACCCCGTGTTCTCGGCACGGGTGTCGCCGGCCGTATTCTCATACATGGGTATTCAATACCAAAGCATGGCGCCCGGTGTGCTGGACGAGGGGGCGCTTGCCTGGTTGCAGGAACACCTGCGAATCCTCTCGGGCTTTTACGGATGCGTACGACCGTTTGACGCCGTGCTTCCTTATCGACTGGAAATGGGTGCCAAGCTTGGTGTAGATGGTGCGCGCGATCTCTATGAGTTTTGGGGTGACGCGATCGCCCGGGAGGTTTTGACCCCTGGCGAGGACGGCCATGCTGTCAATACCGTGGTGAATCTCGCGAGCGTGGAGTACGCGAAGGCCGTAACTCCCCATCTGGGTGAGGTGTGCAGTGTGACCTGCATTTTTGGCGAGGATCTACGGGATGGCAAGCCCGTGCAGCGTTCCACCGCAAGCAAGACCGCCCGAGGTTCCATGGTCCGCTGGATGGCCGAGAATGGCATCGATGAGGTCGCCGATCTACCCCGTTTCAACGTGGGCTATACCTTCGTCCCAGAGCTCTCAAGCGAGAGTGCACTGGTGTTCATGAAAGCGTAATCTCGTCCTTGGATTTGTTCTCGCGCTTGGCGCCCTCCTTCTTAGCGAAGTCATACCAAACTGCCAAATCATCCCAATTTGGAGATGATTCTGGCAGTTGAGTATGACTTCGATGACGAGAGGAAAAGAGACCGGAGGGTTTTTCTCATCTTTCGCGACGTAAAAAAGATGAGAAAAACCCTCCGGGCCGATTTCTCATCCTCGTTCACCTGACCGCGGCGCGTAGCGCACCGCGCCGATGGGTCGCAACCCTGAATAGGTCCGACCCCGAATGAGAAAACCTACGAGGAGATTTCCCATACCGTGCATGCTACCATTGCCCTCGGAATACACCCGTTTGATTGGAGCGCCATGGAGCGACCGAACGCCTGGAAAAAGTACACCCCTGTCCAGACCGCCGAGCTCGAGAAGCTCGCCGATGACTACCGCGAGTTCATCAGCACCTGCAAGACCGAGCGCCTGTGCGCCCGCCGCGGCGTGGAGCTCGCCCGTGAGGCCGGCTATATCGACCTTGCCGATGCCATCGCCCAGGGCCGCGAGCTCAAGGTCGGCGACAAGGTCTACGCCGTGAACCACGGCAAGAGCCTCATGCTGGTGAACGTGGGCTCCAAGCCCATGGAGGCTGGCTTCAACATCTTGGGCGCGCATATCGACAGCCCCCGCCTGGACCTCAAGCAGAACCCCGCTTTTGAGGACGGCGACATGGCCTACCTGGACACCCACTATTACGGCGGCGTGAAGTCCTACCTGTGGGTCGCCACCCCGCTGGCGCTCGTGGGCGTCATTGTGAAGAAGGACGGCACCGTTGTCGACGTGAATGTGGGCGACGGCGAGAGCGATCCCGTGTTCACCATCTCCGACCTGCTCATCCATCTCTCCGGCGAGCAGATGACCAAGCCCGCCAAGGACGTGGTGGACGCCGAGGACTTGAACGTGCTGGTGGGCGGCAAGCCCGTGGTGCTGGGCGAGGGCGCCGACGAGGCCGATGCGCCCAAGGAGCCCGTGAAGCAGCTGTTCCTGGACATCCTTGCCAAGACCTACGGCATCGACGAGGAGGACTTCCTCTCCGCCGAGATCGAGGTCGTGCCGGCGGGTCCCGCCCGCGATCTGGGTTTCGATCGCTCCATGATCTTGGGTTACGGCCACGATGACCGCGTGTGCGCCTACACGTCGCTGCTCGCGCAGCTCGACGTGCCCCAGGTGGAGCGCACGAGCATCTGCCTGCTCGTGGACAAGGAGGAGATCGGCTCGGTGGGCGCCTCGGGTATGACCAGCCGCTTCTTTGAGAACGCCGTGGCCGAGATCATGGCCCTTGCCGGTGAGGGCAACCCGCTCGCGCTGCGCCGCGCGCTCGCCGCGAGCCGCATGCTCTCCTCCGACGTGTCGGCCGGGTTCGACCCCGCCTACGCCGCCAAGTTCGAGAAGAAGAACGCCGCTATCATGGGTCACGGCCTGTGCTTCAACAAGTACACCGGTGCTCGCGGCAAGTCGGGCTCCAACGATGCCGACGCCGAGTACATGGCCCTCGTGCGCGACATCATGGACGAGGCCGGCGTGGACTTTCAGACCTGCGAGCTGGGCCGCGTGAACGTGGGCGGCGGCGGTACCATCGCCTATATCCTCGCCGAGTACGGCATGGACGTGATCGACTCCGGCGTGGCGGTGCTCTCCATGCACAGCCTGTGGGAGGTCGCCAACAAGGCCGACATCTACGAGGCCTATCGCGGCTACAAGGCCTTCATCGAGCGCGCGTAGCTCCAGGTATTTTCACACGTTGCACAGGGCGGTCCTACCACGGGGCCGCCCTTTTTCATGCCTGCCGAGACACATCGCTCAAAACCTGTCTCGCCCGCATGCTAGACTGGTTCGCAGCACATCGACCAGACGGGAGCACCCATGTCCGATAGCCCCAACACCGGCCGCAAGGTCGTCGCCGTCATCGACGGCAACTCGCTCATGCACCGCGCGTTCCATGCCGTGCCGCCCACCATGAACGCACCGGACGGACGCCCCACCAACGCCATCTTCGGCTTCCTCAACATGTTCCTCAAGATGATCGACGCGCTTGGCCCCGATGCGGTGCTTTGCGCGTTCGACCGCGGCCGGCCGCAGGTGCGTATGGACATGCTGCCGCAGTACAAGGCGCAGCGCCCGCCCATGGACCCGGGCCTGCGCCAGCAGTTCCCCATGGTCAAGGAGCTCCTTGACCGCATCCACGTCCCCATCTTGGAAGCCGAGGGCTGGGAGGGCGACGACATCCTGGGCACCTGCGCGCGCCTGGGCGAGCAGGCCGGCTGCGACATGCTGCTCGTCACGGGCGACCGCGACATGTACCAGCTCTCCACCGAGCACGTGAAGATCGTGGGCACCAAGAAGGGCCTCTCCGACGTGATGATCATGACGCCCGAGAGCGTGCAGGACCTCTACGGCGGCATCACCCCCAACCTGGTACCCGACTTCTACGGCCTGAAAGGCGACAGCTCCGATAACATCCCCGGCGTGCCGGGCATCGGCCCCAAGAAGGCCTCGGCGCTCATCGCGCAGTACGGCAGCCTGGACGAGGTCATCGCCCATGCGGACGAGGTCAAGGGCAAGATGGGTGAGAACCTGCGCGCCCACATAGACGACGCGCTGCTCTCGCGCAAGGTCGCGACCATTCTTACCAACGCGCCCGTCGAGGTTGACTTTAGCGCCGTGGCCTTTCCGGCCTACACCGCCGACGACGTGGCGGCCGCCCTGGGTGAGGTGGGCATAGGCGCCATGCAGAACCGCTTTATCGCCCTGCTGTCGGGTGATGCCGCGCACATCACGGCGATGCCCGGTTTCGAGCTGCCCGTGATGCGCGTAACCGTGGACGCCGCGACCGGTGAGGGTGCCGAGGATGCCGCCCGTGAGCTCGCTCGCGCCATCGAGGCCGGGGAGTGGGTCGCGGCGACGGTGGATGAGGACAAGGAGTCCGACGCCCTGTTTGGCCTGGCGCGCACGCTGTGGGTCGCCACCAGCGAGGCGCTCATCGCCTGCAATGAGCCGGAAGGAGCGCTGTCCGCATCGGTGCAGCTGCCCGGCATCGACTGCGAGCACGGCCTTATCGCCGGTGTGCTCGCGCACCTGTTCGCCGTGGCGCAGGTGGTGTCGCCGGATATGAAGGCCCTGCTGCACGAGCTCGCGCCCATCGACTCGGTGCGTCCGCAGCTCATGGACCCGCTCGATGCGGACCCCGCCCGCATCTTCGACACCACGGTCGCCGCCTACCTGCTGGACTCCTCGCGCTCGGACTTTTCGGACGCCTACATGGCCGAGACCTACCTGGACCGGGCATCCCTGCCCGCCGTCGCGGGCGAGGACGGTGCCCTGGAGGACGCGCCCGCGCCTGCTGCCCGCGCCGCCGCGCTCGCCCTCGCCGTGCGCGAGCCGCTCGCCGCAGCGCTTGCGGCGGATGGCGCTGAGGAGGTCTTCACCCAGATCGAGATGCCGCTCGTACCGGTCCTCGTGGCCATGGAGCGCGCCGGCATGCTCGTGGACCCCGATCGCCTGTCCGGACTCTCGGCGGGCCTTGCCGGCGAGATCGACGAGCTTGGCGCGAAGATCCATGAGCTCGCGGGCGAGAAATTCAACATCTCAAGCCCCATGCAGCTTTCCCATATCCTCTTCGACGTGATGGGTCTACCCACCAAGGGGCTCAAAAAGACCCAGCGCGGCTACTACTCCACCAACGCCAAGGTGCTGGACGACTTCGCGCGTGACAACGAGTTCGTCCGCCTGGTCTTGGAGTACCGCGAGAAGGCCAAGATCAAGTCCACCTACCTGGACGCGTTAGGGCCGCTGCGCCGCGGGGACGGCCGCGTGCACACCACCTACAACCAGACGATCACCGCCACGGGGCGCCTTTCCAGCTCAAACCCCAACCTGCAAAACATCCCCACCCGCTCGGCGCTGGGCCACACCGTCAAGACCGCGTTCTCGGCGGGTGCGGGCAAGGTCTTTGTCGCGGTGGACTACTCGCAGATCGAGCTGCGCCTGCTCGCGCACCTCTCGGGCGATGCGCACCTGGTCGCCGCCTTCAACGAGGGCGAGGATTTTCATGCCGAGACGGCCGCCCGCGTCTTTGGCGTGCCGGTGGGGGAGGTCACGCCCGAGCTGCGCAGCCGCGCCAAGGCCGTGAACTTTGGAATCGTGTACGGCCAGCAGGCCTACGGCTTGTCGCAGGTGCTTGATATCCCGCAGCGTGAGGCCAAGGCCATGATCGATGCCTACTTTAGCGCCTATCCCGGCGTGCGCACCTATCTGGACCAGACCGTGGAGGATGCCCGTCGCGACGGTTACGCCGAGACCATGTACGGCCGCCGTCGCCCCATCCCCGAGCTCAAGATGAAAAACCCCGTGCAGCGTGGCTTTGGCGAGCGCACGGCCATGAACCACCCCATGCAGGGCACCGCGGCGGACATCATCAAGATCGCCATGGTGCGCGTGAGCCGTCGCCTGCGCGAGGAAGGGCTCGCTGCGCGCCTGGTGCTCCAGGTCCATGACGAGTTGGACTTTGAGTGCCCCGCGGACGAGGTCGAGCGCCTATGCGCCATGGTGCGCGACGTGATGGAGAACGTGGCGCGGCTGCGGGTACCGCTCATCGCGGACGCCAGCTACGGAGAGACCTGGGCCGAGGCCAAGTAGCCCCAGCGCCCGTCGACGCTTTCGGTTCTCATTGAAAGGATTCCTATGCTGCCTAGCTACACTGCAGATCCCGAGCTCTCGCGTGTGAAGCTCATCGCGAGCGATATGGACCTCACGTTGCTGAGTGATGACAAGGTCATGCCCGACGGCATGCCCGAGCGTATCGCTTCGCTTGATGCGGCGGGGATCACGTTCTGCGCGGCGAGCGGGCGTCCCGCCGGCACGCTCCTCGAGGCTTTTCCCGGCTGCCGCTCCAAGATGGCCGTGATCGCCGATAACGGGGGCTATGTGGAGTGCCGTGGCGAGGTGGTGTATCGCGATCTCGTCGATCCCGCCCTCTACCATGAGCTGCTTGCCCGCGCGACCAAGCTGGGCGGCTGTGTCCCGGTGCTGTGCTGCTTCGATAAAGCCTTCGTTCTCGAGCGCGACCGCGCCCATCATGAGCAGCTGAGCATCTACTACCTCGATATCGTCTACGTGGACAGTTTCGACAGCGTGAGCCCGGAGTCCGATAAGACCTCGCTGCTGTTTCCCAACTGGGATAGCGAGGAGGCCTTCGATGCCATCTACGGCTCCGAGTTTGGTGATCGCCTCAATGTGACCTGCGCGGGTAAGGAGTGGATGGACTTCATGAACCTGGGCGTGAACAAGGGGTCGGGTCTTGCTCGCCTGTGCGACCACGTGGGCGCGACGCTGGGGGAGGCAGCTGCTTTGGGCGATACCTACAACGACATCCAGATGCTCAAGGCGGCGGGCCACAGCTGCATCGTGGCAAACGCCGAGGACCACATGGAGGCGTACGCCCGCTACCGCATCCCCTCAAACAACGAGGGCGGTGTCCCCATCTATATCGACGCCGTGCTTGAAACTTTTTCGTAATAAAGCGAGATTTTCTCTTGCGTCTCGCGCGCTTTAGCGTAATATAGCGACCACGCGACCGTTCACCGCCAAAAAGTGACCGCTCGCGGTAAGAGAGACGCAAGGCTTTACGGGAGACGCAGTGCAAAACGCCCAGGCGACATACATAAGCATGATGGCCACGGCCACCAGCTTGAGCCTGTGCTCCGCCAATAGCGCCGACCGACGCCGCCGCGCGATTTCTCGACGACGATAACGTTCGTCTCTGATCGCGAGGGCGCAGATAAGGCCCTCAACCAGGGTCCACGTTAAGGTTCGTCGAGGATTGCTCGGCGGCCTTTTTCATATGCGTCCGTCGAGCATATCTCCTCGACAAACCAATCATGCATCGCGCACGTGGGCTCATTCGGCACCCTATCGCTCAACTACGAAAGGAACCCCCATGAGCATCGAAGCCGCCGCCAAGGAAAAAGTCGTCCTCGCCTACTCGGGCGGCCTGGACACCTCTGTCTGCGTCAAGTGGCTGCAGGAGGAGAAGGGCCTGGACGTCATCGCCGTGCTTGGCAACGTGGGTCAGGAGCATGACGGTCTGGAGAAGATCGCCGACAAGGCCCGCGCGCTGGGCTGCATCGCCGTCGAGGTCGTGGACATGCAAGACGAGTTCTGCGAGGAGTACATCGCCAAGGGCCTGGCCGCCAACTGCATGTACGAGAACAAGTACCCGCTGCTCTCCGCCCTCTCCCGCCCCCTCATCAGCGCCCATCTGGTTGACGTGGCCCATCACTACGGCGCCACCTGCGTGGCCCATGGCTGCACCGGCAAGGGCAACGACCAGGTGCGTTTTGAGACCTCCATTCTCACGCTCGACCCCACCCTCAAGGTGATCGCGCCCGTGCGCGAGTGGGATCTGGGCATGCGTCCCGACGAGATCGCCTACGCCAAGGCGCACGGCGTGCCGGTGGGCGCGAGCATCGAGAAGCCCTACTCCATCGACGACAACCTGTGGGGCCGGGCCATCGAGGCCGGCGTGCTGGAGGACCCCTGGGCCGAGCCGCCTGCGGACATCTGGACCATGACCGTGGATCCCGTGGACGCCCCCAACACCCCCATCTACGTGGAGATCGGCTTTGAGAAGGGCGTACCGGTGTCGCTGGACGGGATGAAGATGCCCATGCCCGAGCTCATCGTGAAGCTCAACAAGATCGCCGGCGACAACGGCTACGGCCGCATCGACATGATCGAGAACCGCTACGTGGGCCTCAAGTCTCGTGAGTGCTACGAGGTGCCCGCCGGTCTCACCTTGGTGATGGCCCATAAGGCGCTTGAGGATATGTGCCTGGAGCGCAACGTGCTGCACGTCAAGCTTGGCCTGGAGCAGCAGTGGGCCGACCTGGTCTACAACGGCCAGTGGTTCAGCCCGCTCAAAAACGCCTTCGATGCGTTTTTCGCCAACACCCAGGAGTCCGTCACCGGCGAGGTGAAGGTCAAGCTCTTCAAGGGTTCCTGCACCGTGGTTGGCCGCAAGTCCGCGGGTTCGCTGTACGACCTCAACCTGGCGACCTACGACAACGACGACGCCTTCGACCAGACCGATGCCAAGGGCTTCATCAACATCCAGGCCCTGTCGCTCAAGACCTGGGCGCTCAAGCAGGCCGAGCTGCGGAAGGCCGCCGTGGCAGCCGCCGTGGCAAACGTCCCCGCGCCCGAGTACGCCGAGCTGGGCGGCAGCGCATCTGCCACCGGCTCCGCCAAGCTCTGGTAGAACCCCGCCCGCCAAACCGCTCGGCATCCGCCGTTGTCAATCGCTTTTGACCTCACAGGAGAAAGATATGTTCACCGCCATCATCGATACCAAGGCCGCCCAGCAGATCCCCACGAGCCTGAAGGAGTGGAAGCACGCGAGCGGCCACGGTCCGCACATGGCCGTCGCCAAGCTCGTGGAGGCCGGCGAGAAGGCCGTCGTCGAGAAATCCTCGCCCGTCTACACGCTCAAGGGCTGGGAGCACCAGATGGGCGCGCATGCCCATGCGCTCGCCCTGGGCTACTGCTAATGCGGAATGTGCGCAGATAGATAGGATTTTTCGCCAGACCCCGCCGGAAGTGCGCGACTCGCTTTCGGAGGGGTCTTTTACTGTGTGACAATGGGGGAGTTCCCACACGTCACGCGAACAAGGAGGTTCACATGGCCCTTTGGGGAGGCAGGTTCGAGGACGGTGTCGCCACCTCGACGCAGGAGTTCGGCGCATCGCTGCCGATCGACAAGCATCTGTACAAGCAGGATATCGCGGGATCGCGCGCGCATGCGGCCATGCTCGCGGCACAGGGCATCATCAGCGATGAGGACGCCCAGGCCATCCGTGCGGGCCTTCTGGCCATTGGCGAGGACATCGACGAGGGCAACTTCGCCTTCGATATCAACGACGAGGATATCCACATGTCCATCGAAAGCGAGCTCACGCGCCGCATCGGCGAGGCGGGCAAGCGCCTGCATACCGGTCGTTCGCGCAACGACCAGGTGGCCACCGACACGCGCCTTGCGGTGAAGGCCTTGGCCAAGCAGCTCATGCAGGCCAATATCGACATCCGCAAGGTCCTGCTCTCTGTGGCCGAGGCGCACAAGGAGGCAATCCTGCCGGGTTACACGCACCTGCAGCATGCCCAGCCGGTGCTCCTGTCCCATCACCTGCTCGCTTA
>Cebus_capucinus_imitator_PRJNA485217_SSR056__coassemble_732_pt1 | contig 18590 bp, 16 predicted proteins | sample Cebus_capucinus_imitator_PRJNA485217_SSR056__metabat2_low_PE_012 | metagenome-assembled genome bin Cebus_capucinus_imitator_PRJNA485217_SSR056
TGCATGCTCGCGAGCCGCGCCGTCTACCCCTACAGCTGCCGTCCCGAGGACGTGCTGCTCGCCCAGAAGATGGCGCGCCAGGCCAACCTCTACTGCTCCGACGTGCATATGCGCGGCGCGTACCCCAGCTGGGCTCCCCGTATGTGGCGCGAGCTGGGCGTCCAGATCGAGCAGCAGCCCGGCGATGCCCAGATCCTGGCCGAGGGTGCCTGCGACTTCTACAGCTTCAGCTACTACAAGTCCTCGACCGTCTCCACCGATCCCAACGTCCCCGTCGCCGGCGGCAACGTGTTCTACGATGACGCCAAGAACCCCTATCTGGACGTGTCCGACTGGGGATGGGCGATCGACCCCAAGGGCCTGCGCTGGTACATGAACGAGATGTACGACCGATATCAAAAGCCGCTGTTCATCGTGGAGAACGGCTTGGGCGCCGCCGATACGGTCGAGGAGGACGGCTCCATCCACGACCCGTATCGCATCAACTACATGCGCGATCACATCGAGCAGATGGCCGAGGCCATAGAGGACGGCGTGGACCTCATGGGCTACACCATGTGGGGCCCCATCGATATCGTGTCGGCTGGCACCGGTGAGATGAAGAAGCGTTACGGCTTTATCTACGTGGACAAGAACAACGACGGCACGGGCGATCTGTCCCGCAGCCGCAAGGACAGCTTCTTCTGGTACCAAAAGGTCATCGAGACGAACGGAGAGGACCTGTCTTAAGCCCTCGCGCGTTGCTGGATGGCGAACATCTGCGCGCAAGGGGCGCTAAAGATGATGCCGAATAATGAAATAGCGCATATAATGAGGGTCCCAAGTAAGAGGGGCTAACCGCAAAAATGAGAGGAATGTGAGTAGCCATGGGTCTGTTCGACATGTTTAAGAAGAAGGCTGAGCCCGCCGCTCCCGCCGCTCCCGCCGCCGTCACCGCCGCCCCGGCCGCAGATGAGCTTGCCGCCCCCGTCTCAGGCAAGGTCATTCCCATGACCGAGGTGCCCGATCCGGTGTTCTCCGGCGAGGTCCTGGGCAAGGGCTGCGCTATCTGGCCCGATGAGGAGGTCGTCTACGCCCCTGTCTCCGGCGAGGTCACCGTCACCATGGGGCATGCCGTGGGTATCAACGGTGACAACGGCATCGAGGTGCTCGTGCATATTGGCGTCGACACCGTGAACATGAACGGCGAGGGCTTCACCGGCTACGTCAAGCAGGGCGACAAGGTCAAGGCCGGCGACCCCGTCATCAAGATGGACAAGGCCAAGATCGCCGCTGCCGGTTACAAGGACTGCGTAGTGCTCGCCGTCTCCAACACCGCCGAGTACGCCTCCGTCGACCTGGCTGTGGACGCCCAGGCGACCGTTGCCGCCGGCACCCCCGTGGTGAAGGTCTCCAAGTAACCAGTTCCCTCACAAGGGCGTATCGAAGGGTCGTGAGCGCTGTGCTCGCGACCCTTTTTTGCGTATAGGGCGATTCGGGGGAGGGCAATTCTCGGCGTGAAATGCCCCCGAGGTCGCCGACGGGCCGTCAGCGATTCTGCTGCAAGCGCTCAAAGGCCGCCGAGAGCTGGTTGGCGCCCGTGGTGGCATAGGGCTGGAGCATGCCCGACGAGACCGGGTTGTTGCGTCGGGCCGTGAAGGGGAGGCTCTCGCGCAAGAACTCGATGCGCTCGCCGTAGCTGCGGGCGAAGGCGCATCCGTAGAGCGCGTCGAGCACAAATTGCACGGCGATATGGCTCGCGAACTGCGTGATACGGCTCTGCAGGTCCTCCTGGTCGCTTACGAGCAGGTATGCGTCCAGGCCGGGGATCTGACGCCGCGCGCGCTGCGACCCTATGAGGATGCAGGGGACGTGGCGTTCCTGCAAGACCTTGAGCACGCCGCTCACGTCCACGCCCAGCCCGGAGTAGGAGATGTGGACGGCGACGTCGCCGGGGCCGCTCGCAAGGGCGAGGCGCACCTGCCGCTCGGTAGACGGGGGACAGAGCGCTTCCTTGCCGGCCGACAGCAGGCGCTCCTCAAACATCTGCGCGGGGTAGAGGTTGTGCGACTGGGTGTAGAGCGTCACGCGGTCCGCGCGGTCGATGAGGCGTGCGGCGCGGTCGAGTTGGGCGAAGTCGAGCAGCTCCACGGTGTCGCGGATGGTGGTCTCGTAGAGGGAGGACATGCTGGGCACCACGTCGCGCGCGCGATCGCCGGAGTTGAAGGGGAAGTTTATGTCCACGTGGCGGCGAGGCGCGGTGGAGCGCAGCGCCATGGAGCGGGCCATCTCGATCTTGAGCTCCTTGAAGCCCTCCAGCCCCAGCTTTTTGCATAGGCGGTGAATCGAGGCGATAGAGGCGTTTCCCAGCCGGGCGAGTTCCTTGATGGAGAGACCCTGCAGACGGTCGCCCAGCTCCAGGATGGTGGTTGCGAGCTGGGATTCGGTGGGGGTGAGCCCTCGCGCCTCTCGTATCCTGCGTGCGATATCCACGGTGGCAATTCCGCCTTTCAAACATGTCAAAAAGTTTCAAACCATGATAAACCAATAAGGGGTTCTACGAAAAGAAGTGTCCAGATGTCGCACGAGGGCGCATGTTCGCGCACAAGGGAGCATACTGCAATCAACCCCTTTTCCCTGCGGCGCGGCCGGACCTCGAAACCGGCTGCGCTGCTTGTGAGGGGGATCAAAACCCTAGAGAGGAGATTTGGATGACCGAGAAGCAAGGCGTGAAGATCGTCACCATCGGCGGCGGTTCCAGCTACACCCCAGAGCTCATGGAGGGCTTCATCAAGCGCTGCGATGAGCTGCCCATCCGCGAGATCTGGCTCGTCGATATCGAGGACGGCAAGGAGAAGCTCGACATCGTCTCCGCCATGGCGCAGCGTATGTGGGACGCTACCCCCTATGACGTGACTGTCCACACCACACTCGATCGCCGCGAGGCCCTGCCGGGTGCCGACTTCGTCACCACCCAGTTCCGTGTGGGCCTGCTCTACGCCCGCATTAAGGACGAGCGCATCCCGCTGTCCTACGGCATGCTCGGCCAGGAGACCAACGGTGCCGGCGGCATGCTCAAGGCTTTCCGCACCATTCCCGTCATCGGCCAGATCATCGCCGACATGCGCGAGCTGTGCCCCGACGCCTACCTCATCAACTTCACCAACCCCTCCGGCATGGTGACCGAGGCCGCCATCAAGCACTTTGGCTGGGAGAGGACCGTGGGCCTGTGCAACGTGCCCGTGGGCGCCATGATCCACGAGCCCAAGATGATCGGCTATGAGGAGAACGATCCTCGCCTCACCTTCCGCTTCGCCGGCCTCAACCACCTCCACTGGCACAAGGTCTACGATCCGGCGGGCACCAACGTTACCCCGCAGATCATCGATAAGCTCAACGACCCCGATAACGGCATGCCCGCCAACATCGACGAGGTCGCCTTCCCGCTGGACCTGCTGCGTTCCATGAACCTGCTGCCCTGCGGCTATCACCGCTACTATTACATGCATGAGCAGATGCTCAAGAAGGAGGTCGAGGACTTCGGCAAGGGCGAGTGCCGCGCCGAGGTCGTGAAACGCACCGAGGACGAGCTGTTTGAGCTCTACCGCGACCCCGAGCTCGACCACAAGCCCGAGCAGCTGGCCAAGCGCGGCGGCGCCCACTACTCCGATGCCGCGTGCGAGTGCATCGCCTCCATCTACAACAACAAGCATCAGCATATGGTGGTCTCCTGCGAGAACCACGGCGCCATCCCCGATCTGGCTCACGATTCCATCGTCGAGGTCTCCGCGCTCATCGGCGCCAAGGGTGCCGAGCCCATCGCCTTCGGCAAGCTTCCCTCCCAGGAGAAGGGCTGGCTGCAGCTTATGAAGGCTATGGAGGAGTGCGTGATCGAGGCCGCCATCACCGGCGATTACGGCATGGCGCTCGAGGCCTTCTACCTCAACCCGCAGGTGGAGAACGGCGAGCACACCCAGCGCGTGCTGGACGAGCTGCTCGTCGCCCACGAGAAGTACCTGCCTCAGTTCGCCGAGAAGATCGCTCAGCTCAAGGCCGCTGGCGTGACCGTTAAGGACGAGACCGCCGCTAAGCTCGTTGCCGAGGGCCGATAACCTCGGCATCCTTTTCCAGGGGCTCGGCCGCTTGCGCGGTCGTGCCCCGTTTTGTCGCGCTTGCGACCGGGGGAGGCGGAAATATGCCGAACAAACCCCGGCATGAGCGTGGCATGACGGAGGTATAACCTCAATCACGTGTGTATCCATTCTAGTGAAGGGATTTTAAGATGGCTTTCCCCAAGGGTTTTTTGTGGGGCGGCGCCACTGCCGCCAATCAGTGCGAGGGCGCATGGGACGCTGACGGCCGCGGTCCGGCCAAGACCGATGTGACCACCGGCGGAGCCGTCGACCGCGATCGCATGATCACCTACATCGACAAGGACGGCAACCCCGGCGAGATGACGCAGTTCGCCAAGCTGCCCGAGGGCGCCAAGTACGCCGTGCTCGATGGGTACCTGTACCCCAACCACGACGGTATCGACTTCTATCATCACTACAAGGAGGACATCGCGCTGTTTGCCGAGATGGGATTTAAGCAGTTCCGCATGTCCATCTCTTGGAGCCGTATCTTCCCCAAGGGCACCGAGGAGACCCCTAACCAGGCCGGCCTTGACTTCTACCGCAATGTCTTTGAGGAGCTTCGCGCCCACGATATCGAGCCGCTCGTGACCATTTGGCACTTCGACACCCCGCTCTACATCGAGCAGGAGCTGGGCGGTTGGGGCAACCGCGAGACCATCGACCTCTTTGTGAAGTTCGCCACCACCGTGCTCAAGGAGTACAACGGCCTGGTGACCAACTGGCTCACCTTCAACGAGATCAACAATCCCATCGCCTTCATGGACATGATGTGGCCGGGTAGCGACGAGGAGTATCAGTCCACCTGCGTCGAGTTGCACAACCAGTTCCTCGCCAGCGCCAAGACCGTTAAGATCGCCCACGAGATCAACCCCGACTACAAGATGGGCTGCATGCTCTCCGGCGGCACCAGCTACCCGCTGACCCCCGATCCCGATGACGTGCTGGCCAACCGCTATCAGTGGGAGAAAGGCACCTTCTACTGCGGCGACGTGCAGTGCAAGGGCGGCTACGGCCCGTATGCCAAGCGCATTTGGGATGAGCACAGCGTCAGTCTCGAGGTCACCGCGGAGGATGAGAAGATCCTGGCCGAGGGCATCGTGGACTTCTACACCTTCAGCTACTACAACTCCTCTGTGGTCACCACGCACGATGGTGTGGACAAGGACGCCCGCGGCAACTTCACCGCTGGCGTGAAGAACCCCTACCTGGAGTACTCCGACTGGGGATGGAGCTTCGACCCCAAGGGCCTGCGCCTGTACCTCGAGACCGTCTACGACCGTTATCGTATCCCCATGATGGTTGTCGAGAACGGCCTGGGTGCCTTCGATACCGTGGAGGAGGACGGCTCCATCCACGATGATTATCGTATCGACTACCTGCGCGGTCATATCGTCGAGATGGAGGTCGCCGTGGAGCACGGCGTTGACCTTATCGGCTACACCACGTGGGGCTGCATTGATTTGGTGTCCGCCGGCACCGGCGAGATGCGCAAGCGCTACGGCTTTATCTACGTGGACAAGCACGACGACGGCACCGGTACCATGGCCCGCATGAAGAAGGACAGCTTTAGCTGGTACAAGAAGGTCATCGAGTCCAACGGTGCCGATCTGGCCTAAAGACGCATCGGCTTCGTAGCTCGCCTCGCCTAGCGAGATGTGTTTTGGATCCCGGGGTTGTGCCTCCGGGGTCCTTTTTGCATGGATAAACGTTGTTTGACCCAAGATTATATTATTAAACTTGTTGGGAACGTGAGCAACAATCGGGGAGGGGATCGCTTCATGAAGGACGGCGCGTTCGCCATGTATCTGGCGCAGTCCCAGGGCATCACACCGGCGCAGGTTGCCGAGCATCTGGGAGTGAGCGTGCGAACGGTGCGCACCTACGTGAAGCAGGCCAACGAAGCCATGTGCGGCTTTGCCCATATAGATCTGGTGCGTGGCGAGGGCTACCACCTGGTAAAAGAGGACGAGGTTGCGTTTGAGGAGTGGAGCCAGGCTGTCACGACCGTAGAGGATGATGAGCTGCCCCAAACGCCCGAGGAGCGTGTGACCTACCTGCTCAACGACCTGCTCATGCGAAACGACTGGATTACGCTCGATGACCTTGCGCATATACTTTTTGTCTCGCGTTCGGCCATATCGGGCGATCTTAAAGAGGTGGAGCGCGCGCTCGCGCACTTTGGGCTTACGTTGGAGAAGCGTCCGCATTACGGCATTCGCGTTGAGGGACCCGAGATGGCGCGCCGCATGTGCGCTGGGGTTTTTGTGATGGCCGATTGCGAAGAGAGGCGCAGGGGGGGGGGGGGTTCTTCCTACGCTCGACATCGCCTACAAGGTGAGTGAATGCATCGAGCACGCCATTAAAGAGAACGACTTCACCATCAACTCGGTGGCGTTCCAAAATCTTGTGGTGCATATCACGATCGCGATTTTGCGATACCGGGAAGGCAGCTTAGTGCCCCTTGCGGGCGAGATGCTCGAGCGCTTGCACGCCACGCGTGAGTTTGGTGTGGCAAAAGACATCACGGCCGATCTGGCGCAAAAGACCGGTACGGAGCTGTCTGAGGAAGAGGTCGCCTACATTGCCATTCACCTGGCGGGTAAGCAAACGCTCGCGTTCGAGGATGATGACACGGGCTTGGTAATCTCTGATGAGGTGTGGGACGTAACGTCTCAAATGCTCGAGCTGGTGTGGAACGTCTATCGGTTTGATTTTCGCGGTGACCTTGAGCTGCGCATGAACCTGGCACGTCATATCGTGCCGCTCGCAGTGAGGTTACGCTACCAGATGAACCTCAAAAACCCGCTGCTTACGGATATTAAAAACCGCTATCCATTGGCCTACTCCATGGCATCCGATGCCTCTTCGGTGCTCGCTGAGCGCTACGATGCCCTGCTTTCCGATGATGAGACGGGCTATATCGCCCTCACGTTTGCGCTCGCGCTCGAACGGCGTCGGGAGGATGTGCCCAAGCACAACGTGCTTATGGTGTGCGCGTCGGGTGCGGGGAGCGCGCGGCTTATGGAATGGCGTTGCAAGCAGGAGTTTGGCGATTACCTGGGCAAGATCGTCACCTGCGATGTGCTCGACATCGACAAGGTCGATTTTTCCGACATAGATTACGTGTTCACCACCGTGCCCATACCCCGTCCGGTTCCCGTCCCCGTTCGTGAGGTCCGTCATTTCTTGGATGCCGGTGAGGTGGAAGATGTGCGCGCCCTGCTGCGGGGTGCCCTAAACGATGCAGACGGCATCTTGGATTACTTTGACCCCAAGCTGTTCTTTCCGCACCTTGAGTGCAGGACCAAAGAGGAGGTCTTGGATTCTCTGCTCGATTGCGTGGAGCAGCAGCGAGTCGTCGATGCGAAGTTTCGCGAGCTGGTTTGGAAACGCGAGGGAACGGTGGCTACGTCGTTTGGCAATAACGTGGCCATGCCGCATCCGTTGCATCCCGCAAGCGAGGAGACCTTTGTGTGCGTGGGCGTGCTGGACGAGCCGGTGATATGGGACGACTACGGACGCGCCGTGCAAGTGGTGTTTCTCTCGTCCTTTAACAACAAGGATGGCCTTAAGCTGCAGCGCTTCTACGCCACACTGGCCAATGTGTTAGTCTCGCGTCGAGCCATGCGCGCCATTGTGGACGATCCGCGCTGGGATACCCTTCAGGCGATCCTCGCCACTTTCTCGTCTAAAACCGCCCGAGAACTGGGCGAGAAGTAGGGCACCCGCGGATAACACTGGTCACCTCCTTTGATAGCATCCTGGTTCTTTCCATATACGAACATGACGCGCCCCGCGCCGTGAACGGTTGTTTTTAACCGGTGAACGGTGGCGGGGTGGTTTCGTATGCCGGGCTGCTCCGCGGCATCCTCACAAGCTATGCATACATCTACCAGCATGTTCACCGTTTCAACAAACATGCTTCCGCATAGGACGGAAGCGCGCGGCATGGAACGCGCCTGTGCGTGCCCGTAGTATCGAAGTCGTCAGGAAGGTACGTGAGACAACGCTCGCAAGGAGGTGACACACATGGCAGAGGGAATGACACCCGAAGAGGAGAGACAGATGGTGTCTTTTGGCATCGTCGCGTCTGCTGGCCAGGCCCGCAGCCTTGCGTTCGAGGCGCTCAAGGCGGCAAAGGACCATGACTTTGCCCACGCTGAGGAGCTTTTGGGCGAGTCTGAGCAGGCGTTCTTGGGCGCGCACGACGAGCAGACCAAGCTACTGACCAAGGAGTGCAACGGCGAGCATACGCCCGTAGACGTGCTTTTGATCCACGCTCAGGATCACCTTATGACCTCGATGCTGGCGCAGGAGCTTATCCGTGAGATCATCGCGCTGCGCGCCGAGGTCGACGAGCTTCGCGTTCAAATCGCAGCCGAGTAACGGCCGCACCGCACGTTTATACATCCAAACGGGGACGGCCGTGGGGCCGCGCCTGGGAAAAGGGAGGTTTTGAAGATGAAGGTTCTTTTGGTTTGCGCAGGCGGTATGTCCACCAGTATTCTCATGAAGAAGCTCGAGAAGCACGCTGCCGAGCAGGGTATTGATTTTGAGATCGCCGCGGTGGGCCTGTCCGCTTACAAGGATGTGTATACCAAGTACGACTGCATTCTCATGGGCCCGCAGGTTGGCTATCAAAAGGATCAGGTCAAGCAGGTCACCAACATGCCGGTGGAGGTTATCCCGCCGCAGGATTACGGTCTGGGCAACTGCGTCAATATCTTCAAGCTCATTGATAAGTGCCTCGCCTAATGCGAGCGAAACCGCGCTTAGTCAGGATCGCCTTTTTGTCTTTTAGGAAGGACGGGAACAGTGGAAAGCCTTTTTAACAGCCCAGTAATGATCAAGCTTCAGGAGTTTGGTCAGGCGCTGGGTCGCAACAAGTACCTCTCTGCCCTCCAGGCCGCGATGATGTCTTTGATGGGCGTCATTATGGTCGGTGCCATTTTCCAGATCATCACCGCCGTGGGAACCAACATCCTGCATGCGTTTGAGGCCACGGATCAGATCTACACCATTCTCTATTCTCCGTACAACTACACCATGAACATGCTGGCCCTTTGGATTGTGGCCATCATGGGCTTTAACTATGCCCGCAACCTCGAGATCAAGACCCCGCTGATCTCTGCGGTGGAGTCGTTGGTCGCGTTCCTCATCGTGGCGGGCCCCCTGTCCACTACCGAGGCTGGCGTCATCGTTATGGACACCACCTACCTGGGTGCCCAGGGCATGTTCATGGGCTTTGTGGTGGTCTTTGTGGTTGTGCAGATCGATCGTCTGTGCCAGGTTCACCACATCTACATCAAGATGCCCGATATCGTCCCGCAGTTCTTACAGGATGGTTTTGCCGGCATCATCCCGCTGCTCATCAATGTTTGCGTGTTCCTTGCGCTTTCCACGGCGGTGCTCGTGGGCACCGGTGGTGACTTTAGCGTATGCTCTGGCTTCATGGCCTTGCTGTCCACGCCCCTGAACGCCCTCACCTCCGTGCCCGGCATGTTCATCATGTGCGTCTTCGCGGCACTTATGTGGTGCTTCGGTATTCACGGTACCATGCTGCTGGTTCCGGTGATCATGCCGCTCGGTATTCAGGCCGCCGTGGCCAACGCCGAGGCATATGCCACCGGCGGCGTGGATGCCCTGGTGTTCTATCCGGTCGCGCTCTTTAGCTACTGCGCTATCGCCGGCGGTACGGGCAACACCTTCCCGCTCGTTCTCATGAGCCTGCGCTCCAAGTCCGAGCAGCTGCGCGCCGTTGCCAAGGCCGGCTTGGTCCCCGGCTGGTTTAACATCAACGAGCCCGTGACTTTTGGAATGCCCATCATGTACAACCCGGTGCTCTGCATCCCCTACGTGCTCAACATTCCCGTCGTCATGCTCTGCGCCTGGGCCGCTTACAGCACTGGCCTGATCATCCCCGGCTACATCTCCAACTCAGCGTTGCTGCCCATGGGCTTTGGTAGCTTCCTTACCACGCTCAACCCCATGAACGCGATCTTCGACTACATCTGCATCATCCCGGCTGGTCTGGTGTGGTTCCCGGTCTTCAAGGCGTACGAGAAACAGCTCGTCGCCCAGGAGGAGGCTGCTCGCGCTCAGGCCGAGTAAGGTTCTCCTCCCCAAGCTCACGTAATGTTTGCTATGGGCGCGTCGAACCCCAGCGTGGGGCCGGTGCGCCCTTTTGGTTTGTTGCCGGCTGCCGTCTTGGATCTGTAATGACGCCGGCATGATCAGAAAGGAGCCTGCAATGGCATTCCCTGAGAACTTCCTGTGGGGTGGTGCCACCGCCGCCAACCAGTACGAGGGCGGCTGGGACGAGGGCGGCAAGGGCCCCAACACCTCCGACACGCTCACTCCGGGCTCGCATACCACCCCGCGCAAGATCAGCTGGAAAAACCCTGCCACCGGCGAGACCGGCTTTGCCGAGTTTGGCTTTACCAACATGGGCGCGAATCTGTTCCCCGAGGGTGCCGAGGCCGCGGTGCTGCCCGACGCGTACTATCCCAGCCACGTCGCCACCGACTTCTACCATCATTGGCAGGAGGACATCGCCCTTATGGGCGAGATGGGCTTTAAGGCCTTCCGCCTGTCCATGAACTGGGCCCGCATCTTCCCCAACGGCGACGACGCCGAACCCAACGCCGAGGGCCTGGCCTTTTACGACAAGGTGTTTGACGAGTGCGCCAAGTACGGCATCGAGCCGCTGGTGACCCTGTCGCACTATGAGACCCCGCTGGGCCTGGTGAACAAGTACGGCGGCTGGAAGAACCGTGAGTGCATCGACTTTTTCGAACGCTACGCCCGCACCGTGTTTGAGCACTACAAGGGCAAGGTGAAGTACTACCTCACCTTCAACGAGATCAACATCATCGGCATGATGCCCTATATGGGCGGCGGCATGACCGACTTCACCGAGCAGGCCAAGGCCCAGGGCGCGCACAACCAGTTTGTCGCCAGCGCCCGCGCGGTGAAGGCAGCCCGCGAGATCGACCCGGCCATCAAGGTTGGCCAGATGCTCGCCTATCAGCCCACCTATGCGCTCACCTGCGATCCGGCCGACCAGATTCTCAACATGGAGGCCCAGCACACCACGCTGTTCTACTCCGATGTGCAGACGGGCGGCAAATACCCGGCCTATAAACTCGCCGAGTACGAGCGCAAGGGCATCACGCTTGATATGGCCGATGACGACCTTGAGCTGCTTGAGAAGTACTCTGCGGACTTCCTGTCCTTCTCCTGCTACGGTTCCACCACCCTCACCACGCACGAGGGCGACGAGGTGGGCGGCAACTTCTCCATGGGCGTGAAAAACCCCTACCTGGAGACCAATGCCTGGGGCTGGGCGACCGATCCGGCGTGCCTGCGCCTGGCGCTCAACACCCTGTACGACCGCTATCACAAGCCGCTGTGGATCGTTGAGAACGGTATTGGTTGGAGTGACGTCATGGAGGAGGACGGCTCCGTCCACGACGATTACCGTATCAACTACCTGCGCCAAAACATCGCGAGCATGCGCGACGCGATCACCATCGACGGTGTCGACCTCATGGGTTACACCATGTGGGGCTGTATCGATCTGGTCTCCGCCGGCACGGGCGAGATGAAGAAGCGCTACGGATTTGTCTACGTCGATCGCGACGATGAGGGCAACGGCACCCTCAAGCGCTCCAAGAAGGACAGCTTCGAGTGGTACAAGAAGGTCATCGCCACCAACGGCGAGGATTTAAGCTAAACTCCCCCGGGTTGAGTCAAGAGACGTTTGGTAGGTGTGGGTATGAGGATCGTCCGTACGCTCAAGATCTCGGCAGACGAGTTCTTTGATTACTTAGAAGAGCAGGTGGTGGCCCAGATTGCGCGGGCTAACGCCGACGATGCGAAGTCTGTGGACGCGTCTGCGATCAAGACGGGCTTTACCTACACCTCCCATGCGGATGATCCATACCGCCGCACCATCATGGAGATCTTGGAGTACGATCGCGGTGCGCGCTATGCCACGCGCACGGTGACCTTGGGCGATACCGTGACCATGAGTTATGACGTGATGCCCTGCGACAAGGGCATAAAGGTCACCTATATCCAGGATATGGAGAGCTTCAACAAGAAAAAGCGCGGGCTGTTCCGCGGTTTTTCCGAGGCGGTCTACCTAGGGCGCATGGGTGAGGCTCTGTTTTCCATGGAGGATAGGATCTTGCGCCGCAAGGAGGGCATGCCCACCCAGGAGCAGGTCGCCTCGGAACGGCCCGACCAAAAGCTTCTGAAGAAGCTCGTCGAGAGATCGGCTAGGTAGGAGAGGGGCCCATGCGGCCCCTCTTTTTTGGCTTGAGTGAGAACGGCCTTCTCAAAACGTTTCAATATCCGCGGGCGCGTGAAGCGGTAGGCGGAAAAGAAGTCTCTAAGCGTGCTGTCATGCCGTATGGTGCGCTACCATGGGCGGCTGTGACGATCTTGCAAACCCAAGGAGCCGCCCATGACCGCAACCCTCTCATCACCCGCCGCGCCGGTAGCCGAGTTGGCGCCCGCCAGCCGAAACCTCTGCGTCGTCCTGCTGGTCTTGCTCGGCTTCTCGCTGGGCTGCTCGGAGTTTGTGGTCATAGGCATTGAGACCGAGCTCGCCGATGCCTTTGGCGTCACGTTGCAAAACGTGGGGCTCGTGATGAGCGTGTTCGCGCTTGCCTACGCCACCTGCACTCCGGCTCTCGCGCTGGGTACAGGGCGCTTTCGCCGCTACACGCTGCTTATCGCCTATGCGGCGCTCTTTGTGCTGGGTAACGCCGTGGCGGCGATGGCTCCGAGCTTTGAGGTGCTGCTGGTGAGCCGCGTTCTTATAGGCGCGGTATCCGGCGCGTACCTGGCCGTGGGTGTGACCTTCCTGCCCGAGCTTTTGGGCGCCGACAAGACGTCCATGGCGATCTCTATCGTCTACGGCGCGTTCTCGGTCGCCATGGTGATCTCCACCTCCGCCGGCAAGATGATCGCCGAGTACCTCGACTGGCATGTTGCCATGGTGTGTGTGCTCGTGTTCTCGGTCGTGGTCTCGGCAGCGCTCATCGCGGTGCTGCCCCGCGTGGGGGCGACCGACGAGCCCGCCACGGCGCGCGAGCAGGTGGGACTGCTCGCCGAGCCCCAGGTGCTTGCTGGCATGGCGGTCTTCGTCTTTGGTGTGGGCTCGGTCTATGTGTTCTACGGCTACGTGACGCCCTATCTTGAGGAGATCCTCGGCATGAGCGCCGTGGGTGCGAGCGGCGTGCTTATCGGTTACGGTGCCATGTGCCTGGTGTCCAACATCCTCTCCGGCGTGTTCGACGCGCGCTTTGGCATGAAGGCGCTTATTCCGTCGTTCATCTTGCAGGCGTGCATCTTGGTCGCGCTGTTCGCCGTGGGCGGCGCGCTGGTGCCCGCGCTCGCCATCATCATGGCCCTCGCGTTGTCCATGTACGTGGTGTCGGTGCCCTGCATCTCCATGTTCATGAAGACTGCCTACGACAAGCATCCCAAGGCGCTTACGCTCGCGAGCTCCATCGAGCCCATGGCGTTCAACATCGGCATCGCGTTTGGCACCGCGGTGGGCGGCGCGGTGGTCTCGGGCCCGGGCATGCGCTTTGCGGGCCTGGTGGGTGCGGTGTTCTCGCTTGTTGCCTGCGGATTCGTGGTGCTGTCGTTGCGGTTCTCGGCGCGTGCTCGCGCCCGGGAGGCGGCCCGCGGGTAGACCTGGGCCCTGTGGGCCGCAACCGCTGTGGCGCCGTATGCGGGGTTCCGAGAATGTGATCGCCTCTTTTGGGCCGGTGCCCGTACCTGACGTCGAGCGGGTAGGGACACCGGCTTTCCCATGCGGGGTTGCTCCCTACGTCCTAGGCCATACCGGCAAGCTTGGGTAGGGACACCGTCTTTTCCATATGGGGCTACTCTCTTGACGCTTCTCGACTCTATGAGGTAGTCTGATTTCAGACAAAATATGGTTGGAGTTGGATACCATGGCCTCAAAGGTCCGAGCGTTTTTCTTAAAGACAATCGATGCATTTGCCGGTCGGGAGCGTTCCGACGGCGTCCTTGTGCGCCGCTGCGCCCTCATCGCGCTGGGTGCGGCGATCTACACCTTTGGCGTGCACAACATCCACGAGGTCACGGGAATCACCGAGGGCGGCGTGATCGGCCTCATGCTCTTTCTCAACAAATGGCTTGGCATCCCGTCCTCGGTGGCATCTCCCGTGCTCGACATCGTCTGCTACGTAATCGCCCTACGTGTGCTGGGCGGCGGCTTTTTGGGCTGGTCGGCCGTGGCCACGGTAGCGGTCGCGGGCTTTTACCGGCTGTGGGAGAGCCTGCCGCATCTTCTGCTCAACCTGTCTGGCAACCCGCTGATGGCGGCCGTGCTGGGCGGCGTTTTTGTGGGCGTGGGCGTGGGCCTTGTGGTGCGCCAGGGCGGGTCTTCGGGCGGGGATGACGCGCTCGCGCTGTCCATCTCCAAGATCTCGGGCTGGCGTGTTGCCCGCTGCTACCTGTTTACCGACCTCACCGTACTCGCCCTGTCGCTCAGCTATATCCCGGTGCTCAAGATCGCCTGCTCGCTCGTGACGGTGACCATCTCCTCGCTGCTCATCGACCTGATTTCCTCGGTGGGGGCGCGTGAGGGCGCATCGGAGCGCGGGGGCGCGGCGGGAGCGGCGAGGGAGCGTGAAGGCGTGAGCGCAGCCACCCATGGGGTGGACGAATGCGGGGGCGCGGGCGAGTACGAGGGCGCGGGGGCGCGTGAGGGCGCGAACGCAGGCGCTCGTGGGGCGGACGGGGCCTTTTTGTAGCCGCGCGACAAGGTTGTTACCCGTTGCTACTTTAGAGGTCCCCAAAAACCCACACCAAAGTCGATTAGTTTTTAAGAAAAGCCCAGGATTCGCGAAAAGCTAGATGACTTTGGTGTGGGTTTTTCGCAGGTGGTGAAAGTATCGCCTGATTTTGAGCGGGTAGGGGCGTGCGGGCGCGTTTACTCGGGGGCATGCTTCGCGCAAAATAGGGCGATGGCGACTGCAGAACCAGCTAGAAAGGCGGCTCATCATGGCTGATATGGAGAAGATCGCGAGCTTTGCGGTAAACCACCTCAATCTCATGCCGGGCGTATATGTGTCGCGCCGCGACGTGGACCCGGCAAGCGGCGCGGTGGTGACCACGTTCGACCTGCGCCTCATCGCACCCAACCGCGAGCCGGTGATGAACACGGCGGAGTGCCATACCATCGAGCATCTGGGAGCCACGTTTTTGCGCAACCACGAGGAGTGGTCCGCGCGCGTGGTCTACTTTGGTCCCATGGGCTGTCGTACGGGCTTTTACCTGGTGGTCTTTGGTGATGTGGAAAGCGCGGAGATCTTGCCGCTCGTGCGCGAGCTCTTTATCTTCGTACGCGACTATGAGGGCGATATCCCCGGAGCTGCGGCAAGCGAGTGCGGCAACCACCTGGATCAGAACCTGCCCATGGCCAAGTGGCTGGCCGAGCGCTACCTTGAGCGCGACCTGGCGCTTGCCACCGCGGGTGACGCTACCCGCCTGGAGTATCAGGCGTAAGGCGGCGGCGCTTTGAGCGGGTGCGCACCCGGGTCCATGTGCTCGCATCGTTAATTGCCAAAGACGGCCGCGCTCCATCGGGGTGGAGCGCGGCCGTCTGCATATAATGGTGAACATTCTAAATCACTCAAGGTTAGGAGCGCCCATGGCACTCACCGACAACGACGTGCGCGGTATCGCCGATTACGCGCGCATCGCGCTGGAGGGGGATGAGCTGCAGGACATGACGGCCTATCTCAACAACGCCGTCGATATGCTGGAGCCCATCTTGCGCTATACGGACGAGGAGGTGGAGCCCACCTTCCACCCCGTCGGAAGCCTGGTCAACGTGATGCGCGACGACGCACGCGATACCGACCGCGCGCTCTCGCTTCACGCGGCGCTCGACAACGCGGGTGCCTCGCGTGACCGCATGTTTCGCGTGCCCTCCATCCTGGGAGAGGGGGATGACAACTAATGACCCAAAAGCTCGACCTCGATACGCTCAGCGCGGCGCAGATCACCGCGGGTATTGCCGCCGGCACCTTCACCGCGACCGATGTGGCTCGTGCCGCGCTCGCCGCCATCGACGCGCGCGATGCATCCGTTAAGGCATACCTGCAGGTGACGCCCGAGCTCGCCCTTGCCGCTGCGAAGCGCATCGACGACGCCCGCGCCGCCGGTGAGCCGCTGCCCGCGCTCGCGGGCGTGCCCATCGCCATCAAGGACAACATGAACCTCGCCGGCACGCGCACCACCTGCGCCTCCCGTATGCTCGAGAACTACGAGAGCCCCTATACCGCGACTTGCGTGGAGCGCATGCTTGCCGCCGGCTGCCTGCCCGTGGGCAAGGCGAACATGGACGAGTTCGCCTTTGGTTCCTCTACCGAGAGCTCCGCTTTCATGCCCACCAACAACCCTTGGGACACCCAGCGCGTGCCCGGCGGCTCCTCGGGCGGCTCGGCTGCCGCCGTGGCAGCGGGCATGGCGACCATCTCGCTGGGCTCCGACACGGGCGGATCCATCCGGCAGCCCGCGGCGCTGTGCGGCGTGGTTGGCATGAAGCCCAGCTACGGCGTGGTGTCGCGCTACGGCGTGGTGGCCTTCGGCAGCTCTCTCGACCAGGTGGGGCCCTTTGCCCGCAGCGTGGCGGACGTCGCGGCGGCGCTCACGGCCCTTACCGCGGGTGGCCGTGACGAGCACGACGGCACCTCGCAGGCCTGCGATGCGGACTTCTCGGCATATCTTGATGAGGACGTCGCTGGCAAGCGTATCGGTCTCGTGCGCGCGTTTATGGAGGCTGAGGGGCTTACCGCCGAGGTCAAGCATGCCGTCGAGGAGACCGCCCGTCGCCTGGAGGCGGCCGGCGCCATCCTGGTTGATGTGGAGCTGCCCCATCTGGACGCCGCCATCTCGGCCTACTACGTGATAGGCCCCGCGGAGGCGTTCTCCAACCTGGCTCGCTTTGACGGCGTGCGCTACGGCTACCAGGAGCCCGGCTGCTCCAACCTGGCCGATCAAAGCTCCCGCTCGCGCGCCCACGGGTTTGGCGAGGAGGCCAAGCGTCGCCAGATGCTGGGCGCCTACCTGCTGTCCAGCGGCGTGTACGACAAGTACTACTACGCGGCGCAAAAGGCCCGTACGCTCATCACGGCCGACTACACGGCCGCATTCGAGCGGGTCGACGCCATCCTCATGCCGGCGTCGCCGCGCACGGCGTTCAAGCACGGCGAGATCTCGGACCCCACGCAGATGTATCTATCCGACATGTACACCATCTCGCTCAACATCGTCGGCAACTGCGGCATCTCGGTGCCGTGCGGCCTGGGCGAGGACACGGGGCTGCCGGTCGCCGTGCAGCTGCAGGGGCCGGCCTTTGGCGACGCGCGTCTGCTCGGCGTCGCCGCGGCCGTGGAGCGCGCATACGCCCGCAAGGACGGTTCGCCCGCGCTTGCCGTCGCGCCCGGTTTCGCCGGGAAGGGGGGTGAGCTCTAGATGAAGGAACTCGCCGAGGTTTTGCAGGATTGGGAGGCCGTCATCGGCCTTGAGATCCATACCGAGCTCACTGCGCTCGAAACCAAGATGTTCTGCGGCTGCAAGCTCAGCCATGCGGATGAGCCCAACGCCAACGTATGCCCCGTGTGCTTGGGTCTGCCGGGTGCGCTGCCCGTGCCCAACGAGCGCGCGATCGAGAGCATCGTGCGCGCGGGCCTGGCGACGAACTGCCAGATCCAAAAGCGCTCGATGTTCTACCGCAAGCACTACTTCTACCCCGATATGGCCAAGAACTTCCAGACCACGCAGGGCCCCATCGCCTTCGCGATGCACGGCCATCTTGATCTTGAGGTCACGGGGCGCGGCGCGGCAGAGCGCCCGGAGTGCGCCTTCGGTGCCGCTGAGGCCGAGAGCCTGGCCAGCGCATCCGCCAACGCCGTGGGTCTCTCCACGCAGATGAGCGCTGACATGCCCGAGGGTGCCCCCGCGCATATGGCCGACTACGACACCGCGAATCTGCAGACGGCCGAGCGCCATGAGGACGGTTCCTACACCGTGCCCATTCGCATCCTTCGCATTCATATGGAGGAGGACGCGGCAAAGATGACGCACGTGGGTGGTGCCGAGGGCCGCATCACGGCTGCCGCCGAGTCGCTCATCGACTACAACCGCTGCGGCACGCCGCTGATCGAGCTGGTGACCGAGCCCGACCTGCGCACGCCCGAGGAGGCGCGCCTGTTCATGGAGAAGCTGCGCCGCATCTTCCTCACACTGGGTATCTCCGACTGCTCCATGGAGCACGGTTCCATGCGCTGCGACGGCAACGTGAGCCTGCGCCGCCGCGGCGAGACCCGCCTGGGAACCAAGACCGAGCTCAAGAACCTCAACTCGTTCAAGAGCCTGCATGACGGCCTTGCCTACGAGATCTGCCGCCAAGCCGAGGTGCTT
>Cebus_capucinus_imitator_PRJNA485217_SSR056__coassemble_749_pt1 | contig 17723 bp, 18 predicted proteins | sample Cebus_capucinus_imitator_PRJNA485217_SSR056__metabat2_low_PE_012 | metagenome-assembled genome bin Cebus_capucinus_imitator_PRJNA485217_SSR056
CGGCATCGCGCTCGTGCTCCATGAGCGCGGCATCGCCGTGAGCGGCTCCGATCTCAAGACCTCGCGCTACATCCGCCAGCTCACCCGCGCGGGCGTGGACGTCCACGTGGGCCATGCGGCGTCCACCATCGACGAGGTGTCGCCCGATGTGGTGGTGGTTTCCACCGCCATCCCCGAGACCAATCCCGAGCTCGTGCGCGCCCGCGAGCTCGGCATTCCCGTGTGGCCGCGCGCAAAGATGCTCTCCGCCCTGGGTGCGGGGTACACCACCGTGGCCGTCGCCGGCACGCACGGCAAGACCACCACGTCCTCCATGTGCGCCACCATGCTCGACCGCATGGGCCTCGACCCCAGCTTCCTCATCGGCGGTATCGTCGAGGGCTACGGGACCAACGGCAAGAACGGCTCCTCACGATACTTCGTGTGCGAGGCGGACGAGTCCGACAGCTCGTTTCTCTATCTCGACCCCAACGTGGTGGTCGTCACCAACGTGGAGGCGGACCATCTGGACCATTACGGCTCGCTCGAGGAGATAGAGCAGACCTTCGTGAAGTTCATGTCGCTGGTGGGCGAGGCCGGCACCGTGGTGGTGTGCGGTGACCAGGGGCGCTTGGTCGAGCTCGCGCATGAGAGCGGCCGCGACGTGGTCACCTACGGTTTCGGCGAGGGCAACGACGTGGTGTGCTCCGAGGCTAAGGCGCCCCATGCCATCGGCTCGGCGTTCACCGTGGCGCTGCCCGGCGGCGAGACCCACCGCGTCGAGATCAAGGCCAACCCCGGCCGTCACAACATGCTCAACGCCTCGGCGTCCATCGCCGTCGCGCACGTGCTGGGACTCGATGCGGCCGCGGCCGCGGCGGCCCTGTCCTCCTTTGAGGGCGTCCGTCGCCGCTTCACCCATGTGGGCGATGTCGAGGGCATCACGGTGGTCGATGACTACGGTCATCATCCCACCGAGATCCGCGCCACGCTCGCGGCTGCCAAGGACCTTGACTTCAAGGATGTGGTGGTTGTCTTCCAGCCGCATCGCTACTCCCGCCTGCAAGCGCTGGCGGACGACTTCGCCGACGCGTTCGCCGTCGCCGACAAGCTCCTGCTCATCGACGTGTTTTCGGCCGGCGAGATGCCCATCCCCGGCGTGACGTCCAAGATGCTCGCCGACCTGGTCGCCGAGAGGCACCCCGGCAAGGAGGTGCGCTACGTGGCAAGCCGCCCCGAGCTCATGGAGGACCTCGCCGCGACCTGCCGCGCGGGCGACCTGCTCATCACCATGGGTGCCGGCGACGTGACCACCGTCGGCCCCGAATTCGTAGAGTACATGGCCGATGCCGAGAGCGGACGCTAGGCCATGGGGCTCTTCAACGCCGTTATGGCGCTCGATGGCCAGCTTGATACCGAGGTCGTTGAGAACGAGCGCCTGGCGCGCCACACCACCTACCGCATAGGCGGCCCCGCTGCGCTCTTCGTGACCTGCCACAGCTACCACGCGCTGCGCCGCGCCGTCGAGACGCTCGAGCGCGAGGGGGTGCCCTGGGTCGTCATAGGACGCGGATCCAACCTGCTCGTGGCCGATGACGGCTACGATGGCGCCGTCATCTCGCTGGGTCGCGAGTTCTCGCGCTTCGTGGTGGCCGAGGACGGCTGCACCGTCACCGTGGGCGCGGGCATGGTGCTCGCGCGCCTGGTGAACGAGGCGCTCTCCCGCAGTCTTTCCGGCATGGAGTTCGCCATGGGGATCCCTGGCACCGTGGGCGGCGCCATCTCCATGAACGCCGGCACGCGCGACGAGTGGATCGGCTCGGTGGTGAGCGATGTGGTGACCTACCATCCCCTGGAGGGCATTCGCCACTATGCGCATGACGACGTGATATGGGGTTACCGCTACAACACCCTTCCGCGCAACGAGATCGTGCTCGAGGCCACGCTCCGGCTCGCGACCGCACCCAAGATCGATATTCGCGAGCGCATGGAGCGCGCTGTGGCGCGCCGCCGCCGAACCCAGCCCATCGGCCGGGCATCGTGCGGCTCGGTCTTTCGCAACCCCGCCGAGGGCAGCGTGGGCAAGATGGTCGAGGGCTGTGGATTGAAGGGTTTTTCGGTGGGCGGTGCCGAGGTATCGGACGTTCACGCTAACTTTATCGTCAACAAGGGCACCGCGACGGCGGCCGACGTCGCCGCGGTGATGAGCGAGATATACGGCAAGGTGAAGGAGGCGTATGGCGTCGAGCTCAAACCGGAAGTCAAGTTCCTGGGGTTCTAGCAGCTCCAAGCCAACCTTCCGCCGCGCGGGGGCGTCCTCGCGCACGCCGCGCCCAATCGCATCTCCCCGCGCCGCCCACCCTGCGGCAAAACCCGCCGCCCCCCGCCGTGCGGCCCGGCCCGCCGCGGGCCTCACCAAAAAGAGGCAGACGGCCAAGCCCGCTGCGGCCTATCCCTCTTACCAAGGTGGAAAGCGCATCGCCGTACCCAAGGCCGCTCCCGCGGCCCGTTCCGCGGCGCGCTCGCCCAAAAAGCCGCAGCAGGCCTTGGCAAGCGCCGCCTCCCGCGCCGCGGCGCCCAAGATCGCCCGGCCGCGCAAGGGCATGCCTTATCGCGTCGTTTCCGGTACGACGCCCTCGTCGGCGATGAAGCCCGCCAAGGCCAAGGGCCCCTCGCCGATCGCGGGTGCGGCGCGCATGCTGGGCGGCGTCATCACCGCTATACCGCGCCCCAAGGTTTCCCGCTCGCTTATCGCGGCGGTCGTTGGGGCTGCGGCGGCCATCGCGCTCATCGCCGTGGTCGTGGTGTACTCCGGCCTGTTCGCCGCCACTGACGTGGTCATCAAGGGCAGCGCGCACGTGTCCCAGCAGAGCGCCGAGCAACTCATCGACCTGCCTTCCGGTACCACCCTGCTCAACGTGAGCGAGCCCACAATCGCCGAGAACCTTAAACAGAACCCCTGGGTGTCGGGCGTGGACGTCACGCGCGAGTTCCCGCACAGGCTGGTGATCACCCCGCATGAGCGCACCGTGGTCGCGATCGCCTACATATCCTCCGACGATATCGCCTGGGCGATAGGTGACGATTCCACCTGGATCGCGCCCATGTCGCTCTCGGTCACGGTCGATGCCGACGGCAACGTGATCTCCGATGGCGTGACCGATGTGTCGTCGGGCCAGGCCGACGCCGCGACGGACGCCTCGAAGGCCCCCGAGGGCGGCACCGCCTACTCAGGTTTGGACGCTGCCCTCAAGCTCGCGGATCAACTGGGTGCGGAGCTGCTGGTGGATGTCGCCGCGGATGTCAACCCGGTGAGCGGCCAGCCCGTCACGGCAAAGACCGTGCTCGCCGGGCTCTCATACGTGAACGGCTTCTCCAGGGAGTTCCTCGACCAGGTGAAGGACATCTCCGTCTCGTCGGTCGAGGCGGTTTCGGCGAACCTCACCTCGGGCGTGGAGGTCTCGCTCGGCAGTCCTGAGGACATCTCGACGAAGGAGCGCGTGGTGACCAAGCTTCTCGCAGAGCAAGAGGGCGTCACCTATGTGAACGTGCGCACGCCCGGTGCCTACACGTACCGCTCGGTGCCTAATACCTAACGATGCCTTCACGCGGGTTTCTAGCTGCTCAAACGCACGTTCATGTGAGGCTTTTCCGTGAACGGCGACCGCGCTACCTGCGATTTGTCCCGTCTATCCATATTTTCATGCCGCTTAATTGACTTATAGCTTGATTTTGTGCAAACATACCGTAGTTTACCTCGGTGTTTAAGCTGAACTTTAAGGTTTGAGATTGAACCGCCGATGAGCGCTCACGCGAAGCATTCGAAACCCCGATGTCCGGAGGACCGACACATGCACGAGAACGAGATCAACAACTACCTTGCCGTCATCAAGGTCGTCGGCGTGGGCGGCGGCGGCACCAACGCCGTCAACCGCATGATCGAGGAGGGCATCCGCGGCGTCGAGTTCGTCGCCATCAACACCGATGCCCAGGCTCTCGCCATCTCAGACGCGGACATCAAGGTGCACATCGGCACCGACCTCACGCGCGGCCTGGGTGCCGGCGCCAACCCCGAGATCGGCCGCAAGGCAGCCGACGAGAGCCGTGATGACATCGCCGAGGCCCTCGCGGGTGCCGACATGGTCTTCATCACCGCGGGCGAGGGCGGCGGTACCGGTACAGGCGCCGCTCCCATCGTTGCCGACATCGCCATGAACGAGGTGGGCGCGCTCACCGTCGCCGTGGTCACCAAGCCCTTCACCTTCGAGGGCCGCAAGCGCAAGAAGTCCGCTGAGGAGGGCATCGCGACCCTGTCCGACAGCGTGGACACCATGATCGTCATCCCCAACGACAAGCTCCTCGACATCGCCGAGAAGAAGACCACCATGCTGGAGGCCTTCGCCACCGCTGACGCCGTGCTGTCCCAGGGCACCCAGGGCATCACCGACCTCATCACCGTGCCCGGCATCATCAACCTGGACTTCGCCGACGTGAAGACCATCATGAAGCAGGCCGGTACCGCCATGATGGGTATCGGCACCGCCTCCGGCGACACCCGCGCGGCCGACGCCGCCCAGCAGGCCATCTCCAGTCGCCTGCTCGAGAGCTCCATCGACGGAGCGACCCGCGTACTGCTCTCCATCGCCGGCTCCAAGGACCTGGGCATCCAGGAGATCAACGACGCCGCCGACCTGGTCGCAAACGCCGTGGACCCCGAGGCCAACATCATCTTCGGTACCGTGGTGGACGAGTCGTTGGGCGATCAGGTGCGCATTACCGTCATCGCCACCGGCTTTACCGACCACAACGTGAACAAGCAAGACGAGCTGTTCGCCGCGGCTAAGAGCCAAAGCGCCCCGGCTGTCGAGCCGGCGCACGCCGCGCCTTCCCGCAACGTGGGCGGCACGGAGCTCCCTAACTTTGGCAACGAGCAGTTCGAGCTGCCCGATTTCCTCAAGCGCGGGTCCTTCTAAGGCACGCTAGATCGCGAGGCATGCGCTCCCGGGGTATCCCTCGGGAGCGTTTTTCTTTCTAAGGAGCATGTTATGACCATCGAGCTTGTGCGCACACTTCGTAACGACCTGGCGCTGGTGGGCGGGGAGGAGCACGGGGTCCGTTTCGCCTTCACCGAGCGCACCGGCGGTGCGAGCCTGCCTCCCTACGAGAGCCTCAACCTGGGTACGCATGTGGGGGATGACCCCGCGCATGTCGCCGTGAACCGCCGTCGCGTCCTTGTCGCGCTGGATGCCGACGACCTCGGCGATTCGCTGCTCGTTCCCAACCAGGTGCATGGCGACGCGGTGGAGCTCGTGGATGGGCGCGCGGCATGCGATCTCGCTTCGGTGCGTGACCGCATCGCGGCGGGCTGCGATGCCATCGTGTGCACCGCGCCTCGCGTGCCCGTGATGCTCTGCTTCGCGGATTGCGTCCCGGTGGTGCTTACCTGCCCTGGTGGTTTCGCGGTGATCCACTCGGGCTGGAAGGGTACCTACGCGCGTATCGCCGCCAAGGCCGCGCGGACCCTCATGAAGGCGACGGGTGCTGCGCCCGAGCAGCTCTCGGCCTACATCGGCCCGCATATCCTGGGTGATGAGTACGAGGTCTCCTCAGAGCTCATCGGCAGGTTCGAAGCCGAGTTCCCGAGTGCGCGACGCATGCATGAGGGGCGTCTGCTCGATCTTTCGGCATGTATCATCGCGGCTTTGGGCGAGGCGGGCGTTTGCGCGGAGCATGTAGTGGACCCGCGGCTCTCGACCTGCAAGATGAACGAGCGGTTTTTCTCTTACCGTGCCGAGGACGGTGCGAGCGGGTGCGGAAGGCACGCTGCCGTGGCCGTGATGGCCGGCGTGTAAAAAGCCCGTTGCGACCCGGTCGCGCTGCATGGACCCCAACTTCACGGGGTACACTTTCGCGGAAACGTGTACACCGTGAGAAGGCTAGGGGAAGGGGGCGCGCATGGAAGCGTCCGAAGTGGATGCCTTGAGGGCGCGACGCGAGCGCATCCTCGCCCGAATGGAGCGCGCTCTTTCCAAGAGCGGCCGCTCCCTTGACGACGCCCAGCTCATCGCGGTCTCCAAAACGGTGGAACCGCCGATGGTCGAGGCCGCCATCCAGGCGGGCTATACCCGGTTTGCCGAGAATCGCCCGCAGATGCTCTCGGCCAAGCTCGCCTGTCTCTCACAGGCCAAGGGGTTGGGTCCCTATACCTTCGATATGATCGGCAACCTGCAGACCAACAAGATCAATTCCGTGCTGGGCCGGGTGGGGCTCATCCACTCGGTAAGCTCGCTGCATCTGGCGAGGGGAATCTCGACCCGCGCAAAACGGCGTCTGGAATCCGCCCAGATGGGCGCGCCGCAGGGCGTGCTCGTCGAGGTGAACGTCTTGGGCGAGGCGTCCAAGTCCGGTTTCTCCCCGAATGAGCTGCGCGAGTGCTTCGATGAGGTCGCCGGGCTCGCCGGTATCGAGCTGCATGGTCTCATGACCATGGCACCGCGCGGGGACATCGCCGCCGCCCATGCCGCGTTTAGCGGTCTGCGCGAGCTGCGCGATGAGCTCGCGGGGCGGGTGCCCGGTGTGAACCTGCCCGAGCTCTCTTGCGGCATGAGCGGGGATTTCGAGGCGGCGCTGGAGGAGGGCTCAACCATGGTGAGGTTGGGCAGGGTGGTATTCGACCAGCAGTTTACGTTAGAATAGGCAGATAGGGACGATTTGCGCCCGCCCCATAACGACACTCATACGCACCAAGGGCAAAGAGAGGCACACATGGGATTCCTCGACGATATCAAGAACAGGCTCCCCTTTGGGCAGAACGCCGGCGGCTACGGCGCCGAGGGGTACGCCGATGAGGGCTACGACGACGGGTACTACGATGACGGCCAGGGTGGCTATCAGAGCGGCTATGGCGTACCCGACCAGGGCTACAGCGCCCCGGCGGACCAGACCTACGGCTATGGTCAGGGTTCGGGTAACGGCATGCTCGGTCAGACGCACCGCGGCGAGGCCGAGTCGGTCGCCGTGTACACGCGTTCCGGGCAGCCGGTGGGTGAGTCCGACCGTCACGCCACGGCATACGCCCCCTCGGCGCGCCAGGCAGACGCAGCGTATCGCCCCGGCGCCTATGACACACCCTCAAGCTACGCCGAGGGCGTGCGTGCCACGGCTGCCGCCGCTCCGGTCGCATCCGCCGATACGCCGATCGCCCAGCGCGCGAGCCAGATCATGAACAGCACCCCGCAGCTTCCTGTCTATGTGCTTCGTCCCGAGAGCTACGATGACGTGCAGACCGTGGTGCGCCGTGTGCGCACCAAGCAGCCTGTCGCGCTCGTCTTCGTGGGTGTGCGCACCGAGGTCGCCAAGCGCGTGCTCGATTTCTCCTACGGCTTCGCCTGCGGTTTGGGCGCGAGCGTGAAGGAGGTCGGCGACCGCGTGTTCATCGTGCTGCCCGAGGGATGCGAGATCAAGGAGAGCGATCTTGCCAAGCTCCGCGCCGACGGCTACCTCAAGAAGTAGGGGAGCTGTTTGAGTTTGCTCGTCGTCTATCGCCTGATCACCAGCGCCTTCAACTTCTATAACATACTCATCGTGGCCTACTGCCTCATGTCATGGTTGCCCGTCGCCCGCGCGACCGGTATCGTGCGCGATGCCTGCGAGGCGGTCGCTATGGTGGTCGAGCCGTACCTCGGGCTGTTCCGGCGCTTCATCCCGCCTTTCGGCGGTGTGGACTTCTCGCCCGTTATCGCTATTCTCGCGCTTCAGTTCATCGAGCGCTTCTTGCTGCGTATAATCCTGTAGATAAGCTCGTGGGTCCAGGTGGGCCCATGCATGGAAAGGACGAATCCCATGGCTATCACCCCTGCAGACATCCAGGCCCAGACCTTCTCCGAGGCTAAGCGCGGTTACGACCCCGCTGAGGTTGACGTCTTCCTGGAGCAGATCGCGACCGAGATCGACGCGATGCTCAACAAGATCGTGGACCTCAAGACCCGCCTCACCGCTACCGAGGCCCAGCTGGCCGATGCCCAAGACCAGCTCGCCCAGGGTGCCGCCGCACCCGCGCCCGCCCCGGTGTCCGCACCCGCGCCCGTGAGCCAGTCCGGCCCCACCGAGCGTCAGATCTCGGCCGCCCTCATCGCTGCCCAACAGACCGCCGACGCCATCGTGAACGAGGCGAACGACAACGCCGAGCGCATTCGCAACGAGGCCGACGCCAAGGCCCGCGAGGTCATTCGCCAGGCGCTTGCCGAGAAGCAAAACGAGATCGAGGAGATCGACCGCCTGAAGGCCAGCCGCGAGAGCTTCAAGGCCGAGTACCTCAAGCTCATCCAGCACTTCATGGATGAGGCGCAGAACTCCTTCCCCGCGAGCCTCATGAGCAACGTCCCCACCGGTTCCGCCGCCGTGGCCGAGCCTGCGTCCGCGGTCGATGCCGTCGATCCCGACATGACCGTCGCCGCGCCGGTGATGCCCGTCGCCGATCCGTTCGCCCCGCAGGCCAACTTCGCCATGGACGATCTGGACTAAGTATTTGCCCGCATGGTCGCATGAACGCGTCCCGCACGCTCGCGGGGCGCGTTTTTCTATCCCGCGGTTTACAGAAGCCTTACAAGTGCCCTTGCAGCAAAACGTGTGCGTAGGGGCGTTATTTGCTATCCTATTGTCTGTCCGTTGATTCTGGCGGGGCCTTCTCATGCCGCGCCACCGAGGGAAAGCGAAATATCGTGGACGGCTTTTCTTTTGGTTATTTCCTGCAGCAGGTGACCAGTTCACCGGTGCTCGCGATAACCACAGCGTTGACGCTCGGGGTCATCTTCGTGAACGGATGGACCGACGCCCCCAACGCCATCGCAACCTGCGTGACCACCAGGTGCATGCGCGTGAAGCCCGCCATCATCATGAGCGCCGTGTTCAACTTCCTGGGCGTCTTCATCATGACGAGCATCAACTCCAGCGTGGCTTCCACCATCTCCAACATGGTGAACTTTGGCACCGATACGCAGACGGCCCTGGTGGCGCTGTGCGCGGCGCTGTTCTCCATCGTGGTCTACAGCGTGGGCGCCGCTAAGTTTGGCATCCCCACCTCCGAGAGCCACAGCTTGATCGCCGGCCTTTCCGGCGCGGCCATCGCGCTGGGCGGCGCATCGGGCATCAACATGGACGAGTGGGTGAACGTCATCTACGGCCTGGTGTTCTCGCTCGTGGGTGGCTTTATCTTTGGTTGGGGCGTGTGTAAGCTTGTGACGGTGTTGTGCGCCGGCGTCGATCGTCGCCCGGCCAACGCCTTTTTCAAGTACGCCCAGATCTTCGGCGCTGCGGCCACGAGCTTCATGCACGGCGCGCAGGACGGCCAGAAGTTCATCGGCGTGCTGTTGCTCGGCATCGCGTTTTGCAACGGCCAGTCCGATCTCGCCCAGACAGTGATTCCCGTGTGGCTCATGATCATGTGCTCGCTGACCATGGGTATCGGTACCTCCGTGGGCGGCGAGTCCATCATCAAGTCCGTGGGCATGGATATGGTCAAGCTCGAGAAGTACCAGGGATTTGCCGCCGACCTGGCGAGCTCGCTGTCGCTTCTGGTGTTCACCCTCACGGGCATTCCCGTCTCCACCACGCATGTGAAGACCTCCGCCATCATGGGCGTGGGTTCCGTGAAGCGCTTGTCCGCCATCAACTTCTCGGTGGTGAAGGACATGATGCTCACCTGGGTGTTCACCTTCCCGGGTTGCGGCCTCATCAGCTTCCTCATGGCGAAGCTCTTCATCTTGCTCATCTAACCAGACCTGTATGCGGACTGCCCGCCGGCGCGGGCGGCCCGCTTGTCCGTACCTGCCCGGCCTTTTACCTTGAGGAGACCCATCATGGCCAAGAAAGACGACAAGTTCTACTTCGACAACTTCGCCGAGTGTGCCGACATCTCGCACAAGGCGGCGAGCCTGCTGCTCCAGATCATGGAGAACTTCGACCCGGCCAATATCAACGAGTGCCTGGACGCCATGCACGAGATCGAGAACTCGGGCGACGAGAAGAACCACGAGATCTCCGATGCGCTGGTGACCGCCTTCATCACGCCCATCGAGCGTGAGGACATCGCGCTTCTGTCGGAGCGCCTGGATGCCGTGACCGACCACCTGGAGGGGGTGCTCCACCGCATCTACTTCACCAACGTGCAACAGATGCGCCCCAGCGCCGTGAAGATGGCCCGCAAGATCGTGGAGGCCACCGAGAGCCTCACCAAACTGGTGCGCGAGCTGCCGCAGTTCAAGCGCTCCAAGACGCTGCGTGAGCAGGTCATCACCATCAACACCATGGAGGGTGAGTGCGACGAGCTCTACATCGAGTCCATGCGCGAGCTGCACACCGGTGAGAGCGATCCTCTGCAGGTCATCGCGTGGCGCGACGTGTACATGTTCCTGGAGCTGTGCGCCGACTCCATCGAGGCTGTGGCGGAGACCATCGAGAACGTGGTTATGAAGAACAGCTAGTCGGCCGTTGCTGAAATACTGCTAGTTACCGAGGGCGATCGGCATATTCCGTTCCGTGCTCAAATAGCGTGGCGCGAACTGCGCGCGGAACGGTATATGCCGGTCGCCTACATCGTTACCATTGCAGACGCGGTGCCTCAACGCATGGGTATAGACCATATCTGGGTCACGGCGTGTTCGGATCCCGGGCGTGCTTGCTTCCCTCGCACGTTGGGGGTAGAAAAAAATAAGGGTATTCGGGGGTTCGGGTGGTGGCGAACCTGGATTTACAGGTCCATGACTAGCTTGACGTGGGTTTTGTTGAAGCCGTGGGCCTCGTAGAAGGCGTGGGCGCCCACCCGCTTGGCGTTGCTGGTGAGCTCTATGTCCTCGCAGCCGCGTGACCTTGCCTGCTCGATGGCGGCTTCGATGAGCCCGCCGCCGAGGCCCGCGCCGCGTGCCGTATCGCTCACCACGAGCTCCATGACCTCGCAGATGAGGCCCGTATGATGGAGCTGGCGCTCAAAGCGCAGGTGGATATAGCCCCGCACCCGGCCTGCATGGTCGTTGACCAGGACGAGGTCATGCTCGCTGGCGAGTTTCTCGGCATAGATGCGCGTGAAGGGATCTTGCTCGAACTCCGTCTCTTCCAGCTCGCCGGTGAGGGCGCAAACCGCTCCCAGGTCCTCGATGGTCGCTTCGCGTATCATGATCGCTCCTCCCGCGTGTTTTGTATGCGTGCCCACTCTAGCAGATGGGCGGGCGCGGGCATGCTACAATGCATGCCGCGAAGTGGGCTAGACGATCGCGCCCGGGGTGCTTTAAGCATGCCCGGGTGAGGAAAGTCCGGGCTCCAAAGGGCAGGATGCCGGCTAACGGCCGGGCGGAGTGATCCGACGGAAAGCGCCGCAGAAAAGAAGACTCCCACTGGCGCAGGACCTTGGTCCTCGCAAAGGGAAAAGCTGAAACGGTGGTGTAAGAGACCACCAGCGTCGTGGCAACACGGCGGCTTGGCAAGCCCCATCCGGAGCAAGCGCAAATAGGAGCGCGATGGGCCGGCCCGGTCCGCGCTCGGGTAGCGTGCGAAGAACTGCATGGTGACATGCAGGCAAGATAAATGACCGTCCGCGACAGAACCCGGCTTATAGGCCCGCTTCGCACCTTTTGAGGAGGACCATGGACAGCTATATCACCATGCGCGCAGGCGTCGAGGCAACCGGTGAGTTTGAGGACCGCCGGAGCCGTTTTATCGCGCAGCTGGTCCATGTTGAGGACGAGACGGCCGCCTCTGAGCATCAGGCCCGCGTACGCGCCTTGCACTACGACGCCCGTCACAACGTGCCCGCATGGATCTTGGCCGATGGCCGTGAGCGCGCGAGCGACGACGGCGAGCCGCAGCGCACGAGCGGGCTTCCCACCCTGGAGGTCCTGCGCGGCGCCGGCCTGCGTGACGTATGCTGCGTGACCGCGCGTTACTTTGGCGGGACCCTGCTGGGCCCCGGCGGCTTGGTGCGCGCCTACACCGCGGCGGCGCAGGCGGCGCTGGAGACGGCGCGCGCGGCAGGGCAGCTGGTCGAGATGACGAGCGTGGTCGCCGTGGATGTGGAGCTCGCCTATCCCGATTACCAGCGCGTGCTCGATCTGTCCGCGCGAGCCGGCGCACATGTGGCGGGGACCGACTACACCGATGCCGTGTGCCTGCACCTGGTCTTTAAGGCGGGGGAGCAGGAAGCGTTCTTAGCCGTCCTGCGCGAGCTGCTCGCCGGCAAGGAGCGCGTGCGCGTGGGCAGGCCCCGTTTCGCGGAGTTTTAGGCAACGGGTGGCTCACTTAGCATAGATGGTTTGGAGCGCGGTTCTCGGCATGCCGGGTGCCGCGCTTGCTTTGCGCTGCGTTGCCGAGTGCGCAGGCCAGGCTTTTTGCGGAGTTGCATGTCGTATTTACACGAAAAGTCGCCTACAGAGCGGTTATCCGTGCATTTGCGACATGCAAAACGGGTTGCGGGGAGTTGGGTTCTCGGAAAGACATCGAGTTTTATGTCTTGTTTGTGCGAAAAGGTTTGTAGTCGGCGCTTTTTCGTTTGATTGGGGCATGTAGGATGGGTCGTATTGTTGAGGTTGCTGAGAGAGGGGTGTTGACGCGTGAGGGTTTGCGTGAGTGCTTGCTTGTTGGGGGAGTGCTGTAAGTACAGCGGCGGGCATAATCTGGTGCCGGCGCTGGTGGAGGCGCTGCAGGGTTATGAGGTGGTGCCCGTATGCCCCGAGATGCTGGGTGGGCTTGCCTGTCCGCGTGACCCTGCCGAGATCGTGGGCGGTCGCGTGGTGAGCCGCAACGAGGTGGACGTTACCGAGGAGTACGAGCTCGGCGCCGCGCGGGCACTGGAGCTCGCCCGTGGCTGCGATGCGGCGGTGCTGCAACCGCGAAGTCCCAGCTGCGGGGTGCATCAGGTCTACGACGGCGGCTTTAGCGGCGCGCTGGTGCCCGGTTCCGGCCTGTTTGCCCGGGCGCTCGCTCGCGCGGGTGTGGACGTATATGAGCCGGAGGAGTTTCTCGACCTGGATCGGGGCTTATAGAGAGGCCCGCCCGAGAAGGGTTTCCGTGCATTGCGGGGCTTGTCGTCGAAAACCTCATGGTGGATTGTGCGACATGGTGGTTCGCACGACATGAATGATTGCATGACATAAAAGTTTAATTAAGCAAACTTCTTCTTGACGCTGCGCCGTACCGAGAGTAAGTTATCCAAGACTAATAGTTAGCCATCACGAACTTGTAGTTGAGGAGGAGCCGTGACGCGGACCATCGACGCGAAGAGCCTGGAAGACGCCATAGTGCGTAACGCCGCGCCCACGCTCGCGGGGATCAAGCCGGCATGCCTGTTCACGTTTCCTGGTGCCTTCTTTGGCGGGGTCGACTCGGCCTCGGCGCGCAGCGCCTTTGTCGCCGCCTTGGAGCTGTGCGAGCAGCAGATGGCCTGGGCCGGCGTACATGCCCGTGTGCTGGTGTGGCGGGGTTGCGGGGCGCTCGTGCTTGTATACCGCGCGGCGGCCCTCATGGAGTGGCTCGCGAACCCGCGGGCTTCCGTTCCCCTTGCCCGTGAAGGCTATCCCGTAGGGAATCTGGACGGGTGCCTGGTGCATCTCGCGAACCGCATCGCGGCGCGCGGCAAGGTCGCCGCGAGCGCATGCGCCCCTGATCTCTCGGCATATGAGGAAAGGTCTTGCAATGCGGGGCGGTGCTCCATGAGGTTTCCGCACGAGATAGGGTTCTTTTTGGGCTATCCCTACGCGGACGTGGAGGCTTTCATCACCCATGAGGGGCGCGACTACCTGATCTTTGGCGCCTGGAAGGTCTACTTCGATGTGCCCGGCGCGCTTTTGGCCTTCGAGCGGCTGCGTGAGGTGACGAGCTTGAGTGTGAGGCACCTGGAGAGCGGCGCGAGCCTGCGCGACCTGGTGCGCTCGGCGGCGTGAGGCAGGCTTGGCGGACGGCACCAGGGCGGGTATCTGGTTTATTGTGGCCGCGACGGGCGGCTATAAGAGAAAGGAATTTGTCATGGCAAAGGTAGCAGTTGTGTACTGGAGCGGCACCGGCAACACGGAGGCCATGGCCACCTGCGTGGCCGAGGGCGTTACCGACAAGGGCGGTGCCGCCGAGATGATCCAGTGCTCCGATTTTGGCGCCGACAAGATTGGCGAGTACGACGCCATCGCGTTCGGTTGTCCGGCGATGGGTTCGGAGGAGCTGGAGTACGACGAGTTCCAGCCCATGTGGGATGACGTGAAGGGCGAGCTGTACGACAAGCCCGTCGCGCTCTTCGGCAGCTACGAGTGGGCGGATGGCGAGTGGATGGAGAACTGGAAGGCGGACGCCGACGAGGCCGGCTTGAACGTGGTGGACACCGTGATCGCCTACGACGCGCCCGATGATGACGCGCAGGCCGCCTGCCGCGAGCTGGGTGCCAAGCTGGCGTAAGGACGCGGGGCTGTACAACGTATCTAGACGAGAAGGGGAGGCCCGGGCGGCCTCCCCTTTTTGTGCGGGTATGCGGTTGCGCGCGTCTCGAGCTACTCGGCAAGCACGTCCAGGGCGAGGTCGATGGCGTCCTCTATGCAGCCGGGGCAGCTGCGCAACGGGCCGTGCCCGGCGCCCGCTCCCTTGAGCTCGTGGCAGATGGTGGAGCCGTTCTTCTTGTGGAACCCGGCGGCGATCTGGCGGGTGTAGCTGTAGGTATGGCCCTTGCTGGTGGGGTTGGCGGTGCCGGTGGAGGTGAGCGCGCCCACGCTCATGACCGCACCCGAGATGGCGCCGCAGACCTCGGCCATGGCCCCCATGCCCGCGCCGAAGCCCTCTGCCATGCGAAACGCGGCGTCGGCGTCCACGCCGGTGTAGGGCGCGAGGGCGCATACCACGGCCTGAGCGCAGTTGTAGCCCCGCTCGGCGCGCAGGGCAACCGCCTGGGCCTTGAGGGCGTCACGGTCGATGGACTCGATGTTGGGAATGAGGGCTGCCATAAGGGTCCTTTCTAAGCGAGTTCTCCGCCATATTGTACCGCGAGCGGTGGGTGGACGTTCTCCCCGGGCAAACGTCCACACGCAGCAACGGTGGCGCAAAGAGCTGTTAATTGCCGAGAGGCATCGTCTTTGCGGTCTATTGGGCAAGCCCCCTCAGATGCTCTCTCAGACCTTGGTTTGTGCAGTACACGTAGCAGCCCTTCATCCCACGCGTCATGAGCGTGCGGTACGTGTTCTTGATAATCTCGTCCGCGATATCGGCGGCCTTCAATGGATCTTCCTTCTCCATCTTCTTGAGGCCCTTTATCGATCGGTCGTTCTTTGAGCGTGCATGGAAGTCGGTAACGATATGTCCATCCTCGTAACGCAGGTCGTCCCCGATAATGACGCCGACATAGTCGAATTCAAGCCCCTGTGTTGTATGAATACAGCCTGCCTCATGAATGGAGCCGGGGTCGAGTGCGAAGATCTCCTTGCTTTCCAGATTCCAGCTAATTCCCCAAGAACCGATCTTGATATCATGCGCGCTCGAATCACCACGGGTCTTCTTGGGCCAATCCCAGCAATAGCCCGCAACGATGCGCGCTCTACCGTGCTCTTGGTTTTTCTCAACGATGGCGCTCTGCATCCCTGCCGGGGTATCAAAGACCTCGAAGTCGAAATCCAGCTCGGCGGCGTTGATAAGCTCTTTGATTTGATTTTCACCTTGGTTGCCGTACAGTCCCGATTTCTCATTTAGACGATGCGCCTCATCCACGATGATCGTGTTGGCGCTGTTGAATTCTGCATCGATGTAAGATCCCGACCCCTTAATGAGCAAATCGATCTCACACTTCTTACGCGACCCGCTCTTGAGCTTTGTTTTATACACCTCGCGCGGTGCGCTGTTCTTAGAGACGTATTGGGCAAACTGGCCGTCAGCGCCAACAAGCTGAGCTAGAAGGTTGACCGCCAGGACAGATTTACCCGTACCAGGTCCTCCCTCTACAATGTAGACGCGCTTTCTCTGATCGGTAAAGGATTTTCTCGCTATAGCAAGGGCGGTCTCATATACGACCTTTTGACTATCAAGCAGGGTGAATTCAGGGTTGCCGTCTAACATGCTCAACAGGGAGTCTTGCAGGCTTTTTGACGGTCGAATCCTGCCGTTATCCATAATCTCGAGAATGCGGCCCGCATCGCCCTTTGCGATATGCTCATCCAAAAGCGAGGCGACGTTTTTGCCTTGCCTCTTTCCAAAAAGCGGGGCGCTGGCAAGGTAATCCTCATATTGATCGCTGAGAAGCGCGCAATCTGGAGACGACGCATCGTAATTATGGGCATAGGCACATGGATGCAGATCGATACCGTGTTCTTGAACGCCGCTGTTGAAGTTCTGGATCGCGGTGGCATACGACCAGGCCTGGTAGGAAGGATGAGTCACCCGTCGCATCGAGCCGCCGACATACGTCTCGACGATACCGTCCATCCCGGGGACTGCATCGACTTTCTGCCATTGCTTGAGCTCGATGATATTTGCGTGCTCCGCGCCATCGGGGCCGTATCCTGTGACGATGAAATCAACGCGCTTCGAGGTGAGTGGAATGTTGTATTCGATGGCGACACCGCAGTTCGCCGGGAGTTGCGCGCGTGATAAGACGCGCTCCATGTACTGCATCGAGTTTTCCCACTAGCGGTGCTCAGCGCGCCCCGTCTTTCTGTGCAGGACTTCGAGCACGCGCTGTTCGACGATGTCGGCGATTCGATCATCGCGAACGTCATCGATAAATGATTCTTTAGTACCCGTGTAGACAAGCATGATGTATCCTCAACGCCCTCATCGTGCATGCAATTTGCGAAAATTGTACCGCTAAAGCGACAGGCTGTTCGCTTTTTCAGTCGGTGTCGAAGATGCTCGGCCGCCTCTACTCACCATCCCGCACTTCTCTTCTCGCGACGATGCCGTCGGCTCCCCCATATCTCGCGAAGGTAGCGCAAAGTACGTTGAAACGGCGGATTTCAACGCGTTCAGCGTCCTTTGCGCTACCTTCGACGAAGGAAGAGGCCGCCCACGTGGACGGCGGCGCGGCCGGGCGATTTCTGGTCATCCGCCACGACGCGGGGGAGTACCATGACATGGTTCAGGAAAACGACCCCTCGTGAGGAGCTGCCATGAGCGAGCCTTGGGCAAACATCGGGACCACGTGCGTGCAGGGAGGCTGGCGCCCCGGCGACGCCGAGCCGCGGCAGGTGCCCATCTACCAATCCACCACCTGGAAGTACGACACGTCCGAGCACATGGGCAAGCTCTTTGACCTGGAGGAGTCGGGCTACTTCTACACGCGCCTGCAAAATCCCACCAACGACGCCGTCGCCGCCAAGATCGCCCGCATGGAGGGTGGCACCGCGGCGATGCTCACCAGCTCGGGCCAGGCGGCCAACTTCTTCGCGATCTTCAACATCGCCGGCGCGGGCGACCACGTGGTGGCGAGCTCGGCCATCTACGGCGGCACCTACAACCTACTCGCGCACACCATGCGTCGTATGGGCCTGGAGTGCACCTTCGTGTCGCCCGACTGCACGGACGAGGAGCTTGAGGCCGCCTTTCGTCCCAACACCCGCGCGGTCTTTGGCGAGACCATCGCGAACCCCGCGCTCGCGGTGCTCGATATCGAGCGCTTCGCCGCCGCGGCGCATGCCCACGGCGTGCCGCTCATCGTGGACAACACGTTCCCCACGCCCGTGATGTGCCGGCCCATCGAGTGGGGCGCCAACATCGTGACGCATTCCACCACC
>Cebus_capucinus_imitator_PRJNA485217_SSR056__coassemble_762_pt1 | contig 17206 bp, 13 predicted proteins | sample Cebus_capucinus_imitator_PRJNA485217_SSR056__metabat2_low_PE_012 | metagenome-assembled genome bin Cebus_capucinus_imitator_PRJNA485217_SSR056
CGTGACCACCAGCAGCGTGCGCCCCGCATCGCGCAAGCGGCGCAGCAGCGTGCGCAGCTCAGAGCGCCCCGTCGGGTCGAGCCCCGCCATGGGCTCGTCGAGCACCAGCACGCGCTGCCCCATGGCGAGCACGCCCGCGAGCGCCACCGAGCGCTGCTGACCGCCCGAAAGCGAGAAGGGCGAGCGGGAGAGCAGCGCCTCATCGGCCGCGTCGAGCCCCATAGAAGCCAGCGCCTCGCGCACGCGCTCACGCACGGCATCCTCGGAAAGACCCAGGTTGCGCGGGCCAAACGCCACGTCGTCGTACACGGTCTGGGCGAAGAGCTGCCGCTCGGGCAGCTGGGAGACGTAGCCCACCTGGCGGCGCAGCTCGCGACGGCGCGGCAGGTCTGCCGTGTCTATGCCCGCCACGCGCACGGTCCCGGAAAGCGGAACCTTGAGCGCGCAGGCCAGCTCCGCGGTGGTGGACTTGCCCGAACCGGTATGCCCCACCAGGGCCACCAGCGTGCCCGCGCCCGCGCGAAACGACACGCCATCAAGCGCCAAGGGCGCGTTCGCACCCAGCTCGCCGCGCATTTTTCTGCCGAGAACTCCGCGCCGCGCCGGACGGGCGGCGGCATAGGAAAACGACACGTTCTCGAACTCGATCGCGGGAGCGTCACCCGCGCCCTGCGCCAGCCCGCAAGCGACATCTTCGGCATCGCATCGACATGCAGGCGCGGCGGTTGGCGCGACGTCGCCCCCGCGCAATCGGGTCACGCGCTCGGCGAGCCTCATCTCGAACGGCAGCTCTATCCCCAGCCCTGCGAGCGCGTCCCTATGGGCGAAGACCTCGGCGGGAGCGCCGTCGAGCGCCACCCGGCCGCCTCGCATCACCAGCACGCGGTCGGCTTCCAGGGTATCCTCCATATGGTGCGTCACATGCACGATCGCGATGCCGCGCGTCGCGAGCTCGCGTGCGATACGTCGCACGGCCTCGCGGCCCGCCACGTCCAGCATCGCGCCCGGCTCGTCCAAAAGCAGCACGCACGGCTCCATGGCAAGGGCGCCGGCGATGGCGACGCGCTGCTTCTGCCCGCCCGACAGATCGGCGGGGTCCGCCTCGGCGTGCGCCCCCATGTCCACCGCCGCCAGCGCCGCATCCACGCGACGCGCGATCTCGACCGGCTCCACACCCAGGTTCTCGGGTCCAAAGGCCACGTCGTCGGCGACGATGCTCGTCACCATCTGGTCCTCGGGATGCTGAAACACCATGGCGGCCTGGCGGCGCACGGCAAGCACGCGGGATGCGTCAACGTCACCCGCGGCCAGTTCCACACCGCATACGGTGACCGAGCCCGCACTGGGCGGCAGCAGCGCGTTCATCATCTGCAGCAGGGTGGACTTGCCCGATCCGTTTCCGCCCAGCACGCACACGTACTCGCCCGCGTCGATGTCGAGCGACACGGCGTCCACCGCCGCGCGGGCAGCGCCGGGATAGGTATACGAAACGCCGCGCAGCGAGATGACCGGCGCGCCGCCTCGCGCGCCCCCGGCGACGCCCGCCGCAACACCCACGGCCCCCGCGCTACGCACGGTCGCCCTCGCCGGCGAGCACGCCTATGCACGGCGCTAAAAGCGCCTGCCCGGCGACCACGTTGACCACCATCTTGAGCAGGTTGAACGGCAGCAGGACGGGCAAGATCATGGCCGCCACATCGGACATGCTCACCGCGGTATACAGAGGCGTGACCACCAGGTTCGCCGCGCAGGACACCGCCACGGCAAGCGCCGCGCCAACGAGCATGCCCGCCACGGAGGCAGCACGCGACCGGTGCCCGCGCATGTACAAGACAGCAGCCGGCACCACAAACGCACAGGTGTTGAGCACGCCCATGAGCATACCGAACGGGTCCAAAAAAACCTTGGGCAGCCAGCTGATCACCGCCACGGCAGTGCCCATCTTGGGTCCAAAGGCCAGCGCAGCGATAAGGCACACCACGCCCGACGGGTCGTACTTGAGCCACGGAGCCGCCGGGAAGATGGGCAGCTCGATAAAGCTCGCCACCAGAGCCGCCGCGCAAAACAGCCCGGCGAGCGCCAGCTTACGGGTAGAGATAGCGTTGTTCATGGTGAACCCCGTTTCTTCCATCCGGACTTTAACCGTCGGCCCTGGACTCCCACCAGGTCAACCGCTTGCGCGGGTCGCGGGCTTTCGCGCTGCCGAGATTCTTGGCAAGCCGATCACCGCCGGTGGGGAATTCCACCCCGCCCTGAAACAATTACGGCTCCCATTATGCCCAATCAGGCGGGAGCCGCAACCACGAACCTTTTCTTCACCCAAATCTGGGCTCAGGGCGCCACGCGCTACCCCTCCAGGTTGATCCCGAGCGCCCAACCCCAGCGCGGCGTCACCGTGTCGCCGTAGTAGCTGCACCAGCTGTTGATGGACTGGGTGTTGATATAGCCGATGTTCTCCATCACCTGGTTGTTGCCAATGTAGATGCCCACGTGGCCCCAAATGCGACCCGCGTAGTTCTTGCTGTAGGTTGAGACGGCGACGATCATGCCCACCTTGAGGTTCGCCTTATCCGAGTACGTGCAGTAATTGGCGTACATGTCGTTGGCGTTGCCGCCGGGGTAGCCCAGCCCCGCGCGCTGGAACACCTGCGACACCCACATGGCGCAGTAGTTCGCGCCGGGCGAGGGCACGCTGTAGCAGGCGTTCACCACGGCCTGCTGGCGGTTGCCGCCCGACTGCTGTCCGTCGCCGGGGGCGACGTAGCCGGGGTTGTTGTTCACGGACTGCTTCTTGGCGGCCTCCTCCTGCGCCTTCTTGCGGCGAGCCGCTTCCTCGGCCTCCGCCTGCGCCGCCGCCACGATCTCGGCGTCGCGCTGGGCCATGAGCTCCTTCACGTCGTCGGACAGGCCGGAGAGCAGCTCCGATACCTCGGCCTGCTTGCTCTGCATAGCCTCGATCTGCTTGGCCTGCGACTCGCGAAGCGACTCCAGGTCCGCTTTCTGGCCGTCCAGGTCCGCCTTGCTCTCCTTGAGCTCCGTCTGCACCTCGTTCACAGCCTTGATGGCCTCGCGATCGCTCGCGTTGATCTTGGCGATGTAGTAGGTGTTGGAGATGAGCTCCTCAAACGAGGTGCTCGACAAGAGCAAGGCCAGCGCGCCCTGATCACCCGCCTTGTAGCTGCGTGCCACGCGGTCGCCCAGCAACTCGCGCTTTTGCTCAAGCTCGGCTTGCTTGACATCGATCTGCGCCTGCACGTCGTCGATCTTGAGCTGCACGGCCTCGATCTTGTCAAGGGTCTTGGCCTGCTCTTTGGTGAGCGCCTCGTACTCGGCGGTCAGCTCATCGAGCTGCGCCTGCACCTTGTCGTACTCGGCTTGTGCGCTTGCGAGCGCGGCCTTGGTCTCCTCGGTCGCGTCGGCGGCATGGGCGGCGAGCGGGTTTGCCACCAGCGCAGCTGCTGTGAGGGTGCTCAGGGCAAGCTTGAACATCCCTCGGCGGGATATCTCGGATTGATAGGCGGTGGCGAGAAGCAGGTCCTGCAGGCCCTTCTCCCCCGCCGGGGATTCGGTGTTCTGATGAGACATATGTGCTCCGTTTACTGTGTGTATATGGTCTCAACATTGCAGTGGGATAAGGATACCCCACCCGCGCGCATCACGGCCGAAACTACACGAACGCGCCCGTAAACGGTCAGGAACGCGCCACAGATGTGCATGTTCGCGGCGGCGCTTTCACCTCCGTGCGCTGCGCTATACTAGTCCAACAACTTCCTTGGAAAGGAGCGCCTCACATGGCCGAGAAAATCGATCCCAAAGACACCTGCGTGCTGGTCACGGGCGGTGCCGGTTTTATTGGCTCCCACACCGTGGTCGAGCTGCTGCAAGGCGGCTACCAGGTCGTCGTGGTCGATGACCTCTCCAACTCCAGCGAGGTCGCGCTCGACCGCGTGCGCACCATCGTGGGTGAGGACGCCGCCGAGAACCTCACCTTCTACCATGCCAACATCTTGGATCACGACGCGCTCGACCGCATCTTCGACGCGCACAACCCGCAGCGCGTGATCCACTTCGCCGGCTTCAAGGCCGTGGGCGAGAGCGTCTCCAAGCCCGTGGAGTACTACCACAACAACATCGAGGGCACCTTGGTGCTGGTGGACGTGATGCGCGAGCATGGCTGCAAGTCCATCATCTTCTCCAGCTCCAGCACCGTCTACGGCGACCCCGACACGCTGCCCCTTACCGAGGAGAGCCCCAAGAAGGCCTGCACCAACCCCTACGGCTGGACCAAGTGGATGATCGAGCAGATCTTGAGCGATCTGCAGGTCTCCGACCCCGAGTGGGACGTGGTGATCCTTCGCTACTTCAACCCCATCGGCGCGCACGCCAGCGGGCTTATCGGCGAGGACCCCAAGGGCATCCCCAACAACCTGGTCCCCTACGTGGCGCAGGTTGCCGTGGGAAAGCTCGAGGCCGTGCAGGTCTTTGGTGACGACTACCCCACCCCCGACGGCACGGGCGTTCGCGACTACATCCACGTGGTCGACCTGGCCCGCGGACACGTGAGCGCGCTTGAGTGGATGAACGGCAAGACCGGCGTGGAGATCTTCAACCTGGGCACCGGCAAGGGCACGAGCGTTCTCGAGGTCATCAAGGCCTTTTCCGCCGCCTGCGGACGCGAGCTGCCCTACGTGATCCAACCTCGCCGCGGCGGCGATATCGCCGAGAACTACGGCGACGCCAGCAAGGCCGAGCGCGAGATGGGTTGGAAGGCTCAATTCGACATCGCGGACATGTGCCGTGATTCCTGGAACTGGCAGAGCCACAACCCCAACGGTTTCCGCGACGCCGAATAGAGCGACCCGCACCCCGGCCCCTCAAGATGCGCTTGAGGGGCCGTTTTCCGTATCGACCTCAAACCACCGCGAGGATGCCAACCGTGAAGAGCCCGTTCATCAGCTTCCTAGAGCGCCATATGGACCAGATCAACGAGTACCTGATGGCCGCGTTCACCGATCAGACCGATGTCGAGGACATTGACACCTACCTGTACCGGCCGCTACGCGAGTTCGCCGGCAACGCCGGCAAGCGCCATCGCCCGCTCATCTGCATGCTGGCGGCCAAGGCCGTGGGCGGCTCGTTCGACGCGGCGATCTCGGCCGCGGCGGCTATCGAGCACTTTCAGAGCGCCGCGCTCATCCACGACGACATCGCCGACCATGGGCAGCTGCGCCGCGGCAAGCCCTGCATGTACCTCACGGACGGCGAGGGTATCGCCATCAACTGCGGAGATCTTGCGCTCTCGCTGGTCACGGGCGCGGTTCTCAACGACATCGCGCTTGCCGACGGTGTGAAGCTGCGCATCCTGCGCGAGCTCGTGGACATGACCACGCGAACCATCGAGGGCCAGGCGCTCGACCTGGGCTGGGTGCGCGACGAACGCTTCGACCTTACGGTCGAGGACTACCTGCGCATGGCCACGCTCAAGACCGCTCACTACAGCGGCGCCACCCCGCTTGCCTGCGGTGCCATCATTGGCGACGGCAGCGAGGAGCAAATAGCGGCGCTGCGCGAGTTCGGCATGCTCACGGGCCTGGCGTTTCAGATCCAAGACGACCTGCTCAACCTGGTGGGCACCGACGCCGCCAAGGAGAAGGACTACCGCACCGACATCACCGAGGGCAAACGCACCCTGGTCGCCGTGCACGCGCTGTCGCAGGCAACCTACCACGACGAGGTCGAGGCGATCTTGCGCAGCGGCGCGAGCGACGCCGACGAGCTTGCACGCGCCGTGGAGCTCTTCAAGGCAGCGGGCTCCATCGACTTCGCCCGCGAGCACTCGTTCGAACTCACGCGCCGCGCCAAGGCCGCACTGGAGGGAATCGAGCTCGACCCTGCCGCCAAGCAGCTCTTCCTCGCCATGGCGGACTTCTTCATCCACCGCCTCAAGTAGCTCGCCCAAGGGCAGGCCCCTTGGGCCATGGTGCCCCGTCTTTGGCGCTGGCGCTCCGTCTTCGGTGCCGGCACCCCATCTTTGGCCCCAACACCCTTTCCCGGACAAAAGTCCAACAATCCCGATACTTTTCGTCTTCGTCCGCCCCTCTTTTGTTAAAAGTCCAACAATCCCGTTATTTTCGCTGAGAATAAAGTCATTTACGAGGCTTTGACCTGCGGTTTTGTCAAAAGTCCAACTTCTCCGATAGTTTTGTAGGCACGAAACCATCGGGAAAGTTGGACTTTTATTTTTGCTGGCGGTACATCTCTCTTATTGCTGACGGCCTGTCCCTATTATTGCCGGCGCTCCGCCTTTCTTATTCCTGGCGGTCCAAGGGAGACAGAACCATATGCAGCCACATCCATCTCTCCTGGCCAGCATATGACCCCATGCCCGATACAGGTCGCCTTGAATGCCGCAGATTGCATCGAGCACGAAAAAGCCGGGGCACAGGGCTCCGGCTTCTTTCTCGAATGGCTGGGGCAGAGGGATTCGAACCCCCGTAACTGGCACCAAAAACCAGGGTCCTGCCGCTGGACGATGCCCCAACGTGCGCTATGGCGCGGTTGATAGTGTAGCGTATCTAGTCGCTCAGCGCATCACATAAACCGTCGAGAAGGCGGACAGCGAGCGTCTGCGCGTCGCTTGAGGTGAATGTGCCGTAGGTGGTCATGCCCGTGAACTCGATACGAACCAGCGCCGGAGTCGCCTTTGCAGCGGCGATGGCGGTGCGAATGCGCTGCGGGAGGTTGTGGCACTCGGCCAGCACGATGGTCGCGCGCGGCTCGGCATCTTGGGGCAGATCATCGCTCGCCAGCTCAAGCACCAAGTCGACATCAACGGGAGCCTTATCGTCATAGAGCACCACGCCGCTGTTCTCGGTCGTGGCACTCGCGATGTTCCACAAGCGCGACGCCACGTTACGCGCGATGGGGTCCTCGCCGCCCACGGCCACGCGCGCACCCTCGAGCACGCTCGCCGCGCGGGCAAAACCGGTACGGGCCTCAGGACCAACCTCCACCACAGAGGGTTTACCGTCCCACACATGGTGTAGGCGGCGGATATAGGCGAAGGTATCCTGAAACGCCATGCCGTCGGCAAACAGCCCCACGTTCTCCTGGAACTGCTGCAGGGCAGCCTCGGTATGCGGGCCAAAATAGCCGTCATCCTCGCCGCAGGCAAAGCCCAATGTATTGAGCGCTTGCTGCAACGAGCGCACATCGGCACCATGGAAGTTGGGAAGGCGCAGGTAAAGGGTGCGGTCACCCAATCGATAGCTCGCATCCACCAAGGCAGACCAGCACGAACCGTCCACCTCGTCCGCGGCCTCAAGACCGTTCGCAGCCCTAAAGGCACTCACAGCGGCAACGGTGCTCGTGCCAAAGACCTTGTCAGCAACCTCATCCTCGGCAAGCTCGTAACCCAAAATTGAGAGGCGCGACTGAACGTCCTCGACCGCAGGCCCCATCATGCCCTGCTTGATCGGCTCCATCGTGTCCCCTTTCAACGCAATACCCCGGTGCGTGACACCAGGGCACAAAAGCACATAGCTGGTATCAGTGTAGCAAGACAACCTGCGCCGCATACAAACTACAACGCCGAGAACCCCGGGGCCGCACACGTGGAGACCCGGGGTTCTCGGCAAAAGGCAAAGCTTGTTGAGACGCTAAACCAGATGAGCGACCTTAGGCGGCAGCGGCGTCGTTGGCGATGGCGTCACCGGCGGCAGCGGCACGCACGTTGGCCTTGCCCATCTCGGACCACTCCTCCTCCTCATCGGGAAGGGAGCCGGCCTGCTTGGTGAAGAACTCCTTCAGGCAGTTGTAGGCGACGATCAGGCCGAGCGCCATGAGCAGCACGGCGAAGACGAGCTGCAGGCCCTTGGTGGCGGCAACGGAGACGGCAGCGGTGGTCGCGGTGGCCGGGATGGTACCGAAGAAGCCGTACGTGGCCACGGCGGTCCAGCAGCCCAGGGCGCTTTGCACCAGCGAGGTGAAGGTGCAGCACAGCAGGAAGGCCACGGGCACGTAGAGCATCCAGCCCTTGCGGCCGGTGCACTTGCAGAACACGGCCAGGGTGATCATGGTCATGCCGCCCAGCAGCTGGTTGGAGGCACCGAAGAGCGGCCAGATGTTGGTGTAACCGCCGAAGGCGAGGGCGAGGCCGGGAAGCAGGGTCACCACGGTGGCGAACCAGCGGTTCATGAGGAGCTTCTTGGCGCCGGTGGCCTCCTTCTCGATAGCCAGCGCGTCGTTGGTGCTGGCGAAGAACTCGGAGAAGCTGGTGCGGGCGATGAGGGCCACGGCGTCAAGCGAGGTGAGCGCCAGGGCAGACACGCACATGGTCATGAAGACGGTGGAGACGGTGGCGTCCACGCCAAAGGACTGCATGCCCATGGAGATGCCGCCGGCGAAGATCTTGAAGGGGGTGCCCACAGCGGCGCCGCCCGCACCGGTGGTGTTCATGGTGGTGTACATGATGCCGGCGATCACGATGGCGAGAATGGCCACGAAGGACTCGACGATCATGGCACCGTAACCCACGGCGACGGAGTCGGACTCCTTGTCCAGCTGCTTGGAGGTGGTACCGGAGGACACCAGGCTGTGGAAGCCGGAAAGTGCGCCGCACGCCACGGAGACAAAGAGCACCGGGAACATCATGCCCGAGGCGGTGCTGAAGCCGGTGAACACCGGAGCGGTGATGGTGGCCTTGCCGGCAGCGCCCAGGACGAAGATGCCGATGACAGCCGAGGCGATCATGACGAGCATCATGATGGAGGTGAGGTAATCACGCGGGGTCTTGAGCACGCCGATGGGCATGGCTGCGGCGAAGACCAGGTAGACCATGATGACGGCGAACCAGCCGGTCTTGTCCAGGTAGATGGGGAACTGCATACCCACGGCGAACATGGCGACCATGAGCACCACGGCGAGCGCGAACTCGGCCACGCCGGAGAGGTTCATCTTCTTGCGGGCATAGCCAAAGGCGATGGCCACAAAGGTGAAGAGCATGGAGATGGTGCCCGCGCAACCGCCGGCGTAGCTCGCGGCGAAGTCCACGGCACCGGTCTCGGCGTTGGCGACGGTCATGAAGGTGCCGGCCACCATATCGGTGAAGGCGGCGATCACGATGATGCAGAACAGCCAGCAGAACAGCAGGAACAGGCGACGGCCGGTCTTGCCGATGTACTTCTCAATGAGCTGCGCCAGCGACTTGCCGTTGTTCTTCATCGCGGCGTACATGGCGCCAAAGTCATGCACGGCACCAAAGAAGATACCGCCCACGAGCACCCACAGCACCACGGGAAGCCAGCCAAAGGCCATGGCCACGATGGTACCGGTGACAGGGCCCGCGCCGCAGATCGAGCTGAACTGGTGCGAGAACGCGGTGAAGCACGAGGCGACCGAGAAGCTCTTGCCGTCCTCCATGCGGTGCGCGGGCGTGAGCTTGGAGTTATCGATACCCCAGCTCTTGGCCAGCCATCGGCCATATCCCAGGTAGCCGACGGCCAACACCGCCGCGCACACCAAGATGACTACGACTCCGTTCATATCCATTCCTTCCTCTCGAGTATCGAAAAGCGATAAAAAAACGAGGGCCGTCGATCTTCGACGGCCCTCGTCAACAATCCCAGCCGCCCGTGTGTCACGGGCCACTGCAAAACAGCCCGTGCTACCTGATAATCTGACGGATAATCTGTAGCTCGTTCTGTCGCATCGCTTAACAACCTCTTCGCACGTGTGCAACCGATCGCCTTTTCCCCTGCAATCACTTGCACTTCCTAAAGTGAACAAGAGGTAGTCTGCACCTCTGCCGTCGCTGTAGCAAGCTAAAGTTTCCTTTGTTACGCCGAGGTTTCAATCCCGTTACCGTGCTTTTAAAGCGACAGGCACCCCGAATTTGCCCCAAAACAGCGCGGGACCCTGTGCTACGGGCCCCGCCATTGGCTCTACAGCGTCATGTTGGGATCGGCATCCACATCGAATGCCGAGAAGTCCTGCTCAAAGAACTTTCGGCGCGCGACCTCGGCGATCATGGCCGCGTTGTCGGTGCAGGCGCCCTGTGGCGGCAGGGTCACGTGCACGCCCCGCCGCCCCAGCTTGCGCGTGAGCATCTCGCGCAGATGGGGGTTGGCCGCCACGCCGCCACCCAGGCAGTACTCGGTGGCGCCCGTCTGCCTCAGCGCGTCCCACGCCTTCTTGAACTGCACGTCAAAGACGGCCGCCTCGAAGCTCGCCGCCAGATCGGGCAGGTGGATGGCGCGCCCGGCAGCGGTCTCGCCCTCGATGTACTGCACCACGGCGGTCTTTAAGCCCGACAGCGAGAAGCGGTAATCATGGCTGTGCATCATAGCGCGCGGGAACTCGATGGCCTTGGGATCGCCGCCGTCCGCAGCCAGGCGCGAGATGATGGGGCCGCCGGGATACCCCAGCCCCAGCGCCTTAGCGACCTTGTCGAAGGCCTCGCCCACCGCGTCGTCCAGGGTCTCACCCAACACCTCGTAGTCACCCCAGGCCTTCACGTGCACGAGCATGGTGTGCCCGCCCGAGACCAAGGTGAAGATGAACGGGGGCTCAAGCTCGGGATTCTCAAGCAGGTTGGCGTAGAGATGCCCTTCCAGGTGGTTCACGCAGATGAGCGGCTTTGCCGCAGCGAAGGCAAAGCCCTTGGCAAACGCCACGCCAACCACGAGCGCGCCCACCAGGCCCGGGCCCTGGGTCACGCCCACGGCGGCAAGCTCTACCGGGGACACGGCACCGCCAGCGAGTCCCAGGTTCTCGGCAGCCTCCTCCAGGGCGGCGTCCACCGTGCCCACGATGGCCTCGACGTGCTTGCGGCTCGCGATCTCGGGCACCACGCCGCCAAACCGCGCATGGAAGTCGATGGAGGTCGACACCTGGTTTGCCAGCAGACGGCCGTCCTTGTCGATAATGGCCACGGCCGTCTCATCGCACGAGCTCTCGATGGCCAGCACCAGCTGCGCATCCACGATGGCAGCGATCTCTGCCTCGTTCCGTGCGGGCGCGGGCTGGGGCCACGCGCGTCCCGCCACGGCTGCCGTGGGTTCGGGCGAGGCCGCATCCACCGGCAGGTTGAACGGCAGCGGGGCGCTCATCACCAACGCATCGGCACCGGGGCCGTAGTAGTTGCGACGCGTGCCGGTGGGCGCAAAGCCCAGCGAGTCGTAGAGCGTTCGGGCGCACTCGTTGCCCACCTCGACCTCAAGCGAGGCGGTGGTGCAGCCGAGCATCTGCGCGTCGTAGCTCACGTGCGCGAGCAGCTTGCGGGCGATGCCCTGTCGGCGATGAGCCGCGTCCACGGCCACATCCAGGATCTGCACGTCCTTGTCGATCACCATGCCGCCCGCGATACCTATGAGCTCGCCGTTATCGTGCGCGACCCACCAACTGCGGGGAGCCGGCGCATCGGTGGCAAGCTCGCCCAAGAACGTGTTGGCCGTCCAGGGAGTATGGTGCTCCCCGGCAAAGCAGGCAGTATCGAGCGCTGCGGCCGCCTCGGCATCCGCCGCTCCCATGGGACGGAACTGCAGGTGCCTGCCGGCAAGCTCCTCGGCGACCCCCGTGCTCGCGGTGCTCGCGGTGCTCGCGCTTTCAGCCAGCCCCAATCGCTTGCGCTCGTTTTCCTCGGCATCCGAAAGACGCGTGTAGATGGGCAGCACGAGCGCCGGATCACCGGCATCGCGGCCCATCACGCCCTGCGCGACGGCCGCACGGGCAAGCGATTCGCCGCAGGGCCACCACAGCTCGCGGTCCAGGGCATGGGCCATAAGCCCCGCTTCCTCAAAGACCTTGCCGTAGCGCACAAGTCCGTCACCGGCAACTTGCAGCTCGTCCGCGAAGGGCAGCGCCCGCCACTCCTCCACGGCCGCAGCCGCCTTCACCACGCGCTCACGTTCGAACAGGCGCGTCGCGCCCGCCTCGGCAAGCTCGTAGAGCGCCGGGTACACCTCGCCGCGCATCGCGTCGGCGGCGACGCCCAGCTTGCCGCGTACGCCGGCAGCCCAAGCGCGCCATGCCACGGCATCGAGCGTGGAGGCCCCCCAGAGCGGTACGTTGGCGCCGCGGGCCAAGCCCTTAGCGGTGGAGATGCCAATACGCACGCCCGTAAAGCTGCCCGGGCCGCGGCCGACCAGGTACGCGTTCACGTCGCCCGCCGCCACGCCCGCCTCGGCGAGCGCTGCCGCCACCGTGTCCACCAGCTCCACGTTGGCACGGCGACGACACATATGATCGCGAGCGGACAGCACCTCAACGGCGGGCGACGCACCCGTGCCCATGCGCACCACAGCGCACGCGAGCATATCGCTTGACGTATCGAGCGCGACGATCAGCTTTGCATCTAAGGTATCAGTCATACGGTCCGTCCGTTTGTCTCTACAGGCTCGCCGCAACCGCGGCATCGATCGCGGATGCGAGTTCCTCGGCGCGCTTCCCATGCGCCTCCAGCGCGATCTGGCGGTCGGTCTCGCCCATGCGCGTAATCACCACGCCCAGGTACTCGTCCGTCAACTCGTCTTGGAACTGCTCGCCCCACTCAAGCAGACATGCGCCCTCATAACCCAGCACATCGAAGATGCCGGTATCCTCCAGCTCGTAGGCGTGCTCCAGCCGGTACAGGTCAAAGTGGAAGAGCGGCAACCTGCCGCCGTCGTGTACGGCCATGAGCGCGAAGGTGGGGCTCGTCACCGGATGCGTATCGCCCAGGGCTCGGCTCACGCCCTTGGTGAAGTGCGTCTTACCCACGCCCAGGCCGCCGGTAAGCACCAGCACGTCTCCGTCTGCCAGACAAGGTGCCACCAACTCGCCAAAGCGCTCGGTATCCGCCTGCGCATGTGACGCAAAACGGCACGTCCCCATTCGCTCCAAAGCCATAGCTACGCCTCCGCCGCATCGACGGTGGGTAGCGCGTCATGATGTCCTTCCGCAGGCAGCACCACCGGGGCCGCGCCCTGCTCAACCGGATGCGCTGCCAGGTACTCGCCCAGCATGGCTATGTCCTGCTCCAGCAGCTCCTGCCAAGCCGGGTTGCGCAGCGCCGCCGCCGGGTGAAACGTGGGGAGCACGCGAAAATGGCCCATCTGGTGAAACCGCCCGCGTAGCTTGGTGATACCCACCTCGGTCTTGAGCACAAAATGCGTTGCGGGGTTTCCCATGGTCACGATGATGTCCGGCCAGATGCTGCGGATCTGCTCGCGAAGGAAGGGACTGCACGCCAGCACCTCATCGGGCTTGGGATTGCGGTTTTGCGGAGGACGGCACTTGAGCACGTTGGCGATGTAGATGTCCTCACGCGCCAGGCCCGCGAGCCCCAGCACGCGGTTGAGGTTCTCGCCCGCACGGCCCACAAAGGGCTCACCCTGCAGGTCCTCGTTCTTTCCCGGCGCCTCGCCGATGAACATCACGCGGGCCCGCGGGTCTCCCACGCCAAACACCAGCTTGGTGCGGGTCTGCCCCAGCTCGCACAGACGGCAGTCACCCATGAGCCCGCGAATCTCGTCTAACGACACCTCGCGCGGACGCTGGTTCTCGTGACCGGGAATATGCATCACGCCCACTGACGCTCCTTTCGATTCGTAGCCGAGCGATGCCGGCTCAAGGCGGCTCATCTGTCCAGCGAAACGCGATCACGACCAGGGCCGCCCGCTACACGTAGATCTTCTGCAGGCGCATACCAAAGCCGCAGGCGACCTCGTAGTTGATCGTCCCGCGCAGACGCGCATGCTCATCGATGGTGATGCACGCGTCACCATCGCGGCCAATGACGGTCATGAGGTCGCCCTCGCTCGCCTCGGGCACCTCGTGGCCGGGAACCTGCTGAATGGCGACCATAACCTGGTCCATGCAGATGTTGCCCACCTGACGGATGCGCTGGCCGCGATAGAGCACGTCCATGCGGTTGGAGAGCGTACGCGACAGGCCGTCGGCGTACCCCACGGGCAGGGTGCAGATCTGCACGCGGGTGCGCGGCACACGGTAGGTGAAGCCGTATCCCACGCCCTCGCCCATCGCCGGGTGCGTGGTACGGGTCACCCGGGCCTTCACGCTCATCACGGGGTCGAGCGAGATGGCCCCCACCGTGCGCTCGCACGGCTGCAGGCCGTAGAGCCCCACCCCCGCGCGGATCATATCGCAATGCGTCTCGGGCTCCAAGATGCTCGCCGGGGTGTTGTCGCAGTGCACGATACCGCAGTCAAAGCCAGCCTCGCGCATTGCGGCCACAGCCTCCTCAAAGCGCTTGATCTGCAGCTTGTGGTCCCAACCCTCGGGCTCGTCTGCCGTGGCGAAATGCGTGAATACACCGTCGCACGCAATGCCGCGATGAAAGTCGACGCCGCGGCGGAACTCGACCACCTGCGTGTAGTGCACGCCGATGCGGTTCATACCCGTCTCTATAGCCAGGTGCTATTTTCCCACGCGACCCAACTACACCGCGCGCTCGCCATAGGCCAAGGCGAAGTCGCTCGTGTAGACACTCGGCATCACATCGTGCTCGAGCAGGGTATCTATGGCGGTAAGAGGGGGTTCGCTGAGCACCAGGACAGGCTGGCGTATGCCGCCTTGGCGCAGCTCCACACCCTCGCCCACTGTGGCAACGGCGAACATATCGGCGCCGGCGGCCTGCATGATCTTGGCGCAGGGCACGGCACCATGCCCATAGGCGTCGGCTTTCACAACGCAGCACAGGCGTTGGCCATAGCGAAGCAGGTTCTTAAACGCCCGCGTGTTACGCCGCAGCGCGCCTTGATCGATCTCGACCCAGGCCGCACGGTCCACAGGCTCCCTCAGCACCGACATGGCCTATTCCCCCTCCGTATCATCGATGCCCATGGCAGCATCTTCCACAAGCTGCATAGCTTGCCCGATAACGTCGATAAGGTCGGTCGCGATCACGCTCTTCTCGCCCATCTTGGCGGCGGCGGCATAACCCGTGTAGCTGTGCAGCGTCACCGCATAGCTTGCGAGCAGCCCCCAGTCATACGACTCGCCGTGCGCCGTAGCGACGGTCGCGGCGAGAATACCCGCTAAAACATCCCCGCTACCAGCGGTCGCGAGTGCCGCGGGCCCGCTCTGGGGTACATAGACGCGCTCCACGCCCACCACGGCGGTGGTGGGGCCCTTCGCCACGATGAGCATGTTGTCCGAACCAGCGGCCCACAGGATCTTCTGCGCCGCATTGATAGAGGTGGCGAGATCGCTCACTTGAGCGTTTGCCACCAGACGGCTGAGCTCTTTATAGTGTGGGGTGAAAATGAGCGGCGCCTCACGACGATACAGGTCAGGAGAGCCGTCCAGCCCATCGATGCAGACCTTCGCCAAGCAGTTGAGCGCATCGGCATCCAAGATAAGCGGCACGTCAAGCTCGAGCAAGCCGCTCACCACCTGCATGCTACCGGCGCTTGTGGTCATTCCGGGACCGCACAGAACGCAATCGTATTTAGGTGCGATCTCACAGATGAGCTGACGGGCCGCAGCGCCAAAACTACCTCGGGAATCGGAGGGGATGGCCACCACAGGCACGCTCGGCAGTGCCATACGGATAAGGTTCGCACAAGCATCGGGCGCGGCTACGGTCACGTAGCCCGCACCTCCTCGTGCTGCCGCTTTGGCCGCCATCATAGCGGCACCCGGATACAAAGCCGAACCGGCAACCACCAGAACACTACCGCGCGAGTACTTGTTCACGCTCGAGGGCAAGGGCTCTATCACATCAAGCAGGTCGGATGCTTCAACGATCTCGGCCGCATGGTCAACCTCGTCGATCACCTCGTCCAGGCCGTCATAGAGCTCCCCGCACAGCACCTCGCCGGCGTATTCTGGACCATCGGCGCTATACAGACCAATCTTAGGTGCCAGCATGGTCACCGTGTAATCGGCGCGAACGGCATCATCCTCAACGATACCGCTCACGGCATCCAGACCAGAGGGTACGTCCACGGCGACAACAGACGCGGGGCAGCCATTGACCACAGGAATCCAAATGGAGAACGGTGAGCGCAGTTTGCCATGAAACCCCGTGCCCAGAATTGCGTCGACCACCACATCGGCATGCGACAGCAACTCCTCCAGCTCGTCTCGCGAAGGGCCCACGTGTACCGTCACATCCCTGCCAGCAGTGCGACGAGCGACATGATGGGCAAGTGTCGCCTGAAGCTCATCTGGAGTCACGGGACTCACCACATCAACACGCACACCCTTAGACGAGAGAATATCGGCAGCGACCCAACCATCCCCCCCGTTATTGCCAAAGCCGCACATAATGACAACGCGCTTGGGAGAGTCGCGATGCACGAGGTTGGCCACAAACTCACCGGCATGCTCCATGAGCTCGGCCTTAGAAGTGCCCTCGCTCTCAATCAGGTCTTCCAGGCGCTTGACTTCTTCAACATCAAGTACAGGTTTCACGACAATCCCCTACCCATCAATAGCCGAGATAGCATCGGTAAGCTCGAAATCGGTAACGCGTTCCAGCTCATCGAGCACAGAACGTGCCTCTCTAAAAGAGCGAGCTATCTGCTGGCGCTCGCTTTCCTTGGAAGCTTTTGGTTTAGGCCTGGCGGCTTCGGTGATAGCCATAGCATTGGCAACAGCCACCTCGTTGGTAAATGAAAGGGAGATGGCGACTTCTAGCACACCAAGTTGCTCGGCAATCTGAGAAGCCTTATTAGCAAGCACGGCAATGGGACGTCCGTTCTGATCTTTTGAAACGCTCACGTCCTTGCGACCAATACCATGGCTAAAACCCGTGCCCAGGGCCTTGAGAACAGCCTCACGGGCGGCAAAGCGACAGGCATAATGTGCAGCAGGCCTATTTGTGCGCTCACAGTAGGCGCACTCTTCTTCGGTGAACACACGCTTGGCAAAGCCAGGAGTCTTCTTAAGAATACCCTCCATACGCGCGATATCCACGATATCGACGCCAATACCAGCCTGGGCCATACTCACCTCCCGAACAAAGTCATACGGTTAATATTCTAGTTGATTGAGAAATTCGAATCCTCATCTATACCCAACCGACACGCGGAATGCCCGTACGAGATTGTGGTCGAGATAGCATCAATGAAGATAGAGGACAAATGGCAACGACTTTGAAGAGGCAGGTTGTAAAAAAACGTCATTGTATGAGAAACCGAAATAACGAAAAAGGGGCCCCGCAGGGCCCCTCGCGCTCTCGCTCGGCCGGCTCGAAGCGCCG
>Cebus_capucinus_imitator_PRJNA485217_SSR056__coassemble_797_pt1 | contig 15693 bp, 10 predicted proteins | sample Cebus_capucinus_imitator_PRJNA485217_SSR056__metabat2_low_PE_012 | metagenome-assembled genome bin Cebus_capucinus_imitator_PRJNA485217_SSR056
TCTGCATGCCGCCCTTCTTGATGGAGTGCATCTCGCAGGGGCTGTAGCCGATGATGATGGAGGGACCGGGGTAGGCCTCGGCCTCGTGGATGGCCTTCAGGGTCTGAGCGGGGTTGGCGCCCATGGCGACCTGCGCCACGTAGACGTAGCCGTAGCTCATAGCGATCTCGGCGAGGCTCTTCTTCTTGGTGTGCTTGCCCGCAGCGGCGAACTGGGCGACCTGGCCCAGGTTAGAGGCCTTGGAGGCCTGACCGCCGGTGTTGGAGTACACCTCGGTGTCGAAGACGAAGACGTTGATGTCGTGACCGGAAGCCAGGACATGGTCCAGGCCACCGAAGCCGATGTCGTAGGCCCAGCCGTCGCCTCCCATGATCCAGAAGGACTTCTTGGTGAGGAAGGACTTATCGGCCAGGATCTCGGCGGCCTTCTCGCACTCGGAGCCCTCGCAGGCGGCGATGAGCGCGGCGGCAGCGGTCTTGGAGGCGGCGGCGTCGTGACGGGCATCGATCCAAGCCTGGGCAGCGGCCTTGAGCTCGTCGGAGGCCTTGTCGCAGCCGGTGATCTCGGTCGCGGCGGTCACGAGCTTGTTCTGGACGGCCTCGTAGCCCAGGGCCATGCCCAGGCCGTGCTCGGCGTTGTCCTCGAACAGGGAGTTGTTCCACGCGGGGCCGTGACCGTTCTTATCGACGGTGTAGGGCGCGGTGGCAGCCGGGTTGCCCCAGATGGAGGAGCAGCCGGTGGCGTTGGAGATGTACATACGATCGCCGGCGACCTGGGTCACCAGACGCGCGTAGGCCGTCTCAGCGCAGCCGGCGCAGGAGCCGGAGAACTCCAGGAGCGGCTGCTTGTACTGGCTGCCCGGAACGGTGGCGTTGATGAGCTGCTCCTTCTCGGAGACATGCTCGACGCAGTAGTTGAAGGTCTCCTGCTCCACAAGCTCACCCTCGGTGGGCACCATGGTGAGGGCCTCCTTGGGGCAGACCTTGGCGCAGTTGGTGCAGCCCATGCAGTCCAGCGGGCTGATGGCCATGGTGAACTTCAACCCCTTGCCCTTGGGGTTCTTCATGTCGAGCACGCGCATGGTCTCGGGCGCGGCCGCGACCTCCTCGTCGGTCATAGCGAACGGGCGGATGGTGGCGTGCGGGCACACGTAGGCGCACTGGTTGCACTGGATGCACTTGATCTCATCCCAATGCGGTACGGTGACGGCGACGCCGCGCTTCTCGTAGGCGGAGGCGCCGAGCTCGAACTGACCGTCCTCGTAGCCCATGAAGGCGGAGACGGGCAGGGAGTCGCCCTCCATGCGAGCGATGGGGTTCATGAGCTCTCGGACCTGCTTGGCGATGGCCTCGCGACCCTCGATGGTGAGCTGGGCGGGCTCGTCGGTGGCGTTGGCCCAGTCAGCCGGGACGTCGAACTTCACGAAGGCGGTGGCGCCGGCGTCGATGGCCTTGTGGTTGGCCTCGACGATAGCCTGGCCCTTCTTGGAGTAGGACTTGGTGGCGGCGTCCTTCATGTACTGGATGGCGTCGGCCGCGGGCAGCACGTCGGCAAGCGCGAAGAACGCGGACTGCAGCACGGTGTTGGTGCGCTTGCCCATGCCGACCTTCTCGGCCAGGTCGATGGCGTCGATCAGGTAGACCTTGATGTTGTTCTTGGCGATGTAGCGCTTAGCGTCGGCGCCGAGCTTCTCGGAGAACTCCTCGGGCGTCCACTGGCAGTTGACCAGGAAGGTGCCGCCGGGCTTCACGTCGCGGACCATCTTGAAGCCCTTGACGATGTAGCTGGGGTTGTGGCACGCCACGAAGTCGGCCTTGGTGACGTAGTAGGGCGAGCGGATGGGCGATTCGCCAAAGCGCAGGTGGCTGATGGTGACGCCACCGGTCTTCTTGGAGTCGTACTGGAAGTAGGCCTGCACGTACTTGTCGGTGTGGTCGCCGATGATCTTGATCGAGTTCTTGTTGGCGCCCACGGTACCGTCGCCGCCCAGACCCCAGAACTTGCACTCGATGGTGGTGGGGTCGGCCGTGTTGGGGGCGTCGTCCATCTCGGGCAGGGAGAGGTTGGTGACGTCGTCCACGATACCCACGGTGAACTCGCGCTTGGGAGCGTCAGCCTTGAGCTCCTCGTAGATGGCGAAGGCGGAGGCGGGGGTGGTGTCCTTGGAACCCAGGCCGTAGCGGCCGCCCACGACGGTGATGCCGGTCTTGCCGGCCTCGAACAGGGCGTTCACGACATCCTGGTAGAGCGGCTCGCCGATGGAGCCCGGCTCCTTGGTGCGGTCCATGACGGCGATCTTCTTGACCGTGGCGGGCAGGACGTCCACGAAGCGCTCGATGGAGAACGGGCGGTACAGGCGCACCTTCACCAGACCGACCTTCTCGCCATGGGCGTTGAGGTAGTCGATGACCTCCTCGAGGGTGTCGCAGAAGGAACCCATGCAGATGACGACGCGGTCGGCGTCCTCGGCACCGTAGTAGTTGAACAGGCCGTAGTTGGTGCCCAGCTTCTCGTTGACCTTGGCCATGTACTTCTCGACCACGGCGGGCAGGGCGTCGTAGGCGCCGTTGCAGGCCTCGCGGTGCTGGAAGAAGATGTCGCCGTTCTCGTGGCTACCGCGGGTGGAGGGGTGCTCGGGGTTCAGGCAGTGGTCACGGAACGCCTGGACGGCCTCCATGTTGCACATGTCCTTGAGGTCCTCGTAATCCCAGCACGCGACCTTCTGGATCTCGTGGCTGGTGCGGAAGCCGTCGAAGAAGTTGAGGAACGGGACCTTGCCCTCGATGGCTGCCAGGTGAGCGACGGCGGAGAGGTCCATGACCTCCTGGACGTTGCTCTCGGCGAGCATGGCGAAACCGGTCTGGCGGCAGGCCATGACGTCGGAGTGATCGCCGAAGATGTTGAGCGCGTGGGAGGCGACGCAGCGGGCGGAGACATGGAAGACGCCCGGCAGGCCCTCTCCCGCGATCTTGTACATGTTCGGGATCATGAGCAGCAGGCCCTGCGACGCGGTGTACGTCGTGGTGAGGGCGCCTGCACCCAGGGATCCGTGGACGGTACCGGCGGCGCCGGCCTCGGACTCCATCTCGACCACGTTCACGGGCGTGCCGAAGATGTTCTTGCGCCCCTGAGCGGCCCAGATGTCGACATGGTCGGCCATCGGGCTGGACGGCGTGATGGGATAGATCCCCGCGACCTCCGTGTACGCATACGATACGTACGCGGCGGCCTCGTTGCCGTCCATGGACTTGAACTTACGTGCCATATACCCCTCTCCTCTCAAGTTGGGTGTACATGTTGCGCGGCCGGGCAGGCGAGCCTGGCCGCACTGGGTAGAAATTCCCATACGTTGCGTATTGTACTCCCGCATGCCGCGCGCGGAACGTGAATCTAGGCGGACGGTATGGCGTTTTTTGACGGGCGGAGGCGTGGACGATAAGTTGCGCGGCGCTAACGTTTACGCAGGTTAGCCACGGTGAACCGCTGGGCGGAGCGATTGTACATTTACCAATCCTTTTGACGCGAGAGCGCATCGAGAACCCCCTCCCTCGCCGAAGGTAGCGCAAAGTACGCTGAACAGCGTTCATTTTTGGGTTTCGGCGTACTTTGCGCTACCTTCGCGAGAAGAAAGAGAAGGGGAGGAGTCGTGGGTTGGATCTACACCCCCCACCGCGCCTTCTATGGCTATGTAGACGGTACGGGTACCCAGGTGCAGCTCGTCTCCGGGAAAGAGGGGGCCATCTCGCCGCGCTTGAGCGCTTGGCGCTCGCCGGTAGCACCGCTCACCAGCACCGTGCCGTTCTTGGACCCCAAGTCCTCCACGCACCACAGGGCACGCCCAGCGCACGGCGTGGCCCCGGGAGCCTCATCGCAGCCCGCATCGCGCCCATCGTCGCAAAACACCCGCGCGCGCTCGCCGGACACATCGGCAGCCACATCCGTGATGTCGCCTTCCCCCATGGCGAGCGCGCCCAACACGGTGCCCACCGCCGGGTCGATCCAATGCACGTCGCCGGCCAAAAAGCCACCCTCGGCACGCATGAGCCCAAACGGCCTATCGACCCCTTGGAGCGCTTGGGAGCTCAGCGCACCGGCTGCACCCGAGAGCGCGAGAACCGAGGGCGCGGCAGCACGAGCAGAAAGAACTGCGTGGGGATGGATGGCACGCCCTGCCATATGCTGTCCTCCCGTCCAAGCGCGGCCCGGGCGTCGCCTTCCCCGTCCATCCCATCGACCATCATCTCGGGCGCCGCATAAGCAGGCGTAGCGCGTCGCACAACCTCGTGAGCCGCGGTAAACCGCGTGCCGTCCGAATCCAGCAGTTCCTCGGCGCTCGACCCAAAATCGATGAGCGCCAGGTCGAACGACCCGTCATCGGCCTGGCGCTCCACCGAACGCAGGTCGGTGCGGATCATGATGTTTGCCGGGGAGATGTCGCGATGCGCGTACCCGTCGCCCACCAGGCGCATGCGACGCAGCAGGTCGAACAGGTCGCGCCCCAGCTGCGCCACCGTAAGCGGCAGTAGGGCGTTTTGCCCGGGCAGGTACAGGCGTCGGCGTGCAGCGAACAGCGTCTCGCCCTCCACCCATTCCATGACGAGCACCGGAGCCCCGTCAACCACGCCGCGTCCGAAGTGCCGGGGGAATCCCTTGATGCCGGACAGGGCGCGATGGCTTTGGTACTCCTCCTCAAAGGCGGCGAGACGCAAGGCGACGCGGGCGGCCGCATCCTCGTTTTGCCCATCGCCGGCTTTTGGCAGGATAAGCGTTTTGAGCGCGAAGGCCTCGCCTTGCGCGTTGACCACGTGGGCGACCTGCCTCAACCCGCCGCGCCGCTGCCTGCCCTCATCCAAAAACAGCGTGCAGAACCTGCGATGGTACGCCTCGCGTTCAGCCGCCGTCATGGTGTGGGGCTCTTCGAAATCCGTGATGTGAGCCAGGAGAAGCCCGGGGCGCGTGGAGGTTCGCATGACGCCTACAGCGAAAGCCGGGAGGCCCAGGAATTGCACTCGGAGATAGCCGCGTTGGCCTCGGCCACGCTGCCGCTCGCCTGTCCGCTGTTGCCCGCGGCCGCGGCATCCCAGGCACCCGAGAGCTCTCCCATGGCGTTGCACAGGCAGCGCGACATACCTATGAGCGTCTCGAAGGAGCCCTGGTAGGCCGACCCGTTTTGATGCATCGTGGTGTTGACCAAGTTGCTGTATACCGAAAAACAGCTATTTGAGACGGTGGTGCACAAGCGTGAGTTTTGAGAGCACGTGGCGGTATCCAACCCCGCGTTGAAACCCGACATCTGCGCGCTCACCTGAGATTGCAGAGATGAGACCTCGCCGGCACGGGCGCAAAGAAAGGTATAGAAACGCTGTCCTTTGCCTTGATCGAGCGCGGGCTCGGCGCGAGGCTGACGGACCATGCCGCCGCATATGCCACGGCGCCTGCCACGACCAGGCAAAGCGACGTGGCCACGAGCATGCGGCGAGAGTCCGACGGCGCGCTGCCGCCGCGAAGCCATCGCGCACCTGCTGAAAACCTCGGAAGCCCGCTCGTGTTTTCTCGCCCTTCGAAAAGCGAGGGGTCCGCCCGGGACCCCTCGACCAACCATGGCACTTATTATGACGCAGCTTACCAACCTAGTTGAGAGCAACAATCCCGTGCGTTTTACCTGGGATTTTTAGCGAATACCTGTTGGTTTGCCGCAATAAATGACCGTCGGTGCGAACGGCGGCTCGCCGCGGGCGGCCTACAGCGCCCGGCGCGCCTCGATAGCACGTCCCAGTGTGAGCTCGTCGGCGTACTCCAAGTCACCGCCCACGGGCAGCCCGCTCGCCAGGCGCGTGACCGCGACGCCCAGCGGCTTGATGGTGCGCGCGAGGTAGCTCGCCGTGGTCTCGCCCTCGATGTTGGGGTTGGTGGCGATGATGACCTCCTGGATCTCCTCGGCGCCCAGGCGGGCGATGAGCTCGCGCACGCGCAACTGATCGGGGCCGATCTTGTCCATGGGGCTGATCACGCCGCCCAGCACGTGGTAGAGGCCGTGATAGGAGCCTGTGCGCTCGATGGCGGTGACGTCACGCGGCTCGCCCACCACGCAGATGCGGCCGGTGTCGCGGGTCACGTCTTGGCAGATGTCGCATTCGTCGGCCGTAGCGTAATTAAAGCAGCGGCTGCAAAAATGAACCGTGTCCTTCACGTCCAGGATGGCGTGCGCGAGCCGACGCGCCTCCTCGGCGTCAGCCTCCAACAGGTGATAGGCGATGCGCTGGGCGCTCTTGGGGCCAATCCCCGGCAGGCGGCCCAGTTCATCGAGCAGGATCTGCAGGCTGCGATCGGTACCCATGCGCGTACGGGCCCCGTGCTAGAACGGCATCCCGGGCATACCCGGGATGTTGAGCCCGCCGGTGATGGAGCCCATGCGCTTGGCAGCCTGCTCGTTGATGCCGCGGGAGGCCTCGTTCACGGCGGCCATGATCATGTCCTCGAGCACCTCGACGTCCTCGGGGTCGAGCGCCGCCGGGTCGATGGTGAGCCCCACGAGCTCCAAATCCCCGTTGACGGTGGCCTTCACCATACCGCCGCCCACGCTGGCGTCCACGGTGACGCCCTTCATGTCCTGCTGGGCGGCCGCGAGCTGCTCCTGCATCTTCTGGGCCTGCTTCATGATCTGCTGCATGTTCATACCGGCCATGTTCAAACTCCTTTAGCTGGATGGATGCGGTTCATTGCCTGCGGCATGGTACCACGGGCGCAAGGGGTACCGCAGCGACGGGGCGTGGCGCTGCTACTCTGCGGGCTTGAAGACCACCCCCGCGCCAAAGACCTCGCCCAAAAGCGCTTTGGCCTCCTGCTCGGTCTGCGGAATGTCGTCGGTGGGCGCGGCGACGGCGGCGGCCCAGGGCGCGGCGCTTAAAGCCGCTGAGGGCGAGGGGGCCGTGCCCGTGTTCGCGGGGGCCGCCGCGGGGGCAGCCTCGGGGGCTACGGCGTCGGCCGCCCCGGCGTCGGCCTCGTAGGAGGCGATCGTCGCGTCGTCGTAGGGCACCTGCTCGGATTCCCAGGCGGCGCGCTGCGCGTCGACGTCGGGCTCGGGAACGATGGTGGGGCCGCTCGTGTGATCGACATCGCTCGCCGCAGATGCCGAGATGACGGCCTCGCCGCCCTCCCAGGGCGGAAGCTCCTCGCCGGCGGCAGGCGCAGCCGGGGCGGCGTCTGCCGAGAAGGGCACGAAGGCCGGCTTCTCGGCGAGCGCGGGCACATCTGCCGCCGGAACGGGCGCGGCGGGCTGCGGGGCGGGAGCCGGCGCGGCGGGCTGCGGGCCGGGCACCGGCGCCGACTCCCAGGGCAGCGCGCCGGGACGACGCGCGGGCGTCACGGGATCACCGGCCGAGGGTGCCGGGGCAGGGGCCGCGGGCCGGCTCGCGGGAACGGACGCGCTTTGCACGGGGGCCGCGGGGGCCGGGGTCGGGGAAGCGGGCAGGGCGGGCGACACGGGCTCCGCAGCCGGCGCGCCGGGCATGGTGAACTTCACCGCACGCGGGCCAAAAACCTCCCCCACCATGGCCTCGACAGCCTCTTTCGCGTCGGCGCGGGCGAGCATGCGCATGGCGAATTCAGATCCGGCGGGCAGGCCCACGGTGAGCGTCGCGCCGTCGTCTTCCTGGGCGCGGGCAGAGCCCAGCAGAGCACCGCGCTGCGGGCGCACGGCGACCAGGCGGCGCACCACCTCCGCCCATTTCCGCTGCAGCTCGCCGGCGTCGCTCGTGGTATCCACCGCGAGCCCGTCATGCTCGGGAGCGACGACATCGACCGGCGGCATATCCGCGGACGCGGGCACGCTCGCCCGCTCCGCCAGGGGTAGCGAAGCCCCTCCGGCCACCGCCGGGGATGCCGGCTGCGACGCCGGTTGCAGCGGGGACGCGCTCGGCACCGGGGCAGAGGAGTCGGCGGCGCCCCGCGCGGCATGCGGGCCGTTGAGCCACGGCAGGCCGCCACCCGATGGGGACGCACCCGCCGCCGGCTTCTCGGCAGAGGCGGTGACGGGGACGGCGGAGCGGGTCGCAGACACAGCGGCCGGGGCGGCCTGCATCTGCGCCGCGGCGACGCTCGCGGGCACCGCCCCCGCGGCGGCCTGCGCCTCCAGGCGGTCCAAGCGCTCGGCCAGGGCCTCCAGCGTAAGGTCCGACTCGGGGCGCGCCAGGCGCGTGAGGGCGATCTCCAGCACCAGGCGCACGTCGGCGGCGGCGCGCATCTCCAGCGCGGCGTCGTCCAGCACGGTGAGGCAGCGCGCCAGGCGATCCGCCGTCTCAAAGGCAGCTGCCTGATCGCCCAAGGCGGCGACCTCCTCGGGCGTGCCGTCCACCAGCTCGGGGTTGGCGCCCGCCACGCGCACCGTGTACAGGTCGCGCAGGTGCGCCACCAAATCGCGCGCGAGCTCCATGAGGTCGTTGCCCTCATCGACCTGGCCCCTCACCAGGCCGAACAGCTCCACCACGTCGCGCTTGGCGATGCCCGCGGCAAACTCGGCGAGCACGGTGCCGGCGACCTCGCCCAAAAGCGAGCGGGCGTCGGCCGCGCGCACGGCGCCGTTGCCAAAGACCGACAGCTGCTCCAGGGTGGACAGGGCGTCGCGCATGCCGCCGCGAGCGTGCTTTGCCACGATCTCAAGCGCCTCGGCGTCGTAGTCGAAGCCCTCCTGCTCGCAGATGTAGCGCAGGCGACCCACGATGTCCTCGTTGGAGATGCGGTGGAAATCAAAGCGCTGACAGCGCGACAGGATGGTCTCCAGGATCTTTTGCGGATCGGTGGTGCACAGCACGAAGACCACGTGCGCCGGCGGCTCCTCAAGCGTCTTGAGCAGCGCGTTGAACGCCGCCGTGGTGAGCATGTGGACCTCGTCGATGATGTAGACCTTGTACTTGCCGCGCACCGGGGCGAAGCTCACCGAGTTCACGATCTCCTCGCGCACGTTGTCCACGCCCGTGCGGCTCGCGGCGTCGAGCTCGTACACATCGGGGTGGGTGCCCGCGGCGATGGCCTCGCACTCCGGGCACGAGCCGTCGGGCATGCAGCCAAAGCCGGGTTCGGCGCTCGCCGCCCCCTCGCAGAGCAGGGCTTTGGCGAGGATACGCGCCATGGTGGTCTTTCCCGTGCCGCGCGGCCCGCAGAACAGGTAGGCGTGCGACAGGCGCCCCTCGGTCACGGCGTGCTCGAGCGTGCTCACTATGTGCTGTTGGCCCACCACGCTCTCGAAGGTGAGCGGGCGGTACTTGCGGTAGAGGGACTCCATGGGCGCTCCTTAGGCGGTCGCGTTGCATACCCACCATCATAGCGCGGCGACGCGCGGGCACGGCGGTGCAGAAACGGTAGCGCGGTGTTTGCCGTGCTAGAATGGGCGCAGCCTTTTCAGACACACCTCATTCGCACCACGAAAGGCACCCACATGCCCTTGTTCTCGCAGCATCGCGTGCAGCGCGTCGAGCCTGCCGATATACGCGCCCCGCGCGCGGCCGGTGCTGCCGCCACGCAGCTCTTGCGCCGCTACCGCCCGCTGGAGACCCGCGCCACCGGCGGCTTTGGCAGTGTGGAGATCTGCCTGGACAGCCGCCTTTTGCGCCGTGTGGCCATCAAGCGCATGCCGCTCGCCGGCACGACAGGCTCCCCATCGACTGCCAGCACCCCCGCAGCCCTCGCCGAGGCGCGCACCGCGAGCCTGCTCACCCATCCCAACATCGTCCCCGTGATCGATTTCACCTACGACGCCGCTGCCGCCTACCTGGTGATGGAGTATGTGGACGGCATGAACCTGGAGGAGTTCCTCGCCGCGGTGGAGGGTCACTCGCTTACCTACGACGAGGCCGCCTACATCGCCGACGCACTCGCCCAAGCGCTCACCTTCGCGCACGACAACGGGGTGCTCCATCTGGACATAAAGCCCGCCAACGTGCTCATAGACCGCAACGGCAACGTCAAGCTCGCCGATTTTGGCATGGCAACCCTCACGAGCGCCGCCGGCTTTGGCGGGGCGCGTGGCGGCACCCTGGGCTACATGCCGCCCGAGCAGGTCTTGGGCGAGCGGGTCGACCGCAGAACCGACACCTTCTCGCTGGCCGCCGTGCTCTACGAGGGCCTCTGCGACATGCGGCCTTTTGTCGCCGAGACCCCCGCCGAGTCGCTCAACCTGATCGAGCAGGGCGTCATCGCCCCGAGCGAGTTTTTGCCCGGCGTCCCGGATGCCTGCGAGAAAGCGCTGCTGCAGGCCCTCGCGTATGATGCAGATGAGCGCCAGGCGACCGTGAGCGAGTTCGCGGACGACTTCTTAGAGGGCTTGGGCGATGCGCGTGCGGGCAGACGAAGCCTCGCGACGCTGATCGCCACGCTCACCGCCGACGACGCGGATACACAGGCGACCACGGTGATAGAGAAACCCGAACGCACGCCCGTTGAAACCGACCCTGAGAAAGGCTGGCTGGGCAGTCGGCACGGCCGCGCCCGCGAGATCGCGCGAGGCGCGCTCGCCGGGGTCTCGGTCTTTACCGTGAGCCTGGCGCTGCTGGGCTGCGCGGGCACCGCCACCTGGGGGCGTTCCGTGCGCGACTTCACCGAGCTCGCCGCATCGCTGGGGCCCCAGGCGCCCCTATGGATCTTCGGCGCCGCCGCCCTGGGGCTCGCCGCCGGAGCCGCTCCGCAACTGGGAAGCGCGCTCGTGCTCGCGGGACTCACCGCCACCGCGCTGCTCTCGACCAACCTCATCGCGGGCGCACCCGCCGTGGTGGGCCTCGCGGCGCTCTCCTGCGGCTGGTGGCTCACCTGGGGTCGCGAGCAGCCCGGGGCGTCCGCGGCCCTCGTCGCCGCGCTTGCCGCGGCCGCGCTCACAGGCTCGCCCGTCGCCGCGGCGATACCCCTCGCCGCGCTCACCGGAGCCCTCGCCACACCCCTCGCCGCGGCATCCACCGTCGCGCTGTCCACGCTCGCCGGCGCTTGCCTTATCGCCGCCCAGGCGACGGGCGGTGCGCTGCCGCTCGACGCGCTGGCCGCCGCCTTGGCCGACCCGGGGCTTTGGCTTAGGCTCGCGGGCTGCGCCGCGCTGGCGGCGGCGACCTCCGCCTTGCTCACGATCGCCTGGCGCCGCTGGCGGGACTCCTCGTCCAACGCGCTCTTCTTTGCCGCGGCCGCCTGCCCGCTCGTGCTGGGGACCGCTGTGGGCGCTCTTGCATACCCTATGGAAATTGCCGCCCCAGACCCGCTCACCATAGTGGGCGCCGCGGGCATGGGCGCCCTTTCATCTATACTGCTGAACATATATGTCTATCTTTTTGGCTACGAAAAAGCCCCAACGGAAGGTGATCGTCCGTGAACTTCCTTAACCTCTTCGAAGACCGCGTGTCGGGCATCTTCGGCGCCGCGCAGGCGCCGTTCTCGTTCAAGAAGCTCGCCAAGCAGGCCGCACGCGAGATGGAGGACCAGACGCTCGTGATCAACGGCGTGAACACCGCGCCGGCGCTCTACACCATCCTCATCGCCAACGGAGACGACCCGCTCATGGCTCCCTTCTACCCCCAGCTCTCGCAGGAGGTGAGCGAGCTGGTGAAGGCCCAGGCTGAGAAGAAGCGCTACGTCTTTGTGGGCGAGCCGCTGGTGCGCTTCATGATCGACCCCTCGCTCAAGAGCGGTAAGTTCTCGGTGTTCGCCGAAAACGTCGATGCCCCCACCCTGGGTCGCCTCTACGAGGAGGAGCGCGCCTACCAACGCGGCCTGACCGGCAGCGGTGCACCCAAGCCGGCCGCCAGCCATACGCCGGCCCCCGCGCCCTCGCGCGCGAGCGACCCCTTCGCCGTGGCCGACCCCTTCGCACCGCAGCCCGTGGACCCTGCCGCCCCCGTCGCCGGCGCCGCCGGTGCCGCGGCCCTCGCGCAGCCGCTCGCCGCACCCATCCCCGTGCCCAAGACCATGAGCCGCGACCAGCTCTCAGGCCTGGGCGGCGCCGCCGCGACCGGCGCCTCGCTGGGCACCGCCGGGCTCGCCGCCAACCTCGCCGACGCCCGCCCGCGCCGTGAGCAGGCTCGCCCGCTGGGCAAGCTGGTGGACATCACCACCGGCCAGGAGCACCAGCTCACAAACGCCCGCGTGGTGGTGGGCCGCGAGCGCGGCACCGCCGACGTGGCCCTGCGCGATCCCAACGTCTCGCGCCGCCACGCCGAGCTCACCTTCACCGGCAGCGACTGGTCCATAGAGGACCTCAACTCAACCAACGGCACGCTCGTGAACAACCGCCGCATCTCGCGCTGCCCGCTGCGCGACGGCGACATTCTCACCTTTGGCCTGACCACCTTCGAGTTTAGGAGCTAGCACCTCATGATCGACCTCATCCTGTTCGCGGGGAGGATCGCCCTGGTCGCCCTGCTCTATATCTTCCTGTTCGCCGTGATGAAGACCGGCGTGGGTCTGGTCCGCGGCCAGCGCAAGGACAGCGGCATCTGGACCATCGATGTGGACAAGGGCCCGCGCGGCATCCGCGGCATCCACGTGGACATGCTGGGGCCCGTCATCGTGGGTCGCTCTCCCTCCTCGGACATCTGCATCAACGAGCCCTTCGTCTCGGCATCGCATGCCCGCTTCTCGCTGCAGGGCCCCGCGCTTGTGATCGAGGACCTCAACTCGCTCAACGGCACGCTGGTGAACGGCCGTGCGCTCGCCGAGCCCGCCACCCTGCGCGAGGGTGATGAGGTGCAGATCGGCGACGTCGTCATGAAGGTGAACCGCCGATGAACGACGAGGTGTCGGGCTACACGCCCGAGCGCGACGAGGTGAGCGCGGTCTCCATCTTGGAACCGCAGCCCGTAATGGACTTCGACGCCGCTTTTGCCACGGATGCCGAGCATGACGTTACGCACGCGGCCCATTTTGCCGAGGAGGCGCCCGTGCCGGGCGCCCATGCCGAGCATACGACCCCGGACGCGCACGCCGTGCCCGAGTTCCTCGCACCTGCGGCAGAGCATGCCGCAATGGGCGCCTCCAGCGCATCGCCCTCAGACACGGCAGATCTGATCGAGGCAGCCGAACGCGCGACGGCGGCCGAGGCGGCGCGGCGCGTCGAGGCCGGCACCATCGCCGAGGCGACGGCGCCGGAAGGGCCCCTCCCCCAGATCGATGACCTGGACGAGCCCGTCGACGAGATCGAAGCCGCCGCGATAGCGCACGTCAGGGAGGCAGATTGCCTTGCAGCCGAGGGCACGGAGGCGGTACCGGACCCCATCGAGGTCACCCCCGCCTCACCCGAGGACACCGCGGACCTCACCGAGGCCGCGGCTGCTGCCGAGATCGCGAACGCCGCGCATACCGACCCGGGCTCCACCCAGAGCTTCGAGCCCATGACCGACGAGATGCTCATAGACACCGACTCCACCTTTGACGCGGGCACCACCACGCAGCTCATGTGGGGCGCCCGCTCGGACGTGGGCTGCGTGCGCAATCACAACGAGGACTCCTACCTGGTGCAGTCGCCGCTGTTCGCAGTGTGCGACGGCATGGGCGGGCACGCCGCCGGCGAGGTAGCGAGCTCCATCGCCGTCGAGACGATCGCCAAGATGTCGCCCGGCACCGCCGACGCCGCCCGCCTGGCACGTGCCGTGGAGGCCGCCAACGCCGCCGTGATCGAGGCGGCCATCAACGGCTTGGGAAAACCGGGTATGGGCTGCACCGCAACCTGCGCCTATATAGAGGGCAACACCATCGCCATCGCGCACGTGGGCGACTCGCGCGCCTACCTGTTGCATGAAGGCTCGCTCGTGCGCGTCACACACGACCACTCCTACGTCGAGGAGCTCGTGGAGGCCGGCGAGATCACCGCCGACGAGGCGCGCGTGCACCCCAACCGCTCGGTGATCACCCGCGCATTAGGGTCGGATCCGGCCATGTACGCCGACCATTTCTCGCTAAACATCGAGGAGGGCGATCGTCTCATCCTGTGCTCGGATGGACTTTCGTCCATGATCCCCGACGGGCGCATCGAGCAGATCGCCACCCAGTCCTCAACCGCGCAGATCTGCGTGGACAATCTGGTGGACGCCGCGCTCGCCGCAGGCGGCTCGGACAACTGCACCGTGGTGGTTGTCGACGTGGTCGACGACGGCAGGCTGGAGAAGCTGCGCCGCGGGCGTCGCCGTAACCTGATGATCGCGCTCACAGGCCTTCTCGCCGCCTTGCTCGTCGCCGTCGCGGTCACCGTGTTCTCGGTCTCCGGATCGGTTTACCTGGGCGTGCACGACGGCTTTGTCTCCATCTACTCGGGCGTGCCTTCGAGCATCCTGGGGCTCAAGCTCCACTGGTTGGAGGACGAGACCTCGGTGGCAGCCGCCGATCTTCCGCAGGATACCCAGCACCGCCTGGAGGAGGGCATCCCGCAAGATGGCATGGATGCCGCTCAAGAGACGGTCTCCAAGTACCGTCGCCAGATAGACGAGAATGCCGCCAAGCAGGCCGCCTCGGCAGCCGCCGTGGCGCAGGGGACCCACGACGCTTCCGCCGCGAGTCCCGATGACGCCCCCACCCCGGACGCCCAGGAGGTGACCGACTGATGAGCCGTCGCAACACCGAGCTCTTCTTGCTAATCGCCGGCATGTTCCCGGTGACGCTGCTCTACGCCATGTACGTGGTGAACTCCGGTGTGGAGCTCTCCGCCACCACGCTCGCCGTGCCGTTGGGCCTGTTCGCCGCCTTCGCCGCGGCGCACATCGCCGTGCGCATCTTCGCCCCCGGCGCAGACCCGGCGATCCTGCCCGTCGTCTTCGTGCTCTCGGGCGTGGGCATCACCTTCGTGACCCGCCTGGCGCCCGAGATGGCCCTGAACCAGCTGGTGATCTTGTTTGGCGCTATCGCGCTCATGGTGATCACGCTCGCGCTGGTGAAAAACCTGGACATGGTCAAGCGCTACAAGTACACGCTGGGCATCGTGGGCATCTTGCTGCTCATGCTCCCCATCTTCATAGGTACCGAGCAGTACGGCTCCAAGCTGTGGATCCGCATCCCCGGCCTGGGCCAGTTCCAGCCCGGTGAGTTCGCCAAGGTCTTCATCGTGCTGTTCCTCGCGGGTTACCTCGCCGAGAACCGCGAGCTTTTGGCCGCCTCAAACCGAGAGGTCCTGGGTTTCAAGATCCCTCGCCTGCGCCTGCTCGCCCCGCTGTTTGCCGTGTGGGCCGTATGCTTGCTTGTAGTGGTCTTTGAGAAAGACCTTGGCAGCGCCCTTCTGTTCTACACCATCTTCGTGATCATGCTCTACGTTGCCACGGGACGCGTCTCCTACGTGGTCATCGCGTTCGTACTGCTTGGCGTGGCGGCTGTAGGCGCCTACAAGGCGCTCTCGCACGTACAGGTTCGCTTCCAGATCTGGATGGACCCCTTCGCCGACGCCCAGAACAAGGGCTACCAGCTGGTGCAGTCGCTCTACTCGCTGGCCGACGGCGGTCTTTCGGGCCTGGGCATCGGCAAGGGCCTCTCCTACCGCATCCCCGTAGTCGAGTCCGACTTCATCTTCTCGGCCATCGGCGAGGAGATGGGCCTTTTGGGCGGGGCGGCCATCCTGTTCTTGTTCATGCTCTTCGCCGTGCGAGGCGTCACCACCGCGGCACGCGCCAAGTCCGACCTCTCGGCGTTTTGCGCGTCGGGCCTCACCGCCGCCATCAGCTTTCAGGCGTTTTTGATCGT
>Cebus_capucinus_imitator_PRJNA485217_SSR056__coassemble_815_pt1 | contig 15217 bp, 11 predicted proteins | sample Cebus_capucinus_imitator_PRJNA485217_SSR056__metabat2_low_PE_012 | metagenome-assembled genome bin Cebus_capucinus_imitator_PRJNA485217_SSR056
GTGGTGGCGCTTCCATGGAGCTCGTCGAGGGCAAGGCCCTTCCCGGAGTGGAGGCTCTGAACGATGCCGAGTAACCGCACCCTTCTCATCGCCGGCAACTGGAAGATGAACAACGACGTTGCCGCTGCCGCCAAGCTCGCCGACGAGCTTGCCGAGGCCCTGCCCGAGGTTCCCGAGGGCGTCGAGGTGCTCGTGTGCCCGCCCACCATCGACCTTGTCACCGTGCATGACCGCATCCAGGCCGCTCCCATCGCCCTGGGCGCGCAGAACGTCTACTGGGAGGCCTCCGGCGCCTACACCGGCGAGTCTTCTTGCGACATGCTCAAGTCCGCTGGTTGCACCTACTGCATCATTGGCCACTCCGAGCGTCGCGACTACTTTGGCGAGACCGACGAGGACGAGAACAAGAAGGCCACCGCGCTTATCGCCGCCGGCATCGTTCCCGTGTTCTGCTGCGGCGAGCCCGAGGAGATCCGCGAGGCCGGTACCTATGTCGAGCACGTCACCGCTCAGGTGAAGGCCGGCCTCGCCGGTCTGGAGCTCACCGACCCCGACCAGCTCGTGATCGCCTACGAGCCCATCTGGGCCATCGGCACCGGCAAGACCGCCACGGCCGATGACGCCCAGGAGGTCTGCGGCGCGATCCGCGAGACCCTGGTCGAGATGTTCGGCACCGAGATGGCCGAGGGCATCCGCGTGCTCTACGGCGGTTCTGCCAAGCCCGGCAACATCGCCGAGCTCGTGGCCAAGCCCGACGTCGACGGTGCCCTTGTGGGCGGCGCGTCGCTGTCCGCGGCAGACTTCTCCTCCATGGTCGTCAAGGCGGTCGAGTAGTACATGGCAGATCTGCATACCCCGGCTCTGCTGGTGATCATGGACGGCTGCGGCCTGGCCCCCGAGGGTGCCGATAACGCCGTCGCCGCCGCGAGCACCCCGTTCCTCGACAGCCTCTACGCCACCTACCCCCACACCACCCTGGGTGCGTCGGGCGAGGACGTGGGCCTGCCCGAGGGTCAGATGGGCAACTCCGAGGTGGGTCATCTGAACATCGGTGCCGGCCGCATCGTGTTCCAGGAGCTCTCCCGCATCAACAACGCCTGCCGTGATCACTCGCTTGAGCAAAACGAGGTGCTCGTCAAGGCTATGGAGGACGTGAAGGCCGCCGGCAAGACCCTCCACCTCATGGGTCTCATGAGCCCGGGCGGCGTGCACTCCTCCATGGAGCATGCCGAGGCTCTGGTCTCGATGGCCGCCAAGCTGGGCGTCAAGACCATCCGCGTGCACGCCTTCATGGACGGCCGCGACGTGGACCCGCAGTCCGGCGCCGGCTACGTGTCCGAGTTCTACAAGTTCCTCGCCGGAGTGAGCGAGGAGTTTGGCTGCGACGCCCGCATCGCCACGGTCTCCGGCCGCTACTGGGCCATGGACCGCGACAACCGCTGGGAGCGCATCCAGCTCGCCTACGACGTGCTCACCCAGGCCTCCTCGGAGGACAAGTGCGCCGTCGAGGGCATCAAGGCCTTCTACGAGAAGGACCCGCGCGGCGACGAGTTCGTCGATCCGTTCGCGTGCCATAACGACGGCATGGCCGACGGCGACGCCGTGGTCTTCTTCAACTTCCGCCCCGACCGCGCCCGTCAGATGACCCGCGCGTTCACCGACGAGTCCTTCGACGGCTTTGAGAAGAAGGTCGCCCCCAAGCTGTCGCATTTCGTGACGATGACCGAGTACGACCCCACGTTCAACGTCGAGGTCGCCTTCCCCAAGACCTTCCCCGAGGAGGTCCTGGCCGACGTCATCGCCAACAACGGCCTCAAGCAGCTGCATACCGCCGAGACCGAGAAGTACGCTCACGTGACGTTCTTCATGAACGGCGGCATCGAGGAGCCCAAGGCCGGCGAGGAGCGCGTGCTCGTCGCCAGCCCCAAGGTCGCGACCTACGACCTCAAGCCCGAGATGAGCGCGCCCGAGGTCACCGAGAAGCTCGTCGCCGCCATCAACGAGGAGCGCGCCGACTTCTACATCGTGAACTTCGCCAACTGCGACATGGTCGGGCACACCGGTGTGTTCGAGGCCGCCGTCAAGGCCGTCGAGGCCGTTGACGACGCCCTGTCCCAGGTGATCCCCGCGATTCTCGCCAAGGGCGGCTTCGCGCTCATCACCGCCGACCACGGCAACGCGGACCACATGTTCGACGTCGACGGCGAGGGCCACAAGCACCCGTTCACGGCGCACACCACCAACCGTGTGCCGTTTATCGTCGTCGATCCCAAGGCCCAGCTCACGGGTATCGAGGATGGCCGTCTGTCCGACATCGCGCCCACCATGCTCACCATGGCCGGGCTCGAGCCGTCGAGTCTCATGACCGGCCGCGTGCTGGCCGAGGTCAAGTAGGGATAACTCCCCGCTCATACGGCATCTTTGGCCGCCTCCGCAAGGGGGCGGCTTTTTTGTGGGTGAGACGATGGGGCAGTGGGGGAGTGCGCCTGCGCACGGAGGGTTCCGCGGGCATGTAGAGCCTGTCATACCTGTCGATACATACGAGCTCGCGCGCGCCAAGCAGCCGTCGTTGTGCTACAGTACTGAGCTGTTCGACTATCTATGTAGAAGGAGTAGCCGTGGGTCCCTTCCAGTACATCATCTTCGTTGTATGGGCTCTGTCTGCCCTCGCTCTTATCGCGCTCGTGCTCATGCATTCCGGTAAGGGCACCGGGGTGTCCGATATGATCGCCAGCTCCCTGTACAACTCCAGCGTCGCGACCGGCATCATGGAGCAGAACCTCGATAAGCTCACCGTGATCGTCGCCGTGGTATTCGCGGTGTGCGTGGTGCTGTGCATGTTCTTCTTCCCGCAGGGAATCGTGGGCTACTAATCAGGCCCTTCTCGTCAAACGAGCCTTAAGGGCCCCGTCGCGCGTGCGGCGGGGCCCTTTTTTGGCGATACCGCCCCGTTCGTGTTAGATGGCAAGAGAAAGGATGATCCAACAATGGCGAATATCACCGCTACCCCCATCACCCGCAAGGCGGCGCTCATAGCCGCCGCGAGTAGCACCGCCGCCCTGCTCGCGGGTTGCGACTCGCAGAGCCAGTCTAAAGATTCCGCCGGGCAGGTCGAGGACGACGGCTTGCTGCGCATCTCTATCGACGCGCCCCTCTCGCTCGACCCGCATCAGGCGGCCGACGAGGCCTCCGTCGTGGCTGTAAGCCAGCTGTTCGACCCGCTCATGGCCTTTGACTACGAGTCTGGCGAGCTCACCGGACGTGCCGCGCTGCTCTACAAGATGAGCGATGATGCCAAGACCTTCACCTTCACCCTGCGCCATGGCGCCTTCCACAACGGCGATACCGTTGAGGCGGCAGACTTCAAGCGCGCCTGGGAGCGCATCGTATCTCCCAAGAGCGCCGCGAGCACCGAGCTCGGCGCCTCTCCGGTGGCCTACCTGCTCTCGCTCGTCGCCGGTTACGATGAGCTCGCCGCCGGCAGCGCCACCGGGCTTTCCGGTGTGGAGGCCGCTGACGCCAAGACCCTCAAGGTGACGCTCGCGCAGCCCTTCGCTGAGTTCGCCACCGTGCTCACGCACCCCGCGCTCTCGCCCGTGCCCGCCGATGCCGAGAAGGACGTCGCGGCTTTTGCCAAGCAGCCGCAGGGCAACGGAGCCTTCAAGCTCACGGGCGCCTGGAAGGCAGGTGAGAGCATCGACCTCGCGCTTCATGAGGAGCGCGCCGGCACCTCTGCCTTCGTCGACGGCTGCCACCTGGTGGTGCGCAAGAGCGTCTCGGACGCCTACAAAGACTTCCAGGCCAAGAAGCTCGATGTGGTGAGCGTGCCTGCGGGGCAGGCCGCCGATGTTTTGGGAGACAACAACGCCGCAGGGGACGGCATGACGCTTGCGAGCGACGCTCGCGTCGCGATGGGCGCCGACCTCACCACGTATATGCTCTCGTTCAATTGCCGCCGCGAGCCCCTAGACAGCGCGGGGGTGCGTCGCGCCCTGTCCCAGGCCATCGACCGCGAGGGGCTGTGCGAGGAGCTCTACCATGACCTGCGCGTTGCCGCGACGGGTGTGATCGCGCCGGCGCTCGCGCCTTCCGATGAGGCCTGGCCTTATACCGCCTTAGATGCCGCTGCCGCACGGGAGGGGCTGGAGACCGCGTGGCCCATCGATTCGGGCGATACGCGTGCCCTCACGGTGTTCTACGACGAGGAGGGCTCCGCCGAGGACGTGCTCAAGTACCTCAAGAAGGCCTTTGCCAAGGTCGATGTGACGCTCGAGCTCAAAGGGCTTTCATGGAAGAAGCTCAAGAGCCGCCTGTCGGCGGGGGAGTACGACATGGCCTACATGGCGTGGACACCCGACTACCCCAGCGCGGATGCCGTGCTCTACCCGTTGTTCTTATCGGAAAACGGTCAGAACGTGAGCGGGTATGCCGCCGACGATGTTGACGCTGCCCTTGCCGAGGCACGCTCCACGGTTGATACTGAGGCCCGTGTTCAGGCATACGCCAAGGTCGATGCCCTGGTGGCAGAGGCCTGCCCGGTCGCACCCATCTCGCATGGAAGCATCACCGCCCTCGCCGGCGAGGCCGTGGTGAGCCTCACGGTCGATCCCGCGCATGTCCCGCACCTCGACCAGGCTGAAACGAACCTGTAATGTATCCTGGTTCTGATGTATAAAGATTGAGTGTATCCCAGCGAGAACTTTAGAAAAGTAAAGAATTTCGTAAGAAAAGCCTACCGTTCGCCATTTAAGCGGACGGTAGGTGCTTTTTTACGCTAAAGTATTGCGAACGTTGATGCAAAGCCAATTCCAGCCGGCTTTACGCATACAGCGACCGCACCGCCCAAACGGGTTAGAGCTGTGGGAAGGGTCCCGCCGCCGGACGGTGCGTTGGTATTCATCTTTAAGGAGGATGGCATGGCTGAAACCAAGATCACCCGTCGTGCGTTTGTGGGCGGCTCGCTGGCCGCGAGCGCTCTCGCCGCTCTCGCCGCGTGCGGCCCCAAGAAGACCGACTCCGCGGGCAGCGGTAGCGCTTCGGGCGACAACCCCACCGCGACCGGCAACACGCTCACCTACTATATCTCCAACCCGGTGGCCATCGACCACTACAACCTGCAGGAGTCCGAGGGTACCCAGGTCGGTCACGTGCTGTTCGACTCCCTGGTTGACTGGGACTTCGACAAGCAGGAGATCGTGTTCAAGGCCGCCGAGAAGTGCGACATCTCCGAGGACGGTCTCACCTACACCTTCACGCTGAAGGACGCCACCTTCCACAACGGTGACAAGGTCGACGCCGCCTCCTTCAAGCGCGGATGGGAGCGCGTCGCCGATCCCTCCATGGCCACCCCGGGCGAGATCGGTTACCACCTCGCCCCCGTCGCCGGCTACGATGAGTTCGCCGCTGGCGATGCCAAGGAGATCTCCGGTCTCAAGGCCGTGGACGACAAGACCTTCGAGGTCACGCTCACCGCTCCCATGGGTGACTTCCTGGCCGTCTGCTGCCACCCGGGCCTCGCTCCTGCGCCCCAGGCTGCGCTGGACGACCCCAAGTCCTTCCTGACCGCCCCCATCGGCAACGGCCCCTTCAAGATGGACGGCAAGTGGGAGCCCAACCAGTACATCGACATCGTCCGCTATGACGATTACTACGGCGGTGTGGACGGCGCGAAGCCTTCCATCGACGGCGTGCACTTCTCCATTCAGAAGAGCCCCGAGACCGCTTGGCGCGAGTTCCAGGCCGGCAATATCGACTTCACCCATCTGCTCACCGGCCAGCTGGAGAAGGGTGCCAAGAAGTACGGCGAGGCCGATGACGGCTACACCGTGACTCCGGGCAAGCAGTGCCTCTTCGGCGCCGAGATGTCTACCTACTACCTGGCCATCAACCTGGACGACGAGACCATGGCCAACAAGGACCTGCGTCACGCCATCTCGCTTGCCATCAACCGCCAGAACATTGTGGACACCCTCTTCGAGGGCAAGCGCAAGCCTGCCACCTGCATCTTTCCGCCGCAGATCGACTCCGATCCGTCCAACGACTGGAAGTACTGCCCTGCTACCCCCGATAAGGAGCAGGCCAAGAAGATCATCGCCGACGCCGGTCTCGAGGGCACCACGGTCACCCTCAACTACAACTCCGGTGGCGGCCATGAGGACATCATGTCCATCATCCAGGCTGATCTGGAGGAGGTCGGCCTGACCGTCCAGCAGGATTCCAAGGAGTGGGCTGCCTACCTGGACGGCCTGTCCGGTGGCGACTTCCAGATGGGTCGTCTGGGCTGGATCGCCGACTATCCCACCATGGACAATTTCATCTTCCCCAACTTCTACTCCACGGCCGACAACAACTACTCGCACTACAACAACCCCGACGTCGATGCCGCGTGCCTCGAGGCCCGCTCCATCACCGACGAGGCTGAGCGCAAGGCCAAGTACCGCGAGATCAACCAGATGGTCGCCGACGATCTGCCCATCATCCCCATCATGTGGTACGCTCACAACCATGTCGGTTCCGATCGCGTCGAGACCTTCTACTTCGATCCGCAGGGCAAGGCCGAGCTCGTTGGCGTGAAGATCAAGGCGTAGTGATTTTGATTTGAGCTTGACTTCCTGTAGGATATAAAGTTCGCCATGTGCGGGACGTCGGTGAGGAGCCGACGCCCCGCATGGTTTTGTAAACGCTGCGCCTCTCATCACCTCTTTTTGGTGTGCTCGCATCGGAAAGATGCGATGAGAGCGCAGGGACGTTCGGAAGTATTGGAAACGACAGAGGGGATATGCATGGGAAAGTACATCCTCAAGCGAGTTCTCCAGTTCATACCGGTATTCCTCGGTGTGACCATCATCCTGTTCGCGATGGAGAACATCGTGCCGGGTGACCCCATCAAGTTGATGGCGGGCGAGAAGAAGCTCGACCCTCAGACCGAGATCAACCTGAGGGCCACCTATCATCTCATCAAGACCGACGAGTCCGGTCGGCCCATCTACGATGAGAACGGCGACACCATCGAGACGCCTATGTACGAGCGCTACGCGCTCTACGTCACGGGCCTGCTCCACGGAGATCTGGGCGTGTCTTACCAGCAGAAGGGCCAGGCGGTCTCAGACATCCTCGCCTCCAAGTACCCCTACACCATCAAGCTCGCCATCTGCGCCATCGTGCTCGAGGCTGTGGTGGGTATCGGCGCCGGTATGATCAGCGCCATCAAGCGCTACAGCTTCTGGGACATCTTCGTGACGCTCATTACCTCGGTCCTGGTGGCCATGCCGGCGTTTTGGCTGGGCATGCTGTTGCAGCTGTTCTTTGGCATCTGGCTGCGCGACCTTACCGGTGAGGCGTTCTACCTGCCCATCTCGGCGGACTTCTCGCCGAGCGCCGCGTTTGAGGAGAGCGCCTACTACATCCTGCCCGCCATTACCTTGGCGAGCGTGTCTACGGCGTACGCCGCCCGCATCATGCGCTCCCAGCTGCTCGAGGTCATGAACGCGGACTACATCCGCACCGCCAAGGCCAAGGGCCTCTCCAACCGTCAGGTCATCTGGCGCCATGCGCTCAAAAACGCCATGATCCCCGTCGTTACCTATATTGGTAACGACTTCGGCGCGATGATGGCTGGCGCCATCCTCACCGAGACCGTGTTCAACTGGCCCGGAGTGGGTAACGAGACCTACCTCGCCATCACCAAGCGCGACTGGCCCGTGGTGTTGGGCTCCGTCACGGTGATCGTGGTCTTGGTCATGGTCATCAACCTGCTCGTCGATATCAGCTACGCCTTCCTTGATCCGCGCATTCGCTACGGCGCGCCCAAGGACGAGGCTTAACGGAAAGGAGGCTTGACGCTATGGCAACCAACGATACTGCCGCCGCGACCAACGCGGCCGCCGAGGCTCCTCAAAAGTCGCGCACCCTGTGGTCCGACGCCTGGAAGCGCCTACGCCGCAACAAGCTCGCCATGATCGCCTTGGTGTGGATCCTCATCATGGTCGTCATCGCCCTGTCGGCGGATTTGTGGGTACCCCAGACCCTGGGCAGCCCCATCAAGGCCGACTCCGCGACCATGTTCCAAAACTCGCGCCTGGCTCCTTCGCTCGAGCATCCCTTCGGCACCGATACCCTCGGTCGCGACGTGCTCTCCCGCGTGATCTACGGTGCGCGCATCTCACTCGCCGTCGGTATCGTGGCCACCGCCGTCTCCACGGTGATCGGCCTGATCTTGGGCGCGCTCGCCGCGTTCTACGGTGGTATCTGGGACACCATCATCATGCGCGCCGCCGACATCTTCATGGCCTTCCCCTACACCCTGTTCGTGATCGCCATGATCGCCGTCTTGGGTAACGGCATCCAAAACGTATTCATCGCCATCGGTATTCTCGGCTGGCCGTCGATCGCCCGCGTGTTCCGCTCCGCGATCCTCACGGTGAAGGAGAACGACTACGTGGACGCCGCCCGCTCCATGGGCGCCTCGGATGCCCGCATCATCATGCGCCATATCCTTCCCAACTCCGTCGCCTCCATCGTGGTGTACGCCACCATGAACATCGGCGGCGCCATCCTCACCGAGAGCGCCCTTTCCTACCTGGGTATGGGCGTCATCCCGCCCGATCCCTCGTGGGGCAGCCTCATCCAGGACGGCCAGAAGTACCTGGAGACCGAGCCCTGGCTCATGATCTTGCCGGGTATGGCCATCCTCACCACCGTGCTCGCGTTCACCCTGCTGGGTGACGGCCTGCGCGATGCCCTCGACGTCAAGATGAAGGATGCGTAAGCGCTATGTTTGGTAACAAGAAGACGGTCGACCCCTCGCAAGACCTTAAGAACCAGCCGGTTCCCGCCGGCCAGCATCTGCTCGAGGTCGAGGACCTCAAGATGTACTTCCATACCGAGGAGGGCGTGGTGCGCGCTGTCGACGGCGTGTCCTACACGCTCGACCGCGGCGAGACCTTGGGTGTGGTGGGCGAGTCCGGCTCCGGGAAGTCCGTGACCGCCATGACCATGATGGGCCTCATCCCCATGCCTCCGGGAAAGATCGAGGGCGGTAGGGTTACCTACCGCGGTCACGACCTGCTCAACATGAGCGAGGAGGAGATGCAGCGCGTTCGCGGCAACGATATCGCGATGATCTTCCAGGACCCCATGACCTCCTTGAACCCGGTCTACAAGATCGGCAAGCAGGTGGGCGAGGGCCTTCGCCTCCACCGCGGCTACTCCAAGGCCGAGGCGCTCAAGCGCGCCACCGAGCTTTTGGACCTTGTGGGCATCCCCGAGCCCGAGAAGCGCGTGAACGAGTACCCGCATCAGTTCTCGGGCGGTATGCGCCAGCGCGTGATGATCGCCATGGCGCTTGCCTGCGACCCCGATATCCTCATCGCCGACGAGCCCACCACGGCGCTTGACGTGACCATCCAGGCGCAGATCCTGGAGCTCATGCAGGAGATGCAGGAGAAGAACGGTAACGCCATCATCATGATCACCCACGACCTGGGCGTGGTCGCCGATATGGCGGATAAGATCATGGTCATGTACGCCGGCCGCCCGGTGGAGTTTGGTACCGCAGACGAGATCTTCTACGAGAGCCGCCATCCTTACACGTGGGGCCTTATCCGCTCCATCCCCGAGGCCGCGGTGGACGAGAAGAAGCCGCTCACGCCCATTCACGGCAACCCGCCGGCGCTCTCCAACCTACCGAAGGGTTGCGTGTTCGCGCCCCGTTGCCCGTACGCCACCGAGAAGTGCCACACCGAGCGCCCTGATCGCTTTGAGACCGGCACCGGCCACTACGCTGCCTGTCATTACGCCGGCGACGATGCCTTTGTGGTTAAGAATGCGCCGGACACCTCGCGCGAGCGCGCGGTGAGCGCTGCGGTGCTCGATCTGGACGATGCTAAGGGAGGGGAGGCCTAAATGGCAGCCGATACCACCAAGGAGCCTTTACTCAAGGTCGAGCACCTCACCAAGGAGTTTCCTGCCGACAGCGGCGTGTTCGGCCGTGGGAAGAAGCGCGTCGTGTCCGCCGTGAGCGACGTATCTTTCGAGATCTATCCCGGTGAGACCTTTGGCTTGGTAGGAGAGTCCGGTTGCGGTAAATCCACCACCGGCCGTACCATCATGCATCTCACGCACCCCACCGCGGGCAAGGTCTTCTTCCAGGGCAAGGACGTCTCGACCATGAGCAAAAAAGAGCTCAAGGCCATGCGCCGTGACATGCAGTTCATCTTCCAGGACCCTTACGCGAGCCTGAACCCGCGTATGACCATCGCGGAGATCATCTCCGAGCCTATGGTCATCCACGGTGTGGGTACGGCTGAGGAGCGCGAGGCCCGCGTGGCCGAGCTCTTGGAGGTCGTGGGCTTGCGTCCCGAGCACGCGAGTCGCTACCCGCATGAGTTCTCGGGCGGCCAGCGTCAGCGCGTGGGTATCGCCCGCGCCTTCGCGCTCAAGCCCAAGCTGATCATCTGCGACGAGCCGGTCTCGGCGCTCGATGTGTCCATCCAGGCCCAGGTGCTCAACCTTCTGAAGGACCTGCAGGACAAGTACGGCACCGCGTTTTTGTTCATTGCGCACGACCTGTCCGTCGTCCAGCACATCTCCGACCGTGTGGCGGTGATGTATCTGGGCAAGATGGTCGAGGTCTCCGACTGGAAGACCCTCTACACCGAGCCGCAGCATCCCTACACGCAGTCACTGCTCTCGGCGGTGCCGGTGCCCGACCCCGACATTCAGAAGACGCGCAAGCGCATCATTCTCGCCGGCGATCCGCCGTCGCCCATCGAGCCACCCTCGGGCTGCCGCTTCCATACGCGCTGCCCCATCGCCAAGGAGATCTGCAGCCGCGAGATGCCGAGCTTTGACGAGGTTGCCCCGCAGCACTTCTGCGCGTGTCACTTCGCCGAGCCGTTCCCCATCAAGGAGAGCCACATCGACCTGTAGCCCTGATCTTTAGGACAGTAGGGTTTGGCATATGGGCTCAGTGCTCAAATAGTCCTGTGTAAGACGGAGGTCCCACTGGGGCCTCCTGTTTGTATGAATCCCGGCCCGGCTATGCCAGGTCTTTCTTCAGTGGGAATCAATAATTTTCTCGTTGATGTTTGGAGAGAAGAAGGAAGGACCCCGTCGAGACTCGGTTTTGTCTCAACGAGGTCCTTTGTTGTAAAGAAGAGCGGGCTAGGCCGATAGGGGACTGGGTGATTGGATTTCGTAGATTCCGCATGAGACGAAGGCGCCGGTGGCACCTTCGCCGCGCGCAGGACTGACCGAGCGAAATGTAATCACCCAATCCCAGGAGTGGGAAGGTTAGCCTGCGAGGCGCTCAGCAAAGTCCGCTAGGATCTCGGGGATATTGATGGCCTGAGGGCAGACGGCGGCGCATGCTCCGCAGCCTATGCAGTCGCCGGGGCGCTGGCCCTCGGGGGTGTTGCTCACGATCATGCGGGCGATGAAGTCGCCGCTCGCGCCGGCGCGCAGCTGGTTGTAGGCGCTGATCATCGTGGGGATATCGATACCCTGGGGGCACTCGGTGGTGCAGTAGCGGCAGGCGGTGCAGGGGACGTTGTGCTCGTTGATGATCTCATCGGCAACGGCGAGGAGCTTTGCCTGCTCATCGGCGTCAAGCGCCTTATCCTCGTCGTAGAGGGCGATGTTTTGCTGCAGCTGCTCCATATTGGACATGCCGGAGAGCGTCACCACCACACCGGGGACGGACTGCAAGAAGCGCAGGCCGGCTTCCACGATGTCCATACCGGGGCGAATGGTCTCGATTTTGTCCATGCGCTCCTGGGTGAGGCCGGTACCGGAGTCTACGGCCACGAGCTTGCCGCCGCGCAGCGGCTCCATGACCCACACGGGGATGTTCCACTCGTCCAAAAGCGCGACCTTGCCCTTGGCATCCTGGAAGGCCCAGTCAAACCAGTTGAGCTGGATCTGGCAGAACTCCATGTCCTTGCCGTAGGCGTCCAAGAATCGCTTCATCACCGGAATCTCACCGTGGGCCGAGAAGCCCAGGTGCTTGATGCGGCCGTTCTTCTTCTGCTCCATGAGGTAGTCGTAGATCTCGGTGTGCTCAAGGTAGGCGTCGATGTTGAGCTCGCACACGTTGTGGAAGAGGTAGAAGTCGAAGTACTCGGCACCGGTCTTCTTAAGCTGCTCCTCAAAGATCTCCTCGACCTTATCCATGTTGGACAGGTCGTAGCCCGGGAACTTGGTCGCCAGGTAATAGGAGTCGCGCGGATGCTTGGCGAGGCACTTGCCCACGGCGATCTCGCTCGCGTGGTTGTGGTAGCCCCAGGCGGTGTCGAAGTAGTTCACGCCGTGCGCCAGCGCGTAGTCCACCATGTCTTGGGCCGCGGCAAGGTCGATGTCCTCATCTGCCTCACCGTACTTGGGCAGGCGCATGCAGCCCAGGCCGAGTGCTGAGAGCTTGAGATCTTGAAAGTCCTTGTATTGCATTGATTGCTCCCCTCAGAGCGTATGGATGTGTACGGTAGGTATTTCAATACCTGGAGCTTGCTCAAAGTCAAGCGACAATCTCAAAGAGGGGGTAGCAAAATGTTTTTCAAAAAAGTTCTTGCGTGCCGTTTGGGGCTGGGCTATATTATTCCTCGTTGAAACCCCAGCGGTTACAACACGTCGGAGTGGCGGAATTGGCAGACGCGCTAGCTTGAGGTGCTAGTGATCAAATTTCGATCATGCGGGTTCAAGTCCCGCCTCCGACACCATCGGATGTGAGGAGCCTCTTCGGAGGCTCTTTTGCTATCTATCGAGCGTCTGCTGTGTACGGGCGCTGGAACGGAGGCCCGCATGCAGGCAGTCTCTGAGAGGGAGCTTCGCGAGATCGCGCGACTTGTCGAGGTCACGAGCGACGCCGTGGCACTATGCCAGCCCGATGGCACTATCCTCCATGTGAACCAGCAGCTACTCGCCCTTCTCAAGGAGGAGCGCGACGGCGTGGTGGGGGCCGATATCAAGGACCTCATCTACTCCGACATGTTCGAGCGCGCCGAGGGGCACCGCCTGCCGTTCTCGCTCGAGGGTACGGCTGACCACCTCATGCTCAAGGTGCTCGACGGCTCCTTCATTCCTGTGGAGGTACGCGCGCTCAAGATCTTTCCCAAGAGCTTCCTGCGCCGGCATAAGGGTCCGCAGCGCGTGCTGGTGGCCATACGCAGCCTGGAGGAGGAATACGCGCGCGATCGCCGAACGCGGCGCCTCATGGCCGAGCTCTCGGCGGCAAACAAACGCCTGTCGGGCACGTTGTCGGTGATCATGAGCGCCGTGGGTGCCGAGGACATGGCCGCGCTCATGGACGCGGTCTTGAACAAGCTTTCCAGCACCCTCGACGCCTATGGTGCCACCATGTATTTCGCCGAGAACGGCGGTTTCAAACTTCGCGGCGCCTCGCAGTCGCTCATGAACGAGTACCTCCCTGATTTTGTCCCCTTCGGCACGGGCATCGCCACGCATGTGCTGCGCGAGGGGCGCTCCTGTCGCATCTCGGTGGTGCCGGGTGCGGGGCTGGGCCCCCTGGATGAGTCGTCGTTTTACGATCTGGACTCCCGCGCATCGAGCGCGCTGCGCGTGCAGGACACCCCGCCCTTCAAGACGCTCATCGCCGTGCCGGTGTTCTTTGGCACGCAGGTGCTGGGCATCATCGAGCTGGGCTGGAAGCGGCCCACCACGCCGCGCGAGAGCGACGCCCGCGTGCTGGAGGTGGTGTGCGACTACCTATCGATCCAGTTGGTGGGCCTGGCGAGCCAGATGCGCGCCGAACGTGCCGCCGAGCTCACCCGATCGCTCAACCGCCTGCGGGAAGCGCTGTTTGGGGGCGGCGCCGACCTGTCCGGCGTGTGGGCGGACATGATGGCCGAGGTTTCGCGCGTGCTGGGTTGCCGCGTGTGCCCGGTGCTGCCCGACGAGGCCGGAAGCGGCTTTGTGATGGACTATGAGGGCGGTAGCCGCGTGGCCCTGCCCGGTGACATAGAGACGCTGTTCTTTGGCACCATGGCTCCGGCGGCCCGCACCGATGTCGGACGCGCGGGTGTGGCCGTGTCGCAGATGGATGCCCCGAGCCTCGACGATCTGGCGAGCGTGCGCGTGGTTCGCGTGGACCGCACGGGCGTGGTGGGCGAATGGCTGCGCGACCACGGCCTGCCCTGCCAGGGCGCCTTCATCGATCTGGGGCCCGAAGCCGCCGAGGTGGATGATCCCGGAGGGGATGAGGCTGCGCAGCCCGGCGGCACGGCGGTGCTCGCATGCGTGCGTGCGTATGCCCAGCATCGCATGTTCCTGCTGCTGCGAAACGGCTCCCAGGAACCCATCGACAACGCCGAGTTCGACTACCTGGTGCACCTGGCGCACGACTACGAGCGCATCACCTCGGGTGCGCGAAAGGAGGAGTCCGAGCGCCGTATAGCCCAAGCGCTGCAGTACGGCATGCGCAGCAAGCTCGGTGAGGTGCCCGGCATCACGGCCGACTCGCTGTACTCCTCGGCCACCAAGCAGGCGTTGGTGGGCGGTGACTTCTACACGCTCATCCGCCTGCCCGATGACCGCGCCGTGATGATCTTGGGAGATGTGTCGGGAAAGGGCGTGGAGGCAGCATCCATGTCCGCGCTGGTAAAGACCGCCCTCACCGCGTACGCCTGGGAAGGCGCGGGCCCATCTGCTTGCGCTCGCTCGCTCAACAGCATGCTCATGGGCTTCTCGCGCGTGGAGACCTTCGTGACCATGTTTATCGCCAAGATCGACCTGCGCGCCAAGATCGCCGTGTACTGCTCATGCGGCCATCCGCCCACCATGCTCGTCCATCCCGCACGTGGAGGCGTCGAGGCCGGTGAGGTTGAGCTGCTTTCGGTGCAGTCCGGCGTGGTGGGCGCCTTCGAGTCCATGGCATATGAGAGCGGATCGCTCGCCTTCGACAGCGGTGACGTGCTCTTTATGTACACCGACGGCGCGATCGAGGCGCGCGATTCGGCCGGGGACTTCTTTGGGGAGGAGCGCCTGCGTGACGCCGTGTTGCGAGCGAGTGCGGACGGCTCGAAGGGCCTATGCGACAAAGTCCTGGGAGAGCTGGACGCCTTCACGGGTTCCGCGCTCGATGACGATATAGCCCTGGTGGCCCTTGAGTTCGAGTAGAGGTCGCAAGGCGGGGCTCTTGGCATGGTTCGAATCGCTGCGGGCGTGAGATTGTCCAGACCGGGCGTTTAGGCGGAGATAGGCGGGG
>Cebus_capucinus_imitator_PRJNA485217_SSR056__coassemble_821_pt1 | contig 14912 bp, 16 predicted proteins | sample Cebus_capucinus_imitator_PRJNA485217_SSR056__metabat2_low_PE_012 | metagenome-assembled genome bin Cebus_capucinus_imitator_PRJNA485217_SSR056
TTCCAAAACGGCGCGGACTCGCTGGCCTTCGACTCCATCGTGGCGTCGGGCCCCAACACCGCCAACCCCCACGCCATCCCGTCCGACCGCGTGGTGGAGAAGGGCGACTTCGTGCTCATGGATTACGGCGCGGGCTACCGAGACTACCGCTCCGACATGACCCGCACCGTGGTCGTGGGCGAGCCGAGCGAGAAGCAGCGCGAGATCTACGACCTGGTGCGCCGTACGCACGAGGAGTGCGTGAAGGCCATCCACGCCGGTGTGGACGGGCATGATATCCACATGCTGTCCAAGAAGATCATCGGCGACGCGGGCTACGGCGACTACTACGGTCACGGCCTGGGCCACGGCGTGGGCATCGACATCCACGAGAAGCCGGTCTTTGGCCGCAAGAGCAACACCGTCCGTGCCGGTGCCGTGATCACCGTGGAGCCCGGCGTCTACCTGCCCGGCGTGGGCGGCGTGCGCCTGGAGGACTACGGCGTGGTCACCGAGAACGGCTACGAGCCGTTCACCAAGTCCACCCACGAGCTCGTCGTCATTCCCTGTTAGCGCTTTCCAAGGTACCCCGCCCCGCCCTTTCCCCGTCCGGTGGTCGCCCCTGCGTGCGTGTCCCGCTCGTTGCGGGTAGTCTGGGTCAGCTGGAAATCCGCTCGAGCGCACGGCGCTCAATTCAACTCTGTTCATCTTGGGAGGGTCTGCACCGCGGGCCCTCCCGTTGTATACTGCTAGGGTTACGTATCGTGCGGGCGTCTCGCCCGTCTGTCGAAAGGGAACCAATGGCTTCCATCACCACCGCTGACTTCAAGAACGGCATGGGTCTCAAGATCAAGGACAAGATCTGCACCATCGTGGAGTTCCAGCATGTCAAGCCGGGCAAGGGCGGCGCCTTTGTGCGCTACAAGGTCAAGGACATCAAGACCGGCCGCGTGGTCGACAACACTTGCAACGCCGGCACCAAGTTCGAGAGCGTGCAGCTCATCACCAAGGAGATGCAGTACCTCTACAACGACGGCACCGATTACATCTTCATGGACAACGAGACCTACGACCAGGTCCCCGTTCCCGAGGACATGGTGGGCGACAACGCCAAGTGGCTGCGCGAAAACGACACCTGCCAGCTGCTCTACGCCGAGGAGGACCTCATGGGCGTGAACCCGCCCATGTTCATCATCGCCACCGTCACCGAGACCGTCCCCGGTGCCAAGGGCGACACCGTGCAGGGCGCCTACAAGCCGGCAACCATCGACACCGGCGCCGTGGTGCAGGTCCCCATGTACCTCAACGAGGGTGAGCAGATCAAGGTCGACACCCGCACCGGCGAGTTCGTCTCCCGCGCCAACTAGCGCCCGTCCCGTACAGCCATAGCGTTCAAGGGAGTTCCCATGTCCGAAGAGATCAAGATCGCCGGTATCGGCATCGCCCCCGAGGTCGTCTCCGCCATCGTGACGCGCGCCGTCGAGGAGGTGGAGGGCGTCGCCTCCGTGGGCGTGAAGGATCTGGCCACCAACCTCGTCTCGATGTTCTCCGCCAAGACCGCGCCTGCCGGCCCCGCCGTGGAGGCATCCGTGGTGAACGATGAGTTCGCCCTCACCGTGCACGTGACCGTGTTCTTCGGCTACCCGTTCAAGGCGCTCGCGGCCGCCATACGCGAGGCCGTGGTGAGCGCCATCGACGCTCAGGTGGGCGTGACGTGCGCCAGCGTGGACGTGTGCATCGACGGCCTCGTGTTCCCCAAGGAGTAGCCCGTGACCGGTACCAACAAGGTTAACCGCGGCCGCACCCTGGCACGTAGCCAGGCCCTGCAGCTGCTCTTCCAGGCCGAGGCGCTCGACCAGAGCGTGGAGCGCGTTCTCGAGGGCGACTACCTCATCTCCAAAGGCCCGCTCGATCCCTTCGCGACCGATCTCGCACGCGGCTGCTACGCCAACCGCACGCGCATCGATGCCGCCCTGCGCGCCGTGGCTCAGAACTGGTCGCTCGAGCGCATGCCGGGTGCCGATCGCAATCTTTTGCGGCTAGCTACCTACGAGCTGCGCTTCGAGGTCGTCGACAAGCTCGATGACGCCGTGGTCATCAATGAGGCGGTCGAGATCGCCAAGGCCTACGGCACCGACGAGTCGGCTAAGTTCGTGAACGGCGTTCTGGGCAAGATCGCCCGCGCCGCCGAGCTTCCCGGAGCCGAGCTCGTGGAGCAGGAGGCTCTGGACGAGGATGCTTGCCTTGAAGCCTCGCTCGAGGGTGAGGACGGCTTGGCCATCGACTATGGCTACGAGGGTGCTGAGTAGCCATGACTGAGGCTTCGCGTACCTTCGACGACATCACCGAGCGTCTGGACGAGATCGTGGCCACGGTTCGCTCCAAGGACACCTCCCTTGAGCGCTCGCTCGATCTGTTCGATGAAGCGATCAAGCTCGGGTCCGCCGCGGTGGACATGGTCGACTCCTTCGAGCTCTCGCCACGCGAGGCCGAGATGCTCGATAGGCAGGAGTCCGAGGCCCAAGGCGTGGCGCCTGCCCCGGGCACACCCTCTCCGTCGGAGGCTGAGTCATAGATGAAGCGTGTTCGTTTGGATGACGAGCTCGTGGCGCAGGGCATCTGTCGGGATACGGCGGATGCCCTGCGCCTGTTGATGGCAGGTGACGTCTCGTCGGGCGGCGAGCGGCTCACGAGCCCCGGTATGAAGGTCGCGCCCGGTATAGAGATTCATGTGAAGGGCCGCTTGCCTTACGTGGGCCGAGGCGGCCTCAAGCTCGCGGGCGCGCTCGATGCCCTCGCCGTTGATCCTGATAGCCTCGCATGCGTCGATGTGGGCTGCTCCACGGGTGGATTCACCGACTGTCTGCTCAAGCGCGGTGCCACGAGCGTGGTCTCCGTCGATGTGGGACGCGCGCAGTTCGACTGGGGTCTTCGCAACGACGAGCGCGTGACGCTGCTCGAGCGCACCAACATGGTCGATCTGCCGGGCCTGGGCTATGCGGGCTCTTTCGATCTTGCCGTATGCGACGTATCGTTCACCTCGATCGCCACCATCCTTCCCGCGGTGCTCGACTCCCTTCGTCCCTATGGTCGGTTTCTCACCTTGGTGAAGCCGCAGTTCGAGGCGCGTGCCGACCAGGTGGGGGAGGGCGGTATCGTTCGCGACCCCGCGGTGCATGAGCAGGTCCTCATGTGGGCTGTGGACCTGTTCGCCGGCAGCGGGCTGTACCCCGTGGATATTTGCGCCTCGCCCATCCATGGCACCAAGGGCAACAAGGAGTTCTTCTTGCTGGGGGACAGGGCGCGCATGGCCGATACGACCTCCGATGGCCTTTCATCTCATGTGGAGCGCCTAAAGCTGAAAGCGAGGACGCTGTGAAGGTTTTCCTGGTTCCCAACTATTACAAGGACGAGGCCGTTCAGAGCGGCCTCATGCTCGAGCTTTGGCTCTCACGCCAGGGCTACGATGTCGCCTGGGCGGCGGATCAGCGCTCTCCCATCCAGGCAGAACCCGACATCGACGGCTCTGATCTGGTGATCAGCCTGGGAGGCGACGGAACGCTTTTGCGCGCCGCGCGCCTGGTGGGCGCCCGTGAGATTCCCATCCTTGGGCTTTCCTACGGCCACCTGGGTTTTCTCACCGCGGCGAGCCCTGAGGATGCCGATGTGCTTCGCGTGGTGCTGGACGCTCTTGCCGGCGAGCTTCATGTGAGCCGACGTGCGACGCTCGTGTGCGATGTCGAGATCATCGACGAGCTGTGCGGACGGCATACCCGCACCGAGAACGGTCTGAACGACGTGGCCATCACTCGCGCTCCGCTATCCGATATGGTCGAGTTCCATGTGAGCGTATCGGGCCATCATATCGATAAGCTTCGCGGCGACGGCGTGGTGATCTCCACCGCCACGGGTTCCACAGGGTATGCGCTTTCCGCAGGCGGGCCCATCGTGAGTCCCGATTACAAGGGCTTGGTATGCGTCCCGGTGGCACCTCATACCATTCAGGCCCGCGCCTTTCTCACATCGCCTTCCGACGTGGTCGAGATCGCCGTGTCGCAGGACCGCCCGAGCATCCCGGCTATTGCCGTCGACGGGCAGTATCTTGAGGTTTCTGGCGAGATCGAGCGTGTGAGCGTGCGGCGAGGGGATGCGGACGTGCTGTTGCTCGACTATGGCCCCGAGAGCTTCTACGCGAGCGTGAGCCGCGTGTTCTACGGCCAATGCGCCCGGTGATGCTCGTCATATAATAGGGTACAATTGTTCGTATATCGTATTCGATAGAACGGCTTCGCATATGATCGACGAGATTCACGTTTCAAACCTTGCCCTTATCAAGGATGCCGTGTTGGCGCCCGGCGCGGGGCTCACGGTCCTTACCGGTGAGACCGGTGCCGGTAAGACGGCGTTGCTTTCCGCTCTCAAGCTCATGATGGGCGAGCGTGCCGACGCGAGTCAGGTGCGTGAGGGGGAGGACGGAGCGCTTGTCGAGGGGCGCTTCTTCGCCGGTGCAAAGGACATGGACGGCTTTACCGTGGCGCGCCGCGTTGGCGCCGACGGTCGCAGCCGTGTGAAGATCGACGGTGCCATGGTCAGCGTGAAGGAGCTCTCGGCGCGTATGCGACCGCTTATCGACCTGTGCGGTCAGCACGAGCACCAGCGCCTGCTCGACACCGCTTCCCACGTAGAGATGATCGATGCGTGGGGTTCGGCCACCATCGCTCCGGCGCATAAGACCTATCAAGATAAGCTCATAGCCGCCCGCGCCGCGGCGCGAGAGCTCGCCCGCGTGGAGGCGGCCGCGCGAGCTCAAGGCTCACGGGTCGAGGACGCGCGCTTTGCCCGTGACCGTATCGATGAGGTCGCCCCGTATCCCGGCGAGTTGGAGGAGCTCGAGGAGTCTTTGCCCCGGGCCGAGCATGCCGAGGCCCTGGCTTCGACCGCGCATGATGCGCATGAGATGCTCTCGGGCGAGAACGGCGCGCTCGACGCGCTCAACGCTGCCATCGCGGAGCTCTCCCGTATGGGGAGCGTCGACGCGAGACTGCGCGAGCTCGCCGACGGCCTCGCCGATGCGGCAATCACGCTGGAAGATGCCGCCTCCGACTTGCGCCGGTACCGCGACAACGTCGAGTTTGACCCGGCCGAGCTCGCACGGGCTCAAGAACGCTATGGTGAGCTCAAGGGGCTGTTGCGTGTCTTCGGACCCACCATGGACGATGTCTTCGCGCGTCGTGACGAGGCGGCCGAGCTTCTCTCGCTGGTGGACGATGGAGAGGCCCGTGTCAAACGGGCGCGGCAGGCGGTCGATGAGGCGGAACGCGAGCTATCGGCCGCCGCTAAGACGCTCACCCGCGCCCGCAATCAGATGGCCCCGCGTTACTGCCGTGAGGTGGGCAAGCAGATGGCTCGTCTGGAGATGGGCCGTGCCGAGTTGGTATGGGAGAGCCGTGAGCTCGCGCGTGACAAGTGGACCGAGGAGGGGCCCTGCGCCTGCGAGCTTCTCTATCGCAGCGGTTCGGGTCTTACTCCCAGGCCTCTGCGCCGCATCGCGTCGGGCGGTGAGCTCTCGCGTGTCATGCTCGCCTCCAAGGTGGTGCTCGGGGATGCCGACGGTGTTAACACCTTGGTCTTCGACGAGGTGGACACCGGTGTGGGCGGTTCTACCGCCCGTTCGCTCGCTGCTGTGCTCGCGGACCTTGCCGCGACGCATCAAGTCATCGTGGTCACGCACCTGGCTCAGGTAGCGGTGCTTGCGGATGTGCACTACGTGGTGAGCAAGTCAAATGCCGACATGCCCGAGACCTCGCTTATCCAAGTGGAAGGCGAGGACCGTGTCCGCGAGATAGCCCGCATGCTCTCCGGCGACGCCACCCCCGAATCCTTAGCCCACGCCATGCAGATGCTGTCCCTGTAGTCCTTCAACCTGCCGGGGAGGCCCGGATATTATACCTCCCGGGCCTCCCCATGGGAGTTACAAGGCCAGCTTCTCGGCTAAGAGCTCGAGGGCATGGGCGTAGCCTTGGATGCCTTCTCCGGTTACTTTTGCGAAGCAGCCCATGCCGGCGTAGCTTACCTGACGAAAGCCCTCGCGGGCCTCCACGGCGGAGATGTGGATCTCCACGGCGGGGATCTCCACGGCCTTGAGGGCATCCAGGATAGCGACGGAGGTGTGGGTGTAGGCGGCTGGGTTTATCACGATGCCGTCAACGGTGCCGTACGCCTCCTGGATCTTGTCCACGATGACGCCCTCATGGTTTGATTGGAAGCACTCGACCTCGTCAAAGCCCAGGTTACGGGCGGTCTCTTCGCACAGGGCGACGATGTCGGCATAGGAGTCGGAGCCGTAGATACCGGGTTCGCGAATACCCACGAAGTTGATGTTGGGGCCGTTGATGATGAGTGCTTTCATGATGTTTCTCCCTTAGAGCCCCAGGGCCTCGAAGATGGCCTTGGCGGTGTTGGCGGCGCAGTCGCGCGAGTCGATGATAAGGTCTGCCCAGGAGCGGTAGGTGGGCATGCGCAGCTGGGCCAGAGCCTCCACGCCCATGCGAGCCGTGATGGGGCGGTTTTTGCGCGCGAGGTCGGAAAGCGGGCGGTTGAGCATCACGATGATGCCGTTCTGGTGCAGAAGCTCGTAGTTCTCAGGACGCATCACCACGCCGCCGCCGCAGCTCACGATGCGACCGGACCGGGAGGCAACATCATGCAGCACTCGGGTCTCCAGGTCGCGGAACGCCTCCTCGCCCTGCGTCGCGATGGCCTCGGGGCAGCTGAGGCCCGTGCGGGCTTCCATCTCGTGGTCGATGTCCACCTGCTCGCGACCGGTGAGCGCCGCCAGTTGCTCGCCCACGCGGGTCTTGCCGCAGCCGGGCATGCCTATGAGCACGATGTTCTGCTCGCGCTCGGACAGCTCGCGGGTCACCTGCTCGATGCGCGCCATGTCCACGACCTTGCCGGTGTAGCGCTCCACAGCCTGGGCCGCCTGGGCCACGAGCATGAGCAGACCGCCGGCGTGTGGAAGCCCGAGTTTCTCGGCTTGCAGCATAAGGCCTGTGCGGGCGGGGTTGTACACGATGTCGATAAGGCCCGCAAGCGCCGGGAGCTCGGCGAGGTCATACACGCTGGCGGGGCACTTGGGCCACATACCCACCGGGGTGCAGTTCACCGCCAGCGCGGCGTCGGTGGCCTTCTCGTGCAGCTCGTCGTAGGTGAGCGCGCCAGGGTCCTCCTCCCGCTCCTCCCGTCCCACGAAGGTCACGTCCATGCCCAGATCGCCCAGCACCATGGCGCACGTGCTGCCCGCACCACCGTGGCCAAAGACCAAGGCGCGTTTGCCCGCGAGATCAAGGCCCAGCGACTCTGCCAGCACGCGGAAGCCGTAGTAGTCGGTGTTGTCGCCGCGCAGGCGGCCGTCGGCCAGGCGCGTGATGGTATTCACGTTTCCCATACGGGCCGCCATGGGTGTGAGCTCGTCCAGATAGGGAAGGACGGCCTGCTTATAGGGGATGGTGACGTTCACGCCCTCCCATTCGCTACCGGCTAGGAAATCCTCGAGCTCTCCCGGCTCTCGCTCGAACTTGCGGTAGTCCAGCCCCGCCAGCTCGCGGTAGATCGCCGGTGTGTAGCTATGCCCCAGCACGCGGCCCAGAACGCCGTAAGGACGCCCGGCCATGGGAGTCGCGGCGGGCACCGCACCTTTTGCCGTCGGGTCAACCACGGGCAGGCTCGCTATGTCAAAGCCCGTCGTCTGCGCTTGAGCATCCCTGTCCATCTAGAGCACCTCCTGGTAGCTGCCGAAGTAGTGAACCTGCTCGCATACGTCGTCAAGCGCGTCGAGCAGGGTGTCAAAGCCGGGATCGCCGGGCGCGCAGTCGAGGTCGAAGTAGAACGCGAAGGCGAAGTCCTGCCCGGGGATGGGTCGGCTCTCCAGCTTGACCAGGTTCACATCCAGCGCGTATATGCGCTCAAGCACGCGGTAGAGAGAGCCGGGTGTATGCGGTAGGCGCACGCGCAGCGAGGTGCGCGTAGCGCCGGCGAAGATCTTCGGCTCGGCGCTCACCACCGCGAAGCGCGTGTAGTTGGCGTCGGAATCCTGCACCGAGGGCTCTAGGATCTCGAGCCCGTAGAGCGCGGCGCAGTCGCGGGATGAAAGGGCGGCGAGGTCGGTTCGGCCGCTCTCCGAGACCGTGCGGGCCGCCAGCGCGGTGTTGGGGCAGGCGGTCTTCTCGACGTCAAGACCGGCTAGGTAGCCGGCGCACTGGGCGAGCGCCTGGCTGTGGCTTATGACCTCGCGCACGTCCTCCAGACGCGTGCCCGGGCGCGCCACCAGGTTGTGGTCGATCTTGAGGCGCAGGCTGCGCACGATGGAGAGGTCGTTCACGGCGAGCAGGTCATATACCGCGTTCACGGAGCCCGCCGTGGAATTCTCGATGGGCAAGATCCCGTACTCCACCTCGCCGGAGGCCACGGCCGCGATCACGCCCTCAAAGCTCTTGTGAAACGCGATGCCGGGTACCTTGAACAGGCGCGTCGCGGCGATCTGGCTGTAGGCGCCCTCCACGCCCTGGCACGCCACGTGCGCGATGGCGGGGAAGGGCTCGTCGGCGGGCAAGAGGGACGCACGGGCGGCGTCGGCCGTGGAGTGGGCGCTCCCGCGCTTGAGCAGGCGCTGCTGCTCGGCCTTGCTCATGGACATGAGGAGGTTCATGAGGGCGATGGCCTGCGGTTGGCGCTCGGGCGGCACCATATCCGTCACGGCGGCGAGCTTCTCGCGCTCGCGGGCGGGGTCTAACACGGCTTTGCCCGTCTTTCGCTTGGCCGCCGCCACGTCGGCGGAGATGTCCATGCGCTCGTTGAGCAGGGCCATGAGCTCGCGGTCGATCTGGTCTATGCACGTGCGCACCTGCGAGAGGTCCATGCGGTTCCTTTCAAATCTTGTTCCGAAAAGGGCCGGCGGCGGGAGAGAGCTTGAGGGGGGGGCGTTTAGCTGTCCTGCAACAGAGCGTCGAGCACGGCCAGGGCGCAGGCGGCCTCGACAACCGGCACCGCGCGGGGCACGATGCAGGGGTCGTGGCGGCCGCGGACGGTGAGCGGCGCGTCCTTGCCCGTGTCGAGGTCGACGGTGTGCTGCCGCATGCCTATGCTGGGCGTGGGCTTCACCGCGGCGCGCCAGATGATGGGGGCACCCGTGGAGATGCCGCCCAAGATGCCTCCCGCGTTGTTGGTTACGACGCGCACGCGGCCGGCGTCGTCATAGGTATAGGGGTCGTTGTTCTCGCTGCCGAGCAGGTTCGCCGCGCCAAAACCCGCGCCGAACTCCACACCCTTCACCGCGGGGATGCCAAACGCCATCCGCGCGATGCGGTTCTCCATACCGTCGAACATGGGGTCGCCCACGCCGGCGTGAAGCCCCCAGACACCGCATTCGATCACGCCGCCTATGGAGTCGAGGTCATCGGCGGCGTCCAAGATGAGCGAGCGTGCGAGGTCGGCCTGCCGGGCGTCGATCATGGGCATGCCGCAGCGGGCGAAGTTCTCGCCCGTGACGGCGATCTCGCGTACAGGCGGCGTGATGGCGTAGGGCTCCTCGCGCTGGGCGAGCTCATCGTAGCTCACGTCGATGGCGCGGCTCTCCTGTGCGGTGGCACCCAGTTCCAAGATGTGCGCCGCCACGGTCACGCCGTGCTGTTCCAACGCCTGCAGGGCGATGCCGCCCGCAGCGCATAGGGGCGCGGTGAGACGGCCCGAGAAGTGGCCGCCGCCGGCGACGTCGTGCATGTTACCGTATTTGACCCACGCGGGGTAGTCGGCGTGGCCGGGGCGCGGATGCACCCGAAGCTCGCTGTAATCGCGCGAGCGGGTGTTGGTGTTGCGGATCACCGCGGCGAAGGGCGCCCCGCAGGTGTGCCCGTCCACGATTCCGCCCAGGACCTCGAGCTCATCGGCCTCTTTGCGCGGGGTGGAGGTGTCGCGGGCACCGGGGGCGCGCCGTGCCATAAAGGCCTGCAGGCGCTCCATGTCCACGGGTATCCCCGCGGGGAGCCCGTCGAGCGTGCAGCCTATGCCCGCGGAGTGCGACTGCCCGAAGATCTGGAGCGTGAGCACGTTGCCAATGTTGGAAGCCATAAAACCTGCTTTCGTCCTCGCCCGACGCGTCCGGGTCATCAAGTCCCTGTCGCCGTGCGCCTCATGCCTTTAGGCGAAGTGCGCGCCTTGCGCCCGGTTGTCCTCGTCATCGCGGTTGAGCACCACGTCGCCTCCCAGGGTGCGGTAGTGCTCGAAAAACGACGGATAGGACTTGGCCACGGCCTGCGCCCCCTCGATCACCACGGCGTTCTCGCACCGGGTCGCCGCCACCGCCGCCATCATGGCGATGCGGTGGTCGTTGTGCGAGAAGACCGTGCCGCCGTGAAGCATGGGCTTGCCCTCTATGACCAGGTCGTCGCCATCGATGGCGACATCGGCGCCCAGGGCGCCGAGCTCCTCGGCCACGGTGGTCAGACGGTCGGACTCCTTGATGCGCAGACGGGCGCAGTCGCGGATGCGCGTGGTGCCCTGCGCCACGCTCGCCACGGCGGCGATCACGGGGACCAGGTCGGGTATGTCCGCCGCGCTCATGTCAAAGCCCACGAGCTTGTCGGGCTGGATGGTGGCGGCATCGGGCCTGCGGTTCACACGCGCGCCAAAGCGCAGCAGGGCCGCAAGCACGTTGCGATCGCCCTGCATGGAGTTGGCGAGCACACCCCTCACGGTCACGGGGTGCTTGCCCATGGCACCGGCGCACAGCCAAAAGGCCGCGTTGGACCAGTCTCCCTCCACCGACACCTCACCGGGGGTGCGGTAGGTGCCCACGGTGGTGAAACGGTTCTCCTCCACGCCGTCGCGCACGGTCCGCTCCACCGCGACCTCCACGCCGAAGGCGCGCAGGGCCTGGATGGTGAGGTTCACGTACGGGCGGCTCTCGATGCGCCCGCGCACCACGATCTCGCTGGGCTCCTCCAAAAGCGGTGAGGCCATGAGCAGGCCGGTGATGTATTGCGAGCTCACATCCCCGGGCAGCTCGAAGCGCCCGGCGCGCATGCGGCCACGGCAGCGCAGGGGAAACCCGCCCAGGCCCGTAAGCTCGCATCCGGCGGCGATAAGCTCGCTTGCGAGGGGCTCCAGGGGTCTTGCGCCCAAGCGCCCCTGGCCGGTGAAGACGGCGTCGGCCCCCAGGGCGCAGCTGATGGGCAGCATGAAGCGCAGCGTGGAGCCGCTCTCGCCGCAGTCGAGCGTATTTCCCTGCAGGGCCTTTAGGATTCCCATCCCCAGGCTCTTGGGGATGGAGTGCACCTCAAAGCCCGTGGGCGTGACCTCTATGCGGGCACCCAGGGAGCTCAGGCATCGCACCGTGGCGTCTATATCGGCGCAGGTGGTGTTGCACGTCACGTGGCACTCGCCGTTGGCGAGCGCAGCGGCGATGATGAGCCGGTGAGCGACGGACTTGGATGCGATGGCGTTGACGGTGCCGGCGAGCGGCCGGGGGGAGATGCGTGCGCGCATGTTACTCGTCCTCCTCCAGGCCCACCTCGATGAGCCTCATGAACGTGTCGAGCGGGGTGCGGTTGATGCCGGCCTCGCCCGCAGCGTGGGGGATCACCAGGTCGATGGTGTCGCCGGCGCGCTTCTTGGCGTGCAGGGCGGCGTCAAAGACCTCCGCCGCGGTCCAGGTGCAGCTGGTGGTGAGTCCGTGCGCGCGGCACAGGGCGTCCAGACGCTCGACGAGCGCGGCGTCGCAGGCGCCCGCGGCAGCGGCGGCGCGGGCCATGGCGACCATGCCGATGGCCACGCAGTTGCCGTGCCCCAAGCGGAACTCCTCCAGCTTCTCCACGGCGTGCCCCATGGTATGTCCCATGTTGAGCAGCTTGCGCGCGCCGCCCTCGCGCTCGTCCATGTCAACGACGTTGCGCTTGATCTCGATGTTACGGGCGACGATGGTCTCCACCGCGGGTACGTTCTTCATGAGCAGCTCGAGCGTGAGCGGCATGTGCTCCAAAAGCTCGTAGAGCTGTGCGTCGGCGATGAGCGCGTGCTTGATCACCTCGCCGCAGCCGTCTGCGAACTGCGCGGGCTCGAGCGTGGCCAGGCAGCCAATATCGGCCACCACGGCGCGGGGCTGCCAAAAGGCGCCGGCGAGGTTCTTGCCGGCGGGCAGGTCGATGGCGGTCTTGCCGCCCACCGAGGAGTCCACCATGGCGAGCAGGCTCGTGGGCACCTGCACGTAGTCGATGCCGCGCAGGTAGGTCGCCGCGGCGAAACCCGCCAGATCGCCCACAACCCCGCCGCCCAGCGCCACCACCACATCGCCGCGGGTGAGCTCATGGGCAGCCAAAAAGTCGAGAATCTTGAGGTAGGTGCCCGAATGCTTGGACGCCTCGCCCGCCTCGAAGGTGAAGGTGTCCAACGTGTAGCCCGCCGCAGCGAGCGCCTCTGCCACGATCCGGCCGTAGAGGGGCCCCACGTTGGAATCGGTCACCACCGCGGCACGTGTGCCGGCGTTCACCTCGCGTGTGAGGCTGCCCACCTGCTCAAGCAGGCGCGTGCCCACCTGCACCCGGTAGGGCACCCCCGTATGTACCTCAATGACCTGCATCCCGGTCCTTTCTCGTACGTAATCAGGGTAAGAGTTTACTCCATCTGGGTGCGCTCCCCATGGGCACCGGTGGCGGTAACCAAGATGATTCAAAAGGTGTTGGAGCCGCCACGCGCGGCAGCGGGCAATGAGGATAAACTGATGGGTATATGCGGCTTTTTCTCCTGTGGACTTTGCTTGTACAATTTGTGCGGCAAGAGCGCGGGCGTGGAACGCGACATCGATGCAAAGGGGGACGGCTTGCGCGATGGACGGCCACCGGTCATCGACCTTTCGGGTAACAAGCTTCTTCCCATAGGCAACAGCTCCTTTGACTCCGTGGCGGCCCGTTCGGATTTTATCGATGATGTCAACGCATTCGTTGTTCGCTTTGGTATCGCCTTTTGCGGCGAAAACGTTGCCGTCTCTGTCGAGAAAAAAGATGAGCCGCGCCGTCCTATGCGTCGTCCAGGGCTCGCTTGATGCGGTCGCCTTCTGCTAAAAGCTCATGGAGCCGCTCGGCGTCGCCGGCGGCAAGGGCGTCGCGATAGGCCGTGAGCGCCGTGATGATATGGTCCACCTCAACGCCCAGGTGCTCGGCGTTGTCCATCATGAGCTCGGTCCACATGGTGGGGTTGAGGTGCGCCACGCGGGTGAGGTCGCGGTAGCTTCCCGCCGAGAACCCGGTGTGCAAGCGTGCCGTGGGGCTCTTCACGTAGGCGTTCGAGACCACGTGCGCGAGCTGGCTGGTGAACGCGATCACACGGTCGTGCTCGGCCGGCGTGGTGACCGAGTAGGTCCCAAAGCGGCAGGGAATGAGCAGCGCGCGGGCGCGGGCGACCAGGTCGTCGCGCGTGTTGGGGGCGAGCGCGGTAGGCGGCACCAGCACCATGGGCGCGCCCTCGAACATGTTGGCGCGGGAGTATGCGTAGCCGCTAAACTCCGAGCCCGCCATGGGGTGCGCCCCGCAAAAGGCGAACCCGTGCGCGGCGGCGAGCGAGAACGCCCGCTCGCAGAGCACCCCCTTCACGCCGGCGATGTCGATCACCAAGGGCCCTTGCGCCAGCGCGGGGTTGCTCACGCGCCCCAGCTGCTCGGCATGGGCCGCCAACCAGTCCACGCAGGCCTGCGGAAAGGCGGCAAGTATCACCAGGTCGCACGTGGCCAGGTCCTCATCGCGCAGCGCGCCCGCGAGCGGCCCCGCCAGTGCCACCTCCAGGGTTGCGGCGTCGGTGTCGTGCGCGAGCACGCGCCATCCCGCGGCGGCGTACGCACGGGCGAAGCTGCCGCCTATAAGGCCCAGCCCCACGATTCCCACCGTCTTCGCGTATGTCTCCTGCCGTTGAGCCATCATGCCCTCCTTGAGCGGCGCCTAGTGGGGCAAGAGTGTACCCCACGTACGCTTGGCGCTTCCGTCTGTATCTATGAGTTAACGGGCAAGCGCCAGCCGTACGCTTGTTGCCTTATGCAGTACGAGGCGAGGAGGCCGCGATGGGTAGGTTGTACGGGCATGCGAGGGTGTCGAGCGCCGATCAGAACGTGGACAGGCAGGTGCGTGCCCTGCGTGCGCAAGGTGTGGGATCGCGCGGGCTCTACGTTGATCACGCGAGCGGTCGAGATTTCGATCGCCCGGCGTGGCGGGCGCTGGTGAGCCACGTGGCGCCAGGCGACACGCTGGTGGTTTCGAGCATCGATAGGCTGGGCCGCAATTACGACGAGGTCTTGGTGCAGTGGCGCCTGCTCACCAAGGAGCGGCGCGTGGCGGTGCGCGTGCTCGACATGCCCCTGCTCGACACGGACGCGGCTCCCGGCGACATCACGGGCACGCTCATAGCCGACATAATGCTGCAGTTGCTGAGCTACGTTGCCCAGGTGGAGCGCGAGAACATCCATCGTAGGCAGGCGGAGGGGATCGCCGCCGCCAAGGCGCGCGGTGTGCGGTTTGGCAGGCCCAAAAAGCCGCTACCGCCGGGTTGGGATGGGGTGCGAGATAGCTATCTGCGGGGGGCCATAACCAGAAAGGCCGCCGCCGAGAGCTTGGGGGTATGCGTGAGCACCTTCGATAGGTGGCTCGCCCGGGAGCGGCTGGGTGATGAGAAACGTTCATCCACCCATGCTGTTGATGAGTAGAAAAAGTACACCTTTTTGCGTGAACATTTTTATCGATTGTAATACCCCCGTTCCGTGATGTCTACCGCCAATCAGCCAGTTGCACAGAGTCTGCAGCCGATATTGCGCAACAGCCCGCGACCCTCATGGCCATCGGAGAAAAAGGTGTACCTTTTGAGCGCTTACCTGTTTTATTCGCTTCGCGCTCATGCGG